>Ga0209593_10000045_pt1 | contig 64459 bp, 117 predicted proteins | sample PPLLaktember2015_3_FD_187260 | JGI IMG/M metagenome (GOLD analysis project Ga0209593, IMG submission 187260) | Freshwater sediment microbial communities from Prairie Pothole Lake near Jamestown, North Dakota, USA - PPLs Lake P7 Core (6) Depth... | ecosystem: Environmental > Aquatic >...
CCCGCGCAACGTGCCGCTCGCCTACCTCTCACACTTCGCCACCTGTCCGCAGGCCAAGGACTGGCGCAAGGACGGGATGACCCCACAGGAGCAGCCATGACCGACGGCGAGTGGATGACCGAGGCGGCGCGCCTCTGGCCGCGCACCAACTCAGGAGGAAAGCTGGCCTGCCCCGACTGCGGAGGCAGCGGCTACATGCACGGCAAGTGGATGATCAAGCACCGCGAGCACCGGCGCTGCGAGTGCGGGAAGGTGATCACGGCGAAGGGTCTACGCATGCATCAGGTCCACTGTGGCTATCTCGGATCGAGGGCCTACCCATGACCGACACCCGCCACACCCGGCCGCTGACGCAGGTCGAGGTCGAAGAGCGCATCGCCCACGTCATCGACGCGATGGAGATTCACACCGAGGAGTACGACACCCTCGCCCGCGATGCCGCCGAGGCCGAGGCTGACTACCGCAAGCAGGCCGCCACGGCGATGCTGGCGGTGATCCAGCACGGCGAGAAGATGACGGTCGGGGAACGAGCGGCCCGGGCCGACCTCTACTGTGCCGATGAGCACAGGACGCACCTGATCGCCACGGCGGCACGCAACTCCAAGCGTGAGTACCTGCTGACCCTCCGGGCGCATCTCGACGCTCTCCGCACTCTCAACGCATCGATCAGGGGCCAGACATGAGCAGCAACGGACTCCGCCCACCGCGCACCAACGATGAGCGTGACCTCGAGCGCGTGCAGCGCACCGTCACCCAGGGTGTGCTTGCCGACGAGAGGCGGAAGCGCTTGATCGTCAAGCTCTACGGTGATGGCATGACCCAGGTCGAGATCGCCGCCCGTCTCACCAGGGCATCGGTGGCGGCGGGCGGCGATCCGATTGGCGAGGACGCCGTGCAGAAGCTGGTCGCTCGCAACAGAAAGGCAGCGCGATGAACATCGTGGACCAGGAGTTCGACCCGGCCATCCCGGTCGACAAGATTCACCAGCACCCGGAGAACCCCCGGCGCGGCGACGACCAGTCCGTGGGCGAGAGCATCGCCCGCAACGGCTTCTTCGGGGCCATCCTCGTCCAGCGCTCGACCGGAGCCGTCATCGCCGGGAACACTCGGTACCGGGTGATGGTCGAAGAGGGGCACGACACGATCCCCGGGTTCTGGGTCGACGCTGACGACGAGACGGCGACGCGCATCCTGCTGGCCGACAACCGCACCAGCGACCTCGCCTTCTACGACGACGAGGCACTGTTCGGGCTGTTGAAGGGACTGGTCGAGAGCGAGGGCCTCGACGGCACCGGCTACGACCGCGCCGCCTACGAGCTGCTCCTGCAATCGGTGGAGAGCGACGCCATCGTCGGTGGCATCCGCCAGGGCGTGATCCCCGAGGATCGCATCGACGCCTACAACGAGCTCGACATCCGCAGCCTGATCCTGCCGTACGAGTTCGCCCGCTACGAGCCCGTCGCCCAAGGGCTCGCTCGCCTGCGCGCCCTGTGGGGCATGGACACCAACGCCGACGTCGTGGAGCGGCTGGTGGTCGAGGCGCTGGAAGATGCCGACGAAGAGCCCGGGCTGAAGCTCGTCGAGCCGTAGTGCAGCGTGAGCAGAGCGCCATCCCCCGGCTGACGCTGCCCCGGGGCGAGCCGCTGGTCCCCTGCGCGTACACCGAGGGCGTCACCGACCGCTGGGAGCGGCGCATCCTGTCCTGTGGGGCGATGGTGCCGTACTTCCCGCGCCGGCTGTGCCCGAACTGCGGCAACCGGCTGATCAAGCCGCACGCCCCCGACCCCGGCCCGGACAGCCGCATCATCCGGGGCAACGTCGCCATCACGGACGCCGAGACGGGCAAGGTCGTCGCGGTGCACATCGTCTGCGCCACCGACCTCGCCACCGACCTCGCCGCATCCCTGAGCCAGGTGAAGTGGGACGACCAGGTGTTCAACAACGCCAGCACCACGTCGCGCCTCAACGGGATGGCGGTGACGCACCGCACCTTCGGCTACCAGCCCCCGGTCCCGATGCGGCGGCGGTACGGCTGCTCGCGGAGCATCTTCAACAGCGAGTACCCGAAGGCGATGGACCAGATCGGCCGCTTCTGCGAGATTGCCGAGCACGTCTTTCGCACCCACGCCAGCGACGTCCACGACCTCACCGCCCAGCGCGTCCGCGACAACATCGCCCCGGCCTGGCTGATCAACGGCACGCCGTGGTCGAGCGGGATCATCAACAAGACGGTGAGCCTCCCGTACCACCGCGACCAGGCCAACATCTCGACCAGCTGGTCGGCCATGCTCGTGTGCCGGCGGCAGGTCGAGGGTGGGCTGCTCCACCTCGCCGACTACGACACCTACCTCGGCGTGCCCCACGGCAGCATCACCATCTTCGACGGGCAGTCGGTCGTCCACGGCGTCACCGGGCTGCGCATGGCCCACCCCGGCGGCTTCCGCTACAGCCTCGTCACCTACGCCAAGACCGGGATGCGCAAGTGCTGCGCCGACCCCAGCCAGGAGGCCCGGCGCGCCGCGCTGCACGCGACGGAAGCTGAGGACGCCCGGGCTGCCGGGTTCAAGGTGAAGAAGAAGGTCCAGCGATTCGCCTGACCTACGTGATCGGGCTGCCCGGCTGCGGCAAGACGACGATGACCGACGGGGCCGTGGACAGCCTGCTGCTGTCGGGGGTCGAGCGCGACAAGCCCTTCGCCCACACGGACTACGGCTGGCTGGTGGCGCTGGGTCGGCGGCGCGACGGCTTTGGCGGGACCGACGCGCTGAGCATGAGCATCCAGCCCACCGTGATCGAGTGGATATGGCGCACCCGCTACACCACGCAGGTCGACGAGGTGCTCGGCGAGGGCGACCGCCTGGCCAACGGCAAGTTCTTCGCCGCTGTCCCCGAGCTCACAGTGATCTACCTCGACACGCCGGTCGAGGTCGCTCGCCAGCGCATGGCCGAGCGCGCCGACCGCCTCGGCAAGCCGTTGCAGAACGAGCCGTGGTGGAAGGGGCGGATGACCAAGGTGGACAACCTCATCGCCCGCTGGCCGCACGTCCGCTACGACGGGACGCTGCCCGCTGCCGAGCTCGCCGGGATGCTGGCGAGCCACCTGGCGAAGTGATGGTTGCCCACGGCCACCGCCCCGCGCCCGGCGCGCACCCGTTCCAGCGCATCGCTCCCGCTGATCCCGAGCCAGTAGCACAGCGTCAACCCGGCGAGCAGCCCTGAGCGGTTCCGCCCGCCCTGGCACTGGCAGAGCACCGTCCCGCCCTCGCCGAGATGCCTGGCGGCGAGGGTGGCCAGGGCGTCGAGGTGGGCGAGGTGCCCGTCGCTCAGCTTCCCGTCCGACAGCGGCGCGTGGAGGTACTCGGTGACCTCGGCGATCTCGTCGTCGCGCCCGTGCCACAGGTTCACCACCATCGTGATCCCTCGCTCGCGCAGCGCCGCCTGCTTGGGCGCGGCGGGGAAGCGGAGCATCTCGGCGGCCATGAACACCCGCCCCTCGCCCACGTCGTAGAGAGTCTTCATCGCCGCACCGGAACAGACAGGTCGGTCGTGGCGTTGTAGTCGTAGACGAGGTCGCTCCACGTGTAGCCCCGCTCGGCGGCCACCGGCATGAGCTCGTCGCGGGTGGTCCAGCCGTTCACCTCGCCGAGCGACACCTCCGGGAACAGTTCGCGCCGCACCGCCCACCCCGCCGCGGTGACCTCCGTGCCCCAGTACGGCTCGACCTTGCGCAGCGCCTGCCCCTCGCCGTCGATGCTCCGCCCGGGGAACTGCCGCTTGTTGTCGATCGACTGGTGGTACTCGCACGTGAACACCTGCAACTCGTAGTGGTTGAGCCACACGCCGTACTCCTCGTGCACCCGGGCCAGCGTGGTGTTGGCGATCGACTCGGCGGTGGCCGCCCCGCGCAACGACTGGTCATCGCTGAGCACCCGGGTGTGCTGCGGCCAGAGCAGCGACAGCGTGCGCCGCGGGGACCACGCGTCGCGCGCCCGGATGTCGTGCAGGGCGGTGCCCGCGCCGAACCGGGAGAACAGCTCGAGGATGCGGATGGCGATGTAGCGCCCGACCCCGTAGACGGCGTTGACCTCACGCCAGGCGTCCTCGTAGCGGGCCGGGGTCGCCGAGCCCACCCACCAGTCGCGGTCGGGCCAGTCCCGTGAGGCGAGGGCGTACGAGCGGAGGTAGCGCGCCATCTTCTCGGGGGTGCGGATGGCGCGGCGGTGGCGGTGCATCGGCAGGCCCTCCCAGCAGTCGGCGAGCCCGTTGCTCAACTCGCCCTCGTCCATCGCCAGCACCTCGGCCCGGCTCAGGTGACTCCACAGCGCCATCCCCGAGCCCGTGTTGTAGACCGCTGCGTAGCACCCGGCCCGCCACACCTGCTCGTCGACCGGCAGCCCGCGGCTCATCCCGGCGACCATGCACAGGTGGGCGCTCGGACCGCCGACCGCCTTCTCGTAGCGGGCGAACTCGCTGAACATGCGCCAGTGGTCGGTCACGCCTTCACCCTGCGGAACCCGAGCACCGCGTCGTTCTTCCACTGCAACAGCCCGGGGTAGCGAGCGATCAGCGCACGGTGGACATCGTTCTGTGCCATGTGCTCGACGCGGAAGTGGCTGTCCCGGTCGCCGTATCGGTAGTCACCGATGATCCACCCCACGCGGGCGATGCGGCCGTAGCGCATGAACACCCGGCAGGCGAAGTCGACGTCGTCCCCGTAGGGCATCTCGGGGTCCAGCCGGCACTCGGTGTCCGGGGCCACGGCGAAGAACCACCCGACCGTCGAGCCCCAGTCGCTCACCCGCCGGGCGGCGAAGTGGGCGTTGCTCATGTTCGGCATGGCGACGAGGTGGTCGCGCCGGCGGTTGCCGACAGCGATGTACTCCGAGGCCGCCAGCCCGAGCGTGCAACGCACCGAAGCTCCACTGTCGTTGAGGATCGTCAGGCGGCGGCAGTCGTCGTCGGAGAACACCCGCCACTGGTCCGGGTAGGCGTCGAGGATGGCGTTGATCTTGCTCGGCTTGTCGCGCGGCCCCGTGATCACGCTCTTGGCTCCGGCCTTCCGGTAGGCCTGCTCCTGGTCCTCGGGCACCAACCAGACGAGCTCGGCGATCCCGGCCTGTGCCTGCATCTCCGGCACGTTGCCGGGCCTGTCGAGGCTGGGGATGTAGATGCGCATCGGGGGAGGCTACGCGGCCCCCGCGCGGGGGCCTGTCGCCCCGTGGGCGGGCCGCTGTACGCCCCGTAGGAGCGCGCAACAGCCCGGGCGGTACCCGCGCCGCGCCCCGCCCGTACGAAGCTGCTGAGAGCCGTAGGAGGCGGCGCTCATCGCGGTCCCCGGTAGGGCTCGATCACTTCCTGGCGCATGTACCACACCACGGCGGTCGCCACGGCGGTCGCGGTGACGCCCACGACGAGCAGGAACAGGAACACGCGCACCGCGCTATTCATCATCTGAGTAGTCCTCCGGGTCTGACTTGCCGCCTTGCTCTAACCATGCCCCGATGCCGAGCGCAACGCACAGCAGAAGCGCCGCCACGCCGAGGGTGATGGCGAAGTCTGCCCACGGGCTCATGTCGAGCACGGCACGACTCCTGTCCCGCTGAGCGGGGGCGACGCTGGCTCGGTCCACACGGTGTAGTCCTCGCCGCCCTCGACCACGGCGTTCGGGTACTTCTCGGACACCACGTCGAGGATCTCCGTGAACAGCTTCAACATCATCGGCGTGTGGAGCGTGACGATCTTGCGCCTAGCCACGGAACGACCTCACCTGTCGGTCGATGTCGTAGACGTGCCACACCAGGCCCGCTGGCGAGATGCACGACCCGACGTGTTGGTAGTCGCTCCACGGGATCGAGTGCCCTGTCCCGACGAACACCAGGGTCAGGTGATCAGACGGCACCTCCGGCTCCAGCTCGACCCACACCGTCGGCACGTTGGCCTCCGGTCGATTGCGCAGCGGCGAGTTCAACCAGATCGGGTCGATCCCGACGTGGACCACCCGCGGGTCACCCCCGTCGATCCGCGTCGCTATCTCCGGGGTCAGCGTGTACTTCCAGACCTTCCTCATGGGCGTTCCTTTCGTCGGTGGTGACGAGGCGGTAGACCCCGTCGGTGCATTCCAGGTACGGACCTTCCTCTGGCTCGGTCCAGGTGTGTGAGTCGAAGCGCGAGACCACCCCGACCAGGAAGCGCAGCCCGGCCGCGTCGACCCAGCCGATGGGATCGCCCCACAGCTCGTACTCCCGCTCGGGCATCTCGGACGGCCCCGTCCACCCGGGCAGGTCATCCACGTCGATCTTGGTCGCCGGGCGCACCCGCGTCTCGGGCATGATGATCCCGACCTCGACAGTGTTCGGCTCCTCGACGAACTCCGGCGAGGTGTTGCCCCGCCAGTCGCCGTGCGGGTGGTCGTGGTTGACGCAGTAGGTCATCGACCCCCAGATGATCGACAGCGACCACCGGTTCTCGAAGGTGCAGCGGAACACCCGCGTCTCCTGGGTCAGCTGCCGGGACGGGTCGCGGAACGTGCCGATCGGATACTCGTAGTGCTCGTTGATGAAGAACTTGGCCGGCAGGGCGAAGTCGTCGTCGATGATCAGCGCGCTGGCCTCGTCGTCGTACCTCATGGCTCCACCCATAGCTTCCGCTTCAACAGGTCCTCCAGTTCCTGCGCGATCTGCGCCGCGCGCGTCGAGTCGAACACCATCTGGGAACGGACATCGGCCGGTGAGGGGATCCAGCACATCGACGCCGCTCCGATGGCCTCGCCGATCGCTTCGTGGGCCGGCTTGTCCACCGGCCAGTCGAAGATGCTCATGGCGTGGCCCTTGTCCCGCTGACCGCGCCGAGCACCTCGGTGAGGATGTTCATCAGGAACCACCCGCCGATGGCGACAGCCATCCACTTCGGCTTGCGCCAGCAGAACATCACGATGACGAACTGGCAGGCGACCATCACGAATGTCATCACCCACTCGGCGCTCATCGCCCCCGCGCTTCCCGGTACCGCGCCGCCACCCGCAGCACCGAGGGGTGCTGAGCCAGGTCGTGCCCGATGACGTTCTCCCACCCGACGACCATGTGGCTGAGCACGTCCATCAGGTCGTCGGCCAGCGCCCGCTCGGCCTCCAGTTCCACGGCGAGCTCATCGTTGAGGTTGTCGTCGTCGTAGCACTTAGTCACGCGCCACCCCCTTGATCGTCTCGGCGATGCGGGCCTGGAACACCGGGTCGGTCATGTCCCCGATGAGCACGGCCTCGGCGATCATCCACAGCCCGCTCGGTACATCGGCGCGCTCTCGCGCCACGACGATGATCGGCTTGCCGTACATGATCCCGAGGCCCAGCTCGACGCAGAACTTCACGTCGGGCTCGCCGTGCGGGGCGATGGAGACGAAGGCGTTGACTCCTTCGACCATCGGGACCACCACGTCCTTGACGTGCTTCAGCCAACGCTGCGCGCGCGGGTCGGCCCACGGGTCGTCACTCACCTGCTTCCTCCTTCGGTGGCCGACGCTGACGGCGCACCGCCTCGTAGATGTCGGAGTACTGCCGAGCGGTGTCGTCCAACTCCCTGCACAGCGAGTGCATGACGGAGAACCCGAGTTCGAGCAGCAACCGCCGCCCGCCCAGGGCGTTGAGGACCACGACGTCGGCGGCTCTCTGCATTGCATCCCACGCCTCATCGTTCGTCAGGTCGCGGGTGCGAAACCCGGGCTCGGCATCCCACTCGTGTGGGTCGTCGATCCAGCGCAGCTTGGCGATGTTCGGGTCGTCACTCATCGGTCACCACGAAGGTGTCGTGGTCGTCGTACGGCTTGGCGTCCGGGTCGTGCATCCAGGTGCAGCCCGTCTTGTGGATCGTCTCCCAGCACGGCCCCTCGACGAACTCGTTGCCGTCTGGCAGGTGCACCGCCACCGCCCCGCACCCCGGACACACCGGCGCGCTCTCGCTCATGCTCGCTTCCTCCTTCGCTTGGTTGCCACCTCGTCGTCCTCTGCATCGGCCGAGAGGCCCTGGATGTACATCGCCTCGGCCCACTGTGCCCGCCACCAGGCGGAGTCGTGGCCCTCGGTATCGCGGTAGCCGTCAGGCCACACGTAGGCGGGCGGACCGAGCCGCTCTCCCGTGAGGCGGCTGTAGCGGTCGTAGCGCAGCGTCGAGCAACGTACGCAGCGCAGGCAGATCATCGTCCCGAACTCGGGTCGACGGTCGCCCTTGCCGATCACGTCCCAGGCGTGGCGCAGTGTGCGACAGGTCTGGAAGTCGACGTTGGTTTCACCCGCGCGCAGGTCGGTCAGGTATCGGTTGGGTCTACGCGCCATCGTCCACCGCCCTGAACACCCGCTCGCGGATCACCGTGCCGTCACGGCGGAACTCGTCGGCCTTGTCGCGCAAGATCGACAGGCGGGTGATGTCGGCCGAGACCATCGGCATCCACACCCCGAGGCCGGGGTCGAGGAAGGCGACCAAGCCCTCCTCGTCGTCGTCCCCGATGCAGGTGAACGCGGTGATCTCGTTGATCCGGAAGCCCGGTACTGGTTGGTCCCTCATTGGTTCTCCGCCACCCAGATCAGGGCCCGGAGCTTCTCTCGGTCCTCGCGGATCGAGATGGACCCGCCCATGCTCAGCTGGATCATCGGCGTCTTCGCCCCGCTCGGGTCGGGGTCGGCGATCGCCGCGATGCAGCTGATCTGCACGTCGATCTTGGCTCCCGTCTCGAAGCCGGTGACTGTGATCCAGGCGCTCATGCTGGCCACCAGTCCCGCGGCATCGGCCCGGGTATCCACTCCCGGGCTCGACTCTTGGCGGCGGCGAACTCGCCGTTGACCACCGCCCGTAGCGAGAGGCAGTCGGCCTGGATCGTGTCGATCGGCGCGTTCCAGTCGGCGACGTAAGCGGGGGGAGGCGGCGGTGTCTCCACCACCTCCCCTCGCCGGGCCAGTCTGCCGATCAGCTCCTTGTTCGGATCGCTCATGCCGTCAACTCCCAGTCGTCGGGCGGGTACGGCACCACGACCGTGATCGACAGCTCGTCGGTGAAGATGAGCTCGATCCGGTCGGTGTAGTCGGTGTCGACCATCACCGGCGCGACGCGCAGTCCGTGGCGGGTGGCGATGCCCGCCACCCACCCGACGTACAGCGCGTGGCGGTCGTCTACGAAGTAGTCCTCGGCCATCAGCAACTGGCCCATCCGCAGAACACCCAGCTGTTGCCGCTCTTGAAGGCCACGGCTGGTCCCCACTTGTCGTCGTACACGGCGAACATGCGGGCGAGGTCGAGCCCCGGCGGGATCACCACCGGCACCTTGGCCTCGTCGGCTGCCCACTGGTTCTCCTCGTACTCCCGGATCAGCTTGGTCACGTCTTGCGCGCTCAGCCCCTCCGGGATGGTGAACTCGACGTAGCCGTGCTTCTCGGCGATCGTGCCGGTGTAGCCGCCGTGGCCGTGTTCCCACTGCGCCTGTTCGACGGCGTGCAGGAACGCGGCGGACACGGTCGTCGTCTCGCCGTGCGCCGGCACCTCGTTGTAGAAAGTCGTGCCTCCCATCAGCGGTGGTCCTCCCTCTTCCAGTTCCCCTGGAGTCCTTCGTCCTCGATCACGTGCATCCGGGCCAGCCGCGACGGGTGAACCACCCGCCGCAGATACTCCGGTCGCTTGTCGTCGTCGCGTCGCGACCACCGGTCCCAGGCGACACCGAGGAAGCCTCCGCAGACCACCCCGATCACCAGGCCGATGAGCAAGTCGCCGCCGCTCATCCGCTGATCACCACCGCGCCGTCGCCGTCGACGGTTCCCCACTCCACCTCGAGACTCCCGAAAGTGGCCTCTTGCTCGGTGTCGTTGAACACCCGGATGTAGACCTCGACGTGATCGCCGTAGTCGTCCAGTGCTGCCTTCAGCTCTCCAACATTCATGTCCTCAGTTCCTTTCCATTGCTGTCTGTGTCAACCGGTGAAGACGAGAGTGATCTCCGCTGTCGTCCTCTCCGGGTCTTGCCTGGCGGTGTCACCCGCCAGCGGCACCACGGCGTTGACCACCGCGGCGCGAACTTCAGGCCAGGCCCGCTCCTCGATCACCGTCACCACCTGAGCGAGCAGGGCGGGAACCATCAGCGATTCCTCGTCGCAGTCGACGATGATGGCGTACACCGCCCGGCTCACTGCTGCCTCTCGACCAGGGTCGTGATGTCGTAGCCCGCCTCGGCCTCGTCGGCGAGCTCCTGGATGTCCTCGTCGGTGAGCACCCGGCCACTCTTGGTGACGTAGCGGAAGCCCAGCGGCGAGCTCCACAGCACCGGGATCACGACGGGCTTGCTCGACTGGAACGTCTGGCGGCGCTCGCGGGTGTCGGGGCTGCCGATCCACCACACCGAGTCCACGTCGTCGTGCTCCGGGTCCTCGGCGATCCCGAGCGGAACGATCACGTCGTCGCCATCGTTCAGCGGGCCGTAGATGTACCCCGCCGTCAGGCGGTTGAGGATCGACCCCGTGAGGTTGAAGTCCATGCACCGCCCCTCGATGGAGCAGCACGGGGCCCACATCTCAGCCGGCATCGGGGCCTTGGTCGTGTAGCAGAAGCGATTCCACCACCCGTCCTGCGCATCCGTGCCCTCGGGCGGGAACACCCCGATCACCATCCACGGCCAGTTGCCGTCGCCCACTTCGAGTGCGATGTCGCGGGCGGCGTTGAAGTCGCCCAGGTCATACCTCATCCATCTGTCCTTTCTGTTGCGAGACTGGCGGCGGGGGCGCGATCCCACTCCCGCCGGTGGTGAACGCGCCCCCACCTTTCATTCGGTCAGCCGCCGTTCTGCTGGACGGCCAGCTCGAAGCGGTAGTCGCCATCGCCGTCGACCACGTGCGCCCCGTGCACCTTCTCCGTGACGACCTCGGCGACGATGTCGCGCACCGCCTCGCTGATGCAGTCGGGGACGACGCCCTCGTTGGCATCCTCCATCATCTGGTACTGCTCGCGCAGGCTGTCGGCGGCGTTGACCAACTCGTCCGTTCCGATCAGCCCGAGCCGCCCGTTGTGGGACGACACCGAGTACCCGACCGCACGGTCGAGCGCCTCCCGTACGAAGGCGGGCATGTAGCCCTGCATCGAGTCGCACACAGAGCGCCAGTCGATGTTGCTCTCCAGGCCCTCGCCGACGACCCGCCGCGTGAGCATCTCGATGGCCCGATCGTCGAGCCCCTCGATGCGGATGATCCCGTGCAACCTGCCCGGCCGGATCATCCCCTTGTGGATTTCCTCGGCGTGGTTGGTGGTCATGATCACCAACATCTTCAGGCCCTTGTTGTCGATCCCGTCCATCAGGTCGAGCGTGCGCTCGATGTTGGCGGCACCGGCCCGGGCGATGGAGTCGACATCCTCCCGGAAGATCACGCATGGCTGGTACATCCGGCCCATCTGCAACACCGTGGCGATGTCGTCCTCGGGCCGGCAGAACAAGAACGTCCACTCGTGCTCCAGAGCCACCTGAGCGGTGAGGTCAGCGGCGGCGCTCTTGCCCGATCCGTACGGTCCCTCCAACAGGTAGGCCCGCTTGGGTGATTGGCCGAGGGCGAGGAACTCGTCGGCGTAGCGGATGCGGTCCCACACCTCGCACTGCAACCGGCGCTCGACCCGCTCGGCATAGACGTAGTCGTCGCGGTTGATGCGGAAGACGTCCATGAAGTTCATCGCTCCATCCATCGCCTTGCCGCGGTAGAGGCTGTCGGTGGCGAGGTACTCCCCGATGCGCTTGAACAGCCCCTTGATGTGGTGCCGATACTTGCGTGGCCCCTCGACCACGATGCGGAACACCTCGCCGAGCACCGGGTCGGTGGTATTGCTGAGATAGACCGACGTGCGGTCGAGGCCGGGGATCATCATCGCCCCCCACGGCACCTGCTCCGTCTCGCCATTCGGCCCGGTGGTGATCGTCCGCAACTCCGGCGGGCTGGACCCGAAGAAGCTGTGCACCGTCTTGCCGAGCGTGAACCCGGCACCCTTGGTGATCGCCTTGGCAGTGGCGCGCGCCCCGTCCATCGGGCGGTACGGAAACGTGCGGTCGTAGCGGGTGGTCCGCTCCTCGTCGTCACGCCTCTCGGTCAGGAATTCGATCGCCTCGTTGAGGTCGCTGACGATGGCCGGGATGACGAACTTCTCACCTTCGAAGGTGATGTCGTCCTCTCCGAGCAATCGCCCGCCTTCGACGGCGAGCTCATCGAGCATCTCCTCACGAAGCTCCTTCTGCTTTCCCACGTGGGTTCCTTTCATTGGGTGGTTGTTGTTGGCCCTCCGGCACCGGGTACTTCCGGCCCCGGAGAGTTCGTGTCGGCTTGCGGGCGGGGTACCTGCCCGACGAGCCGTAGGTCTTTGGGATGAAGGCGATCACGTCGGTCGGCGCAAAGCACAGCCGCCCGTGGATGCGCTGCGCCGGCAGTAGGCCTTCGGTGTTCCAGTCGCGCACCGTGCGCACGTTGGTCCCGAAGAAGTCGGCCACCTCCTGGGCGCTGACGCAGTTCTTCGATTCCAACCGCTCGTTCCCAGCGAGTCTGTCCTCGATCACTTCCTTCGGGATGTAGTAGTTCCGCCCCCTGCGGATCGTCCCGGGGAACTGCCCGAACGAGATCAGCTGGTAGGTCCGTTGCTTGGAGATGCCGAGGGCGAGCGCCGCTTGCGGCGGGGTGTAGTACTCCTGCTCACTCTCACTCATCGTCGGTTCCTTTCATCGGGCCATCCCGCCGCGGGGCGGTACCGTAGCCTACCGCGTGGGGCCTGCTCACGTCAATTGATACCCGCCAATCACGAGGGAGCATCTTCGCCCCACTCCTGGATCGTGCCCGACGTGATGTAGCCGATCGCGGCGGCCATCTCGACCAGCCGCTGGAGCCCGAACTCTGGCCTGCCCTCCTCGAGGCCGACCCTCCATCCTTCGGCCACAGCATCGGGTACGCCACCGACCGGATTCTCGTTGACCGTGCGGTCGAAGCCGTCCGGGTCCACCCGGTCGTAGATCATCAGGCCTCTGCCGTCGCGGCTCACCGTCATCGACACCAGTGCCGTGCGCACTGTCTGGTCGCCGGTCTCGGCCATCTCGCCGAGCTGCCCGCGCTTGATCCTCTCAGGCTTGGTGTCGGCCGGGAACTCCTTGGTCCACGCCTCCATCACGATCGTGATGTAGGCGGGCTCGACCGTGGCCACGAACATCCCGACCAGGAAGCCGAAGCGCTCGGCCATGTACGGGGTGTCGGCGGCGACCGTCACCATCACCGTCTGCGTCTTGGAGTGCAGCGCCACGATCGGCACCAGGCTCCCGTACTCGGCGAAGTTGCGTCTCGCCCCGGTGGCGAACATCTCCGCCAGACCGGTCGGCGTGAACGCCACAGAGCGCATCTCGTCGGCGAGCTGCCCGTGCATCTCGGCGAACTGCTTGGGGTCATCCATCATGTTCCTTTCTGCTCAACCGACGGAGGGTCCGTCGGACGATCTCTCGCACCTCGGTGTCGTGCATCCGCTTCCACCCCGGTGCGGTGCGCCAGCGGTTGTCGCCGCTGCGCGACATCACCCAGACCTGCTGTCGCTCGTCGCTCAGCCACTGCTGCGCGCCGTCGGCTGGCAGCACCATGTCGAACATCTGCGGCCCGTCGACCACGATGCGCGGGCTGCGGTCGAACTGCCCGGCCGAGATGTCGAGCGTCCATCCGACCCCCTCGCAGACCAGGTGCCCGTTCCACTTCGTCGGGTCGCGGCTCGCCGGCGCACCGCGGTTGACGCCGAGCGACCAGGCGTGGGGCGGCCACTCGGCGATCTCCACCCCCTGCTTCCACAGCTGATAGGCGACCTGGTTGAACAGCGAGAACTCCACGCTCACCGGCCGGGCGTACACCTCCATCGCGTGCAGCGCCCGCGTCACCACGCGCGTGCCGTTGATGCAGTGGTCGGGGCGGAACGGGAAGTCCACCTCCCTCGACCACCGCCGCCATTCCTCGGCCAAGGCCAGCGCGGTCTCGAGCTCATTCACAGGTACCGCCTGACTTCGCGCAGCTGCTCCGGGGTCGGCGGCATGAAGCGTGGGTCGTCCATCGCGTACGGCGCGCACGTGGTGCAGACGAACTCCAGCGAGGCGGCGATCGCCATCGAGGCCGGGCTGACCCACACGTCCTCGGCGCAGGAGTAGCACGGCTTGCGCACCGACCCCGGAACGTGGGGCGCGTGGTTGCTGGCGGGCAGACAGACCAGCCGGATCGTCTCGTCCATCACCACACCTCGAAGCCCTCGGTGCAGGTCTCGGCCCACTCGATGAACTCGCGGACGAAGTCGTGCACCGTGGTCCGCCACCCCGGGTGGTGCTCGTCGGCGTGGCGCACCCCCGACTGGACCTCGATGATGTTCACCACCCAGCCGTCGTTGCTGCCCAGCTTGTAGGTGGGGATGCCCGGGCCCTCCCCGTCACTGCCCTCGCGCCACACCCGCAGCGCCTCGACGTAGGCCTTCTCGGCGGGGCTCCTGGCCTCGGGCGCGTCGTCCCAGTCGAAGCTGTCCTCGACGCCGAAGTCGGACGTCATCGGCACCACCGGCGCGGCGGCGAGCCGCACGATCCCGAGCGGGAGCAGCTGCTCGCGGGCATCGCTCATGCCCCAGATGTTCAGACGGAAGTAGCCCTCGTCGGTGTTGCGGTCGACGCCCCTGCGGTACATGTCGTACCCCATCAGCCCCTCCTCGTGGTCAGTGCGCCGACCTTCAGCCGCTTGGCTGCCTCCATCACGAAGGCCTCCCGCTCGGCTGCTGACCAGCTCGTCGGCCAGCGCGTGATGCGCTCCAGTCGATCCGCCAGCGCCTCGTTCGTGAGGGCCTTGGCGACCCTCTCCTCGTTGCTCTCCACGCTCAGTTCCCTTCCTCTGGCTTGGGTGCCTGGATGCGCCAGACGCGCTCCCCGCCGATGAGCGGGGCACCTTCGGGTCCCTTGACGAACGGTCCCCGGAGTATCAGCCGGCGCTCGGTGCGCCCTGGTCCGTATGGCTGGTTGACCCAGTGCGGCCGGACCACCCACCGCTTGCGGTAATGGCGAGGCCCGGAGGATCCGCTATCCGGGGCCTCGCCGACCGATGGCCCGTGCAACGAGAGCACGTGGACATCGGGATTGGTTCCCTCGCGCTCGGCCTGTCGGCGCATGTAGCGGGGGAGTGAGCGGCGCTCGTGGCGCACGATGGGGGTGGTCGCCAGCTTCCACAGCCCGAGCATCAGGCGGCGGTCCTCGGCGAACGAGGCGTTGGCGATGGGATCGAACCCGTGCGGGTTGTCGGGGATGACCTGCTCCAGCTCCCAGTCGAACACCCAGTCGGTCCGCCCGATGAACGCCCAGATCGGCCCGGTCAGCAGCTCGGGCGGGAAGAGCATCTTCCACAGCTGGTGCATGTCGTGGGTCTCGTCGCCGAGGTCCATCTTCGTGAACAGCATGAAGCTGATCCCGTAGCGCGCCTGGCCGCCCATGTCGGGCAGTCGCCCGTACGACCAGAGCACCGCCGAGATGATCACCTCCCGGCCTCCGGCGCTGGGGTAGCTGTCGGTCCCGACCAGGTCATGCTCGAACACCACGAACCCGGTCGGGCTGGGCACGTCCTCCTTCGTCAGCACGTAGTCCCCGGGCAGGGTCGGGCTCGACTCGGCGAGCAGGTCGCACGCCTCGCCGTCGACCCACCACAGCGGGGCACCCGGCATCGCGTGGTCGATGAAGCGCGCCTCGTTGGCGAACCCGAGCACGCCGTCCTGGCGGTAGTGCCGCATGATCCACCGCCGCAGGGCGGGCAGGTCGCGCGGCCCGTTCACGGACGGCACGTCAAGAGGGTGGATCACAGCTGCCCCTCCTTGACCTCGACCGCCTCGACCTCCCGGGCGTGCAGCGAGTAGCGCACCCCGGACCCGTTCTCCAGGCGCACCTGCCACCCGCGGTGGCTGTTGCTGTGCGAGCTCGGCCAGCGCACCAGCACGGCGTACTTCCCGTCGCGCAGCTTGACCTTGGCCCGCTGCGATGCGAGCCAGACCATCTGCCGGGCGGTCACCCGCTCGACCATCACCCAGCTCACGTCGGGCCCTCCGGGTACAGCGCGCCCCACATCGGGGCCATCGCCTCGCCCACCCGCTGCACGTCGTTGACGTGGACCAGCCGGCACTCGAAGGTGCACCCCGGGGCGATGCCGTTGATCCAGCGCCCGTTCATGTGCGGGCGGACCGGCACCAGGATCAGCCCGATGCGCTTCCACCTCGCCTCTTGCTCGGGCAGGGCGCTGACGATCAGGGCCAGGCTCGTCTGCCACTCGGGCATCGAGAGGTCGGCGATCAGCAGGTCCCCGGTGACGATGCCCCGCGCCACCTCGGTGACCTCGGCCTGGGTCATCCTCATCGCCTCACCACCGACACGAAGGCGACGATGAGGAACACGATGCAGCCGAGTCCTTGCCAGGGCATCACTCACGCTCCCCGAACAGGTGGCGCATGAACTCGTCCGGGTCATCGAAGCTGATGATCCGGCTCGGCGGGATGGTCTCGGCGTTGGCCGTCACGTACGGGTCCTGGCCCTTGCGCTTGGCGTCGTTGACCACCGCCCGCCACCGCTTGCCAACCTCTTGGGCGAAGGCCAGCGCATCGGCGCTCGGGGGCAGGGTGTTGCCCTCGTCGTCCGGGTCCGGCCCGGTCAGCACGGCAGGCCCGTACAGCGCCATCGCTGCCATGATCGAGGCGACCACGTTCAGCTGCTGGTTGGTCAGCATCCCCTCGTCGTCGATGTAGAACCCGCACCCTCCGTGCGGGCGGATGAAGTCGATCGTCGCTCCCCCGCACCCGGCCTTGATGCCCTCGAAGCTGCTCGCCACGGGGATGATCTCGCCATCGGGGTCGATGGCGTAGAGCTCACTCATCTCGTCCTCCTCACGATTTGCAGGTGCTGGTCGGTGACGAAGCTCCACGTGCGGACCTTCGTCCCGCGGCCCACGCCGCGCACGATGACCCCGTGGAGGCGGACCCGGGCGGGCTCGTCGTCCTTGCCGTGAAGGTGCTCGACCAGGCGCACGATCACGGTGTCGGCGTCCTGGGTCCACTCGTCTCCGGGCTGGACCTCGAGGACCGGCATCGACACGATGGGCGGTCCGTAGGTGACGCGCGGCAAGCGCCGCTGCCCGCTCATCGCTGCCCCCTCAGCTGCTGCTCACGGATGTCGGCGAGCAGGTCGGTCACCTGCTGGGCGAACTCCCCGGTCTTGGCGGCCAGCTCGGCCACGTCCTCGGTCAGATGCCTCACGTCCGAGGACACGGCGTCGACCCGGGCGCTCAACAGCTCCAGGTCGTTCGCCATCCGCATCAGGTCGACCGTCTTGCGGCGGCTCATGACTGCCCCCTCGGCAGCTCGACCACGACGTAGCCGGTGTCGTGCGTGTCGATCCGGAAGCGGGTCGTCTCGACCATCGCCCCCTCCTCGCGCATCTGCACGCGGTAGGTATCGGTGGCGACCTCGCTGATGTAGCAGGTCACCAGGTACCCGTCCTCGTCGTCCCAACTGACGACGTAGGTGCCGGGCTCGTCCGCCATCCGGGCCACGTACGCCGTGTCCTCGTAGCCGAACGACCACTCCGGCCCCGGGCCGATGGTGCTGTTGCCCATCACCACGACCGGGAACTCCGGCTCCTCGCTCCAGTCCCCGACGAGGTAGCAGGCCGCAGCCCGCACCTCCGCCGGCACCTCGCCGCTCATGGCTTCACCCGCAGGACCAGCCGCTGGCCGATCCCGAGGCCGAGGCCGTAGCCGAAGTTCTCGAAGCACGTCGGGCAGAGGTTGCCCCACGGGCCCATCGTGGTCTTGGCGTCGTACGCCGCGGCCCCGTGGGCCGGGTTGATGTCACAGGGAGGGAAGGCGTCGACCGCCGTGACCTCCGAACGGGGGGCAGAGCCCTGCCCCGATGATTCGCTCATGCTGGTTCCTTTCAACGAACCGTTCACCTGGCCAATTCCCGGCGAACAATTGAAGCGTAGCGCGGGGGAGCTGGGAAAGCTACTCCCCGCAGGTATTCATCTGGCCGGTCACCCGGCAGGTGGCGCGTCCCACCCAGCCTCGAACTCGCGACTGTCCTTGGCCCGCAGTGCCCTCTCGTGGAGCGCCGCCACCTCGGTGTCATCCAGCCCGTCCTGGGCTGCTTCCCAGATGCGGGTCAGCTCGGGGTCGTCCCGATCGAGCGGGTCGAGCCCGAGGTCCAGGGCCACGGCCACGTTCTCGTCGTAGGTGTCCGGGGCCACACCACCGTTCGCCTCCCAGTCTGCGTACAGCTTGCGCAGCGCAGCGCCGGCGCTCATCCGAGTCGCCCGACCGTGAAGCTCAGCAGCACTCCGTCGCCGTAGTCGTCGTCGCCGTGCTCGGCGAGGTCGGTGACCATCGGCACCAGGTGCTCGATGCAGTACGTGAGCGGACCTGCGGTGCTGCCGGTCCACGTTCCGCTGAGGACGTGGGTCGCCGGCTTGTCGCAGACCTCGCACTTCAGCTCGTCGTCGTCCATCTGTTCCTTTCCGCCACGGATGGTCCGTGGTCGTGGGCGGGCAGACCACGACAGCCCACCCGTCCGGGTCACGCCTTGCGGCGGATCTTCCTGCTCATGGGCACGTCCTCCCACTCCGGCCCGAGCGTCACGTACAGCTCGTGCCTCTCCTTGCTGCCGTGGCAACCCATCGGCACCCACACCTGGGTTCCGGTGTCCTCGGTGCCCCAGACGCAGCCGTCTCGGTACGAGGTGATCCGCCACAGCTGGCGCAGCACCTCCCACTCCTCGCTCACTGCGCCGCCAGCTCGGCCTCGACCTCGGCGACCAGTTCGTCAGCCGCCTCCTCGACGACGAGCCGGAGGTAGTCCTCGTAGCTCGTCGCCCGGCAGATGGCCCGAATGCTCGGACCCCAGTTCTCGTCCATCGGTGTTCCTTTCACCTCGTCGCTGCCCGTTGGCGGCGATCCATTGACACGGTACCCGGGCGGAGCTGGGATAGCTACCGCACGCAGGTATTTCCCTGTCGTGGGGCTGGCGGGAATCGAACCCGCTCGCGGTAAGGAACACGTAACCCGCGGCCACCGAGGCCAGCCCCCTGTCAGCACCTGTCAGCACGCCGGGGAGCTACCGGCGCGCCCGCGCCCGCGCCCGGGCGCTGTCGCCCTCCTACGGGCCGTACAGCGCCTCCTCGCAGGCGTCCCATCCCGGCCCCCGCGCGGGGGCCGGGGCTCACCTCAGCGAGGCGTCGATCTGGCGGGCGATGGCTGCTCGCTCGCTCGTGCCGAGCCCGAGCTCGACGCAGTTGTGGTGGTAGAACTCCGTGCCGATCATGTCGGCGACGGTGGCGTGGTCGCACAGCTGCGCGTTGCGCTCGGCGGTGGCCTGTTCCTCGGCCTGCTCTGCGGCGAGCTTGTCGTACAGCGTCGGCGGTGGCTGGTGTCTCTCGACTCCGGCCACGACGTAGCCGAGCATGGCCGCCACCCCACCCAGCAGGAGCAGTGCGGGGATGACGCTGCGCTTGGGCCTGACGGTGACCGTGCCGCGGATGCGGACCTCGGTCACCTCAGCCGGTTGAGTCGTGCGCACTCCGCCTCCATCTCGGATCGCTCGATGCTGCGCTCGAGCTCCCAGTCCACGTCGTCCTCCTCGTCGTCGTCCTCCGGGTCGAGCTTGACGTCGCTGCTGAGGATGCAGTCCACGCACAGCCACAGCTCGACTCCGGCTCGCTCGGCGTGGATCGTGCCCACCTTGGGGCAGCACCCGGCCGAGTGGTCGAAGGCCACCTGGTTGCACTGGCAGTGGAGGCTCATCGCAGGATGTCCTCGTCTGCTTCGAGCAGCTCAGCTGTCGTGAGCAGCTGGCTGGGCACCCGGCCGAGCGCCTCGGCGATTGCCCACAGCGTCTCGATCGTGGGCACCTTGGCTCCGCTCTCGATCTCGCTGAGGTACGGGTACGAGATGCCCGCCTCGGCGGCGAGCACCTTGCGGGCCATGCCGCGCGCCGTCCGGTGGGACGTGATCGCCAGGCCCAGGGCCTGCCTCCGCTCCATCACTGCACCTCGTCGAGGGTGATGACGGTCGGGGGCTGCCGGCGGACCACGATCCGCAGGTCGGCGAACGGGCAGCGGCACTCGCAGTTGGCGATGCCGGTCCCGTGCTCGGCTCGCCACTCGGGGCTCGCCGCCTCCGCCGGGAAGCGGATGAAGTGGATGTTCCGTGACCAGGGGTTCTTGGTCAGGTACACCGCAGTCGGGTGGTTGACGCAGGTCAGCTCGGTCATCTCGCTGAGGTCCCACGTCTCTTGGGTCGAGAGCTCACGCATCTCGACCGCGGGGCTGTCTCCGAACATCGGAGTGTTCCTTTCTGCCCAGCCAGGGTGGCCGGGTCGTGGGCTGTGGGGCCACGACAGCCCCACCTCCCGGCTCAGTAGCAGACGCTGAGCACGTCATCGATCGGGCCTCCGCACAGCCCCCGCAGGTACACGCCTGCGCGCTGGGCGTCGGCCACCAGCTGGCGGACGATGTTCCGCCCACCGAACACCTGGTAGGTGGGGATGCGGACCCTCACCTGCCGGCCCTGCGTGTCGACCCCGAGGCAGTAGCTCAGGTCGAACGGACCGGACCACGTGTCGCCCACGTACCGGATGCGGATGATCCGCAGCAGTGCTGGGTCGTCCCACTCGAGCGTGATCCGCTCCGTGGCGGAGTGCTCGATGCCGGTGTCGGCGAGGTTGTTGGTCTCGCTCATCGCACCAGCTCCCAGCTCTCGGTCAGGACCAGCGGGTCACGGACCCGGCCATCGACCTCGCGAATCCCGCACGGCACGCAGGCCAGTCGGCTTGCGTCGTACAGGCCTGCGTCGTTGCCTGCCGTCTTGTACGGACTCCCGTCCGTGTCGAAGGTGTGCCAGCTGTCGCTGCCCACCCTGGTCACCACCCCGAAGGTGGTGTCGTAGAAGCACCACAGCCGGAGTCCCGGCCGGATGTCCTCGCTGTGCCCGCAGGCCAGCCTCTCTGTCGCCATCGTGCGTGTTCCTTTCACACGTCGCCGGCACGGGGTGTGCCGGACAGTGGCCCTCGTCGGAGTCGAACCGACGCGCTGGCGGTGAAAGCACCAGCTCGCGCCCGGAGGGCCGGGTTGCCGGGGAGTCCGCCCCGGCTCGGGTTCCGTCAGAAGTCCACGCCGCCTTCCATCCCGCAGACGAACTCGCCGTTGGCCATCTCGCCACCGGTCCACATCGACGACCAGCTCAGCTGCCCGCCCATGTCGTCGCACTTGGCCTGGAAGTCGGCCTCCTCGATCCCATCGCTCCCGATGAATCGCACGACGATCTGGTCGCCAGCGACCGCATCGAACGGCGAGTCCCAGCTGGCCGGGATGACGATCAGATCGCTCCCGTCCTCCCGGGGAATCCGCACCAGACACGGTGCGTAGTCACTCGGGACGCAGGTCTCCACCTGTGCCGGAACCGCCGGCACGTCCATCGCAGGGGCCAGCAGCGCCAGCCCGATCAACCCGATCATGGGTTCCTTTCTGCCCACGGACTCTCCGTGGGTCGTGGACCTGAGCGCCACGACAGCGCTCAGGTCCCGGGGCTCAGCCCCAGTAGCCCGACTCCGGGTCGAGCAGGGCATCGATGCCCGTCTCCCACCGCCACTTCGGGTCGATGGACCGTGCGTCCATCTCGGCTAGCACCTCGATCGGTGTCCAGCCGGCATCCACCAGCCGCTCACGCAGCCGCTTCCACGTGCCGTTGGGGTAGCCCAGCGCCAGGTGGCAAGCCTGGCCGAGCTCACATCTCGGGCCTCGCCCGAGTCGGTACTCCGGCATCACCGGACCACCCGGCGCAGGTCCCGACCAGCGGTCGGCACGTCGAGCCACGGTGAGCGGCGCTTCCGCTCGAAGAGCCAGAACGGGATCACCTTCGGCTCGGCCGCCAGGCGACGCTCTCGCGCCACCCGGCCATTGCAGACCGAGCAGGCCGAGGCCATGCCCAGGCCGTGGATGCACTCGTCGTTCACGCCGGCACCTCGTCGAGGACGATGGTCGTACCGACCCAGCAGGCGAGCCCGAAGGCGAAGTCGTAGGTCTCCGTCGGAGGCACGGGGTCGTGGTCCTCCGGGAAGTCCCCGTCGAGGGGATGGGTGTACATGATGTGGGTTCCTTTCACGAACCGCGACGCAGGCTGCATCGCACGCCGGCACCCGACCGAAAGCCGGGGACCAGCGGGCGACGCCCGGGGACGAATCCCCGGGACGCCATCCCGTACCGTCAGGCGGCCGCGGCCACCTTCTCGGCCTTGACCTTCACCGGGCGGAGCGCCCGGCGGACATCCTCAGCGGACTGGAACGCCCGACCGGGGAGGAGGTTGGCCTTCTTCCCGTTCTTGTGGAGCTTCAGTTCCGTCTCACCCGAGCCGCCGAGATTCATGATCTCGATGGGCTTCAGGCCAGCGGCCGTCGCATCGGCGACGAACTTGCGTACCGCATCCGCCGCCGGATCGGCGAACACCCCGGCGGGGTGATCCCAGTTCCCGGCGACCGCCGGACGATCAATCCGGGGGAGTTTCGCCGCCCGGGCGATCAGGGCCTTCATCTCAGTTTCCGTAGCCATCGTCGTTGTTCCTTTCGTTCCGTTCCCCGGTTCCGGGGAATCGCTTGACTTCGACGATTGATAACCTAGCGGAACGGTTCACGGAATGCAACGTATTTCCGAAATATGCCTGTGACCAGGGGTTATGGCCGGCGGATGGCCGGGAAATGCCCGGGAAACGGTCGGTCGTGAGCTCCCCGGAGGGGTGGTCCCCCGCGGCCGTTTCGGCCTATCCGGGGAAGGTGCTCTCCGCTCCGCTGCGGGTCCGGTGATTCCGACCAGTCCCGTATACGGGAAGGGCACTCAGGAGGACTCTGAGGCGTATACGGATACCGCATCTCAGTGTTAACGTATACGGGATGGCACGCACCAAGCTCAAGGGCGAAGTGATCCCGCTCCGCCTCCCGCTCGGGGTCGACGGTGAGGTCCGGGCGCGGGCGGATGCGCTCTCGATGTCGGCCTCGGCCTTCCTGGCGAACTGGGTCTGCCGGGCTTGGACCGGAGTAGGCCCGACCAAGCCGGACGGCACGGGCGAGTCGATACCGCGGCAACCTGCATCGAACGTGCGTACGACACCTGAGCCGGTGGACACCCGCCAGCCGCGACCTCGTGTGCCGATGCCTTCCGCCGCCTGCTCGCACCTCGGCTCGGCCTCGATCGCCGGGGGGATGCGCAAGTGCGTGAAGTGCGGGGCGGTCCGCGGGGCGGATGGGGCCTGGCGCTGAAAGTGATGCACTATGGTCAGTGCATGCGGATGAACAAGGGGCCGCGGATCGCCACGACGGTCCGACTGCCCTTCGACCACTACCGCGAGGCCGCGCAACGGGCCAAGGGGCGCAACTGGTCCCTCTCCGACTACGTGGGGTGGTGTGTGGCCAAGGAGGTCGACCCGAAGAACACCCGCGACCGCGCCACGGGCGGGTCGAAGGAGTACCTGCCTCCGCTCGAGGCGAGTGATGCCTGAGCCGCGCCCGGCGCGCACGGCCAACGCCGCCCTGGCGCTGCGGCTGGCCGGGGCGGGCTACGACGAAGTGGCCGACGCCTTGGGGCTGCCCGATGCGATGGCGGCCCGTACCGCGGCCGAGGATGCGCTCTCCGCGCGGGCCTGGGACGACGTGGAGGGGCGACAGCGGCTCCGCGCCGAGAACGGAGCCCGCATCGAGCGACTCCTGAGGAGCGTCTGGCAGAAGGCCACCGATCAGAACCACCCAGAGCAACTGGCCGCCGTCAAGGTCGCCAAGGAGCTCATCGACCGGCACTGTCGGCTCTACGGGCTCGACGCCCCGGCCGAGGTCATCATCCACTCTCCGACCACGGCCGAGATCGACGCATGGGTCGCCAGCATGATCAGTTCCACCGCCGGCGAGCTCTTGGCGATGGAGCCCGACGTGATCGACGTGGACCTTGCCACTGCCGATTGAGGACGACGAGGTGGTGGCCTACGTGCGTACCGCGCTGGCCGCGCTCGACGCGTCGCCGCGGGTGGCTCGGTGGCGGGCGCGGGCGATGGGCGGGAACCGGACCGACATCCTCGCCGAGGCGTCCCCCGATGTCCGCTTGGGGCTCAAGGTCCCGGTCGGCGAGATGAGGATCGTGCGCGACGTGGCCCGTGAGCGCGGGATCGGGGCCGAGACGATGTTCCGGCGCGGGTTCGGGACGTGGATGGCGGCGATGACCGAGCTCGACCCCGGCGACCTGCCCTACTTCCTACGCGGAGGCCTACTCCTGTGAACACCGACGCCTACAAGTCGTGGACCCCGCAAGCCCAACAGAAGGCGTTGGAGGCGCTCAAGGCCCGCGCCGACAACGAGTGGCGGCCCTTCTACTGCGCGCGGCCGGCGTGCGACGGGCGTCCCCACGAGGAGTGGGCCTGGAACCACGCCCGGCAGGACCAACACCCGCCAGCGGACAACGACTGGCTGACGTGGCTGCTGCTCTCCGGGCGCGGCTCGGGCAAGACGCGCACGGGGGCCGAGTACACGCACCGGATGAGTGACGTCACGGGCAGAATGGCGATCGTCGGGGCCACCGGCGCGGACACCCGCGACGTCATGATCGAGGGCGAATCGGGCTTGATGACCATCGCCCCTCCCGGCAAGCGCCCCCGGTATGAGCCGTCGAAGCGGAGACTCACGTGGCCGAGCGGCTGCATCGGGACGATGTTCTCCGGGGAAGAGCCGGACCGCTTGCGCGGCCCGGAGCATGGCTACGCATGGATCGACGAACCGGCGCACATCGCCTTGATCCAGGAGGTCTGGGACAACCTCATGTTCGGGCTCCGGATCGGGCGGCGTCCCCGCGTCGTCGCCACGTCGACCCCGAAGCCCCGCCCGTGGGTCAAGGAGCTCGTCAAGGACCCGACCACGCGGATCGCCCGCGCCTCGACCTACGACAACCTCGACAACCTCGCCCCGGCCTTCGCCGACCGCGTGATCAAGCGGTATCAGGGGACCCGGTTGGGCCGACAGGAGCTCCACGGCGAGATCCTCGAGGACGTCGAGGGCGCGTTGTGGACGTGGGAGATGATCGAGCCGGACCGTGTGGCGATCGCCCCGCCGATGGACCGCGTGGTCATCGGCGTCGACCCCGCCGGCGGAGCCAAGCGCACGAACGACGAGACCGGGATCATCGTCATCGGGCGATCCGGCAACGACATCTACCCGTTGGCCGACCGGAGTGGCCGGATGAGCCCGTACGGGTGGGCGATGGCGGTCGACGCGGCGTTCGAGGAGTTCTCGGCCGACGCCGTCGTCGCCGAGACGAACTACGGCGGCGAGATGGTCACGAGCAACCTGAGACAGGCGGGCGTCCCCAAGCGCGTCATCGGCGTGCACTCACGACGGGGCAAGGCGATCCGCGCCGAGCCGATCGTCGCCGTCTACGAGCAACACCGCGCCCACCACGTCGGCACCTTCGACGAGTTGGAGGAAGAGCTGACCAGTTGGCAGCCCTACGAGGACCGCGATTCGCCCAACCGGCTCGACGCTCTCGTCCACGCCGCGACCGAGCTTCTGGGTAGGTCACAGGTCGGCGCTATTGCAAGCCCGTCGCAATTGCGCGGCCGACCGACCCCCGCGCGGGGGCCGCGCCCGCGGATCGAGGTCCGTCGATGAGGATGTTCGTGCTCGACCGCTCGGTCGACGTGACCGGCGTCTCCGGGGACGGGATCGTCGCCGAGGGCGTCGAGTTCACCGACGGCACGGTCTGCCTCCGATGGGTCGGCAAGTACCCGACGAGTGTCGTCTGGCACGACGGCGGCATCGCATCTGTCGAGCACGTCCACGGCCACGACGGGCTGACGCTGGTGAGGTTCCTGTGAAGGTCTGCGTCTACGCCATCATGCGCGACGAGGAGCACAACGTCAGCGACTGGGCCGAGACCACGGCGGCGGCTGACGCCTGTTTCGTGCTCGACACGGGGAGCACCGATCAGACCCACGACATGCTCCACGGCCTCTCCATCGAACACGCCAAGGCCTTCTTCGACCCCTTCCGCTTCGACGACGCCCGCAACGCCGCGCTGGCCCTGGCCCCCGCCGCCGACGTGTACGTGCGGCTCGACGCCGACGAGCGTCTCGGCGAGGGATGGCGCGAGCAATTGGAGAGCTGCTACCACCCCGCCGCCAGTCGGTATCGGGTGACCGTGATCAACCACGGCAACGGGTGGCTGAGCCATACCCGCGACGACATCCACCGGAGAGCGGGCCACCGTTGGAAGTATCCGACGCACGAGGTCCTGGTCGGCGAGGTCGGCCCCGTGGTCCCGACGGTGATCCAGATTCACCACCACCCGAAGGAGCGCCGGCCCCACCACGACCGCAACCTCGACGCCTTGCGCGAGGCGACGATCGAGTACCCCAACGACCACCGGATGGCCTTCTACTACGGGCGCGAGTGTTGGTACGCGGGGCACTGGGACCGCTGCCGGGCGGCGATGACCTACTTCCTCTCCTTGCCCAACGGATGGAGCGCGGAGCGGGCCGAGGCTCTGCGCATCCTGGCCGCGATCGACTACGAGCCGGAGCGGTGGTTGTGGGCGGCGATCGGCGAGAGCTCACAGCGCCGCGAGCCGTGGGTCGACCTGGCGAGGTTCTACCTCACGCGGGGCGACGTGGTCGAGGCCTCGATGGCCTACGCCTTCGGCGGGCTGTGCACCGACCAGACGCTCTACACCACGGAGCAGAGCGCGTGGGGCGAGAGCTTCGACGCCCTCGGCGACGAGATCGTCGCTGCGGCATGACGTGCAAGCACATGCTCCAGGTCCGCTTGGAGGACGGCACGATCCTCTGCGCGTTCTGCGAGGAAGAGGTCGCCGACGGCCCGCCGTTCGTGCCGACCAAGGGCGTCCACCGCCAGATCACCGATGCCGAGATCGCCAAGTTGCGCGCCGCCAGCGACCAGTTACCCCCCGAGCTGACGCAGTGATCGCCGTCCTCCGCCTCACCGGCGACCCGGCGCTCGAAGGACAGTGGCGCGAGTTCGAGGCCCGCCCGCTCGCCTACTGCCGCTTCCCGGGGCCGACCGTGACCTTGGTCGCCACGGGGAGCGTCGAGTGGAACGGCGACCGCCCGGCCGAGGTCTACGTCCCCGAGGACCGCTTGGCCGAGTGGAACGCCGAGCACGCATGAGCCGCGAGTTCGTCCTCGTCCTGGCGATCATCGTCGGCGTGTTGGCGGTGACGCGGGTCGTGCGTCTCGTGGTCGATGACGCATGGCCGCCGATGGAGAAGGCGCGCCGTCTGTACGCCCGCAAGGCCAGCGACGAGTGGCTGCCGCTGATCGAGTGCCCGTGGTGCGTTGCGCCGTACGTGTCGCTCCCGGCGGTCGCCTGGTTCGCCCTCATGTGGCGATTCCCGACCTGGACGGTCAACAATTGGGCCTGGTGGATCGTCAACGGCTGGGCCGCCGTCTCGTGGCTCGCCGCCTACATCAGCATGAGGGATATCCCGCCCGACCAGCGCTAGGGCGTAACCTCTCGCGGCGATGGCACGGCCGCGCACGAAAGAGCCCGAGGCCCCGACCGGATTCCTCGCTTCGGCGGTCCGCTTGCCGACCGCCTCCCGCAACCAAGCGGGGCGCTCCGAGGAGTGGCAGTCGACGGCCTGGAACTACCACGACACCGTCGGCGAGCTGCGCCAGGTCGCCAACTGGACCGGCAACGTGATGAGCCGCGCCCGCCTCACGGCGGCACATCTGGAAGGCCGGATGCTCATTCCGCTCGCCAACGGACCGGCGGCGGAAGCGATGGAGGAGTTCTACGGAGGCCCCCAGGGCCAGTCGGAGATGCTCCAGAACGTCGGCGTCCACCTCACCGTGGCCGGCGAGTGCTACGTCACCAACCGCGCCAAGGGCGACATCTGGAACGTGCTCGCCGCCGGGAAGGTCACCCAGCAGCCGGGCAAGGTCGCCCCCAAGATCACGGCCGACTTCGGCACCGACGGCGGGCGCACGCCGATGGACCCGACGCAGGACCTCGTCATCCGCATCTGGACCCCCCATCCGCGTGACCCGACCCGCCCCGACAGCCCCGTCCGCTCCACGCTGTCGACGCTGGCCCAGGTGGTGTCGTACGACGCCCACATCACCGCCCAGATCACGTCGCGCCTGGCCGGCGCGGGAATCCTGTTCCTCTCCAACGAGGTGCAGTTCCCGGTCCCCCCCGGGATGGACCCGCAAGCGTCCCAGGCGCAGATCTTCATGGCCCTACTCGGCGAGTCGATGATGACGCCGATCGCCGACCGCTCCGACCCGTCCGCGATCGTCCCGATCGTGGCGATGGTCCCGACGGAGAGCTTGGGCAAGAACGAGCACATCAAGTTCTGGACCGAGCTCGACAAGGCCGTGATCGAGATGCGCGACGCGGCGATCAAGCGCCTCGCCCTCGGATGGGACGTGCCCCCGGAAGTCCTGCTGGGCATTTCCGACGCCAACCACTGGAACGCATGGCTGAGCGAGGAGTCGGCGGTCAAGGCACACCTCGAGCCGAGGCTCAGCGTCGTTTCCTATGCAACGACCACGGCCTACCTCCGCCCGGCGATCGAGGGCTTGGTCCCCGACCCCGAGAACTTCTTCTGCCTCGCCGACACGTCGTCCATCCGCTTGCGCCCCAACCGCTCGCAAGAGGCGATCGAGCTGTACGACCGCGGCGAGCTCAGCGGCCTGGCGCTGCGCCGCGAGACGGGGTTCCAACCCGAGGACACGCCCCCGGCCGAGGAGTTCGTCCGCTGGCTGCTGCGCAAGATCGCCACCGGCTCGACCTCCCCGGAGCAGACCGACGCCGCGCTGCGCCTGCTCGGGGCCGACCTCCAGATGCCGGCGATGACGTCGAAGGAGAACCGCCCGCCCCCCGACGACATGCGCACCGATACCAACCCCGACCTGCCGAGCCGCGAGATTCCGACCCGCGCCGACGCCGAGGCGCGGATCGCCCGGACCCAGCGCGCCATCGACCGCGGCGGCCCCGGGCTGGCGGCGGCGTGTGACGTGCTCGTGTACCGGGCCTTGGAGCGGGCGGGCAACCGGCTCCGCAACGCCCACCCGCGCACCGACACCTCGGCGATGCAGGCGACCGACGTGTACCGCTCGCTCGCCGGTGACCCGGACAAGCTGCTCGCCGGGGCGTGGGACTGCGCGTACGACGTGTTGCAGCCGTACACCGACGACCCCCCGACGGTCATCTCGACGCTCGACTTCTACGTGCGCGGGCTGCTCGGGTCACAGCGGGCCCACTCGGCGGTCGTTCTCGGGACGCTCCTGGCGTCGTGCCCCGAGACGATCGCGCTGGAGCCGGCATGACCACCGCCGCCGAGCTCTCCGAGATGATCCGCGACGACATCGCCGCGGCGCTCGCCGAACCGGACCAGTCGATGCGGATGACGATGCTGCGCGCCGCCGCCGACACGATCTTCCGGCTCGCCTACGACGAGGTGCCCGGCGACCCCAAGGGCGTCGACCAGGCGTCCATCGACTTCCTCAACCAGATCAACGGGGCGATGGGCCAGACCAACCCCGACGGCACGGACGCACAGATCGACCGGATCAGTGACATCTGGGGGATCGCCGCTGCCAACGCGGCGCGGTACTACTCCGCCCCCAAGGCCGCCAAGACGTGGATCACGATGCTCGACGACCGCGTCCGCGACCACCACATCCCGATGCACGGCGTGACCGTGGCGGCCGGGCAGACCTTCAACGTCGGCGGCTACAGCCTGCACTACCCGGGCGAGCCGGTCGGCCCGCCGGACATCTGGATCAACTGCCGATGCCACCTCGACCTCGGCCTCACCGCGGACGGAGGCGAGATGCCCAACCCGATGCACACGCACTCGATCAGCCACAACCACACTCCGCCCCCCCTGACCACCAACGCCATCGAGTTCAACACGACGAGCGACCCCGTGCTCACCCAGCCCCACGAGCCGCTGCTCGCCCGCGCCTTCGACACCGATCAGCGCAAGCGCCTCGCCGACAAGGGCCACGCCATGCCCGACGGCAGCTTCCCCATCGCCAACCTCGAGGACCTGCACAACGCCATCCAGGCGATCGGACGGGCCAAGGACCCGGCGGCGGCCAAGCGCCACATCCGCAAGCGCGCCCGCGCCCTCGGACACGCCGAGCTCATCCCGGACTCGTGGACGGCCTCGGCCGAGGAAGTGGACGACGAGGTGATCGTCGCCGCCCCCGGCACCCACGACGGCCCCGGCTGGCTGACGAATCCGAAGGACACCCAGCGCCTCAGGAACTACTGGGAGCGCGGACCGGGTGCGGCGAAGATCCGTTGGGGCACCCCCGGCGACCTGACCCGCTGCCACAAGCACATGGCCAAGTACGTCGGGCCGTACGCCTGGGGCACGTGCCAGAACATGCACAAGGAGGCGCTCGGCTACTGGAACCCGGAGTCGAAGCACCACCGCCGGCTCGCCGACGGCATGGCCGAGCTCGTCGCCGCCGGGATCGCCGACGAGACCACCCCCGAGATGCAAGCCTTGATCGACGCCGCCTTCGCCGTCCCCCTGGAGGACAGTCACATGCTCAACCCACCGACCGAGTGGTTCGCCAACCCCGGCCTCACCGCCGCCACGCCGCTGACCATCGCCCGCGACGGCCGAGTCGTCGGGCACCTGGCGACGTGGGACACGTGCCACGTCGGGATCAGCGGCGAGTGCGTCACCCCGCCCAAGAGCAAGACCGACTACGCCTACTTCCGAACCGGCGAGGTCGAGACCGCCGACGGAAGCCGCGTCCCCGTCGGGCAGATCACGATGGAGACGGGGCACGCCGGGCGCGACGCCGCCGCGGCAGCGGCCGTGGCCCACTACGACGACACCGGCACGGGCGTGGCCGACGTGGCCGCCGGCGAGGACGACATCGGCATCTGGGTCGCCGGGGCGATGCGTCCCGGGGTGTCCGAGCAGCAGATGTACGTGCTCCAGGCGACCGGCTCGATCTCCGGCGACTGGCGGCGGATCGGCGGCAACCTCGAACTCGTCGCCGCCCTCGCCGTGAACGTGCCCGGCTTCCCGATCCCGCGCATGGAGATGGCGGCGTCGGCCGGTGTCGAGCTGTCGCTCGTCGCCGCCGGGATCGTCACCATCGACGCCGGGATCGACCCCGACCGCGTGGCGATCGCCGTGCTCGCCGCGCTGGACGAGCGCGAAGCGGAGAAGGCCCGCCGGGTGCGCGCCGCCGAGCTCGTCGCTCAGGTGACCGAGCTGCGCGTCGAGGCGCTCACCGCCGCCAGCAGCTGACCCCCGAGCCACTGCGTGTAGGCGGGCGGGATCGCCTGGGACAGCTCGTAGCGCGACATCCAGTCGATCCCCATCGCCCGTCTGCCGAGCGTCGCCCCGACGTGGGCGCGGGCGATGCGCGGTGACCCGTTGCTCGCCCGCCCGACGATCCCGCCCCGCGTCATCGTCGAGTTGCCGTAGACGCTGACCCAGTGGCCGGGGTGGCCGGGGGGACACTCCGTGCCGACGAGCGCCACGTTCGACTCGAACAGCCGGTGGCGCTTGACGCCGAGCCCGAGCGCCCGCCCGCACACCAGCACCGGGTCGTTCAGCGGCGCGCCGGGCACGTTCTCGATGATGTACGGGAGCCCGCTGGCCTCGAGGAGCTCGCGCGTCGCCCCGACGAGATCGGCGTGGGCGTTGCCGTGGATGTAGTTGGCGATGGAGTACGCCTGGCACGGCGGGCTGGCGTGGATGGCGTCGACGTTGCGCAGACCGATCGGCGGGCACAGCGCGTTGCCCCGGCGGAACTCGAAGGGGTAGTGCGGCTGGTGGTCGCGGTCCACGCCGATCACCCGGAACCCGGAGCGGGCGTAGCCCATCGCCGCGCCGCCCGCCCCACAGAACAGGTCGAGCAACACCGGCCGGGCCATGGAGCGAGAGTACGTTGGAGGCCCATGCCCGACCAGACCAACATCACCGACTTCGACCCGGCGACCGGTCGCACCACGACCACGCTCGTCTCGTCGCACGACCGCGGCACCCATGACTGGGCGGAGCGCGAGAACGGCGGCATGGCCGACACCCCGTCGACCGGCGGCGGACCGCCCCCCGTCACCCCGCCAACGCTGACCTCGATCAGCCCGGCCACCGCCCTCGTCGCCGACGCCGCGGTCACCGTCACCGCCACCGGCAGCGGCTTCGTCTCCGGGGCCAAGATCCGCATCGACGGCGTGGACGCCACGACGACCTTCGTCTCGCCGACGTCGCTGACGACGAGCTACGACGCGACGAGCGCCGGGGCCAAGCAGTTCACCGTGCGCAACCCCGACGGCGGCACCTCGACGGCCAAGGCCTTCACGGTCAGCTGATGGGCTGCAACTGCGGCGGCGGTCGCAAGAAGTACATCGTCACGACCCGCGAGGGGCGAACGGAGACGGTCGACTCGCTCGTGGCGGCGATGGCGATCATCCGCCGCGAGGGCGGCAAGTACCAGCCGGTGAAGGTCTGAGATTTCCCGCGAGGATCGGGGAGCTCGCCTCCCTATGACACCCCGGGTGTAGAACGAGAGGCGCAAACCGGCTCCGAGACGACCTCTCGGTTCCAGGAGTGGATGTCGCCGGTGACACTCGGATGAATACCCGGGACACGCGCTAGGCCCACCAGCGCCGGGGGATCGGGGAGCGTGGGCACGGCGGCATCCTCGACAACGTGACACCGGGGGTGTACCTTGCCCCCCGTAGCCGACCCGTCCGGTCAGAGCGCAGCTCCCGGGACGTACGCCGCATAGCGGTGTGGTGGTGGGCCCTTCCATCCCTGTCCTACATCGAGTCGCCGGAGGCCGTGATGTTCGAACTGCCAGAGAACCTTGCCGACCTGTCGGCTCAGGAACTGCAAGCCCAGATCGACGGTGGCCTCGACGCCCTGCGTGCCCTGGGGGTGACCGCCGAGTCGGACGAGGCGACCCTCGCCGAGGGTGAGCGGATCGTCGGCCTGATCAACACCGCCCGTGACGCCCAGCGCGCCGTGGAGACCTCGGTCGCCAACGCCGCCCGGGCCGAGGCGCTGATCCAGGCATCGACCCCGGAAGAGCCCGCTCCCGAGCCGGAGCCCGAGACGCCCCCCGAGGGCGGAGAAGGCGACGCTCCCGCAACCCCAGAAGGTGAGGAAGTCGTGACGCCTGATGAGGTGCTCGCGCCAGAGCCGGTCGCCGCGAGCGGCCGTCAGTCCCCGGCGCGCCGAGCCGCCGCCAACAGCCAGCCCCCGGCCCTTCCCCGCCAGCGGTCAGCTGTGGCAGCACTCACCGCCGCCGCGGACGTCCCCGGTATCCCAACCGGGGCTCCGCTCGACGGCCTCTCCGCGGCCTGTGCCGCCGTGATCGCCCGGATGCGCAACCTGCCGACCACGCACATCGGCGGCGAGTCCGGTGTCCGTCACCGCTACGGCGCGGCGATGATCCGCAAGGAGGGCTTCGGCAACCTCGTCGCCACCGGCGGCGAGATCAGCGACTACGACGTGGTGTGGCGAGCGGGTGACGAGCGCCGTCTCCCCGGCGGTTCTCTCGTGGCCGCCGGGGGGTGGTGTTCCCCGTCCGAGACGCTCTACGACCTCTGCCAGTACGAGACGGTCCAGGGCATCCTCGACATCCCCGAGATCAGCATCCCCCGCGGCGGCATCCGCTGGACCCAGGGCCCCGACTTCGGCGACATCTACGCCAACTGCGGGTTCTCGTTCACCGAGTCCGAGGTCATCGCCGGCACCGCCGAGAAGACCTGCTGCATCGTCGACTGCCCGCCGTTCGAGGAAATCCGCGCCGACCTCATCGGGCTCTGCGTGAAGGCCCCCCTGGTCACCCAGGCGACCTACCCCGAGCTCGTGCGCCGGTACATGGAGGGCGCGCTGGTCGCCCAGCAGCACAAGGTCAACGCCTACATCATCAACACCATCGAGCTGGCCGCCGGGACGGCGAGCGCAGCGGCCGACATGGAGTCGATCAGCCACTCGATGGAGGCGCTCTCCTTCGCCGCCACCGGCATGCGCTACCGCTACCGCATGGCCGAGAGCCACACCATCGAGGTCATCGCCCCGTGGTGGCTGAAGCAGTTCATCAAGGCCGACTGGGGCATGCGCCAGTTCCCGCCCGACGTGAGCGACGCCGCCGTCGATGCCTGGTTCACCGCCCGCAACATGAGCGTGCAGTGGGTGTTCGACTTCCAGGACCCGGTGGTCGATGACGTCGACGCCTGCATCGTGACCTTCCCGGACCCGGTGAAGGTGCTGATGTACCCGGCCGGCACGTGGGTCAAGGGCTCGATCGACGTCATCAACGTCGATGCCGTCTACGACTCGACCTCGCTCGAGAAGAACATCTACACGGCGCTCTTCATCGAGGAGGGCATCCTCGCCGTGCAGCGCTGCACGCACACGTGCGCCGTGGAGATTCCGGTCTGCGCCTCGGGCCGCTCCGCCGCCGCCGACCTCGTCGGCTGCGTCTGGCCCCCGGCAACGGCAACGCCCTGATCCGATCCGTACGAGTGACCCCGAGGAGGTGAGTCGATGCCGATGATGACCGGAGCCCGTACGTGGGTCGAGCTCCCCGCGCCCGTCCCCCTCGGGGGCGGGGTGCTCTCCGTCGCCAACGTCGTCGACGTCGCCGATGGCGACCATCGCCTGCTCGGGGTCGAAGCGCTGACCGACGCCTGCTCGTCAGCGGAAATCTGGTCGCAGTGGTGCACGATCGACCCGGCGATCCTCAAGGTGTTCGAGGACACCCAGGAGCACGTCGTCGGCGACCCGTTCGTGCTCTACGCCGGGGTCAGCTGCGACCTGCAACGGCTGGACGAGGGAGCGCGCCGGGCGACCGCCCGGCTCGGCCACGGCGAGCCGCGCGGCATCGACCAGTACGTCGACGCCTTCCTCTCCGACTCGGTCGACGTGATCGACCTCGGCGGGCCCTTCCCCATCCCACAGGCGATCGGCGCGGCCGAGGCCTTCGCCGCCACGTGGTACGGCGGCCAGCCGACGTTGATGATCCCGCGGCTGTTCATCCAGTGCGGGTGCTCCAACGGGGCACTCCACGCCAACCTCGACGGCACGTTGTCCACCTGCGCCGGGAGCAAGGTCGCCCCGCTGACCACGGCGGTCCCGGTCCCGGTCACGATCACCACCGGGACGATGTACGTCACCGGCTCGGTCACCCTGTTCCGCGGCCCCGAGAAGAACATCTCCGTGCCCCAGCAAGTGTTCGACGACGGCACCTTCGCCCCGATGCGTGCCCTCGCCGAGCGTGTCTACGTCCCCGTGTTCGACTGCCTCGTGGCGAAGGTCGAAGTGTCCTGCTCATGATCCCGAAGAGGAGCTAGTCATGGCCAACCCAAAGAGCTTCCCCCTGGTCCGTGGCCGGATCATGCGCGTGACCCGCGTCGACGGCTGCTGCGCTCCGGCGTACGGTCCGGACAACATGGTCGTCACCGACGGCTTCGTCTCGATCGCCCTCACGGCGAACATGAACGACGCCGAGGAGATCACCGTCGTCAACGCCAACGGCAAGACGTGCGTGCGCGACCCAGGGTGCTCGGAGTTCCTCGGCTACGGCGTCGAGATCACCTTCTGCGAGGTGTCGCCGTGTCTGTTCTCGATCGTCACCGGACAGCCGGTGGTGCTCAACGGAGCGGGCGACGTGATCGGCTTCCGCATGAACAGCTCGGTCAGCGTCTGTGACGCCGGCTTCGCTCTCGAGGTCTGGATGGGCGTGCCCGGCGTGGCCTGCTCGGGCGACGTGGGGGCCTTCGGCTACCTGCTCCTGCCCTGCCTCCAGGGCGGCGTGATCGGCGACTTCACGATCGAGAACGCGGCGATCACCTTCACCGTCACCGGGGCCTCGACGAAGGACGGCAACGGCTGGGGCACTGGCCCCTACGACGTCATCGGCGACGACACCGGAGCAGCGGGTCCGCTGCCCGACCCGCTCGACGGCGACGACCACCTCTACGCCGTGTTCACCACGGTGCCTCCGCCCGACGCCACCGACGGCTGCGAAGAGCTCGTCCCGCCCGTCGGCGCTCCCAACGCCACCGGGGCCACCGCTGGCACGCCTGGTGTGTGGACGCCCGCCGGATCGGTCCATCCCGCTGACGCCGCCGGAGCCACGAGCACCGGAGTCGTCGCCAACCCGAACACGGCCTGGACCACCGGGCAGTACGTTCAGGGCACCACGCCCGGAGCCGCCGGGCAGATGCACTGGGACGGCACGGCATGGGTCGCCGGAATGGCAGCCCTCGCCACGCAGGCCGCATCGGCCAAGGCCGCCACGGCGGGCAAGTAGAGATCATCACGACGCGAAAGGGGTAGACCGTGGGCTGTGTCCCGTTCGACCCCGACCGCGCCTGCTGCGACGAATGGGACGGCCTCGCTCCTGAGCTCCAGGAGCGGGCCGACTCCCTCGCCTGGTCGACGCTGCGGGCGCTGAGCGGCGGGCAGGTCGGCAACTGCCCGGTGGTCGTCAAGCCGTGCCTGGCCCAGCCGTGCAACCCGTGCACCGAGCGCTGGGGCCAGGTGTGGTCGACGGGGCCGTGGATGACGCCGTACATCCGCGACGGCAACTGGCACAACTGCACGTGCGCCGGCAAGGAGTGCAACTGCGAGCGGCTCTGCGACATCGTCATGCCCGGGCCGGTGGCGGCGATCCTCCAGGTCAGTGTCGGCGGCTGCGCGATGCCGCTGGAGACCTTCCAGGTGATCAACGGGCACCGCATCGCCCGCACCGACGGCGAGTGCTGGCCCGCCTGCGTCGACCTGACGATGACCTACATCCCCGGCATCGTCCCCGACGAGGGCGCGCTGTGGGCGGCCGGGGTGCTCGCCTGCGAGTTCTCCAAGGCGTGCAGCGGCAGCAAGTGCCGACTGCCGAGCTCGGTCACGTCGCTCGTCCGCCAGGGCGTGTCGTTCACGATGGAGGCCTCCGCCTTCCCCGGCGGGATGACCGGCATCCGCGAGGTCGACGCCTACCTCGTCTCGGTCAACCCCAACGGCTTGAAGCTGCCGCCGATGGTGTGGAGCCCCGACGTGCCGTGGGCCAAGCACCGCTACCTCACCCCCCAGATCGCGGTGACCCCATGACCGTCACTCTGTCCCTCGCCGCCCTCGGGATCGCCTCGTCCCCCGGCTCCTGCTCGGGCGCGCCGCTGCCCCTGAGCGAGCCGCTGGTGACCGACCTGTGGGTCTACCGCGGCGACACCGGCCGCTTCCAGGTGGCTGTGACCGAGGCGGACGGGACCACCCCGGTCGACATCTCGGCGGCGACCTGGTCGGCACAGATACGCCTCACCGACGCTGATGTCGCGGCGGCGGCGGAGTTCACCATCGAGCCGCTCGCCGGTCAGACGCACATCATCGAGGTCGTCCTCGACGCCGCCACATCGGCATCGCTCGTCGAGCCCTCCTACGTCTACGACGTCGAGATGACGCTCGACGGCGAGGTGACCACGCTGATCCGCGGCACGATCACCGTCGAGGGGGACGTCTCCCGGCCATGACCGTCACCGTCCCCCGTCCACCGGGGCGCGGGGTCCGGGTGGTCAACGCACCCGACGGCAAGGTCGTCGTCGCCCGGGCGGCCACGGCGCGGGCGGTCGCCGCCACCGCGCCACAGCACGGTGTCCTCGTCGGCCCCCGCGCGGGGGCCAGCGTCGGCGTGTCGCGCGCTGACGGCTCGACGGCGATGGTCACGCTGCCCCCCGACCTCGGCGTGATCACGTCCATCGGTGGCCCGACCGGACCGACCGGCCCGACCGGACCTGCGGGACCCACCGGGCCGGTCGGACCAGCATCGACCGTACCCGGCCCCACCGGCCCCACTGGCGCTCCAGGGCCGACGGGCGCGCAAGGGCTGCGCGGCCCGACGGGACCGACGGGCGCGGTGTCCACGGTCCCCGGCCCGACCGGGAGCACGGGCCCGCGCGGCGTCACGGGGCCGACCGGCCCGCAGGGACTTGTTGGCGACACGGGGCCAGCCGGCCCGACCGGGGGGTTCGGACCGGCTGGACCCGCCTCCACCGTGCCAGGTCCGACGGGACCGACGGGACAGCGCGGCGCGGTCGGCGACACCGGGCCGAGCGGCGCGGCGAGCACCGTCCCCGGCCCGACCGGGCCACAAGGACCGCAGGGCGTCCAGGGCTTGCGCGGACCGGCGGGAGTGGCCGGTCCCATCGGAGCCACCGGACCCACGGGAGCCCGCGGGCCGACCGGCGCGCCGGGGCCGACCGGCGCGCCATCGACCGTCCCCGGGCCACCAGGACCGACCGGGCCGCAGGGGACCACCGGACCACCGGGGCCGACGGGGGCCGCATCCACCCTCGTCGGCCCCACCGGTCCACCGGGGGCGACCGGGGCCACCGGCCCGACCGGACAGGCCGAGCAGTGGCACAGCGACATCGGCGACCCGAGCGGCACCACCGGCACGACCGGCGACTGGTACCTCGACACCTCGACGGGCAAGGTCTACGAGAAGACCGACGACGCGACGTGGACGCTGCGCATGAACATCGTCGGCGGGACAGGCCCGACCGGGAGCACGGGCCCGGCAGGCCCCACCGGCCCGATGGGGCCGCGCGGCGCGACCGGGCCAGCGGGCGCGTCAGGAGCGAGCGGCGCGCAAGGAGCAGTCGGACCGACCGGACCGGCGGGCGCGACCGGACCAGCAGGACCCGCCTCAATCGTCCCCGGTCCTCCCGGGGCGACCGGACCCGTCGGAGCTGCCGGCCCGACGGGTCCACCGGGGCTCGACTCCACGGTCCCCGGGCCGACCGGCCCCGCAGGTGTCACAGGTGTAACCGGGCCGACCGGGGCCACGGGACCGGCGGGCGCGCAAGGCATCGCCGGGGACACCGGACCGACCGGCCCAACGGGCGTCATCGGGCCGACCGGGCCGAGCATCGAGGAGGTGTTCGTCGGCGACGTAGACCCGTACGCCCTCGACCCACTGGCTACGTTCGAGCTGTGGTATCAGCCATGAACGATCACCCGACCCACCCGATCGCCATCGCGCCGCCGCGCATCGCCGCGGCCCTCATCGACCTTGCCGACTGCGTCTGCAACCAACTCGCCGTCAACGGGGCGGGGCCGACGTGTTGGTGTGGGCTGTACCCCGGCGCGGCGGTGTCGTGGGAATACTGCGGCGAGTGCGGATCAGGCACCTGCGGCATGGGCTACGTGCGCCTGACCGGCGTGTTCCCCTACGAGGTGTTCCCGGTGCCGACGGTGGACTTCCACTGCGCCAAGCCGATCGCCTACTCCATCGAGGTCGGGGCATTGCGCTGCGTGCCACAGCCGAGCGACGGCCACATCATCGAACCGGTGGCGATGGCCGAGATCGTCCTGGCCCAGGTGTTGGATGCCCAGGCGTTGCTCGACGGCATCAGGTGCTGCGAGCTCGAGGTGGCGGCGGAGCGGTACCAGCCGGTCGGCCCCGATGGTGGCTGTGTCGGTGGCTTCTGGACGGCCTACCTGGCGATCGACTGATGGCCGCCGACGTCGAGGTCCACATCTCCGACCGGGCGATCATCTCGGCGCTGAACACGCCCGGCGGAGCGGTGTCGAACTGGCGCGACGACATCGGCGACCGGGTGACCACCAAGGCGATCGTCACCAGCCCGGTCAACGACCCGATGAACGCCCATCACCGCGGTGGCGAAGTCGGGCAGTTCAAGAGGTCGTGGGGCTGGGACAGGGTCGGCTCCAACGGCCATCGCGTGAGGGCGACGATCTACAACGGCGCGCCCCACGCCGAGTACGTCGAGGAAGGGCGCAAGCCGAGCTTCAAGCAGCAGCGGTTCTCGTGGACCGGATGGCGGGGCGAGATCCGCACGGTCCCCAGCACCCGTGGTCGTCAGGGCAAGCACATCCTCCGCGACGCGCTCCTTGCGGTGATGGGCTCCCAGGGATTGGGCTGATAGCTAACCTCGCCCGATCCGGCTGCGCGATGCTGGATCGACCGAAGGGGAAGCATGAAAGAGTACGAAGTCGCCACCGGGCGGGCGGTGTTCAACAACGACCACAAGATCAAGTTCAAGCTCGGCGACGACGAGATGACGGCGACGTGCCCGACCACCGGCCAGCTGTCGCTGTTCTTCCGCGGTGGGGCCAAGGGCGGGTTGCGCTCGATCGACGCCCTGTTGGAGTTCTTCGCCGACGTGCTCGACGACGCCTCCTGGCGGAAGATCGAGACTCGCCTGCGCGACGGCATGGACATCGACGTGCTGAGCGAGATCAGCAACGACCTGATCGGAGAGTGGTCCGGCCGCCCTATCAAGCCGTCCTCCGTCTCGTCGCCTACGGTGAACGGTACTGGGCGCAAATCGACGGGGAAGCGATCCGTCACGGTGCCGGCAACTACCTCGAACTGAGCATCGACCGCTTCTGCAACGCCATCCAGTCCTGGGTCATGGAGCGGGTGAAGGACCCGGAGCGGTTCCTCGCTGAGCTGGAGCGCCCGCTCGGCGGCGGCGCGACCAAGCCGAGCAGGGCCGAGCAGGAGGCCGAGGGCGACTCGTTCATGGCCTTCGCCGCGGCGTTCGGCGTGAAGCCACCGCCGGTAGTCGCCGACCACGAAGAGGTCGCCGTCTAGCATTCCTCGCCGTGGCTCGCAACGTCGGCAGCATCGAGGTAACCGTCGATGCCGATACCGGCAAGCTGAAGGCACAGGTCACCGCCGGCGCGCGGACGGCGGGCAAGGCCGGAGCCAAGGAGCTCGGCAAGGAACTCGCCAAGTTCGACCAGAAGAAGACCCTGGCGGCGATGGCGGACGTGGTCGCCGCGATCAACCGGGAGCTCGAGGCCGTCGACGACATCGTGCTCGGCATCGACGGCCGCGAGGCCCGGGCGCGGGCGCGGGAGTTGAAGGAGCAGATCGAGGCCACCTCCATCGACGTGCCCCTCGACGGTGTGCTGACCAAGTTGGAGGCGCAGCTGAAGGAGCTGCGCGAGAAGGAAGAAGCCGACGCGCTCAACCTCGCCATCGGCCTCGACGTCACCGCCGCCAACGAGCGCCTCGCCGCGTGGAAGCAGGACCACGACCGCGACGCCATCGACATCCGCCTTGGCGCGGACATCGCCGCCGCCAACGAGCGGATCAACGCGATGCGCGAGCAGCAGGAGCTCGACGAGATCAACCTGGGCATCCGGGCCGATGTCAGCAAGGTCAATGCCAACATGGCGGCCTGGCGGTTGAAGGAAGAGACCGACGCCGTCGACATCGAGGTCGGCGTGCAGATCGCCAAGGCCAACGCCAACATCGCCAAGTGGCGGAGGAAGCAGGAGGCCGACGACCTCAAGCTGGAGTTGAAGCTCGAAGCCGACATGGCGGCGATCAACAGCCGCATCAAGACGTGGCGCGACGAGCAGGAGGCGGATCGCCTCAGCCTCTCCATCGGCGCGGACGTCGCCAAGGTCAACGCCACCATGGATGCATGGCGGCGGGCCGAGGAAACGGATGCGGTCAGCATCACGATCGGTGCCGACATCGCCCGGGCCAACGCCGGGATCGACGCATGGCGTGCGGCAGAGGAAGCCCGCCTCCTCAACATCAGGCTGGGCACCGACGTCTCCAAGATCAACGCCGCGCTCGAAGCGTGGCGGATCAAGGAGGAGACGGACGCGGTCAACATCGAGGTCGGAGCGCAGATCGCCGCCGCCAACGCTGGGATCGAGGCCTGGCGGATCGAGCAGGAGACCAACAACATCGAGCTCGCTGTCGGGCTGAAGACCAAGCGCGCCGAGACCGAGGCGCTGCTCTTGCTGGCCAAGCTCAGCAAGTTGCAGATCAGCCTCGACACCAAGATCGATGTCGACCCGATCGAGATCCTTCGCAAGAAGGCGATCATCAACAAGCTGATGGGCCAGATCGAGGCCGAGATCGTCCCCGACATCAAGGTCGGCAAGTGGGCGCTGGCCAAGATCAAGCTCCAGGGGCTGTTCTCCGGGCCGGACTGGGAGCAGGGCTTCGCCGACAGCGGCAACTCGGCCGGGGGCGGCTTCAGCAAGGGCTTCGCCAACGCCCTCCAGGACGGCGGCCAGCTCGCCGTGGCGGCCATCGCTACCTGGGGGCCGGGCATCGCCCAGGGCCTGGAAGGAGTGGCGTCGGCGGCGACCGCCGTGGCCTCGTCCGGCCTCTTCGCCATCGGCGGCGCGCTCGGCGCGATCGCCGGGACCGGTGCCGCGGCCGGGGCTGGGCTGGCGGCCGTCCTCGTCGGTAGCCAGGGCGTGCCTGCCGCGCTCAAGGCGATCAACACCGAGTTCGCCACCGCGAAGGAGATGGGCCGCCCGATGCGGGTGATGACCGGCGACGTCGCCGACGCCCTCGACAATCTCTCGCCGCACGCCCAGTCGTTCGCCCTCGCCTTCGCCGGGGTGCGCGACCGCTTCTCCGAGGTCCGCGAGAAGGTGCAGGAGGGTCTGTTCGAGGGGCTCGACACCGAGCTGAACACCTTCGTCCAGACGACCCTGCCCGACATCGAGGGGGCGCTGGTCATCGCCGCCGGTTCGATGAACCGCTTCTTCAAGGGCGTCGCCCAGGCCGCCGAGGAGACCGACTGGTCCGGGACGATGCTGGCGTTGAAGCCTGCGCTCGACAACGCCGGTGACTCGGTGGTCGCCCTGGCCGGCACGCTCGGGCCGTTCCTCAAGACCACCGGCCCGGCCGCCGAGGAGTTCACCGGCTGGTTGGAGGACGGGGCGGAGGCGCTGAAGAACTGGGTCATCAAGAACCCGGACAAGCTGACCTCGTTCTTCCAGGAAGGCGTCGACAGCCTGAAGCTGTGGAGCCAGATGGTCGGCCACTTCGGCGACGCCCTCGGAGACGTCATCGGCTCGGGCAAGGGTCCTGGCGACCACTTCATCGCCCAGCTCGACAACGTGATGGTCAGGTGGAACGAGTTCCTCGAGAGCGGCAAGGGCAAGGACTCGCTGACCGAGTTCTTCGAGAAGGGCCAGCAGGCGATCATCGACCTCGACCCGATCGTGCAGAGCCTGAAGGAAGCCTGGGAGATCCTCACCGGCGACAAGGGCAACGACTTCGGCACGATGACGCAGCAGATCGCCGACGCCCTGCCCGGCATCGCCCAATTCCTCGGCGCGCTCTCCGACCTGAACATCGGCCAGGGCATTTCCAACACGGTGCAGGTGCTCGGCTTCCTGTCCGAGCAGTTCCAGCATCTGCCCGCCCCGATGAAGGAGTTCGCCGGTCAGGTCATCGTGGTGACGAAGCTGATGGGTCCGCTCAACGACGCCATGAAGAGCATCGGCATCGGTACCGGCTGGATCGCCGGGCTCAACATCGCCCTGTCGGCCGGGCTGTTCCTGTGGGAGCACTTCTCCGGCGACACCGATCAGGGGCAGAAGAACATCGACGCCCTGGTCTCGTCGTTGGAAGCGGGGTTGACCACGTTCCAGTCGGCCGACCACGTCGTCGGCGATCTCGCCGCGTCGACGGCGGTGTGGAACGACGCCCTCGCCAACACCGGCGACCAGTCGACCGAGTTGCGCGAGGCGATGAAGCCACTGAACCAGACGATGGACGACGCCCGCTCGATCGTCGAGGCCTTCCAGGGCGACAGCTCCGACGCCGCCGACAAGATGGAGGAGCTGCGCGGTTCGACCGACCTCGCCGGTGACGGCTTCCACAACCTCGGCTCCCAACTCGCCAACCTGAACACCGCGGGCAAGAGTCTGGACGAAACACAGGACCGCCTATGGGCGACCTTCGGAGACGCCGCCACGGCCGCCGGCATCTCCCGCGAAGAGTTCGACGCCACGACCGAGTCGATGTGGAACCTCCAGGAGACGGCGGGCAAGATCGACATGACCGCCGTCGCCACGCAGGCGATCGATCACGCCAGGACGCTCAACGACGCCTCTCTGGCCAACCTCGAACTGGCGCGCACGAACCTCGGTCTCGTGCCGACGCTCGACCAGATCATCGACACCGGCGTTGGCGCAGTCGCTCTGTTCGACGAGTACATGGACATCACCGATGGCGTCATCGACTCCACCGACGCCGCGGCCGACGCCACCAACAAGTACTCCGATGGGATGTTCGGCCTCACCGCCGAGTCCAGCAACGCCGAGCTCGCCGCCGAGGAACTGGCCGCAGCGCGCAAGGAGGAGCGCGACGCGGCGATGGATGCATGGGAGGCCGAACAGCGCCTGACCGAGGAGCTGCGCAGGGCGGCCGGGATCGCCATCCGCAACGATTTCGGCATCCCCAGCGACGTCACCGAGAGCTTCGCCGACCTCGGCGACAAGGTGCGCGACGCCGCCGACGCGGGCTCCGACTTCCAGGACGTCTACGACACGCTGTTCGGCGTTCAGCAGAACTGGCCGGAGGCGAACGCCGCCGCCGAGGAAACGCTCGACAAGATGATCGACCTGATGGACGGGGTGACCGGCAAGGCCGACGAGAACTCCGAGACGATGGAAGGCTGGTCGGAGCGGGTCGTCGACGCCAGCAACAACGTGGTCGACGCCAACGACCACATCGCCACCGGATTCAACCTCGCCAACGAGGCCGGGCGCGCCCTCCAAGACGTGGCCTTCGAGATGGCCGACCAGATCATCGGCGTCGGCAAAGCGGGCATCGAGGGTGGCCTGGGCGTCACCGAGATCACCAACAACATGCAGTCGATGCGCGACCAGATGCAGGACAACCTCGTCGGCTTCGGGCTCAGCGAGGAGGCGGCGTCGGACTACATCGACACCCTGCTCGGCACGCCGGAGTCGATGGAGACGATCGTCCGCAACCCGGGCCTGCTCGACGCGATGCTCAACGTCGAGGACCTGACGGTGCTCTACGACGACGCCGGCAATCCGGTCATCACCGAGTTCGAGCAGCTGGGTCTCAATCCGGCGCTCGTCACCAGCCAGGAGTTCATCGATCTGATCAACGAGGTCAACGGCACGCACATCGAGCCCCAGGTCGTCACCACCGAGATCGTCGCGGCGAGCGAGAAGTTCCGCGCCGCCAAGATGGACGCCGACGAGCTGGATGGAGTCGAGGCGCGCCCGTACGTGTTCATCGACGGGATCACCCCGGCGGAGGAACATGGGGCGGCGATCCACGCTCAGATGCAGGTGCTCGACGAGGACGAGGCAAACCCCTACGTCAGCACCGAGGGCGTTGCCCCGGCCGCTGCTGCCGTGCAGCAGACGAGCACTGACCTCGACAACCTCGACGACAAGAAGGTCAAGCCGGGCGTCGAGGTTCAGGGGGTGGCCGACGCCAAGACCAAGGTGGAGGGCGTGAGCGGAGACGTCGACACCCTCGGCAAGAAGGTGGCCGACCCCATCGTCCAGATCAGCACCTACGTCACAGTGATCCAGGCGCTCGGAGTGGTCGGCCAGCAGCTCGACGCCATCAACGACAAGGTCGTCGACCCGACGATCAACGTCACCGACTACGACGGCGTGAAGACCAAGCTCGACACCCTCCAGCGCGAGATGCTCGGGCTCAGCGGCATGGTCGCCTCGCCGAAGGTCAAGCTCGACGGCTACGCGCTGGTGATGCAGCAGATCGACAACGTGCAGGCGAACCTGATGGCGACACGCGACCGCACGGTCACCATCACCACCAATGCCGTCACCCGCAACTCCACCGTCGACGCGATGGCCGGGCGCATCGTCTCCGGCGACCAGATGGTCCACGTCGGCGAGCGCGGGCTGGCCGAGGCGATCATCCCGTTGCAGCTTCCGCTCAACCGGGTCAGCCCCGAGGTCCGCGAGATGGCGGCACTGCTGCGCGGCGAGCACCCGGCGCGTACCGAGGGCAACGTGTCGCGGATGCCGCGCCCGATCAACCAGTACTTCACCTTGACGAGCGCCGACCCCGAGGCCGTTGCCGTGCAGACCCTCAACCGCGCCGCGGCGATGGTCGGCTAGGAGGAACCGTGTACCCCGGCTATATCACCATCGGCACCGAGGACCCGTTCATGGCCGGGCAGCAACTCCACGAGATCGTCAACAACCAGCGCGCCTACTCCTACGCCGAGAACGCCGGCATCTGCTGGCTCAACGAGTGCGACACCTGCCCCGAAGCACTGATCATCATGCCCGGCTCGGCTGGTGGCTTCGTCTCCCCGGTCGCCGACCCCGCTCCGTGGTACACCGCGGCCAACCCCGACTCCGGCGGGTTCCTCGGCGTCATCGGCATCGAGGTGACGGGCGCGGAGAACTCCACCCGCCAGGCGTCGGTGACGATGGGGCTCACCGGCGGCGGCGTCATCGGCCCGACGTACATGGGCCCGCGCACGCTCGTCGTGCGCGCCATCGCCATCGCCCTCGACGAGTGCGCTCTGCAGTACGGGCTCACGTGGCTGCGGGCGCAGTACGCCACGTTCGTCAGTCTGTGCGAGGGCGACCCGATGACCTTCTTCGACTGCTGCCCGTGCGTGTGTCAGCAGGAGACCTCGCCGCGGCCCAACCCGTGCTGGGCGGTCAACTACCGCGAGCTCCGCCTGGAACCGGCGTGCGATCCCGACTACTGGCCCGACACGTACGGGGACATCAAGGAGGGACCACCCGACGACAGCGAGTGGTCGATGTGGCCCGAGACGTACTTCCGCCTCGACACCGGCCCACCCCCGTGGGTCGCCTCCGAGGCCGGACCGTGCTGGGCCGAGAACTACCTGGAGCTGCGAACGGAGCCGGCCTGCAATCCGGACTACTGGCCGGTCACGTACGGTGACATCAAGGTCGGGCCACCACCCGAGTCCGACGAGTGGTGCGCCTGGCCGAACCACTACTACACGCTGAAGAGTGGCCCGCCGCCGTGGTCCTGTTGCGCCGAGGCCTGCGTCGTGCCGTACGTGCGGCAGTTCAAGAACGTGCGCGTCACCGAGGGCCCGACGATCCTCCAACACCCGGCGATGCACTCGGGCGGGGCGATGGCCGAGGTCGAGTTCACCATCGTCTGCGCCGATCCCGTGCAGTACTCACTGCCCTACGTCATCCCCAACGTCGGGCTGATGCACGGCGAGATGCTGATCGACGATCCGCCCCCACCCGTCCCCACTCCGTACCACGACCCGTGGGCGCTGCCCGAGTTGGTGCCCGGATGAGGTGGCTGCGCGACGAGCGGATCATCGACACCGACCGGGTGGTCATCTTCGACGAGGTGATCCCGCGCATCCGCCTGCTCGCCCACGACGGCGCGGGGCGACTGCGGATCGGACTGTGGAAGGGCCAGAGCCTCGTCGCCGGGTGGATCGTCCCACGCCTCCCGGCCGGGGCTTTCCTCGACATCGAGGGCAACGTCGTCACCGGGCACGCCAACGGCGAGGCGCGACGCCTGCACAACTACGTCCAGTCCTACGACGGTGGTCGGCCGGAGGCGCTGGTGATCCCGCGCGGCACCTACCGGCTGACCCTCGATCAAGACCCAACCCTCGCCGTCGACGTGATGGTCGAGGTGTCCTTGCAAGCGATGAGCGCGTGACGTGGCGTTCACCTGCGGGAGGCATCGCGCCTTCGTCTACGGGCGCGGTGGCTCGCCGCTGATCGGGGAGTTGACCCCGGCGACGGCGGTGCGCTGGAACCGCATCCGCGACAACATCTCCGAGGGCTACGTCGCCGTCGGCACGACGAACTGCTGCGACCTGCTCGGCGATCTGCGCACGATCCTCCACGAGCTCCACATCGAGCGCGACGGCGTGGAGGTCTGGCAGGGGCCGATCACCCGCATCGAGTACGAGTGGGACAACGTGAAGGTCTACGCCGAGGACATGCTCTGGGTGGCCAAGCGCACGGTGCTGCGGACGGGCTACGACCAGAGCTACCCGAACATCGGCAACGTGCTCGACCGGATGGACTGGCTGATGCGCTCGCAGACCTACGCCCGCAACAGCGACCCGTGGAAGATGGTCCCGCACCTCCACCCGGTGCGCCACGAGGACGAGCCATCGACCACCCGCAAGGTGGGGGCGTTCCAGTACTACACCTGGGAGGACTTCGACAAGTACGCCGAGGACAACGGCACCGACTACACGGTGGTCAATCGTGACATCTACTACTGGGACGTCCACCTGCGCTGGAAGATCATCCCGACGCTGCACGACGATCACCTGTCGCAGTTCCCGCGCATCGTCGAGTACGGCAACCAGGCCGCGACCCAGGGCTTCGTCTCCAACACCGAGGGCTACGCCGGCACGGCCAGCGCGCCGCAGACGATGCTCGACCTCTACGGCGACATCGACTGGCTGATCACCAACCTCGACGACTCCGACCTCTCCGCGCCCGACGCCGCCGAGATCGCCTCGTGGAGCAAGACGGCGGCGCGCAACATCGCCGACCGTTCGCCCGCCCCGGTGGCCATCGTCATCCCGGCCAACACGACGCTGCTCCCCGGCGCGCCGTGGACCATCCCGGACATGATCCCCGGAGCCTGGTTCCTCGCCGTGGCCACGCGGATGTGCCGCAAGGTCAGCGAGTGGCACCGCCTCCACGAGGTGCGCGTCGAAGAGACGGCACCGAAGGGCGAGGTCGTCAACTTCACCGCGGTGGCTGCGCCGGGCTCGGTCGCCGACCTCCCGCCGGGGACTCTGCCATGAGGAACGGCGTCGACCGCGAGACCATGACCGGGCTGTTGAAGGACTTCGACAAGCGGCTGACCCAGCAGGAGCGGCGCGCCATGGGCGGTGGCGGAGGCGGCGGCGGCTCGGTCAACGAGGTGTGGATCGGCCCCACCCCGCCTACCGACCCCAACGTCGAGCTGTGGTACCAGCCGTGAGCAAGACTGACCGGGACCGAGGGAGAGCCTGATGGGAACCCTGTACGCCAGAGTCAACGGGCAGTGGGTTCCGGCATCGGGCGGGGCGACCGGACCCACAGGTCCGACCGGGGCCGCTGGCCCCACGGGCGCGACCGGGGTGGCGGGTCCGGCGGGTGCGACTGGCGCAACCGGTGGCGCTGGCCCCGCCGGGCCAACTGGTCCCGTGGGGCCGACCGGCGCAACAGGGCCGACAGGATTGACCGGCCCCACGGGTGCGGCCAGCACCGTACCCGGACCGACCGGAGCGACCGGTGCCGCTTCCATCGTCCCGGGACCGACCGGCCCGGCAGGACCGGCAGGGCCAACCGGCGCGACGGGTGCGACGGGCGCAACAGGGGCCGTGGGACCGACCGGCCCGACCGGCGAGACGGGCGCGGCCGGGACCGGTGTCACCATCGTCGGCTCGGTGCCCGCTGCTCCCGCTGGCCTGCCGCCGACCGGCAACCCCGGCGACATGTGGATCTCCAACGACACCGGCCACGGCTGGGTGTGGAACGGCACGGCCTGGGTCGACGTCGGTGCGATCCGCGGCCCGACCGGCCCGACTGGTCCGACGGGCGCGACCGGACTCACCGGGGCGACGGGTGCCGTTGGTCCGACCGGCCCCATCGGCCTGACCGGTGCCGACTCGATCGTCCCCGGCCCGACTGGACCCACCGGAGGCATCGGCCCGACCGGTGCGACGGGACCGCAGGGCGTGGTCGGGGCGACCGGCGCGACCGGACCCATCGGCCTGACCGGGGCGCAAGGAGACCAAGGTCCGATCGGGCCCACGGGCGCGACCGGCGCAGCCTCTGTCGTCCCCGGACCCACCGGGCCCACGGGTGCTCCGGGCGCGGCCGGTGGCATCGGCCCGACGGGTCCGACTGGTCCCACGGGCGCGGCGAGCACGGTCCCCGGCCCCACCGGCCCAACCGGCGCGGCGTCGACCGTCCCAGGCCCCACGGGGCCGACCGGAGCAGCGTCGGTCGTGCCCGGACCTACCGGACCGACTGGTGCCGCTTCGACGGTGCCCGGCCCGACCGGTGCCACTGGCCCCACTGGTACGGCGGGGGCTCAGGGAATCGCCGGACCAACCGGCCCGACGGGAGCCACAGGAGCGACCGGAGCACCCGGGGCCGCTGGCGCGATCGGCCCGACCGGCGCGACGGGTGCGCCAGGAACCGCCGGCGCGCAAGGCCCCGCAGGCCCGACCGGACCCACCGGGGCACCGGGAACGGCAGGCGCGACGGGTGCGCCAGGAACGGCGGGAGCGACCGGGCCGACCGGCCCCACCGGAGCACCGGGCGCAGTCGGGGCCACAGGCCCAGCCTCCACCGTGCCCGGTCCCGCGGGGCCTACCGGACCGACCGGGCCAGCCGGGACGGCTCCGGCGTTCGACTACCCGGCCACCTACGACGAGCAGAAGGCTCTGGCCGCGACGCCATGACCACTATGGTTCACACGACCAGGAGGACTCGCTGATGCCAGCGACCACACCCAATCTCGGCCTGCCGTATCCGGTGGGCGGGGATCCCATCGACGTCGCCGGAGACATCCAACGCCTCGCAACGGCGATCGACGGTGCCGCGGCGCGCTCTGCCTATCCGGTCGGCTCGATCTACATCAGCGTCCTCTCCGCCAACCCGGCGGGCATCTTCGGCGGAACGTGGGTGGCCTTCGGCACCGGGCGAATGCTCATCGGCGTCGACTCGGCCGACCCACCGATCGCCATCCCCGAGCTCACTGGCGGCGAGAAGACCCACGCCATCACCATCGCCGAGCTCCCGGCGCATACCCATCCCGGGTACGCCCACACCCACCCGATCGACCACAACCACCCGGCCGGGGCGACCGGCGGGGCGGACGTCAGCCACGTCCACTCGATCGCTCACGACCACGCCGCCAGCGCGGCGACGACGAGCTCGACCAGCGCTGCCCACACCCACAACGTCACCGCCAGCAACATCCCGACGGCGCTGTCCAACGGCCTGCTCGCTCGCTCGTCCGGCGGCACCCAGACGAACTACGGCACGGACTCCGAGGCCGGGCACACGCACACCACCACGATCAATCTCCCGGCCTTCTCCGGGAACTCTGGCGGCCAGAGCGTCAACCACACCCACACCGTCGACTTCCCGACGTTCACCGGATCGTCGGGCGCGGCCACCGCGGGCACCACCGGCAGCGCCGGGAGCGGCACCCCGATGCCACAGCTCCCACCCTTCATCTCCGTCTACATGTGGAAGAGGACCGCCTGATGCAGTGCCCATACGGACAAGAGGTCGGAGTCCCGGCCCAGCGCGGCAACTGCGAGCTGCGCAAGGGCTCGAGCATCGCCACCGGCCAGCAGTGCCTCTGCGATCGCGAGCTTGCGCTGTTCATCGGCAGCGGCGAGCGGACCGAGGAACAGCCCGAGGGCGTCAACACCGTCACCGACCCACAGACGCTTGCCGTGGCCGAGTGGTGGATCAACGCCGAGGAGCAAGAGCGCCAGGCCATGAAGAACGACCTCCATAGCGAAAGGTCGGTGGTCTGATGCCGGGCCGCACCTCTCCCCGCTCGTATCCGTACCCGCTCGACAGCGACCCGATCAACGTCGCCGGGGACATGATGGCGCTCGCCAACGCCATCGACGACGACGTGACGAGCTCGCTCGTCGGCAAGCTGAACACGACCGGCGGCACCGTCACCGGCAGCCTGACGGTGAACTCGAACCTCGTCGTCAAGGGCACCTCGCACGTCACCGGCATCGCCACGTTCGACTCGCAGGTCAAGGTCAACGACCGCCTCGACGTGATCGCCGACGCCAACGAGGGCATCTACGTCACCAACGCCAACAACACGCCGCACGTGACCTTCTACGACCACAGCAACGGCGAGCTCCACGGGATGATCCGCGCCGCCTCCGGTGACTTCTACGTCCAGAGCGACAACGACCTGTTCCTCCAGGCCAACAACCACACGGTCATCGCCGTCACCAACCCGACCTCGATGATGGTGACGATCGGCAAGGCCGCCCCCAACCCGGCGGTCGCCGGATGGGAAATCTACGGCGCTGGCAACGGGCTCGGCCGGGCCACCGCGACCACCAGCCACAAGGACTCGTACGCCAACTTCATCGCCCGCCACGTCGACGTCAGCGCCAACGGGATGGACAACGACGGGTCGATCTTCGTGCTCTTCCAGCGCAGCGCGACCGGCCTCACGATCGGCTCGATCACCCAGGTCGGCACGACAGGCGTCAAGTACAACACGACCTCGGACTACCGCATCAAGGACGACCTCGGCCCGGTGGTCAACGCCGCCGAGCGCCTCGCCGCCCTCCTGCCCAAGCACCTGCGCGGCAAGGCTGACGGCTTGGAGTTCGACGGCTTCATCGCCCACGAGGTCCAGCCCTACGTTCCCGAGGCGGTCACCGGCGAGAAGGACGCCGTGCTCCCACCCGACGACGAGTTCGACCCCGGTGGGCCGGACCTGCAACAGCTCGACGTGAGCCGGATGATGCCGATCGTCGTGGCAACGTTGCAGGAGGTCCTCCTGCGGGTCGCTGCGCTCGAGACGGGTCCGTAGATGGCCCGGTGTCGATGCATCGAGGGGCAGTGCGGCTGCTTCCTGCGCGCCGGCTCGGGCACCACCGTGACCGGCGACGGGTCGTCGGCCAAGCCGTGGGTCGTCTCGGCGATCATGGCCGTCACCGGCACGGTGACCGTCAACGACACGCCGTCTGTCGACATCACGCTGCAAGGCGGCGGGACGCAGTTCGACCCGTTCATCCTCTCGGCGGTGGCCAAGCTCGACCCGCTGATCAACTTCGTCGACACCCCGAGCATCAAGTGGACGATCGACGGGGCGGGCACCGAGGCCGACCCGTTCCAGGTGCAGGCGGTCGGCGCGTCCGGCTTCGGGGTGCAGTTCACCGACACCACCGAGGTCGACTTCACCGTCAGCGGGTCGGGCACAACCCTCGACCCCATCGTCGTCAGCGCCCTGCTCCCGCTCATCACCTTCACCGGCGGCAACCCCGGCGACGTGCTGACGATGGACGCCACCGGCAAGTTCTACCCTGGCCCCCCGACCCAGGCCCCGGCGGGCTCGGTGTCGACAGGGTTCGGGCTGACCGGCGACGGCACGGGGGCCAACCCGTTCCGCGTCACGCTGTGCACCTACGACGAGCTCAAGCTGGCGTGTGCGCCATGAGAGGAGAGTGATGCCGCTCACCAACCCGGCGTTCCAGGACTTCGAAGCGGACGACGCGCTCGACCACGCGCCCCCCGCCCCCGAGCAGGTCGCCTACCGCATCCACCGCATCCGTCGCTACCTCAGCCGCCTGGCCGGGAACGACATCGGCGACTTCTTCGACATGACCGACGAGGAACAGACCCACGCCCTCCAGGTCGGCGAGGACATCGTCGCCTTCGTCACGAGCCACGACCCGAGCGAGCGGGCGAAGCTGGCCCGGGTGATCCATGAGGCCCGAGCCGAGCAGGACGACCTGCCGACGTGGGCCGAGCTCGACGAGTCCAGCCGGGCCGTCGCCGAGGCGCTGGCCAAGGTGCTCGCCGAGTGGCTGATCCGAGAGGGGGCCTGGCGATGACGGGCAGGTACTACACCGAGGCGGCGGACAAGCTGCGGGCCGCCGGGATCACCGTGGTCGAGTGCGACGGGTGGAAGACCCGGGCGCGCAGCTCCGGCGGGTTCGCCAGCGCCCCGCTCGGCATCCAGTGGCACCACACGGCGAGCAAGACCACGCCCGAGAACGACACGGCCTGGCAAACCGAGGGCTGTGACGACGCCCCCGTCGGCAACGCCACGATCATGCGCGACGGCTCCGTGTGGATGGTCGCCGCCGGCGCAGCGAACACGGCGGGCAAGGGCGGGCCGATCAAGTTCTCGCGCGGCACCGCTCCGCAGGACAGCGGCAACAGCACCACGTGGGCCTGGGAGGTGGCGAACAACGGCGTCGGCGAGCCGTGGCCGCAGGTTCAGATCGACACGTACTTCAAGGCCACCCTGGTGATGAACGAGCTGTTCGGGAACCAGCCCGACGACATCATGACCCACACCGGCTGGTGCGAGCCTTCGTGTCCCGGGCGCAAGATCGACCCAGCCACCGCGGCGGCCGTGCAGGGTCCGTGGAAGCCCCGGAGCATCAACTCGAGCGGCACCTGGAACCAGGACGACTGCCGAGCCGAGCTCCGCAAGCGCGCCGGCACCCATCCTCCCGAGCCCACCCCACAACCACCAGAAACGGAGGAGGAGGACAACATGCTGTTCATCTCTCGCCTCGACTCGAACCCGAACCTCATCGTGATCGGCGACGGCATCTCGTCGCGCCGCATCCGTGCTGATGAGACGGACGAGCTCACCAAGGCGCTCAGCCAGGGCACCGGCCCGACCTACCACGACCCGACCCAGGCCAGCCGCCCGGTCGTGCGCGACATCAACAAGCTGCCCAAGGTGAGCGACGACTGGCAGCAGGTGTTCGGCATCGAGACCGCCGAGAGCTTGGCGCAGCCGGGATGAACAGCATCCTCCTGGCGGTCGATGACGGCATCGCCAACGCCAACTACAACTGGGCCGACGTGTTCTTCCTCGTCGCCACGGTGCTCGCCCTCTTCGCCGCTGCGGCCTTCGCCACCGGCGTGCGCCCAGCGGGCAACCCACCAGCGCGCGTCGGCTGGCACGCCTACGCCCATGCCATCCTCGCTGTCGCCGTCGCCGGGATCGCCTTCGCGCTGTTCCTGCTCTGACGTGACGGGTGGACTCGACCGCGATCTTCGCCGGCATCGGCGCAGTGTTCACCGCGGCGATCGGCATGGCGTTGGTCATGCGAGAGTTCCGCAACCGTGAGCACAACGCTGCTCGCCAGGAAGTCGACGAGCTCACCGCCGACCTCTACCGATCCGACCAGTCGTACATCGATCTGCGCCGCTACGCCGCCAACCTGCGCGTGCAGCTGGCCGACCTCGGCGTCGAGACACCTGCGGCCCCGGCCCCGCCCGACCACCACCCGATCGCCGTGAACGAGCGTCGGCATGGATGGCGGCGACGATGAACGCCCGCATCCTCGCCGCTGCTGGCTTCTTCGTGATCAGCGCCGGGCTGACGTTCACCGCTGTCGCCACGGCCGTCGATGACGCCACGACTCACGCTGCCTCCGAGCTCACCTGCCCCACGCTTCCCCCGACCACGGTCGACAACGGCAACAGCGGCAACGGTGGCGGGGGTGGGAACAACGGCAACGGCAACGGCAACACCACGACGACAGCGCCGGGGGGCGGGGGCGGTACCTCGACGGCTGTGAGCGGCCCCTCTACGACCGCTGGGAGGCCGTCCACTACCGCGGGCGGGGGCGGGGCCGGTACCTCGACCAGCAGCCTTCCAGGAGCTTCTACGACCGCCCCAGGCGGCGGGCCGAGCACGGGGACCGCCCCCGGGGGCACGGCTCCCCCGACGACGGCCTACTGCCCGTGCGCTACGACGTCCGTAGCCCGTTGAGCAGGCTCATGATGAGGTCACCGGCGCGCGTCTCCTTGGGGATCGTGATCACCAGATCGCCCGCCTCGTTGTGGGTCACCGCCATCAGCGGGATCGGCACACCACCGGCGATGGTCATGTCGATCTCCGGGTCGGCGGGGGAAGCGATCGAGTCGTCCATCAGCTCTCCTTCTTGGCGGCGGCAGCAGCGATCCGCCACATGCGGTCGAGCAACTCTGCCTCTTCCACGAGCAGCTTGATCTCGGCGTTCACGTCGTCGCGGTGAGCGCGTCGCTCGGCCAGCCGCTCGCGGGTCAGGTCGAGGGCAACGCTGAGGGTGTTGCGGGCCGTCTCGTAAGGCCGCTCGTCGCGGTCGGGCGGCAGGTCGACCTCGACCACCGCCGCTGGCATATCCGGCAGCTCGGCTTGCGCCTCTGCCTCAGCCCGTCCGACGAGCGCTTGGATGTCGCTCTCTGACAGTGGGTTCGTCATCGTCGTTTCCTTTCAGTTGGAGCATTCGAATCATCGACCAGGCCGTGCCGTCGGCGATCTCGGCCAGGTCGGCCTGGATCGCCTCGTAGCGGGCGAACAGCTTGCGCACCGCGTCGAGCTCGTCGTCCGTGAAGCGCCGGTGGCTGCCGCTGCCGTGGGCGTCGTTCTCGATGACGATGTAGCCCTTGCGCAACCAGTAGTCGAGGATGCGGTAGGTGATCCCGACCGCGCCACACACATCCTCGGCGCTGTGCAACGTCTCGGTGTGTATCTCGCTCACGCTCATGGCTCTCCTTCCTTGGTGCGCAGGGTAGTTACCCGCCTGTCGGCGGGTCAGCGATGGTTGCTGGCTCGTCCACTGGTGGCGTCGGCGACCACTCCCGGGTCCACGTCAGCGCCCGTCCGTGTTGGCTGGCTGGCAGGTCGCTCAGGCTGCACCGGAACTCGGTCTTGAAGGCGTCGATGAACTGCTGCCGCACGTCCTCGTCCATCGCTCCCATTTCCTCACGGATGATCCGCTCGGCCTCGGTGCGCCGCCCCGGCGCTGTCGTCGCGCCCAACGTGGCGGCCTTGCCGTCGTCGTCCTCGACCGGGATGCCGAAGATCGCCGTCAACGAGTAGCGGCGGAGGTAGGTCGTGGCCGAGCCGAGCGCCTGAGCGTCCTTGGGCAGCGGCAGGCACATCGGGGCGAAGTGGAGCACGGACCCGTCCTCATGGATCAGCGACGTGGCCACGCCGAACAGCCCGTCGACCACGGTCGGCTCTTGGACGATGGCGAGCCCGTGCATCTCGCAGGCCCGGGCGCACTCGGCGAGCACGGCGTTGAGTCCGGCGTAGTAGATGACTCGCCCGCCCCGCTCTCCACCGGCCTCGCTCTTGGTCACTCCCTCGACAGAGGCGAGCGCGGCGTGGAACGCAGCGAGCACCTGTCCCTCGTTGGCAACGATCATGGTTCCCCTCCTTGGAGTTCGACGGCGTAGTGGCGGGAGAAGCTGCGGTAGTCCCCGACGTCGATGCCGATGGCGCGCTTGGCCCCGGACTTCACGGTCGAGATGGCCGGGATCACGTCGTAGAGAACGCGCAGCGCCTCGCGGGCGACGTTGCGCTTCACCGGGTCCATCTCCCCGGTGCCGACGTCGACGGCCACCCGCATCACGACGGCGTTGGCGAGGTCGTCGCGGAACAGGTCACCGGCCCCGTCGTACTTCCACGTCGAGGTGACCTTCTCGGTGCGGCGCAGGAGCCCGACTGGGGTGATCATCGTCTCTTCGGTCATCGACTCGGCGAGGCTCAGTTCGAGCTCGGTCATCGCCTCCTTGCAGAGCGCCACGACCTCCTTCAAGCGGGACAGCGCGACGGCTCGGTCGAGCAGGTCGCCGGTCGTCCAGTCGGGTACGGAGCGCAACTCCACCAGGCAGCCGAGGGCTACTCCGGCGGGCGCGCGATCAACGGGTTCATCAGGCATCATCGGTTCCTTTCAGGTACCCACCATCATAGCCGCCAGGAGGCGGAAGCGCCAGCGTGTGGAGGGCACCGGGCCGGTTGAAAGGAACCAAACGAAGCTGCAACCCGAAGGGAGCAACGTCCGAAAGGAAAGCCCGACCCGGTGCCGCCCACACGCTATCGCTTCCGCTTCGGCAGCGCCTTCCCCCGCATGATCGCACACGGAGCGCAGTCAGGGTCGCACCGGGACGGACCATCGCCCCAGTGCGACCCGCTGCACCCGGGGGGACAGGTGCAGACCAGGCCAGCGAGCGACCCCGGCTCGCAGGAGAAGTGTCGGGTACGTCCAGGCCAGTCGAGCATCGAGCGGCCGCAGACAGAGCATGGATGGGCCCGCCGGCGCGTCTCCGCGGCGGCTGCCTCAGCGGCGGCGATGATCCGGGCGAGTTGGTCACGGTTCTCACTCAGGGCTCCTCCCCATCGATCAGCGCCCGGAACTTGCACGGCTGCTTGGTGCGCCGGACGCGGTCCTGCCGCGTCGTCATCTCGTCGACGGCGACCTTGGCCGACAGCCCGCTGAGCAGGATGCGCCACGCCCCGTTGCGCACCCGTTCATGCGAGCACCAGACGTTCCACGTGGAACCTGCGAGCTCGGGGAACAGCCGCGCCCGCCTACCAGCCACGGTCGGCCTCCACCTTGCGCATCCACCGGCAGAACTCGAGCCCCCACGAACCCTGCCAGGCGGACCGACGCGCGAAGCGACGGTGCAGCGTCGCCATCTCGGGCAGGTTCTCCGGGGACAGCTTGGGCCAGATGTCGTGCCAGACCACGGACCAGTACTGTCCCCGCGGCCAGCGCTTGGCGAGCGCGTCAGCGTGGTGGATGGTGATCCGGTCGCCGTAGGTGTCGCGGTACCACTCGCCCACCGTGTCGATGATCCGGTCGTCCTTCTCGACCACGTCGACATGCTCCAGTGAGTCGAGCATTGCACCCACCACACAACCGAGCCCCAGACCGTTGACCAGGCCGGTCCCGTTCGGGAACATGCCGCTCGCCGCGACCGGTTCCAGATGGTCCTTGCGCTCAGCGGGCGTGTCGCTCATCCACAGCACGTCGTCGACTCGCAGCCCGGTGTAGATGCCCGGCGGGCACCCGCGCCCGACGCTCTCGTGCATCAGGTGGCTCAGCCACTGCCCGAAGTCCATCTCGTCCTCGGGCTTGACCTCGAAGCGCTCGACCTTCACGCCCAGGTCGTCTATCTCTGGGCCGCGGTAGCGCAGCCTCTCCATCATCGTCGTGTTCATCTGTCGGTTCCTTTCAAGAACGTGGGTGCCCCCCGGTTGCCCGGGGGGCGCTGTATCCGGTCAGCTGTCCTCGGCGTCGATCAGCTCCAGGTTCTCGATCAGGTGGCGCAGGGCCACCTCCATCGTGCGAACCTTCTTGCCCGCCTTGCTGCGCCCGTCCGTCGCCGACACGATGCTCGCCACCATGGCGTGGATCGTGCGGATACGGCTCTCGGCGTCGAGGATGCGGTTGGCCACCCACCCGCGCACCCCATCGAGCGTGCCGACGAGGCGATAGAGCCAGCGCTGTCGCGGGCCCTGTGGGTCGCAGGGGAAGTTGATCGTGTCGAAGTCGCCGAGCCACAGCCGGAGGTCGTGGATCGCCTTGTTGGCGGTCCCGTGGTCCCAGTGGAACTCGGCCATGATGTCGTCGACCGTGATCCCGCCGGGGTTGGCGATGGCGTACGTCAGCAGGTCGATACGCCGCGTCTCCCGGCTCACTGCGCGCTCAACTTCTGGAGCTCACCGTCCCAGTCGACGTCCGGCGTGCCGGCCATCCGCAGGTCGAGCAGTTGCAGGATCGCCTGGACGGTGCTGATCGTGTCGCGGATCAGCTCCATCTCTTCCTCGGCGAACCCGACCCCCTCGGCCGTGCGCAGCGCGTGGAGCAGGCGGCGCTTGGCCGCGGCCAGGTCGCCCTCGATCTCCACGAAACGCAACGAGCGCGCCTTGGCCTTGGCCTTGCGGTTGCGCTCGTCCATCTCCTTGCTCTGGCGCTGGTGGGTGGCGATGTTGCGAGCCTCGTCCACCGGGTTCGTCCCCCGGCGCTCCGCACGCTCCTTGGCGTGCCCGACGATCTCGTGCATCTTGTGGCGGTTGTCGCCGCGGCTCACCTGGGCGACGGGCTTGCCCGACCCCTCGGCAATCGCCTCGGCGAACTCCTGGTTCTCGGCGCTCATCTCCGACTGACGGATCGCGTCCTGCAACGTGAACGCGGCCCCCGCGCGGGGGCCGCTGGCCTGGCGCTCCACGTACAGCGCCCACCCCTTGGCGTAGCGGGCGACGGTGGCGTAGTTGCGACCCACAGCCCGGGCGTACTGCCGGATGGGGTAGCGCGGCCCGTCGGGGTTGAGGATGCACTGCCAGCGGTGCTGGGCGAGCTCCTCCGAAGCCCGGTCGTGGGCTCCCTCCAAGCGGTGATCCGTCTCGACGACGGACCTTGGGATTTCCATCTCTTCCATCCTTCCTTTCATAAGCCTGCGGGAAACAAGCTCTCGCCCCCTATTCTAGCGCGGTACACCTGGGACGGCTAGCCCTACATCTGGTGCCCGCCTGTGGGCGTGGTGTGCATATCTTGTGTGCATGGCCAGGTCACGGGAAGGAAATGGGCGGCACCGTCAGCCGTGGATTCCCTCGATCTGCCCGCACTGTGGCCAGGAGTGCGAGGCCCGGCGGACTCTCCCCGGCAAGCCCCTCCACATCCGCACTCATTTCGCCGGCGAGTGGCCCTGCCCGCCCTTCGCGCGCGTGTTGCATTCGGATGACGGTTTCCGCGCAACTCCCGCTCCGTCGACCAAGATGACGGCGTGAAATCTCGTCTGATCGCTATCGGTGCTGCTGTCATTGCAATGGCGGTGCCGATCACGCTCGCCGAGAGGACCACGGCGTGGACGTGCGCTCCGGACGACTACCTCGAGAGCGAGTGCGGCCCGACGACGGTGCCGACCACTCCCGCTCCGACGACCGCTGCTCCGACGACCGCCGCGCCGACGACGACCGTGGTCGTGACCAACCCGCAGACGGTCCCGACGACAACCGCCGCGCCGACCACGACGCACCCGGCCTACACGACCACCACGCACGCCTACACGACCACCACGGCCGCGCCCACCACGACAGCCGCACCGACCACTACCGCGGCCCCAACGACCACCAGCGGGCCCACAACGACCACTGCGGGCACGACAACGACCACTACGGCCCCCAAGAAGGTGTTCGTGTGCAAGTTCGTCGGCACGCCGGGAGATGACGAGCGGTTGCAGACCGGGCAGAACCCGATCAGCGTGTCGGTCAACGCCATCCCCGGCTGGGACGGGCTGATCGGCTCGTTCTTCGCCGACGCCCAGGGCCGCTCCCGGGTGATCGCCTTCGACACCGGCCAGCCCGAGCCATCCGCCGCCGAGTGCCTCCTGACCCCGCCGACCACCACGACCGTCGCGCCGACGACCACGACCACCGAGCCGTGCGTGCCGGAGGAGCCGTCCTGGTGGGAGTCGCTGAACTGGTATCCGTCGCCCACGACGACGACCCTGCCGTGCGTCCCGTCGACCACAACCACGACGGTTCCGGGTACAACCACGACATCGCCAACGACGTCCTCCACTACCGCGCCCAGCACGACCACTTCCACCACCGCGCCTACGACCTCGTCTACAACCTCGACTACGAGCAGCTCGACCTCGACCACAGTGCCGCAGTGTCCGATCGGAGAGACGTGCACGACCAACCCGACCGGCGGGACGACCACGACCACCTCGACGGTGCCGGGTACGTCCACCACGACCACGTCCCCGCCAACGTCGACCAGCACCTCGACGAGCTCGACGAGCACGACGAGCACCGCCCCGTCCACGACGACGACGACGGTCGCACCCACTACTACGGGGACGGGTGCGACGACGACCACGGCGGCCTCAACGACCTCCACGACGGTGCCGGGAACGACGACCTCCACGACGGTGAGCCCGACGTCCGAGGTGCAGACGACCACCACCTCGAGCACGACCACGTCGACCTCCACGACGCTCCCTGAGACGTTCACCTTCGGAGCCGCGGGCACGGTCTGCGTGAACGAGGTGCCGACCATCCGCATCACCTTCCAGACGCCCGGCTTCCCGAGCCTGGCCGGGCAGGTGGGCACCCTGACGTTCCGCGACGTCAACGCCATCGTGGTCGGCACCGAGTCGGTCGTGTACCAGCCCGGCGCGACGGTGGATGTGCTCTACCCCGGCACGGATGTCAATCCCGACGGCTCCGTGGCCAACGTGCCGGGGTGGAACCTCAACAGCGACGGCTTCTGGGTGCAAGACCCGAGCGACGCCTTCCTCCGTGAAGGCATCTTCCTGACCTACGAGGTCAACCCGACCGCCGGCCCTGTGCTCGTCAGCTACCCCCCTGAGTCGAGTGCCTGCGCCAACCCGGACGGACCGTTCCCACCTGGCCCGACCACGACCACCACCGTCGTCTTGCTGCTGCCTCCAACACGCTGACGGGCCTACCGCGCGCGCGTATTGCAAGCCACTCACGTTCCTCGCGGCCTCTGTTACTCACGCGCTACCGGGGCGCAGGTGCGGGGGCGCGCAAGCCCCCGGCACGCACCGTGGTACCGGCGCGGGGCCCAGCCCGGTACCGGGCAGAGCCCCCCCCTGTGACGGGAGAAGCTCTGCATTGAGAGCCACGCTGCGGGAATTACTCGCGGCGTCAGGACCGGGATAGGTGATCGCCTCATCTGCGTCGCGGGCCGTCCGGGTCTGCCTTCACCGGCCCGAGCGATCACTCGGAATGGAACCCTTGTTGAGCGGTTGTCCCCCCGCCTCGCGTTGTTCAGTTGGTGACGCGTGTTTGGGATGGGTCAATCCAGGCGGAACCCCATCGTCGGTCGGCCACCCGGCAACTGCGGCTTGGCCCGACAGGTGTGGAGGACGTACTCACCATTGCCTTTGCGCACCTTGTGCGGCACCCCGGCAATGTCGATCTTGTAGTCGCCTCCATCCTTCGGGCGCATCACCGTTTCCTCCCGGGCGCGCACCGTGCGAGCTCCCCGATTGGATCGGTACTTTCCCTTCGACGGGTTCAGGCGATGGGTCAAGATCACGACCGGCAACCCACATCCCGGGCAAGGGGTGGTGTTGTATCGCACTAGACTGACCTCCTTCCAAGATCGGTTAAGCGCCCCGGTACCTCAGAGCTCCCGGGGCGCTTCCGCGTCCCGGCTGGCCTTTGGGGCTATCCAAGAGTATAGCTTATGGAGAGCCTGGGCATCAAATAGCCCCACCACGCTGGCCCTGCATTACAATGTATGAGTGCGGAAGAAACAGGGGCCAATGCCCAAAGAGGTGTACGAGGCGGTGATGTCTCGGGATCGGGAGAGGTGCCAGGCTCCGTACCTCGGGTTCGCCACCGACATCAGGTGCTCGCAGGGGCTGCACGTCCACCACGCCCTGCTCAGATCACACGGGGGCCAGGACCGCCTGGAAGACCTGCTGGTGCTCTGCCCGCGCCACCACACCTGGGCCCATGAGCGGGACCGTGCTGGGGCCGAAGCGGCTGGTGTCATCCGCCGCTCGTCGGGTACCCCGCCACCCGGCGGCACCGGCTAGAATAGGGGGAAGGCCCGGGGGGCCTTCGAGAAAGGAACTGATGAGCCAAGACAGCCTCTTCGACCCTCCTGACCCGTTCACCCTGGCGCGCCCAACCGATCCCGAGACGAGCCACGAAGCAGCCAAGAGCCTGCGAGCGGTGAAGATCACCGAGACCCGGATGAAGATCCTCGACCTGTTGAAGCGCTTCCCCGAAGGTCTGACCGACACGGAGATCGGCCACAAGCTGTCCACCGTGGCGTCACCCTCCGGGTTGCGCACGCGGCGCAGCGAGCTCGTCGACATGGGCCTGGTGATCGACAGCGGCCAGCGCGCCAAGACCAACAGCGGGCGGCGGACGATCGTGTGGGTGGTATGCCCGTCAACGTGACCCCGGCCCAGGCCCGGGCGATGGGCGCGGCAGTGCCGGCGGGGCGCAAGAAGGACCGCAGCACCGCCAAAGGCCCGTACCTGACGATCTGCAAGACCTGCGGCGAGCAGTTCACCACGATGGCGAGTGAGGACCGCCACCTGAAAGAGACGAAGCACATCCGCTACGAGATAGTCATCGAGCCCCTGAAAGGAACCTGATGCCCACCATCCAACTCCCCGCCGACATGCCCACCACGATGAAGCTGTTACCCCGCGACGACGTGGGGCGACCGGTGCCGTTCTTCGTCCAGTGGATCGACGGCAAGCCCGACTTCCGGGTGATGAACGAGACGAACTACCGCACCGCGATCAAGCGCCGGCTGTGCTGGGTGTGCGGCCACAAGCTGCCGAGCTCACAGGAGCGCCTCGGCAAGGTCGAGGTGATGAGCGCCGAGCCCCACACCTTCGTCGCCGGGCCGATGTGCCTCGTCAACCGCGTCAGCGCCGAGCCCCCGGCCCACCCCGGCTGTGCGATGTGGAGCGCCCGCGCCTGCCCGTTCCTGAGCAACCCGAGCAAGGGTCGCCGCGAGACAGGACTGCCCGACAACACCGGGGTCATCGGCGGCGAGGCGATCATGCGCAACCCCGGCGTGACCGGACTGTTCGCCGTCAAGCGCTGGTGGGTGGAGCGGGTGCCCAACGGCCAGCTGATCCGCTTCTCGAACATCGTCGGGGCGCAGTGGTTCTGCGAGGGCCGCACGGCGACGCGCGCCGAGGTGCAGGACTCGCTCGACACCGGGTTGCCGCGCATCCAGGCGGTGGCCGAGAGCGAGGGCCCCGAGGCCGTTGCCCAACTCCACGCCGCCGTGGCCAACTCGATTCAGTGGTTGCCGTGAACGCCTCGTCGCGCTGCCGCTCCTGCCACGCCCCCGTCCGCTGGGTCTACGTCGCGCCGAAGATGAACCGAGCTCCCATCGACCCCGAGCCTGCCGAGAACGGCAACATGTGGGTCGACCACTGGCAGGCGGGCACCCCGGTGATGAACGTGGCGGCCAACCGCGCCGCGATCCCGCGCAACGTGCCGCTCGCCTACCTCTCACACTTCGCCACCTGTCCGCAGGCCAAGGACTGGCGCAAGGACGGGATGACCCCACAGGAGCAGCCATGACCGACGGCGAGTGGATGACCGAGGCGG
>Ga0209593_10000046_pt1 | contig 62853 bp, 48 predicted proteins | sample PPLLaktember2015_3_FD_187260 | JGI IMG/M metagenome (GOLD analysis project Ga0209593, IMG submission 187260) | Freshwater sediment microbial communities from Prairie Pothole Lake near Jamestown, North Dakota, USA - PPLs Lake P7 Core (6) Depth... | ecosystem: Environmental > Aquatic > Freshwater...
CTCTATACATAACGGTTTGCAGGCTGCAAAAAGCTGAATTTGAAGCCAGGATATTTATCTCATTATCTGTAGTTATGGTGATAAGCCTGCTTTCATTTCTGTGTTTTCCTTCCACACCAATGATCATGGTTATCTCCGGCAATTGGTTTGGCTGGTCTCCGGAATTTTCCATGCGCATCGGGTATCTTTTTGTTGCACTGTTAATGCTCATGGCTTCGCTGCTCAGGATATCTGCCGGAAGTACCCTTACCTCGGTGAAAGTTATGTCATTTAAAGTACGGCTTGACAAATTGGTGGATAGCGGGCCATATATTCTGGTCAGAAATCCAATATACCTGGCTGATTTCATTGCTTTTATCGGATTTACCTTGTGTCTGAAGCCTATTGGGCTGCTTTTACCAATTCTTATATATATCCATTATTCGCAGCTTGTAGCATATGAAGAAAAATCACTTGCGTCACAGTTTAATGAACAATTTGTTAATTATAAGAGCATTACGCCGCGATTTGTACCATCCCCGGACAGCATTTACCGGTTTTTTAAATGCAATAATGGATTCAATATAAATTTTGACGGATTCAGGCATAATGCGTTGTTTCTTTTATTCATCCCCGGCTTTGTTGTATCCGCCATAACGGGTTCACTGTACCATGCGATTCTGATTGGCATACCTGCAGTTTTGGATTGGGCTGTCATTCATACTGTAATCGGTTTGCCGTCAAAAACCCTGCAGAATAAAGAGGTAAGTCCCAGGCCGAAAGCCGGACTTTTGAGATCAAAAATCTTTTCTGATATCCTGTACGCCCAATGCTGGGAAGATCCGGCAATTGACCGGGAGGCATTCGGGATCCGGCCGGATGACGAAATATTCTCAATCACTTCAGGGGGTTGCAACGTGCTGACATTTCTCCTGGATGATCCGGCGAAAGTAGTTGCCCTTGATATCAATCCGGCCCAGAATTTCTTGCTCGACCTGAAAATGGCAGCCTTCAGACGGCTGCAATACAACAATATGCTGCAGTTTCTTGGAGTAACGGCTTCAGATCAACGACTCAATATGTATAAAGAGCTGCGGCCGGAACTTCAGAAAAACAGCCGGGATTACTGGGATAGGCAGCATGATAAAATCAGAAAGGGAATTATCCACACCGGCCGTTTTGAAGGATATATGCATATGCTCAGCAAATGGTTTCGCATTCTGGTAGGAAGATCTCTCTTCAGGCAGTTGTTTGAAGCAGAAAAGCTGTCTGACCGGGAAATGCTGTATAAGGAAAGCTGGAATAACCGGCGTTGGAGGTTTTTCACAGGGTTCTTTTTAAGCCGCTTTTGGATGACAATTCTATTTGATAAAGCATTCTTTGCTCAGATCGAAAGATCGGTTTCATTCGGGGAACATTTCCGCCGGATCATTGAAAAGGCAATAACCAAGCTCCCTGTCAGGGAAAACAGTTACCTCGCGTACATTCTTTTTGGAAATTATTACTCTCCCGACCATTTTCCACCGTATCTGCGCAGGGAAAACTACGAGATCATCCGCCAACGCCTCTGTCGTATTCAAATTATTACCGGAAATTGCGAAAGCTATTTCGCTTCCCTCCCGGAAAACTATTTTTCAAAATTCAATTTCACCAATATTTTCGAATGGATGTCCCTTCAAGCTTTTGAAAATCTGCTGAGGGAAACTGTCCGGGTAGCCAGGAATGGTTCGATAATTACCTACCGCAATCTTCTTGTCCCAAGATCAAGGCCCGAAAATCTGGCTGAATGGATAAAGCCAAAAAGAAGAACCGCAGAAAAACTGCATGGCAGGGACCTTTCCTTTATTTACCGGGCATATATAGTAGAACAAATAGTTAAGAAAGATGTCCTATAAAATAAAAATATTGTCTGAAGGCAACAATTTTAGGGACTTCCAGGAGGTTCCTGAAAAAATTTACAGGAACGATCCTTTCCGGGTAGCCCCTTTGCGATCAGAAGTCATGCGTACCCTCGACCAAAAGCAAAATCCATATTTTCTCAATGCCAGTCTTCAGAAATTCATATGCTATAATAATGGAAATCCTGTGGCCAGGTCAATTGCTGTTATTAACCGGAACCACTGGATGAAGTATGGAAAACGCACGGCCTTCTTTGGATTCTTTGAATCAGTCAATGATAAAGAAGGCGTTACCCGTCTGTTTGAATCCATTTCCAAATATTGCGCGGATGAGGGAGCTGAATTTATTGAAGGACCTTTCAATCCAAACCACTATTCAGAACAAGGACTGCTTACCGATAATTTTCAATCAGCCCCGGTATTTTTTGAACCCTATAATCCCGACTACTATCCTGATCTAATTGAAAGCGTTGGTTTTAAAGTATCAAAGAGGCTTCATACCCGGATTAATGCCAAAGCAGACAAATATTTACGAGACCGCTATGGAGATCTTTACTCCGGCAAGGCATCAGGAGACTTTACTGTCCGCCATATCAGCTTATGGAACCTGAATACTGATCTGGAGCGTATCCGGGAAGTGAATAACAACGCCTTCGCCGATAACTGGCACTTTTTACCCCTCACAAAGCCTGAGTATCAGTTCTCTGCCAGGTATTCCATATTTGTTACAACTCCCGGCCTCATTGTTCTGATAGAAAAAGGCAATGAAACAGTGGGCGTTATCCAGTTCATGTTGAATATTAACCTGATTCTTAAGAATATGCATGGTAAGGCCAGTCATTTGGACTATTTGCGGTTTATGTGGAAGCGCAGGTTCATACCATCAATAGTTTTGTTCACAGCCGGCATTAAAAAAGCTTATCAAAACTCGATGGTTGCCTGGTTAATGTTAAAGGCTGTATGTTCCATAGCGCAACGTTACCCCGTTATATCCACTACGTGGATGACGGATGACAATATCCCATCCATTAAAACATCAGAACACCTGGGACTGGTGCCTTATAAATGGTTTTCAATTTATGAAAAACCCATAACATAATTCTATTATGGAACGAAACAGGATAAGAACGCAGAATCCTGACGCCTGGGGTCTAGGGGCCAATCCGGACGGTCAGCTGGTAATAGGCGGGTGCAGTGCCGTTCAATTGGCTGAGATTTATGGTACACCGCTTCACGTGGTCAATGAAATGCACCTGAGGTCAACCGCACTGAATTTTGCCGATTCCTTTGCAAGACGTTATCCGGGGAAGGTCACTGTTCATTATGCCTTTAAGTGCAATTCCGTTCCGGCGATCGTTTCGATCATAAGGCAATCCGGTCTGAATGCGGAGGTCATGAGTGAATATGAGCTGAAACTGGCTCTTGATTTGAATTTCAACGGCGGGAATATCATTGTAAATGGCCCGTTCAAACCGGATAGTCTTTTAAGGATGTGTCTTGAAAACAAAGTTCGCCTGATCATTGTGGACTCGCTTGACGAACTTGATAACCTGATTGCACTCTGTAACCAGTGTGAAAAAACGGCTAATATTCTGCTGCGGATCAACCCTGACTATATACCCCGCGGGATGAACCAGGGCAGTGCAACAGGCAGTCGGAAGGGTTGCTCATTCGGTCTTGACCTCCGGGGCCAGGAGGTAATCCAGGCCTTAAGCAAAATAGGTGCAAGTGACCTGGTAAAATTCAAAGGATATCAGATTCATATTGGTTCAGGGATATCCTATCCACAGGAATACTATAAGGCACTGAAAAGGTTAAAGTATCTTGTAAATTATACGCAGCGCCTGGGTTTTGAAATAAAGATCTTTGATATTGGCGGAGGTATTGCAGCACCGGCATCCAGAGAAATGACAACCCTTGAAATGCTTGCATATCAGGGATGGGGAAAACTGCCGGATCTGAACATATCCGAACGTAAATTCTTATTTACTGATTTTGCGGATGCAATTAAGGAAGGCCTCTCAGATTTGTTCAAGGCAAAAGATCTGCCTGAACTCATTTTGGAACCGGGGCGATGCATAACCAGTTCCAGCCAGGTATTGTTGCTTGGTATTCATCAGGTGAAAAATCGCCCCGGGGTGAAGAAATGGATCATTACGGATGGCGGTATCGGAACGGTGACAATGCCAACGTTTTATGAATGCCACGAAATATTTCTCTGCAACGACCTGGTCAGATCCCGTACCGAACATGTAACCATCTCAGGACCAGTATGTTTTGCCGCAGATATTGTATACCGGAATAAAAAAATGCCTGTCCTTCATCCCGGAGAGATACTGGCCATAATGGACAGCGGAGCTTATTTTACAGCCTGGGAATCATCATTCGGATTCCCCCGCCCGGCTATCATTTCAGTCTCCGGGGGACAACATCTCCTACTCAGAAGAAGAGAAACTTACCAGGATATGGTTGCCCGGGATGGTATCATCAGGGCCGGGATAGTATCCGGGGCTTCATCAGCCTGTTTTCAGAAGTAATTATTAATGTTCTGCTTAAAACACAACTTATGAAATTTCTTATACATAAAACTGACATCGATCCGGTTCGTGATCAATCAGTTGACAGGATTATTGATGAGTTCATAAAACATGGTCATCATATTGGTCCCGATGAAGAAGTGGCAAAATTTGTCTTCAATCTAACCAATATTGAGGCTCCAAAGGCCTACCGGCGCAAAGCACCCGAAGAACTTGTCGTATCGGTTGTAACAACCAATGGAAACATACAGGATCTTAGGCTTGCTGGCTACACCACACTTGTTAAAACCCTTTCAAATTTAATGATTTGTATAAAAACTGCGGGAAACGGAGATATCCCTGAAATTTATTTTCTTACCCCGGAGGTTGGATTCTATCATTATCCTTTTGATCCCAGAAAGGCATATAACAATATAATACCGATTGCAGGTTCGAAGCTTGTACTGGGCAACCACATCACGGCGGACCTTCCGGAAAGGTTCTGGCAGGGAAATCCGGTAACAGAAGAGGTAAGACATTACGGGCGGGTGCTTGACGGCATGGGACTCCTGCCTGCTCCATTTCCAATCCATAAAGTATTGAGCCAGGAACTTGTGGATCATATTTTCAGGATTTATGAAGTAAAAGGACTGAGCTATGGCAACCTCAGTGTCCGCGATCACATACCTGAATTGGGAAAGGATGTTTTCTGGATGACCGGAAGAGGGGTGAATAAAGCAAACCTTCGGGGCATAGGCTATGATATATTGCTTGTGTCGGGGTTTGACAAAGAATTACAAAAAGTGAAAGTTTCTGTTCCCCCGGATCATGATCCGAGGGTCAGGGTTTCGGTGGATGCACTTGAACATGATATGATTTATAAGGCATTTCCTGACATCGGGGCCATTGTACATGTCCATGGATGGATTGACGGTATTCTTTGCACTGAGCAAAACTATCCATGCGGGACCCTGGAACTTTCCGAAGAGGTTATCCGCCTCCTTCGCCGCACCGGGAATCCCGGGAGAACCGTTATCGGTTTGAAAAATCATGGTATCAGCATAACCGGTCCAAGTCTGAAAGACATTTTTGAAAGGACGGAAGGTAAAATATTGCGTGAAATCCCGATGTTCGAATGAAATGATTATGATGATGACAATTGTACATCCGCTTACACGATTCGTGTTGACAATCGTGGGCATTGCCTTGTGTGCCTTGTTGATGTTGTTTCTGCTTTCGATTTACAAGGGTGTCTCCAAGGGTTCTGTCAGTTATGTTCGCGAGAGCGGTGCTGATTTGTGGGTGGTTCAGCGACATTCCACGAACATACTCCGCAGCAGTTCATTAATTCCGCTAAGCATCAAACCCATCCTCCAGAAGGTCGACGGAATTAAATCCGTATCACCCGTGATTTTTATTCTTTCTTCGGTAATTACAGCCAAAGGACCGGCAACAATATACCTGACGGGTTACGATATTAAAACGGGTATTGGGGGACCGCCCGCCATTGTTGCAGGTAACCGGGTGGCAAACGATAATGAAATCGTGCTTGATCATTCCTTTGCGGCAAAATACAAAATCAATCCCGGAGACAATCTTATTATTAAGGATGATACACTAAAGGTTGCCGGTTTAAGTTCGGGTACCAATATGTTTGTGGTTCAGTACGCCTTTATCAGTCTTCAAAAGGCCTTTGAAATTGCCGGGTATCCATTCCTGGTTTCCTGCTTTCAGCTCAGGCTTTGTCCAGGTACTCATCCGGCAGGAATTATTGATGTTTTACAGGACAAAATTGATGGTATTTCCGTTTTCGATCAGCAGACATTTCTGACCAACAATACACATGAAATGGAATCCGGAATCCTTCCTCTGCTCTACATGGTAGCCTTCATCGGCGCTGTTGTGCTGGCTGCTTTGCTCAGCCTGATTCTTTCCATGCATGTTTTGGAACATAGAAATGAATATGCCGTAATGAAGGCTCTGGGTGCACCAAAGGGATTTCTTCCGGCCCTTATTATTAAGCAGGCAATGGTACTGTCACTTTGCGGCATGCTGACGGCTGCGGTTTTCATTTTCCCGCTTTTGGTTATGGTTGAGAAGATATCACCTGAAGTTGCCGGTCAATCCTCTTTTCTGCATGTTATTCTTGTCCTTGCCGGAACAGGATTCATTTGTCTCGTGAGTTCTGTTGTGCCAATCGGAAAATTGCGAAAGATATATCCTCTTGATGTTTTCAAATGATAAACAACAATATTAATATGGGCATAGTTGCAATGCATCGCATCAGCAAGATCTACGAAAGGCAGGGTAAAGGAACGGCAGCCTTAAATCAGATCTCTTTTGAGGCGTCTACCGGGGAACTTGTATTACTGCTGGGTCCCAGCGGGAGCGGTAAAACCACCTTTCTTACAATTCTGGCCGGTTTTCAGAAACCATCATCGGGACAGGTTTCCCTGTTTGGTAAAAACATCATGGAATATCCGTCACAGGAACTGCAATATTTGCGGGCAAGACATATGGGATTTATTTTTCAGACGTTCAATCTGATGGAAGGCCTGAATGTCAAAGAGAACATAATGCTGGTAACACGATTTGCCCGCGAGGGAAGAAACCAGGCCAGCAAACGTGCAGACTATCTGCTTAATAAGTTCGAAATTGATCCTTTAAGATCATCCTATCCAAATACCCTGAGCCAGGGTGAAAAGCAACGTGTGGCCGTTGTACGTGCCCTGGTAAATGATGCAGAGCTAATTATTGCGGATGAACCCACAGGAAGTCTCTCGGCCTTACAAGGCGATCAGATCGTGGCTTTTCTGAAAGAATGCGTTGACAAGGAACGACGGACAGTAATTATGGTGAGTCATGATGAACGCATTAAGCATTTTGCCGACAGAACCTTTTACCTCCGAGACGGTTCAATGGAATTGATATAACACAATGATCCGGCACAAGTGTTCCATTCTACCATAATGTAACACCGATGGTGCTTTAAATTCATTTTTGCACGTCATTTGGTAAATCCGGGTATTTATAGTACTCTGACAATCCCATTTTCTTTATAATAGCCCAATACCGGGGTTCCGAACGTAAACTGTCAAAAAACGGATATGCATAAGGGATGCTTTCTGCCATTGAATAACGAACTTCACAGGCTTTTTCCAGCCAGTTCAATGCCTCCTTCTTTCGGTTTGTTAATAAACAATATGCGGCAATGTAAATGGGATTGTTGCTTTTCGATTCCAATTCAAGCATTTTATTCAATGCGCCGTTTATTCCTGACTCCTTGTAAGCCTTCATCAGGTCATTTGAATAATTTCTGTAATTCCTATAATTGGGATCTTTCAAACATATCTTTTGGAGGGCATCAACTGCTTTTGAAAATTCGCCCCTTCTGAAATAAGTTATGGAATATCGCCTGTATATATGTACATAGTTTGAATCAATTTCCTCCATTTTCCTTAGCTCATTGATTTCTTCATCAAATTGGCCTTCGTTAAAATATAACCATGCACTTAAATCCAATATGCTAAAGGATAGTGGGTCAAGTTCTTTGGCCCGGTTCAATTGCTTTCGTGCTTCTTCCTTTTGTCCGATTTTTATCAACAAAGACGCGTAATGGGCGTAGCCACTTGCCAAGTTGGAATTGCATTTTATAGCAAGGATAGACTCTTTTCTGGCTTCTTCCCATTTAAACTCGACTAAAGCCAACTCACTTAATAAGGCATGCACATCTGCAAGTTTCTCATCAAGTTCCAATGCCCGAGCCGCTATTTTTTTAGCTTTGTACAATCCCTCCGGCCATGGTGAAAAACCATAAAAGGCAAGGTCAAGAGTTTCCTCAGCTAAACCGACAAGGGCCAACGTAAAATCAGGATCTATGGCAATCGCCTCTTTATAATATTCAATAGCAATTTTAACCCCGTCTTCTGACAATCTTCTTGCAAAAAAGCGTCCTTTGAGATACAAATTATATGCTTCCACATTTGAAGTAGGAATTTTATTGATCTGTACCATTTCATTTGTTGAAAGGACTGCCTGCATTTCAAAGGCAATTTGTTTTGCTATATCGCTTTCAATACTAAAAATGTCAGCATGGTCCCTGTCGTACTTTTCAGACCATATATGCTGATCCCGTCTTGCATCTATGAGCTGGACAATCAGTCTTAACTTATCTTCATGCTTTTGAACACTTCCTTCCAGTACATAGTTCACATGCAATTTTTTTGCAATTTCAGGAGTGGTTAAAAGACTTCCACGAAGATGTTCAACTGATGTCCGTGATACTACCCGAAGGTCCCTGATCTGGAAGAGGTGATTCAGAATGTCCTCCATGACCCCATCTGCAAAATATTGATTATCGGGGTCATCACTCAGGTTTTTAAACGGTAGAACAACGATTGATTTTTCACCGGCTTTTAACCTGTTGGTATTTGTAAGGTTTTTGAATAATGTTGGACCAAATAAGTATAACATTGAGAATAGAACCAGTACGATAAATATGGAATAAAAAAGTAACCTGTAGTTCAACCTCTTGCTTTTCCTCTTTTCTTTAGATAGTGATTCCGTTTCAGAATTTATAGGATTTGTCTCCGAAAGCAAGATATTCCCGTTTGTTTCAGGACTGATTGTTTTTCTTTTTTTTACATCACCCGGGGGATAACCATAGTATTCATGAAAACACTTATTAAAATAGGAGGGACTGCTGAACCCAACCCTAAATGCAATTTCCGATGCAGTAGCCGTATTTTGCCGAAGCATTTCCATGGCCTTTTGCAACCGTATTTCACGGATAAACTGACTGACCGGGTGTTTGTAAACATACTTTAGCTTTCTGTGGAGACTGGAGCGGCTCATCCCAAGTTCACGTGCTAACTCTTCCACACCGAACTTTTCGTTTTCCAGGTTCGCCTGTGTTATTTCAGTGAGCCTGCAGAGAAATAACTGATCCATGGAAAGGGTTTGGTTCATGGCAGTTCATTTCAACCTGCTAATTTACACTATTTTCTGGATGAAGACAAAAAAAAGAGGATGACAGAGACCCTATCTGCCACCCTCCTGATCCTAAATGGAAAAATTAACCCCGAACATTTGAATAATAGCCAATGGAAAATAGTATTGGCTTACTTGTACGAATAGGTAAGCCCGAAAATCATGCATATATTCGGCAATGATTTTTCATCTACCGCAACATGCATCTTGTCCTGCTTATACACGAAATAACAATTGATTTTTTCATGGAGATCCCATGATCCGAAATCGCACATTTCAAGTTTATACAGGTCAAACTCACCAAAGCTTTTAACAAGCTCCATAAATACCATCCGGTGGGTTATTATTCCATCTTTGTAAAAGGGCAGCTGGTTAAAGGTTTTTCCATCCAAGGTATAGGAATTGATTGTGTTCAAGGGGATGGCTTTTTTTTCACCATTCATAAGCAGAATACGGGCTTTGTTATATCCAAGGCTGATTTTTTTGCAATCCATTTTGCCATCCCTGGTAATAATCCAGGAATCACCGGTATCCTTTGCGATACCGGATATGCAAAACAGAACAGCAGTAAAAATTACAATTACTTTTTTCATGACGTTTTCTCCCTTCTTTTAGTATGTTTTCGGATTAGTTTTCAATTACCGGATAGAATTTTTCTTTATAGAACAATAATGGTCTGATAAATAGATTTAGTATAAAATTAATATAGGCACCAGGGCAATGCATAACAGTATTATTCCAATTAGTTTAAATTATAGAACAGGAATTGTAATTCCGTCTCAGAAACTTAAAAAAATCGATCAGGTCGACTTTCCATGCAGTGAAGACATTCCTACCACAATGCCGCACTGATGGTGTGCATGGGAATTGAAAAAGAAAATTGTGGATATGGCGGGCTGCCGCAAGGGCTTTCAGACTAATGAAATTGGGAAAGATCAGAGTTTTAAGAAGTAATAATATCATCAGGTCCTTTAGCCTGTGAGCGACATTATGGTTAATCTTTTTGATAACACTAATGTCGCCCCACTGGCCAAGTAGAAACCCTTAATATCAATTCGGTTTTTTCATCGATCTTACCTCTGCCTTTATTGCCTGAAGGTTGTCAATAATAGATTGTCCAAGCGGATTCTCAGCCGTGTTGACATTAGCACCTGTGATAACGTTGTTAATACCCAAATCCGTAACATTATCCTTGTTATTGCCTCCGATAACCGTGAAGTCCCTTGACCACACACCCAGTAGTAAAGCTGTAAAAGAGAAGCTTGCATCTGAGAAGCTATTCCCTATGTATAGTCCATTTTCTGTAAAGTTACCAGGCGTAGTTGATCCGGATGCCATTCCTACGAAACCAGTTCCCGAGAATTTGTTATTTTCGATAACAGGTCCTGCCAACTCAGGCATGGAAAAACCCACATAGGCTTCGTCTGTCATATAGACCTTGTTGTTTTTTACCATAATTGCCATAGGTAAATTTGCTTCCTCAGGATAAAGAAAACGGCGTGCTTCATGTAACCACAATCCACAGTCACCGCCAAAAAGGTTGAATTCATTTCCTTCTATATTGACTATAGTTCTTTTATATTGGGATTCATATGTGTAGTTATCCCAGGGCCAGTTATCTACGTCCAGCCCGAAAAACCACCCTTTTGGAATGTTAAATACATTGCTGACTGCAGAAATTTCAACATTTATATCATTATAGAAGTCTGTAGGTTGCATACAGTTGTTAAAAACATTACCATTGTTTTTGGTTCCAAGGACAAGCTTTCCTAATTTAATACAGGAAAAATCCGCACCATACATAAAGTTATTGAAAGAACAGTTGGTTACGGTTATATCTATTTGCGACATTATATGTCCTGAAGGGCTGCCATCCGGATCATGACGTGCCAGCAGTCCGCTGTAGCAACTATAGTCTGACTCCAGCCATTGTCCGGCAAATTCAACATTATTGACAGATGCTTTAATATAAGCATTATCAGATGTATACCTGTCACTGTAGTCGGCAATTTGAAGCAATCCCGGCCAGGCCCAGCCCGCATTGCATAGTGCTTCGGATGGGGCTTTAAGCGTCATATCAGCAATCCGTACATCGCCTCCAATGAATTTAATCAGGAAAGCGTTATAACCGTCAATGGCCAATTCTTCACAATCAAGACCACCTGATAGTGAAGTGATAATAGATTTCCCTTTTCCAGCGCCTTTAAAAGCGCCAATAAAATCACGAACTTCTACGAAATCAATGTAGTAGGTGCCTTCTTCCAGTTGCACTGTACAACCCGGGCCATATTCTTTGGCTTGGTTAAAAGCAGTAAAAAGCGGACCCGTATCGTCTACTCCATTGTGGGGAACAACATAAACCGGACCATTCAGGGCTTTTTTTAGCATTACTGAATCGGATGAGGGATCGGGAAGTGCCTCCTCATTCAATGAGCAGGCATAAATAATCATCATCATCATGGTGATGAGCATGCAAATTAATTTTTTCATGATTGAATAGTTTGGTCAGGTAATTCAATAGGAAAACGGTATAATAAATTTTCATTTAATTTACGATAGAAACCGGGGCAGGACATAGCAACCCTGTTTCTTATAGTTTAGATCGTGTTGCAGGAATTTAAATTATGTGCGATAACTATAAAAAAAATGAACCGACCAAATTACGAAGGTAAAAAACCTGAATCGGTTGACTTCCTGTTTGGCTGATGTCACCGAGAAATGGGATTTTTGAAGTTATTTAATTGCTCTTGTATTGTATGGGGCAAGTCCTATTTTTTCGATAATTGCGTGAAAACGGGTATCGTTGCGCAGAATATCAAAATCGGGATTGGTGGCAATCAGGTTAAAATAAGTATAGTTTCTCGAATCCGATTCCATATTTCTTTCAAGCCAGTAAATCGATTTCTCCCTGTTTCCCATTATAGCATACCACCAGGCTACAAAAAATGGATGTCCACTCATTCCGGCTGCGGGTATAGGTTTATTAATATTCACATCAGTCAGCCAATTGAAAAGTCCTGGGATTCCCGAATGGTTATATGCATCCAGTATCTCATCATCATATTGGCCGGAGCCAGTGTAGCTACGGGCAATGGTCTGAAGTTCCGCCGTTGCTTTCTCCCCTTCACCCAGTTTGGAAAAGTTAATAAAGAACAACCAGTCAGTGAAAATGTAATCCTGTTTAAGGTCGTGGGCAATAAAACAAGCCTCCACAGCTTCACTGTGCCTGCCTTCGAAGTAATAGATCCAGGCATTCAGGTTGTGTAAAACCCAGAAATAGGGCTCAAGCTTAATAGCACGGTCCATTTGTATACGGGCCTCTTCGATAGGTCCCGTTATCATCAGTAGCTGCGCATATGCCTGATGTGCAAAAGCATAATTCGGATTCAGCTGAAGAGAAATCTGTAATTCCTTACGTCCCTCCTCCCATCTTCGTTCAGGCCAGATGAGATAAGCACCTTTCACAGCATGCGCCTCCGAACAATCAGGATCAATCTGCAAAGCCTTCGTACTGAATTCCTGCGCTTTCCGGATTCCTTCTCTGTAAGGCTGGTACCAGCCCCATGCTGATAAATTGAACCAGGCTGAAGCCAGACTTGCATATGCTTGTGCAAAATTCTTGTCCTCAGCTATGGCTTTTTCAAAATATTGTATACTGGCCCAAAGCCCCTCTTTGCTTATATCAACGCGCTGTTCATCATTGGCTTTGTTCAGTAAGAACCTTCCTTTCAGGTAATAATCATAAGCCTGGGGGTTTTGGGTGGGAATTTTCCCGATCTGCCTGATTTCACTCTCAGAAATTATGGCATTCAGTTTATATGCAACCTGTAAGGCTATGTCTCCCTGGATACCCATTAAATCAGTAAATTCCCGGTCAAAATTTGCGGACCACACATGCTGATCCCGGTTTGCATCGATAAGCTGAACGCTTATCCTTGCTTTATCTCCATACCGCCGTACACTCCCTTCCAACACATATCGGGCATTAACTTTCCGGGAGATTTCCTTAACTGTAAGATTTGTTTCCCGGAAATGTTCCGTAGTAGTCCTTGATATTACTCTTAAGTCGCTTATTCTGAATAGGTTATTGAGAATTTCTTCCATAATTCCATCAGCAAAATATTGATTGTCAGGATCATCACTGAAATTTTTAAATGGCAGCACAACTATTGATAAGTCCATCTCCTGAAGACGAGGACCTTTGAGGCGATCCGGTCCGTTAATAAAATGGCTATATAAAAACCAGGCAAGGGTAAATATGAATACAGCTGCGGATGACAGCAAAAAAAACATGTTCCGCTTTACCTTGAGATATCCAAAAAAACCTGATTTCACATGATACCGAAATTGCATTGGTTCAATCCCATTGGCATCCTGTTCTATAGATTCTCCCTTTTCTGGAACGACTCTTTTCTTAACCTCTCCTGGAGGGAATCCATAATATTCATGGAAGCATTTGGTAAAGTAAGCCGGACTGCCAAAGCCAACTCTATAAGAAATCTCTGAGGCAGTACCGGCATTCTGCTGTAAAAGCTCCATGGCTCTTTTTAACCTGATCTCGCGGATGAACTGTGTGAAATTTTGGTGTTTAATGGCCTTTAACCTGCGATGAATCACAAAACGGCTCATGCCAGCTTCCCGGGCAATATCATTAACTCCGAATTGTTCGTTGCGCAGGTTGGCTTCAATGATTTCGATGAGCTTGTTTATGAAAGCCTGATCCATTGAAGGGGTTTGGTTCATGGCCGTACATTCCAATAAAGAGAAATATACGAAAATTTCAGGCCGTAAGCAAGAACGGGAGGTGAAAGGGCGATTAGGAAAGCAGGTGGTCAGGTGATAAGGGGTTACCGGTGACGAGGACCTACTCGTCACTGGTTCCTGCCTCAGTCTCTCCGTCCCATGAACAGGAATACATAATACAGCAGCATGGCCAGCGAGGATAAGGCTGCAACCACATAGGTATAAGCAGCCCATTTCAGGGCATCCCTGGCCTGCGGATAACTGTCGTAACCTGTAACATTGGCATTGCTCAACCATGCCAGGGCGCGCCGGCTGGCATTGATTTCAACCGGAAGCGTGACCAGTGCAAAAAGAGTGAATATCGCATAGCAGGCGATTATGACGATAAGGGCAAGCTAAAAGCTGAATATACGCTGAAAGGCAAATGCACCAAAAAACATGGCAATAAATATGAAATTCATGACCCTGGCACTCACATTCTGGATGGGTACCAAAGCCGACCGCAGCTTAAGCGGAGCATAGGCATGTGCGTGCTGCACCGCATGACCGCATTCGTGGGCGGCCACGGCAGCTGCCGATACATTCCTGCCAGAGTATACATCCCGGCTCAGGTTGACTGTTTTATCCAGCGGATTATAATTGTCCGTCAGCTGTCCTTCTACGGAAATTACCGATACATCGGAAATTCCATTGTCCCGTAACATTTTTTCAGCTACATCCTTACCCGACATACCGTAATTCACAGGTATCTGTGAATACCGGCGAAAGCGCGATTTCAACTGTGCTCCGACTATCCAGCTCAGCAACATGAACACGCCCAAAATAACCAATTGACCCATCGATATCATTGCAATTTCTGTTTTAAATTCTTACTTTTCTCATGTTCAAATAGCCTGCCAAAATTAGGCAATTTGAAGGAAATGTCAAATTGACAGGTGTTAAATATTGTGAAACCAAATTTGAAACCAAAAGACATGAACAAACTAACGGTACTATTGCTTGTTACGGTAATACTTGCATGCTGTACTTCTCAAACAGACAAAATGGAAAAAGACCTGACCGCATTTATCGATTCACTTGAATCCAAAGCCAAACCTGTTGAATCAGGTGCCGCCCTAGCTTATTTTAATGCCGCAGTAACTGGCAAGGATGAGGAGTATAATAAATCCAGCGAACTGAATATACAGTTATCAAAGATATATGCTGATAAGGCATCCTTTGCCAGGATCAAAGCTTTTAAGGAATCCGGGAAAATCATGGATTCAATTCTTAACAGGCAAATGAATGTTTTATATAACACCTTACTGGCTAACCAGGCAGATGAAAGCAAAATGGAGGCGCTGATAAAGGCTCAGACCAGGCTCGAGCAAAAATATTCCACTTTCCGGGCGGTTGTGGATGGAAAAAAGGTCACCGACAATGATATCGAAGGCGTACTGAAAAAATCCTCCAACAGCCGGGAACTTCAAAAGTACTGGCTTGCCAGTAAACAGATCGGTGATACGGTTGCTCCTGAAGTCATCAGGCTTGTGAAAATGAGAAATGAAATTGCCCGCGAACTGGGATTTGCCAATTACCATGATATGTCCCTGCGGCTTTCAGACCAGGACCCGGAACAGATCGCCCGGCTGTTTGATGAGCTGGATTCACTGACCCGGGATACCTTTAAGGGTCTTAAGGCTGAAATAGACGCTGTGCTGGCAAAAAAATGCAATGTACAACCAAAGGACCTGATGCCCTGGCATTTTCAGAACCGGTTTTTTCAGGAGGCACCCTCTGTTTACAATATAAACCTGGACACTTATTTTGAGGATAGGGATGTCGTGCAACTTACAAAGGATTATTATGACGGGATAGGATTGGATGTGACCACGATTCTGGAGAAAAGCGACCTGTTTGAAAAGGAAGGAAAATACCAGCATGCATTTTGTACCCACATAGATCGTTCAGGGGATGTTCGTGTGGTATGCAATGTCAAGAACAACAGCCAGTGGATGGGTACCATGCTGCATGAGTTGGGACACGGGGTATACGATAAGAATATCGACATGAGCCTGCCCTATTTTTTGCGTACACCGGCACATACTTTCACTACGGAGGCCATTGCCATGATTTTTGGGAGGCTTGCCTCCAATCCGCTCTGGTTAAGGGATAACGCAGGTATATCTTCGGAAGAAGCTGATCGTATCAGCCGGGATGTAAGGAACAATCTCCGTTTGGAGCAGCTGACTTTCAGCCGGTGGAGCCAGGTTATGTTCAGGTTCGAGAAAAGCATGTACGCTGATCCTGACCAGGATCTGAACAAACTGTGGTGGGACCTGGCTGAAAAGTACCAGCTCCTCAGGAAACCTGAAGGGAGGAACAATGCAGACTGGGCTTCCAAAATTCATATTGCCAGCTATCCCTGTTATTATCACAATTACCAGCTTGGTGAATTGCTGGCCTCACAGTTGCAGGTTTATATAAATAAAAATATCCTGGGGACAGGGGAATATGATTTAGTAAGCTTCAGTAAGAATCCTGAAATTGGAAATTACCTTCTCAGGAGCGTATTTGCCCCCGGTTCAAAATACCAGTGGAATGACATGATCAGGAGGGCAACCGGCGAGGAATTAACGGCGAAGTATTATTCAGGGGAGTTTATTGGGCAGTGACGAGTGACGAGTGACCAGTGACGAGTGACGAGTAACGAGTGACGAGCGGGAATCCTACTTGTTACTCGTTACTCGTCACTCGTTACATATTAAATTTTAAGGAAGATCTTATTCCGGTAGAGAATATACAATACCGTCCACATGGCAAGGACGGCACCCAGTGATATGATTACCGCCTGAGCATGTTCTGAGAAAAAGTGCGCAATTCCTCCAAAGAAATACTCGCCCATTTGCCAGAAATCCATAATCCCTGCCCGAAGCAGGTAGATTGTTATGGAATTCAAACCAATTACAACAAAGGGGAAAGCCCATGTTTTATATCCCCAGACGTCAATTACCAGGTAGAAAACACCCAGAAGGATGAGGCTCCAGCCGCCTGCAAACAGCACAAAGGTACTGGTCCAGAGATTCTTTATTATTGGAAAATTGTAACTCCATAGTTTCCCGATTATAAGAGAAATGATTCCGGCTGCAAGTAGCAGCAGTCCTTTTTTCAATCCGGTGAGCCTTTTATCCCCTGATATCAGCAAATGGCCTGTCAGGGCGCCCAGCAATGCAGTGCAAACCGCGGGAATGGTAGATATAATACCCTCATTATCACCATAAGTATAACAGCAAAGCTTGCCTGGCAGCAATTTCTGATCAATGAAGGCACCGAGGTTCCCTTCGGGGGTCAGCACACCTGCACCAAAACCTGGTACAGGCACAAGTTTCATAATCGCCCAATAAGCGAGAAGTATCCCGGCGAACCATATGATCTGTCCCCTGACCTGGGTGTTCAGCACAATAATAGCCGCAAGGAACCATGCAATTCCGATCCTTCCCAGAACGCTTGCGTAACGCTGATTTTCAAAATCAAGCCTGAGGAATCCATTAACGACAAAACCCAACAAAACCAGAATTATCATGCGTTTAAGCAGATGCATGTAAAGATTGTTCATGCTTTCACCGCGATGTTTCCGTTTCAATATGGAAAAGGGCATGGATACACCTGCTATAAACAGGAAAAGCGGGAAGATCATATCATAAAAGCGAAATCCCTCCCAGGCTACATGTTCCATCTGCCCGGCAGCCCATACCAAAGCCGGCCAACCGGTGAGAGCGGCAAGGGATATTATCAATCCCTCCCCGCCTGCAATCCACAGCATATCAAAACCACGGAGCGCATCGAGGGACAGGAGACGGTCCTGTTTAATTGCATTGTTTTTGTTCATATTTTAGAGGTTACAGGTTTAATGGTTAAAAAAGATATATCACAGGGGCAAAAAATTTAACGCAGCCTGAATCACCTGCCCGGGTGTAATATCATTCATGCACCGGAAATGCTTTTTGGGACAGTAATTCAAACCCTTGGGCGTACATGGCCGGCAGGGAAGGCCGACTTCAACCACAGCGCTGTTTTGTTCAATAGGGAAAAAGCCAAATTCACGGGTTGTGGGACCATAAATCCCCACGACTGGGGTTTTCTGTGATTGTGCCAGGTGGAGCAGACCGCTGTCGTTTGCAATTACAAGTGTACTGATCTGCAACAGAGCGGCAGACTCTGCCAGGCTTAACCTTCCTGCCAGGCTTATGGCTCCGGTGCCAATACCCCCGGCAATTTCCCGGCAAACGGCCACATCATCTTTTCCTCCATGGACAACAATAAATGCGGATCGCAGCTCAGCCAGGCGTCGGCCTGTTTCCATAAAACCTTCCTTTTTCCACTTTTTATTAAGATAGGTGGCCCCGGGGCAAAGTACAACCATCGGGAATTCGGGCCTGTATCCCATGGGAAGCAGCATTTCCCTGATCTTATTGATGGTGGAAGGCATTACAAATATATCCGTGCCTTTGCCGTCGTACTGCAAACCCAGTTTCCGGACAGAATGAAAATAACGCTGGTAAACCGGGGTAATTTTCCGGTACAGGTTAATCTTAAACCATACCAGCAACGTTCTGTTCAGGATGTATTTCGGATAGGTCCCTGCCAGCTTTACACCCAATCCCATCCGAAGATAAAGTGATCTCCAGTTTTTGTGGATGTCGACATAAAGATCGAAATGATTGGATTTAAGACGGCGTCTGATCCGCTGCAACCCGGAAAAACCTTCCTTTGAATCAAATGTGATAAGTTCATTGATATACGGAGAACCAGCCAGCAATTCAGCATATTGCTTTTTGATCAGGAAGGATATGCTGGCATCCGGGTAGGCCTCCCGGAGAGACCGGAGTAGCGGAGTAGTGAGAATTATATCACCGATGGAACTGAGCCGGACTACCAGTATTTTTCCAATATCACTCATTCTGATTATTCCCTGATAACTTTTATTTCCGATCCTTTCCCGAGTTTGATGATGCCGGATGGTTTGCCGCGCATTTTCTCATTTTGTCTGTGTAAGGCCACGTAATCCACCGAGGATATAATTTCCCGGTCAATCTTTGCGAAAAATGGAGGATACGGCATTCCGCTTATGTTGGCAGAGGTGGATACGACAGGTTTACCAAAACGGCTTATCAGTTCGCGACAGAAATTATCCCGGACAATCCGTATGCCAATGGACCCATCCTCGGCAACCAGGTTACGGGCCAGGTTCTGAGCCCCGGGATATATGAGCGTGAGGGGTTTGTCGGATAACTCAATCAGGTTCCAGGCAATTTCAGGCACTTCCACAACATAATCAGGCAGGCTTTCGGCCTTATCAAGAAGCACCAGCATACTCCTTTCATCCTGCCGTCTTTTGAGCGAATAAATTCTGGTTACCGCCTGTTCGTTGGTGGCATCGCATCCGATCCCCCAGATCGTATCGGTAGGATAAAGTATTATACCGCCCCTCCTGAGTGTCCCAACCGCGGCATTCAGATCTTTATCCATTGGCTAGCACTTTTTCGTATACGCGCATGATATTCGCGCATACCTTCTCATCATCAAAGCCCCGGGCGTGGCGATAGCCTTCAATTTTCATCTTTTCCTGCAGTTCCCGGTCGAACAGGACTTTTTTAATGGCAGCGGCCATTTCTTCCACATTGTTCGGATCAACGTACAGCGTGTAATGTCCCCCGGCTTCTGCCAGGCTGCTTCCTTTGGACGTAATTACCGGGACTTTTGAATACAGTGCTTCGAGGATGGGGATCCCGAAACCTTCAAAGATGGAAGGATAAACGAAAAGATCCGCCAACTGGTAAATTCCCGGCAAATCCAGATTCTGTACCACATCACAGAATATAATATTGATCAGGCTGTGCCTTTCGATGAATTCAATCACTTTATTCAGATAGGCGGTGGGTTTTCCGATAACCACCAGCGGCACATCTATTTTACTATAATGAAGGGCCTTTATCAGTGTAAGCAGATTTTTCCGCTCCTCGATGGTACCTACATACAGGATAAATGTTTTGGGTAGCAGGTATTTCATACGCAGAATTTCCTTCTCGATGAGCGGGACTAAACTATTGAACATGGGATTGCACCCCTGGTAAACCACATCGATTTTACCCGGGTCAATTTTAAAGAATTCCACAATATCGTTGGCCGTCTGCCGGCTCACCGCAATGATCCTGTCCGCTGTATGGCACGAGTAACTGAATTTTCGCTGGTAAATAGCCCGGTCGATAGTCCTGTAAAGATGCGGCAAACGCAGAAAAATGAGGTCGTGTATTGTAACCACCGATTTTACTTCCTTAACAGGGAAATTATAAGGTATTTCATGGCTCAAACCATGAAAAATCCTGATCCTGTCATGTGTCAATTGCTTTGACATGTAAAAGGATTTCCAGTATGATCTGAAAATACGGTGAATCAGACGTTCCGGCACCCTCAGGGAAAAGCATTCGCCGACAGGTTCAAACAGTTCCGGATTGGTGGCAGGAGTGTATAATACATACTCATTATCCGGGAATTTTTTAGCGAGTCCCTGAATCAGGTTCCTACTGTAACTTCCCAATCCGCTTTTATTAAAAAAGGCGCGTTTGGCATCAAATCCTATTCGCATATTTTATCTGTTCAAACCGAAACATCATATTCACGCAAAGCATTGTTCAATGAAGTTTTCAAATCCGTGGATTCCTTCCGCTTACCGATAATAAGGGCCACCGGTACCTGGTATTCTCCGGCAGGAAACTTTTTGGTTATGGTCCCGGGGATTACCACGGAGCGTTTTGGAATGATGCCCTTGTATTCAACGGGTTTCTTTCCGGAGACATCAATGATCTTTGTAGATGCTGTTAACACTACATTGGCGCCCAAAACCGATTCTGCCTCCACATGAACTCCTTCAACGACAATGCAGCGTGATCCTATAAAACAGTTATCCTCAATTATTACCGGTGCGGCCTGAACAGGTTCAAGCACTCCTCCTATCCCAACCCCGCCGCTCAGATGGACACATTTGCCGATCTGAGCACAGGAACCAACCGTGGCCCAGGTGTCAACCATGGTGCCTGAGTCCACATAGGCACCTATATTAACGAAGGAGGGCATCAGGATCACACCCGGCGCAACATATGAACCATACCGTGCAATGGCATTCGGGACAACCCGCACACCAAGCCCGGAATATCCTCTTTTCAGATCTATTTTGTCGTTGTATTCAAACGGTCCGGCACTGCTTATATGCATTTTCTGTATCGGAAAATACAGGATAACTGCTTTTTTCACCCATTCATTTACTGTCCATGAATCGCCTGTTTGTTCTGCCGTGCGGACCTTTCCCTTGTCAAGCATTTCAATGACCATCCGGATATGCTCCCTTACACTTTCATGATTCAGTAAAAGCCTGTCATTCCAGGCGTTTTCAACAATGGTTCTGGTTTCGTTCACTTGCATTGGAGTTCGGTTTAACTGATGTAAAAATAATCCATTTTACCGATTTTCAATTTTTATATCCTTGATATTTAATTGAATCGATGTGTTGCCCCTGAAATTATTCTCCATCAGCGTATAGGCAATATCGAATGCCGAACCGTTCTTTATCTTTTTCAGCTGGTTGGCCTGATTAAAAGCAATGGCCCTGTAGACTGAAAACGGAAGTTCCTCCTGGATAAGACCCAGTTGCAGGTGTTCTTCTTCTGATCCGACCAGTCGGGCAAATCCATTATCCGATACATTTTCAGCAAAAAATACCGGGTTCATGTTCTCCGGGCCAAAAGGTTCAAACTGTTTGAGAATCCGGAATAACTTGGGATTTATATCCTTGAAATTGAGTTCTGTATCGATTTCAATTTGCGGGATCATCATATCCGGGGTTATATTGTTTTTCACCGCTTCCTCAAACCTTTCGGCCAGTTTTTCCACGTTTTCTATTTTCAGTGTGAGTCCGGCCGCATACATATGCCCGCCATAGCTTTCCAGAAGATCTGCACATTCGGTTATTGCCATATACAGGTCGAAGCCGGATATGGACCGGGCTGAGCCCGTGGCAAATCCATTTGATTCTGTCAGGATTATCGTTGGGCGGTAATGGGTTTCAATTAACCTGGAAGCAACGATTCCAACCACACCTTTATGCCAGGCTGAATTGAACAGAACGGTCGAAAAGCGGTATTTGTCTGCCCTGAGCGCAATTTCCTGAAGTGCTTCTTCTGTAATTGACTTATCAATATTGCGTCGGGTCTGGTTATGCACATCAATTTTTCCGCAAAACACCATTGCATCTTCGGGTGTGCCGGCTGTCAGCAATTCCACAGCCTGTTTACCTGATTCAATACGACCCGCAGCATTGATGCGGGGACCTATTTTGAACACAATATCATCCACCGTAATGTTCCTGCCATCAAGACCGGCAATGGATATAATGGCTTTCAGACCCATGCAAGGATTTTCATTCAGTTTGCGAAGCCCGTGGTACGCCAGTATCCTGTTTTCATCGATCAGGGGAACTATATCGGATGCAATACTCACAGCCAGCAAATCGAGATAAACCGCAATTTCCCCGAAGGGTATGCCATTTTGCTGCGCATAGGCTTGCAGGAATTTAAATCCGACACCGCATCCGGAAAGAAACTTAAAGGGATACCCCGCATCAATTCGCTGGGGATTCAGCACTGCAACAGCGGCAGGAAGCATATTCCCCGGCGTATGGTGGTCACAGATGATAAAATCAACATGGTGTTCCTTTGCATAGGCAACTTTATCGACAGCCTTAATCCCGCAGTCAAGTGCAATGATCAGTGAAATGCCATTCTGAATTGCAAAGTCAACGCCTTGCAGCGAAACTCCATATCCTTCATGATAGCGATCGGGAATATAGTAGTCGACCCCGCTGTGATATTTCCGGAGGAACGAATAAACCATCGCAACGGAAGTTGTGCCATCCACATCATAATCGCCGTAAACAAGTATTTTTTCATTTGCATGTAAGGCTTGTTCCAACCGGGTTACAGCCTTATTCATATCGGCCATCAGGAATGGATCATATAGCTGGCCCAGATCGGGACGGAAATAATTACGGGCCTGATCAAATGTTCTGATTCCGCGCTGGTAGAGCAGGGTAGATATTACCGGACTTACCGAAAGATCTTCAGCAAGCTTTATGATATCAGGATTGCTAACATTTTCCTTTATTTTCCAGCCCCGGATCATACTTTTGAATAACGGGGTAAGAAATTGGCCTTCACATATCTCAAATCCATTTCACCAGATTTATATCCTGCCTGTGGGGTAAGTTTTCATTTTTTGCGAAAATCCTTATTCCATAGCTAAAGGTTCCGGGCTGATTGATCGAAATGTTGGCTTTGAATTCAACTGAATCAGCATTGGTTTTTTCGAGTTTAAATTCCTGTATGCCGATCAGCCTCTCCCCGTTTTCAGTAAGCACCATTTCAACACCCACATCAGTGGGTGAAATTTCATTCAAGTCAAGTACTATCCTGCCTTCATACATGTGATCCATTTCAAAGGCATCGCTGCCATTTGCCAGTACGCTGCATTCCAGAACATTGATGTTATTCCAGGCCCTTTTTATCCTTTTCTTCCATGAGGATATTCTTTTCGCCAGTTCAAAATCATCTTCTGCCAGTTTCCGGGTCCGCTGGTATAGTTTATTGTAAAAGCGCACGGTGTAATCATTCAGCATGCGGCTGGTAACAAAATGGGGTGCAATGGAGGCAATGGAATTCTTCATCATGCGAACCCAGTTTTCAGGGATATCATTTTTGTTCCGGTCATAAAAGGCCGGGATCACTTCCTGTTCCAGAATGGAATAAATGATTTCAGCATCAAGATCATCCTGAAGGGTATTGTCTTCATAGGTTATTTCATTTGTCAGTGCCCATCCTGCTTCAGGCTGGTATCCCTCAACCCACCAGCCATCGAGTACGCTGAAATGGAGTGTACCGTTCAGGATCGCTTTTTCACCGCTTGTACCCGAGGCCTCCAGTGGCCTGGTGGGTGTATTCAGCCATACATCGGCACCCTGCACCAGGATCTTCGCAAGGGATACGTCATAGTTTTGAAGAAATATGATCTTCCCGATAAATTCAGGTCGTTTGGACACTTCAACGATCATCTTGATCAGGTCCTGTCCCGCCTTATCATTCGGATGGGCTTTCCCAGCAAAGATAATTTGGACCGGTTTCCCGGGTGTATTCACAATCTGGGCCAGCCTTTCAGTATTCCTGAAAAGCAGGTATGCTCTTTTGTACGTGGCAAACCGTCGGGCAAAACATATGGTCAGGGCTTTGTCCGAAAGCTGATGGTTTATTGCCACTATCCTTCTTGGATCCTCATGCCGTTTTACCCAGCTTTCCTTAAACCGGTCCTTTATCGTGGTTACCAGGCGAGCGCGAAGTCTTTGTTTTAATTCCCAGATTGTATTGTCCGGTACATCATAGATCTTTTGCCAATAATCCACATCCGACAGGTTGTTTTCAAAACCTTTGTCAAACGTTTCCCGGTATAGTTTTTTCCAGCTTTTGGCAGCCCAGGTATGATAGTGGACTCCGTTGGTCACATAGCCGATGTGGAGTTCTTCAGGAAGGTAACCGGGCCAGAGTTTCATAAACATCTGCTGCGTCACGGTTCCATGGAGCATACTAACGCCGTTCACTTCCTGGGATAGATGGGCGGCCAGAAAGCTCATGTTGAACTTCTCATTCCAGGCGTTGATATCCGACCGGCCGAGAGCCATCAGTTCATTCCAGGATATATGAAGCCTTTCGGGATAATGGCCAATAAACTGGCGAAGCAATTCCTCTTCGAATTCGTCGTGTCCGGCAGGAACAGGGGTATGTGTGGTAAACAGTGTGGAACTCCGCACGATTTCCTTTGCTTCATTGAAGGTAAGATTGTGGGTAACCATGTACCTTCGCATGCGCTCCAATCCGATGAAGGCACTGTGTCCCTCGTTGCTGTGATAAAGATCGGGAACTATATTGAGCATTTCAAGGGCCCTGATACCCCCAATGCCGAGAAGAAGCTCCTGTTTCAGTCTGTTTTCATTACTCCCGCCATACAATGTATGGGTTATGTTTCTGTCTTCTTCAATGTTGGCTTCAAAATCCGAATCGAGCAAATATAGTTTAACCCGTCCTACATTAAGTTCCCAGATCCTTGCATGAAGCGACCGGCCAGGGAATACCACGGAAACCATCGCAAAATTGCCTTTTTCATCCCGTATGGGTTTTACGGCAAGCTTTGAGAAATGCTGAAATTCATAAATGGCCTGCTGTTCACCCCTTGTTGTGATCAGCTGGCTGAAATAACCATACCGGTAAAGCAATCCTATACCGATAATATTTGTATTCTGATCGCTGGCCTCTTTGAGGTAATCACCAGCCAGTATCCCAAGACCGCCTGAATAAACCTTTATCGAATTGTGAAATCCATATTCCATGCTGAAGTAGGCTATCTTCGGCAGATCCGGATTCCTTTCCCTGGACATATAAGCGTTGAATCGGGCATAGACCTTGTTCAGCTTTCCTGTATATTCGTTGTTTTGACTCAATTCCACCAGCTGGCTGTACTTGACCTGTTCAAACAGGATAGAAGGATTCTGATCACATCTTTGCCAGAGTTCAGGATCAATCATTTCAAACAACTCCTGTGCTTCATCATCCCATGTCCACCACAAATTCTGGATGAGTTCGTTTAACTTATGAAGCTTTTCAGGCAGCTTCAGCTTGATGATAATTCTTTTCCAGGAAGGTTTTATTTCCACTGGACCAACAAATTCCTGCACGGCTTCTGTTTGCCTCTCCTCGATCTTTACAAACTGATCAATGCGATTCGCAACTTTTTGCAGGGCAATATCATAGGTTTGTTTATAGTATGAAATAAGCGCTTTCCACAGAACCTGCCTGGAGATTTCAAATGCCCGGCTGCGCGATTTTTGCATTTCTTCCGCGGACAGGCTGCATTTGACCACAATGGATTTTACAATATTGTCTACAACTTCCTTGTCATTGTCATCCGTGCGTTCTATCACATCTATGCAGCTTGAAAAGTCGGATGACTTGTTATTTATCCACAGGCCAAATCCGGCCAGGGTTGTTGTAACGGTGGGAACTGAGAAGGCAAGGCTTTCCAGGGGTGTATATCCCCAGGGTTCATAATAGGAGGCAAATACGGTAAGATCAAGCCCGATCAGAAGATCGTAATAAGGGGTATTGAAAATGCCATCATTCCCGTTCAGATAGGAAGGAACAAAAATCACCTTTACCTTGTCAGAGGCCGCGTTTAAAAGCCCAGCCTCTTTAATACGGTTCAGAATGGGATCCCATTCAGCATCGTGCAGATTATGAGTCAGGTATTTTGATCCAAACGTGCCTTCATTCACCGGCTGCCTGTTCAGCAGGTCCTTACGCGGGCCATAATGGTTTGCCGGGATCAGAATATAGGCCAGCACGGGCCGCTTAATTTTCTCCGACCGGTTCAGCTCACCAAGGGCATCAATGAACAGGTCTATTCCCTTGTTCCTGAATTCATACCTACCGCTTGTTGCCACAATAAAAACGTCCGGTCCGAATTTCGAGCCCAACAAGGTTTCAGCCACCTCCAGCAACTTTCTTCTGCCGGCTTCGCGAACGTGGTTAAAATTTAAGCCCGAAGGCACAAATGTATCTTCAAAGCCATTGGGGGTTATAATGTCTACTTCCTTTTGAAAAAACTGCCTGCATTCCTGTGACGTGATCTCACTAACCGTTGTAAAAGCATCAGCCTGCAAGGCAGAAAGTTTTTCAGCCGATTGTTTTGAAATGATGTTGAACTCGCGTGCCACCTCTTCGGCATTGTATGTGGATAGGTTTTTATAAAGCGGCCTGTTGTTTCCGGCGAGGGATCTTCCCACGGCAGTGGCATGCGTTGTAAAAACCGTACCTACCTGGGGAAGTCTGTCCTTCAGGTACAGGATACCGGAACCGGTCATCCATTCATGGAAGTGCGCAATGATCCGGTCAAAGGTGGTGAGGTTAAATTTGATAAAGCTTTCAATAACCCGGCCCGCAGCATATCCGAATAAAATAGGTTCAACATAATCCCATTGTCCGGGCAGGGAATCCAGTTTATACTTTTCCCAAAACTCGAAGAAGATCTTATCTTTATCCTGGAAAAAATTTGAAAAATTAAGCGAAATGGCAATAGGGTATCCCTGGATGTTCCATCTGCCAATCTTGATATTCAATCCTTCCGATTCAGCATGTTTTTTCCAGGCTGTGAATAATTCAGCATCTTCAACAAATTCGGGATTTCCGCCAGATTCATCTTTGATCAGATCGGGTCCGATCAGGATCAGGTTATTCCGCAGCTCATTAACAAGTGTCAACGATTTTGTAGCAATTACTGTATGAATCCCACCCACTTTGTTGCAGACCTCCCAGCTGACTTCAAACAGATAATCGGGAAATAATAAACCTTTGTTCATACACAATTCTTTAATTCAACTTATGGATAGAATTTGAAAGCCAAGACAAGGACGCGAAATTACAATATGTCAACTACTTTTTACCGGCTTTAACTGAAATAGTTTTGTGCTTTGATTTGGGAGCTGATTTGGCGGTAGTTACGGCTTTTTTTGCGGGGGAAGATCCTTTTGTTGATTTGAGTCTCTTGATTTCATTTTCATATTTGCCGATCAGCATATCCTTTTCAGAAATCACCTGGGTAAGACTTGCAATTTCCATATCCTGGTTGTCTTCAGGCACCAGGCTGTTAAGTCTTATGCTGAAATCACTGAGTACGTTCATATAGTTAATATAGGCTTCGTAGGGCGTGTCGTAGGGGTTATAATAAACCTGGTACGCGCCGTCACTGAAGAACTTGGTCGACATATAGTAAAAATGATCGCTGGCCTGGAGGTAAGTCCAATCCTTACGGATTTTTACATCATCGCAGCGCCAGATTTTGTCGGTAAGAGAATATAACCGGTTGAATGCATCCACCTGCAGTTCATTACCCAGCCAGGCTGTGAGGTCGCGTTCCTCATCCGCCCAGGAAATAGGCGACGGGACACTGATCGTGGAAACAGGAAGCAGGTTATCCGCAATTTCAGAAGGAGTTCCGAAGCTGAAGTTGCTGTTTTTGTAAACTACACCGGGAAGTGCTTTCAGGAAGTCAAATATACCCGTTTCCATCCACTGGTGTTCACCAAATGTCTCATAATCAATGAATATATTGACGGTTTCCTCGTTTTTATCGAGTTTCCTGAGCCAGGTTACAAACTTTTCAGCTGTTAGCGGAAACTCGGACCATCCCCGGTTTGAAAACCGGAAAGCAAGATCATCGCTCATCCTGAAATTCCGGAGCAATAATTTCAGTCGTGGATTTATAACATTGCAATACAAGTAGTTAGGACTTTTCCAGCCCAATACGTGCTTGGCACCTTCCGTTAGCATGGCTGTAAATCCCATATCAGCCACGTCGGCACCTATTCTGTCTGAATAAATAAGTTCAGTATTTCTGAAGACCCTGGGTTCCTGTCCAAACAGTTGTTTGATCTTTTCCCGGTGTTGGGTAACCTGTCTTGTGAATTCTTCCTTGTTTTTCATGGCTACCAGGGAATGCGAATAGGTTTCGGCAAGAAATTCTACAGAACCGGTTTTTGCCAGTTTCTGAAAGCTTTCTATTACTTCAGGTGTGTAAAGTTCAAGTTGATCAAGGGCAATCCCGGAAATTGAAAATGCCACTTTGAACTGTGTGCCGTATTCCCGGATTATTTGCCGTATAACCTTGTTGGCCTGGAGATAACTGCGTTCAGCCACCCGGGCAAGTATCGATTCGTTCAGGTAATCATCGTAATAATAGTGATCATTCCCTATGCTGAAAAACCGGTACCGTTTCAACCGGAAAGGCTGGTGGATTTGAAAGTACAAGCAAATGGTTCTCATGCTTTTAACTATATAAGGTTATAGGAATCAGAGAATTGACAGGTAAACATCTTTTACTTTTGCCGCAGCATGTTCCCATTTCAGGTTATCCACCTCATCGCGGGCATGTATCTTGAACATTTGGGGCAATCCTTCATACTTTAGAATGCCATAAATGGCATCGGCCATGGCATGGGTATCCCAAAAATCAACCTTGATCGCATGCTGCAATATTTCGGACACTCCGGATTGCCTGGATATGATCACGGGTACATTGGACTGCATGGCTTCCAAAGGAGAAATCCCGAATGGTTCTGAAATGGAGGGCATCACGTACACATCCGAGAGCGAGAACATATGATGTACATCGTCACCCTTAAGAAATCCGGTAAAATGAAAACGGCTGCCGATCTTCAGGGTGGCAACCCTCCAGATCATGCGGTTTAGCATATCTCCACTTCCTGCCATCACAAACCTTACATTTTTCATCTTCTGGAGCACGAGGTTTGCCGCTTCAATGAAATATTCCGGTCCTTTCTGCATAGTCACGCGTCCCAGGAAAGTAACGATCTTGTCATCAATGCTTCTGGCCCGTTTCTGCAGTTCCCGGTCAGCGATGGGTTCTACGGCATTGTGCACAGTCACCACCTTATCCGGATTGATACCGTACTTCTCAATGATAATATTGCGGGTGAGATTGCTTACGGCAATAACCTTGTCAGCCGCCTCCATCCCTGCTTTTTCAATTTCATAAATTCCCGGGTTGACCTTGCCTCCGCTACGGTCAAAATCGGTGGCATGCACATGCACAACAAGTGGTTTTCCCGAGACCAGCTTTGCCGCAATACCTGCAGGATAGGCAAGCCAGTCATGGGCATGTATTATATCAAAATCAAATTTGTAGGCAATTATGGAAGCGATGACAGCATAATTGGCAATTTCCTGAAACAGGTCATTTCCGTATCCTCCGCTGAAACTCAGTTTTCCGGAAAAGGAGGATTGAACCAGGTACCTTGAATCTGTTTTATCCACCGAAGTCAATATTTCATATTCTTCCGGTGTGGAATAAGGTCTGAGCGAAGTGCCCACTTCTATGAAATGCATTTGCCTGAAAAAGGAGCTGTAATCAATGGTCCTTTCACTGACAACGATCTCACCGGCGTCGATAATATCCACATTGCTGGTATCTTCATCGCCGTATGCCTTGGGAACGACAAACAGGATATCCTGGATACCAACACTGTACAGGCCTTTTGTAAGACCATAACATGCTGTTCCGAGGCCTCCTGAGATATGGGGCGGAAACTCCCATCCAAACATCAATACACGCATATAATATCTGTTGATTTAGCTTTATTCTGCCTGATTATTTCTGTCCGGTCATTCTCTCATACCGCTGGATGATCCTCAGCAGTGCCGCGACACTCCATGCCTGGGAGATGGCTCCACGTGCCCTGTGAGGAGGATCCCCGTCAAATATCTCAGGCATGGTTCCAATGCCCAATTCAATCATAACAGGCTCAAAATCATTGATGAGCCTTTCAAGAAAGCCAATTCCGCTTTCTTTATGCAGGTTCATGTAACCTTCACAAAAATGTTCAAGTAACCAGGGCCATACCGTTCCCTGGTGATAGGCAAGATCGCGCTGCTCCTGCGTGCCTTTATATATTCCACGGTAGGATTCATTCTTGGGGGAAAGTGTCCTCAAGCCGCGAGGCGTCAGGAGATCCCGTTCCACCACGTTCAAAACCGCTTTCTTAATTTCCGTATCCACAGGGGAAAATTCCAGCGAAGCGGCAATAACCTGATTGGGTCTGACGGACCAGTCCTTGTAATTTCCGTCTACCACATCTGCAAGATAGCCTTTCTTAACGTCCCAGAATGTATTAAGAAAAGAATCCCTGATGAGCACGGGCATAGACTCCCATTCCTTAAAAAACCGGTTGTCTTTCTCTCTTTTCGCCAAATCGAGGCAAAACTGTACCGCGTTATACCACAGGGCATTGATCTCAACAGCGTATCCCATCCTTGGTGTCACAGGCTTTCCGTTCACTACGGCATCCATCCACGTAAGGGCTTTGCCGGGATGGCCCTGGTATATCAGGCCGTTCTCGTGCATGACAATTCCAAATGAGGTTCCCTGGCGGTATTCATTCAAAATTGATTTCATGGCCTTGCCATAGTCCTGCCATACCAAAGTAAAATCCTTCACTTCCCGGGCATATTGCTGAACAGCCCAGAAAAACCATAAGGGTGCATCCACAGAATTGAATGCGGGGTTTTCCTCAGAACCCATATTGGGGAACAATCCGTTTTTCAGTTTTAATACCTGTGTATCCAGCACATCCTTGCAGGTTTGGGTATCGCCAATGGCCAGTGTCAGCCCCGGAAGGGAAATGAATGTATCCCTGCCCCAGCTTCCGAACCAGGGGAAGCCGGCAATGATCTCCGTTTTCTTGTTCTTTTTGACAATGAACTGCTGCGCTGCGTTGATCAGGCAATTTTTAAAGCTGTCACGGGGTATCCGCTTTCCGAGCTCGAGGGTGAATTTCCTTTTAAGCTGATCAGGCCTGGCTTCCGTTGTGGAAGCTGAGAAAAGGATCACATCGCCCTTTCTTGCGCTCATTTCAAAATATCCCGGAACAAAAAGATCCTCTTTATAATCATATCCCCGCCTGAGCTCTTTGTTATACTCAATTCCATAGTACCAGTCGGGAGCCGGAATAAATTCCACTTTAGTCGAAAACTGCATGTGCAGAAACGGATAACCGTCGTAAAGCCTCGATTTGACGCCGTTTGCAATAAATTTAATCCTTGTATTGGCATACAAATTGGCCTTACTTAAAGTATGCATATTACGGAATGCCAGGAAAGGCCTGAACCTTAGCCTTATGGGTACGTCAGATTCGTTGATCGTATACTTGATCAGCAATTGTTCTTCTTTTTCAACAAGGAGGCTTTCTTTTGTCATCACAACACCGCCAACCCTGTAAACCAGGGTAGGAATAGGATCAGCAAGAAAATCGCGGATATATTTGTGCCCGCGGGGACTGTAAATATCACCCTGGTACTTATGAATGCCAAGATTAAATTCGTTTTCCCTTTCAATTATGGTTTCATCAAAAGACGAAAGCAGAACATGGCGGTCCCCGTCGAGGTTTTCTACCGGTGAAACCAGAAGTCCATGGTATTTGCGCGTATTGCAGTATATCAGCGTGGTTGAAGAATAGGATCCGGCACGGTTGCTGCGGACATACTCCTTGCTCAGGGAGTATTCAAGGTTTATGAGTTGAGTCTTGTCGAATTTTAGATAAGCCATTCCTTCAAGTGTTTGATTCTACAAGTTATTAAAAAATACCGATATGATCAAGGATTACTCAGGTTTTTCATAAAGACCAACAATCACGCTCTATAATTTGTTTTCCTCCGGAATCTGCAGATATTTTTGACAAAACACATTCAATCAGTGTATCGCAAAGGTAATAGTAAATTACCTGATTGTGTACTTAATAATATCAAGGAATAATTTAAATTTGGGGCTTCGATCTTTCATAAATATGCGGGTATTATCAATTGCTGTATTATTTTCCCTTTTTGCATCCTCCTGTTCAAAGGATGATCACAACTTTAAAGTGAACGTTACGGTGAGTGGAAAGAATCCGGGAACCCTTTTCCTGGCAAAGCGCTCACTTGACGGAACTATTCCGGTGGACTCAGCCAAACCTGATAAGTCCGGCACATATGTGTTGCAGGGGTATACGCCACAGCCGGAATTTTACATAATTTACCAGGTACCGAGGCATTATATTAATCTGATCATCAAACCCGGAGATAATTTCAAAGTGCTGACGGAAGAACATGATTTCGAGTACAATTACCTGGTTGAAGGTTCCCGGGATTCCAGGCTCATTCAGAAACTCGTAACCATGCAGGCAAAAACGCTGAAGGAGATCACGGAAATCAGCACTGAATATGAAAATAGTGCAGGCAAACCCGGATTTGCAGAAATAAAGGAGAGGATTGACACTACCTATAAACAAATCGTTGAGGAACATAAAAATTTTTCGAAAAGGCTTATTGAGGAAAACCCGGGATCCCTGGCCGGTCTCATGGCCCTATACCAGCAACTGGGCAGGGATATCCCTGTATTTGATTTTAGGACCGATTTTCGTTATTATGAAATGGTCGATACCTCCCTTTCTTCATTGTATCCGGGATCAGACGCGGTGAAGGATCTGGATAAAAAAGTGAATGAGCTCAGAAACCTTTTACGGATTGAAAAGGGATCGGTGGCACCGGAAATTGAATTGCCGGATCCGGATGGAAAAATTCATTCCCTGAAATCCCTGAGGGGCAAATATGTATTACTTGTATTCTGGGCATCATGGTCGAGCAAAAGTTGTTCTGAAATTGCCAGACTGCTTCCGGAAATAAAAAAGTATGATGGAAACGACCTCAAAATGTACCTGGTTTCACTGGACCGTTCCCGGGAATCCTGGCAAAAGAAGGTCGGAGAACTGGGGGTGAAAGGGATACACGTTTCAGATCTGAAATACTGGGATTCGCCGGTGGTGGAACAATACCGGATAAACCAGCTGCCTGTAATGTATTTGCTCGATAAGGAGGGAAGAATCGTGAGCAGGGATTTTTCATTCAGGGAGATTGGAGAAATTATTGAGGGGGTGGGGGAGTAGGATGTTGGAAGCTGGAAGACCGAAGTCGGAAGTCGGAAGCGCGAAGCTGGAAGTTGGAAGCTGGAAGTCGGGAAAAAACAAGCAAAAGGCGCCATAGGGGTGTCATCATTTAACATAAAATTCCTCTGTATATAATGAAAAAAACAATTATCTTTTTCTGCATTTTGGGTTTGATGGCCTGTAATAAGGAACGGGTCAGGATTTCGGGACGCATAACGAATGCAGAAAAACAAACGCTTTTTCTGGATGAGGTTGATATTTATCAGAGTAACCCGACTGACTCTTTGGTTTTAACCAAAAACGGCAAATTCAGTTTTGCCTATAAGAGCAATGAGGCCGGGTTTTACCAGTTGAGATTGTCAAAGGATAAGTTTATCGTATTGTTTCCCGAGCCGGGACAGCATATTGTAATTCAGGCAGATGCCAATAATCTTCTGCACTCGTTAAAAGTTGAGGGATCACACGGAACCGAACAGATCACGAAGCTGATTCGCATGCTGGACAAGACCCGGAAGCTCCTTGATTCCCTTACGGTTGAATACAACAAGGCACAGTCCGATACAGTTAAAGCCCGTGTGAATAAGGAGTACCAGGGCGTTCTTGACAGCCACCGAAAAAGTTCCATCGCATACCTCCTGACCAACTACAATTCACTTTCATGTCTGTATGTGCTTTACCAGCAATACATTCCTGATTCCTATGTGTTTTATAAACCAACTGACATGCAGTTTTTCAGGATAGCAAGCGATTCGCTGGAGAAATACTATCCGGGTTCCAGGCATGTTAAGGCATTGAGGGCATATACCGATAACATGATCGCCAAATACAGATCCAGGGTACTTATGCAATCAGCCTCCGAGGAACCTGTTCTTCCCGGTCTGGCGCTTCCGGATATGTCGGGCGATACGGTAGACCTGACCTCTTTCAAAGGCAGGTATGTACTGCTTTCCTTCTGGGCTTCATTCAATACGAACAGCGTTAACCAGAATCTTGAACTGAAAGAAATTTACAGGCAGTTCCGGAACAGGGGATTTGAAATCGTACAGGTTTCATTTGACAATTCCATTGAAGACTGGAAAAGGGCTGTCCGGTATGACGAAATTCCCTGGGTCAGCCTCATTGATTCACGCTATCCCAACTCGAGCGTGGCTGGCAATTATAATGTCACCTCGATTCCGGCGAATTACCTCATCGGGAAGGACAATGTGACTATACTGGCTAAGAATCTGACGCCGGTCCAGTTGCGTGATAAATTGCAGGAACTGATCAAATAAAAGAAATTGGGAACAGCTGGGAAAATCTATTTTATATCTGACGTACATCTCGGATTATATCCCGCGGACAAGAGTGCCCGGCGTGAGAAATGGCTGGTGAGCTGGCTTGAAGACATAAAATCTGATGCCTCCGAATTGTACATGCTTGGGGATATTTTTGACTATTGGCACGAGTATAAATATGTTGTTCCGAGAGGCCATACACGGTTCCTGGGGAAACTGGCTGAATTGTCCGACCTCGGCATAAAATTGCATTATTTTACCGGAAATCATGATGTGTGGGTATATGATTACCTTCCTTCCGAAATAGGATTGACGCTATACCGGCATCATGTTGTTCGGGAATTGGATGGCCGCCGTTTTTATATTGGGCATGGAGACGCTGTGGGACCCGGCGACAGGAGCTACAAAATTCTGAAGGGTATATTTACCAATAAGATTCTGCAATGGCTTTATGCGCGTATCCACCCGAATGCCTCGATGGCGTTTGGGAAGCGATGGTCGAAAAGCAGCCGGTATGCCAAGGGGATTATTGCTGAACCCTACAGGGGGGATGACAGGGAATATCAGGTGCTGTTTGCACAAGAAATGCTCAGGAAAGAGCATTTCGATTATTTCATTTTCGGGCACAGGCATATACCGTTTGTGGTAAGCCTGGGGCAAAACACCCAGGTGGTCAACCTGGGGGACTGGATCAGCCATTTCACTTTTGCCGTGTGGGATGGAGAGGCACTTACACTCAAATCGTACTTTCCTGAAAAGGAAAAGGATATTTTCAGAAAGTGACGGAAAGGCATGAAAAAACCCGGATTCAGGACTGAATCCGGGTTTTATCGTGCCTTTTATTTCATGATTTCCTCAAATCAGCGAGGATGCGAGCGTAACTCCCACCACCACGATTGAAACCATGCTCATCAGTTTAATGAGGATATTGAGCGAAGGGCCCGAAGTATCTTTGAAGGGATCGCCGACGGTATCACCTGTCACCGCCGCTTTGTGGGGATCACCACCCTTGCCGCCATAGTTGCCTTCTTCAATGTATTTCTTGGCATTGTCCCAGGCACCCCCTGCATTGGCCATGAAAATGGCAAGAATAAACCCGGTTGCAGTACTGCCGATAAGAAGTCCCATAACACCGGCTACACCAAAAATAATGCCCGTTGCAACGGGAATAATGATGGCGAGCAGCGACGGGAACAGCATTTCACGTTGCGCACCCTTTGTGGAAATGGCAACACAGGCAGCGTAATCAGGTTCAGCTGTGCCCTGCAAAATCCCTTTTATTTCACGGAACTGGCGCCGAACTTCATCCACCATAGCCTCAGCGGCACGGCCCACGGCTTTCATGGTAAGACCGCAAAACAGGAAAGCGGCCATTGAACCGAGGAAGGCACCCACCAGTACCCTTGGATTCATCAGGTCGATCTGGAAATAGGTCATTACATCCTGGATATTGGCATTATGAACAGCCTTACCCATGGCAGCTTCAAAAGCAGCCGCTTTTTCCGGCAGCCTGCCCAGCCCAACCTTAATTTCTTCAACATAGGAGGCCAAAAGAGCCAGGGCTGTCAGCGCTGCAGAACCGATCGCAAAACCTTTGCCGGTTGCGGCTGTGGTATTGCCCAGGGAATCCAGGGCATCGGTACGCCTGCGGACTTCAGGACCAAGGTGGCTCATTTCCGCATTTCCACCTGCATTATCGGCAATAGGTCCATAGGCATCCGTTGCCAGGGTAATGCCGAGTGTGGAAAGCATTCCAACTGCAGCAATACCAATTCCGTAAAGGCCCATGCTTATGTTGGCGAAGTTGAAATTGGCTGCAAAAAGGAAGGCCAGGATAATGGCCATGGACACGATCAGAACAGGTACGGCTGTGGAGATCATTCCTGTGCCGATCCCGCTGATGATCACCGTTGCCGGACCTGTTTGCGAGGCAGATGCAATGCCCTGCGTAGGCTTATAACCTGCAGAGGTATAATATTCTGTGGACTTACCAATACCTATTCCGGCTAAAAGGCCTGCGATCATAGCACCCCATACGCCAATAAAATTGGGAATATTTAATACCCACAGGATCAGGAAAGCAAATACCGCAATGAAAAATGAACTTACATTTACTCCGACTCCCAGGGCGCTCAGCAGTTGTTTCTGGGTAGCGCCTTCCTTGGTCCGTACCAGGAAAATACCCAGGATGGAAAGAACAATGCCCACTGCTGCAATCAACATAGGCGCAATAACTGCATTGAACTGGGTGGATGCTGCGTCATAATTCCCATAACCTGCAGCCAGTAAACCCGTTGCAGTAAAGCCTGTGGCACCAAGTGCGGCAGTGGATAAAATGGAACCGCAATAGGATTCGTACAGGTCAGCACCCATTCCGGCGACGTCACCCACATTATCTCCTACGTTGTCGGCAATGGTGGCCGGGTTGCGCGGGTCATCTTCGGGTATGCCGGCTTCGACTTTACCTACCAGGTCAGCTCCGACGTCGGCCGCCTTCGTAAAAATTCCGCCGCCGACACGGGCAAACAGGGCCTGGGTCGAGGCACCCATACCAAATGTAAGGGTGGTAGTGGTTATGATGATGAGTTTCATGGAAGGATCGCTGGCAATGACCTGGTTTGTTGTGTTATCCAGCCATCCGATAATATAATTCAGGGCATAGAACCATATTGAAATGTCAAGCAATCCGAGACCTACGACAACAAGTCCCATCACGGCACCGGAACGGAATGCTACAATCAGCCCGTGGTTCAATGATTTCTGTGCGGCATTGGCGGCACGTGCGGAAGCATAGGTGGCCGTTTTCATGCCAAAAAATCCGGACAAACCGCTGAAAAAGCCACCCGTAAGGAAGGCAAACGGTACCCAGGGATTCTGAATTTTTAAACCATAGGCCAGGAAGGCAAAAACAGCTGTAAGAATAATGAACACAATAGTCACAACCTTGTACTGTTGTCTCAGATAGGCCATAGCCCCGGTACGCACGTGCAGCGCAATCTTCTTCATCATATCGGTGCCTTCATCCGCTTTCATCATCTGCTTAAAAAAGTAATAAGCAAACCCCAAAGCCAATGCTGATCCGATTGGAACTAACCAGAATAAATTATTCAACATAGGTAAAATTGCTTTTTGGTTAATAAATGGGTAATCCTTAATTAATTGTTTTATTTACAAATAAATACATAACTTATTCATAAAAATACGGGCGTAAAGATAATAATTTTACCAAATGAAAAGATTTGCTCCTGAAATTAATTAACAACTTCCGGATGTGTTTTCCGGGTTTTTGCTAATTTGCAGCCGAATCGGGAAGCGATTTCCCTGAAACAGAAATCAAATAAATATTAAAAAAGATCTGTTATGAAGACTGTTCAACTGACTGCATTGCTGTCTATGTTCGTTATCGGGGCATACGCCCAGGTTCAGAAAATTCCGGAAAGCACCGAGCTCTGGGAGCCCGTTCCGCCGGTAATCAGCCCTGGAGAAGGAACAAAGCCGCCATCCGATGCGATTATCCTGTTCGATGGTACCAGCCTGGACAATTGGACCAATGAAAAGGGGGAAGCAGCCGGATGGACTGTGGCCGATGGTTGCATGACGGTGAAGGCCGGCGCGGGGATCATTCAGACAAAGCGCGGATTCGGCGACTGCCAGCTGCATATTGAATGGCGTTCACCCGCCGAAGTGAAAGGAGATGGCCAGGGACGAGGCAACAGCGGCATATTTTTGCAAAGCCGGTATGAACTCCAGGTTCTTGACGGTTATAATAACCTCACTTATACCAACGGCCAGGCCGGTTCTATTTATAAGCAGAGCATTCCGCTGGTGAATGCCTGTAAAAAGCCCGGTGAGTGGCAGGTATATGATGTAATTTATATGGCTCCCCGTTTCAGCGAAAACGGACGCGTTGCCGTACCGGCGCACATTACGGTATTGCACAACGGCGTGCTCATTCAGAATAATACGGAGATCCGCGGAACAACACCGTATATCGGACTGCCGGAATATATACCCCATGGAATGAAGGAGCCTCTTACGCTACAGGACCATGGTAATCCGGTGAGTTACCGGAATATCTGGATAAGGGAATTGTAAGCGGTAATCATTAATCGGTGTTCTGTAATCGGTGATCGGTGATCGGTATGAACACTGATTACCGATCACTGATTACAGATTACCGATTACAGCCGGAGGCGTATACGGCATACCGGGTTCAAAATACTTCCATAAGCGGGCTGAAACAGACCGGATAAGGCGGTAACCCTCATTATTGTACGACCAAATGGTATCTTTCTGATTTTTTGTAATGACACAGAATACATAATCTCCGTGGGGTGCATTTACCAGAACCACCTCTGATTTTGACCGGTCCACCGCGCCATATTTGGAAGCGGTCTGCACAGTCGGCGGGATTTGAGACAGGGCCACACCGATCCAGTAAATGCAGGTCAGGTGTCTGTAAATGGCCTCACTGACAGCCGGGGGGTATAACTTTTCCATACGGATACTCCATAACAGGGAAGCCATTTCCCGGGGTGTGGTCTGCCCCCATCCGTACCGTGTATAATCCGCTGTTCTGCCCTCCGTCCTTGAATTGACCCGCGTGTGTTCAAATCCGTTCTGTTCCAGCCACCTGTTCACCCGGTTACCGCTGCCGGCCAGGTCCTGAAGGTACAGGCTTGCATGGTTATCACTGAATGTGATCATATGCGACATCAGGCGACGCAGGGATATATCCTCTCCCGGGGAGAACCGTCCCAGGGCATCCTCGCCTTTCCAGGGATACCCGATTGAATCAGGATAAAACCTGACAACGGTATCAGGATTCAGGGTGCCGGAAGCCACCTGGTCCCAGAGCGTACATAAAATCGGCACTTTGATCATGCTGGCTGTTGGGAAGAGGGTGTCCGCGTTTATTCCGATCTCCACCTTTTTCGCGGGACAATAAACGTAGATCCCTGCCCTGCCGTCAAACTTACTGACCATCTCATTGAGGTCCGACTGGAGTGATGTCTTTCCGGGGGATGAGGAACTGCATAACAATAATATTATCATCAGGCCGGCCATGGCGGCCCGGATAGATTTGAATCGCATTTTGAGGAAGCGGGTCATGATCTCTTATGATCCCGAAAGCAATAGTTTCACCTTTTCGGCGATCATCCTGCTATCGGCTTTTCCGGCCAGTTCCTTCGATGCTGTACCCATCACCCTGCCCATGTCCTTAACCGATGTGGCGCCCAGCCGTTGTATAATGTCCTTCAGGACGGGCATAAGTTCAGCTTCCGTCAACTGTTTCGGGAGGTATTCCCCAATGATGGCGGCTTCGTTTATTTCGTTCTGATACAGGTCCATCCTTTGCTGGGCCTTATAAATGTCTGCAGACTCCATGCGTTGCTTTACCAGCTTCTGAATGATCTTCAGTTCCTGGTCGGCAGTAAGTTCATGGGAGTCCGGCTCCGTCCTGGCAAGCAGGAATGCCGTTTTGATTGACCGCAGCGGCTCCAGCCGGTTTTTTTGTTTTGCCAGCATAGCGGCTTTCAGGTCTTCGTTTATTTTATCGAAAAGGCTCATAGTGAAGGTTGTAAGTTGTAAGTTGTAGGTTGTAAGTTGTAAGTTGCAGGCCTGCCTGCCTGGCCAGGGCTATGCGTTGGCAGGCAGGTTGTCTTTCAATCCACAGCGCCATGCAGATATGGATTTTCCTTGCTCAGTTTCACCTGGGAGCTTTCATCATCGGTGATGGAGTAATTGGATACCTTGGTCTCATCGGAATACTTTTGTGAGTCGATCTGGATCTGTTTCCGTTTGAATGCCGGCGTGTTTTCGAGTTCATCGATATCCTTGTCGGTTTGTTTTACAGATTGTTTCAGCTCCCGCAATTCTTCCTGGGTTCTTTTGATCGCTGTCACCCGGTCGCCGGCCTTTCGCATATCGACAGGTTTTCTCAACCGGCTGATATCCCTGAAGAGATCGTCATCCACTGCTTTCAGATCGAATTCAATTGTCCGTTGTGTACCCGGTGCTGGAACGGATTTGGATTCCGGGGCATCCCTGACAACGAAATAAGTCTCATCATCCGGTCCGGTGACCGGGTTCTCCTCAAGGGGAATATGCTCAAGCTGCCTTTTCCGGATGTACAGTTCAGGGATATTCCCGGCATTGAAGCCGGTTGCTATGATCGTCACACTTATCCTGGAACCGAGTGCCTGGTCAGTTCCGTTTCCCCAGATCAGGTCGGTATGGATCCCCGAACAGTCCTTCACATAATCAATGATCTGGCCAATCTCATCCATGGTAACTTCCTCATCCCCCGAAATAACATTCAGCAGTATATTTTTAGCACCCTTGATATCCGTATCATTCAGCAGGGGTGAATTGAGGGCCTCCTTAATGGCGCTGATCGCCCTGCCTTCCCCTGATGCCATCCCCGTTCCCAGGATGGAAACCCCGCTGTTGGTCATTACGGTTTTCACATCCGCAAAGTCCACATTGATGAAGCCATGTACGGTGATAATTTCGGCAATTCCCCTGGCTGCCACCGTCAGCACATCATCGGCCTTTGCAAAGGCCTCTGACAGCTTGAGGTCACCATAGATCTGTCTTATTTTTTCATTGTTGATGATCAGCAGGGAATCAACATGTTTTTCAAGCTCTGCAATACCTTCCAGGGCCTGATTTACACGCCGGGGGCCCTCGTTCTTAAAGGGGATTGTTACAATGGCCACCGTGAGAATGCCCAATTCCTTGGCAGCCCGCGCTATAACTGGTGCTGCTCCGGTTCCGGTACCTCCCCCCATTCCTGCCGTTATAAAAATCATCCTGGTATTCACCGACATGATCTCGGCGAGGTTGTCCAGGCTTTCAATGGCCGCCTGCCTTCCCACTTCAGGCTTGTTCCCCGCACCGCCGCCTTCCGTCAGCGAAACACCCAGCTGGATCTTTATTGGTACAGGACTGTTTGCCAGTGCCTGGGCATCCGTATTGCAGACGATAAAATCCACGTCCTTGATACCCTGCCGGAACATATGATTTACAGCATTGCTTCCGCCACCTCCCACACCAAGGACCTTGATAATGGAAGATTTATTTACGGGTAATTCGAAATACATCAGTTCGTCCATTTTTTCCGATTTTGTTGGTTACATCTTTCTGTCTGTGCCATCATCAAAAAAGCCATCAAATGTATTTTTGATCGATTCAATAAACCCGCCGATTTTTTTTCCGGCTTTGGATTCCCGCACTGCTTCTTCATCAATGAATTCCGGGATAAGTTCCTTTTCGGGTATGCCTGGCACCGGTTCGGGCGCCGTATTTTCAAATCCCTTAAGCAGCAAACCTACGCTGGTGGAATACATCGGGTGATTTACCTCTTTCAGATCATTGCTGCCAAGCTGGACATCGGGTTTCCCGATCCTTACGTCCAGGCCGGTACGGTATTTTACTAGCTGCGGAAGATGTCTCATCAGCGAGCCGCCGCCGGTCAGGACTATCCCAGCAGTCAGTTTTTCCAGGCAATCCGATTCTTCAAGCTGATAAACCACGGCATCGATGATCTCTTCCATCCTCGACTGGATAATATACGCCAGGCTCTTTATTGAAACTTCTTTGGGTTCCCTCCCGCTGATTCCCGGTACAGCGACCACTTTTGCCTCTTCAGCCAGGTCGCCCAATGCCGATCCGTATTGCACCTTTAGCAGTTCGGCATGTTTATTCAGGATGGAACAACCTTCCATCACATCCTTCGTAATTACATTTCCTCCGAACGGAATAACAGCGGTGTGCTTAATGATGTCGTCATAATAAACGGCCACATCCGTGGTTCCCCCTCCGATATCCACAAGGGCCACACCGGCTTCAATTTCTTCCTCGGTCAGCACTGCGGCTGATGAAGCAAGGGGTTCCAGGATCATTTGTTTTACCTGTATCCCTACACGGTTTACGCATCTCTCGATTGTGCGGGCCGATGTGGTCTGGCCGATCACAATATGATAGTTGCCTTCAAGGCGTTTGCCAAACATCCCGATGGGATTTTTAACACCGGTTTCATTATCCACCACGTAATTCTGGGGTAAAACATGAATAATTTCCTCACCCGGCTGGATGGATATTTTATACATTTCCGCCAGCAGCCGGTCGGTATCATTTTTTGTAATTTCTTCATCATATGAATCGCGGAGGATGTATCCCCTGTTCCTCAGGCTTTTGATATGCTGACCGGCAATGCCCACATAGGCCTCCTTGATCGCAAAGCCAACCTGTTTCTGAACTTCATCCACCGTAAACCGGATGGCATTTACCGCTTCTTCAATATTCAGAACCACACCTCTTTTGACTCCTTTGGAGGGAGTCTTCGCAATTCCGACTATTTCGAGCTTTTGGTTTTCGTTAAGCCTGCCGACAATCGTCACAATCTTGGTGGTGCCAATGTCAATGGCTGCGATCATATTATTCCGTTGCCTCATGTTATTTGATTTTAGTACAAACTACCTGGTTCTTATATTTAAGGCTGATGCGGTCATACCCGTTCCAGCCGATCTTATTAAATCCTTCCAAATACAAAAGCTTGAGATTTTCGAATTTCTCCTGCAGGTTTTCGGCATTTCCAAGTTCAATGACATGCGAGCCTACCCTTGGGATCAGTTCAAATTCATAATGGTTGTTCACATAAACCTGTTCAATCTGGGAATTCAGGAATTTATCGCGGTGGATGAACGAAACGAGCCTGAACACATCATAAATGGTTTTTTGTGCCCCCGGCAAGGTGTCATGTTTCACATTGAATATATTCAGGGTCTGGCCTGCCCGAAAAGGTTCGGATATGTTGCCGTTCACGACAAGGACAAAAGGGCTGAAGTTTAATGTCAACGGAATAATATTTCCGCGCTGATCAAGATAGTAGCCCTGGCCGTACTTGTTGTATATTCTTACAAAGGGGGTTTTTTGCCGGATGTCTACATGCAAAATCCCGGGTTCGGTTATGTAGGCTTCTGCCTTACTGATGATCTGGCGTGACAACAGGGAATTTTCTATTCCCTCGAGATCAATATCCTTCGAGGCTGCGCCGGAAAGAATGAATTTTTTGCTTTCCAGCATTTTGCGGATTTCACCGGAATGGACAAACTGATTTTCGGAACTGTCCACAATCCTTATTTTAAGAGATGTAACGTGCCCGATCCTTTCTTTGCTGCTGATAAAGCCCATGACGGATATGAGGTATGCCATCACCAGCACCAGGAACAGTATATTCTTGACCGGCTTCATAAATTCAGTTTTGCGGAAAAGATCTTTTCTATGGGTTCAACCAGCTTATCGATGTCCCCGGCACCCAGGGTGATCAGGACTTCAGGATTCCGGTCCTGTAATTTATCCAGTAATTGTCCTCTGCTGCAGATCATCTTTTCTTTGAGTTTTACCTTGCGAAGGATCATTTCGGAATTCACTCCTTCAATTGGCATTTCCCTGGCCGGATAAATGTCGAGGAGGATGAGCTCATCGAGCAGGCCCAGGCTTTCAGCAAATCCTTCTGCAAAGTCGCGGGTTCGCGTGTACAGGTGCGGCTGAAAAATCCCGGTCAGTTTCCTGCCCGGATACAGCTCACGAAGAGACAGTAAAGTAGCTTCAATTTCCTTCGGATGGTGGGCATAGTCGTCAATAAATACCATCGAATCCGTTAGAATCCGGTATTCAAACCTGCGCCTGATGCCTGAAAAATTCTCCATCGCATTCCTGATCCTCTCTTTATCAAGCCCGAGCAGGGTACATAAAGCACAGGCAGCCACGGCATTTTCAACATTTACCATTCCCGGGTGGATCAGTGAAATATCATGAACTATCACTTCCGGCCCGATCAGATCAAAATGGTATTTCCGGTTGTGCAAACTGATGTTGGTGGCATAAAAATCACCCGGCCCGTGCAGAGAATAAGTGGATGTATTGTGGGGCATCACGGAAGGCCGGACCGGCAGCCCGTTTTTCATGAGCAATATGCCTTCCTTATTTATTTGTTCCGCAAACCGGCTGAAGGCAGATTCCATTTCAGCATAATCACCATAAATATCCAGATGGTCCGGATCCATAGCTGTTATTATGGCTGCATGGGGGAATAGCCGGAGGAAAGACCGGTCAAACTCATCTGCTTCCACCACAACCCATTCACTATTTGTATCCATAACCAGGTTACTGCCGAAATTCAGGGAAATTCCCCCGAGAAAGGCGCTGCAACCGGGACCGGCGTTTGTCATCAGGTGGGCGATCATGGTAGATACGGTGGTTTTGCCATGTGTTCCCGCAACGGCAATTGTCTTTTTTGTACGGGTCAGAAGTCCGAGGATTTCAGATCGCTTGTAAACGGTAAAACCCTGTGTTCTGAAAAATGCAAGTTCAGCATGATCAGCCGGCAGGGCAGGGGTATATATGATCAGCGAATTGTTCTGTGACCGGAAGGGTCCGGGGATCAGATCAGAATTGTCTGTATAATGTATGGGTATTCCTTCCTTTTCAAGCTGTATTGTCAGGTCGGTAGCAGTGCGGTCATAACCTGCAACCATTTTGCCGCCCTTCTTAAAATACCGTGCCAGGGCACTCATGCCAATCCCTCCTATTCCCAGGAAATACACCCGCTGTATTTTGTTAAGATCTGTCACGGTGATTATAGCAGTTTGAATATTTCATCCACGATACGTGCGGCCGATCCGGATATGGCCATCTTTTTACATTGTTTTCCCAGCCTTTCCCTCAGCTGACCGTCGTTCATAAGCCGGAGCGCCTCCCTTACCAGCTTTTCAGGGGCTTCGGCATCGGGCACCATCAGCGCTGCCTGTTCCTTAACAAGCGCCATGGCATTTTTTGTCTGATGGTCCTCTGCAACATTGGGAGAGGGAACCAGGATAACCGGTTTACCTACCAGGCACAGCTCAGAAATAGTGCCGGCCCCGGCCCTGGAAATTATGATATCTGCCAGGGTGTAGGCAAGATCCATCCGGTTAATGAAATCAAGGCATTTAATATTTTTCAGGTCCCTCTGTCCGAGAATTTCCCTGATGCTGTTGTAATAATTTCTGCCCGTTTGCCAGAGCACCTGGATGCCTGCTTCTTCAAGCGCTTCAACCCCGGCAAGGATACTGTTGTTTATGGTACGGGCTCCCAGGCTGCCACCCAGGATCAGAAGCACCCGCTTGTCCTGTCGGATGTTAAAGAATTCGCAGGCTTCAGATCTTTTGACATTGGCCACAACGATCTCTTCCCGCACCGGATTACCGGTGATCACGATCTTTTCCGCCGGAAAATATTTTTCCATGCCCGCGTAGGCAACACATATTTTTGCTGCCTTCCGTGCGAGCAGCCGGTTGGTAACCCCCGCATAGGAATTCTGTTCCTGGATCAGGGTGGGTATTTTTTTCCGGCTTGCCATCCTGAGCAGCGGTCCGCTTGCATATCCGCCTACACCAATCACCACACCCGGACTGAATGAATCAAGAACCCGGCGGGCCTTGAAAAGGCTAAGAACCAGCTTATACAGAACCCGGAAATTTCGGAATCCCATCTTACGCTGTAATCCTTCCACCGGAAGCCCGATTATCGGATATCCTGCTGCGGGAACCCTTTCCATTTCCATCCTGCCGAGTGCACCTACAAAAAGGATCCGGGCATCGGGATCCCTTTTTCTGATCTCACCGGCAATGGACAGGGCGGGGAAAATGTGTCCCCCGGTTCCGCCTCCGCTAATTATGAACTTCCGTTCCATGCTCTTCTGATTGTTCTGACAGTAATTTTTCTGCAACTTCCTGCTGATGTTTTAACCCACGGCTTACACTTTGAATGATGCCGAGTGCAACACAGGTAAAAAGCAACGATGAGCCTCCCATGCTGATCATCGGCAGGGGTTGCCCTGTAACAGGTAATAAATTGACCACAACCGCCATATTTATTATGGCCTGGAAAGTGATCATCACCGCCAGGCCTATGACAAGGAAGGCCGGGAAGGTCCTCGAGCTCTTTTTAACGAGCACCGACGCCCTGAAAAGCAGGTAAAGGTATAGCGCAAGCACAATTATGCCTCCGGCCAGGCCGTATTCCTCAATGATGATGGCATAAATAAAATCGGAATAGGGATGGGGCAGGAAATTTCGCTGGATGCTTTTGCCCGGACGAAGTTTTACAAGGCCACCGCTGACAATCGCAATTTTGGCCTGGCTTACCTGGTAGTTGTCTCCCCTCTCCGCGCTTACGTAATTTTCAATCCGGTTCTTCCAGGTACCGATACGGCCTTTCCATTCGTACGACAGGGCAATGGTTATAAATATACCCAGCAGGATCACCAGAACACCGATCATGCCCAAAAGATATTTAAGATTAATGCGCCCAATGAACATGAGGATAAAGGATGTGGCAAAAATGAGCATGGACGTGGACAAATTTGCGGGCATTACAAGCAGGCATATCGTAATCAGGGGTATCAGGATGGGCTTGAAAGCATTCTTGAAATCCTTGATGTTGTCCTGCTTCTTTGCCAGTATCCTCGCTATATACATAACAATGGCCAGCTTCGCGATATCTGAAGTCTGGAAGGTAAGGCTGAGTCCCGGTACGCTCAGCCACCGTGCGGCCTGGTTACGGGTTACCCCATAGATCAGTGTGACGATCAAAAGAGGTATTGCAACCATAAGCAAGAGCTGGGATACTCTTGAGAAATACTTATAGGGAATGAGATGGGTGAAATAGGTAATTACAATTCCCATGGCCAGAATGGTGGCATGCTTGAGAATATAATAGCTTGTATTCCCGCCCTGGAATCTGTAGGCAAGGGATCCTGTGGAGCTGTAAACGGCAAGCAGGGAAAATATGGAAAGAAGCAATATTACCGCCCAGATCACGGGATCACCTTTGAAGTATCTTTTTAAGGAAGAAGCCATTTTTAATTTGAAAATTTGAAAATTTGAAAATTTGAAAATTTGAAAATGCAATATTTAACTGCCTCCCGCCGCTGCCTCCCGCCGCTTCTCACAATTCCCTCACATTATTCTTAAACTGCCTGCCGCGGTCCTCATAATTCTCAAAAAGATCAAAGCTCGCACACGCCGGGGAAAGCAATACGGTGTCACCTTTTTTCCCAAGCCGGTAAGCCGCCTGCACTGCATCTTTCATCGATGACGTATCAACAATTACAGGCACCACGCCGTCAAATGCCCTATGCAGCTTTGAGTTGTCGACACCGAGGCAAACCAGTGCCTTTACCTTTGCCTTCACCAGTTCAATAAGTTCGCCATAATCGTTTCCCTTATCTGTGCCCCCTGCAATCCAGACAACCGGTGAGCTCATGCTTTCCAGCGCATACCACGTTGAGTTGACGTTTGTGGCTTTCGAATCGTTGATAAAATCAATGCCGTGCACCTTCATCAAATGCTCCAGCCGGTGCTCCACCCCGGTGAAATCCATGAGGCTTTCACGGATAATGGGCTTACGGATCTTAAGGACACTGCCTGCAATGCCTGCAGCCATGGAATTGTATGTATTGTGTTTACCTTTCAGGGCCAGTTCGGCAAGTGACATCTCAAAGAAATCCTCATCCACTTCTATCTTCATCATTTCACCCTTGATGTAGGCACCCTGCTGACGGTTTTCCTTCAGGGTGAAACCAAGCTGCTTGGCCTTCATGACTATTTTTTCAAGTTCGCGGATGGTGATCTCATCATCGGAGCAATAAACAAAAAAGTCATCTTCTTTTAAATTCTGGCTGATCCTGAGCTTTGAATCCACATAATTCTGAATATTATAATCATAACGATCCAGGTGATCGGGGGTGATGTTGAGAAGGATGGCGATATCCGCCTTGAATTCATACATGCCATCGAGCTGGAAGCTGCTGAGTTCAATCACATAATAGTCATAATTCTCCGTGGCAACCTGGAAGGCAAAGCTTTTTCCGACATTTCCTGCCAGTCCGGCATTCAGTCCGGCCTTCCGCAGCATATGATGGATGAGTGTCGTTGTTGTGGTTTTTCCATTTGAGCCGGTGATGCAGATCTTTTTGGCATGGGTGTAACGTCCTGCGAATTCTATTTCAGAGATGATGCGGATCCCTTTTTTCCGGATAGCCAGAACGATATCTGATTTCTCAGAAATGCCGGGGCTCTTGATCACTTCTGCGGCATTGAGAATAAGCCTCTCGGTATGTTTGCCCTCTTCCCATTCAATATCATAATTGAAAAGAACTTCCTTATAAGCATCCTTAATCCTTCCAAAATCGGATACAAAAACCTCGAATCCCTGCTTTTTGGCCAGGACAGCGGCGCCGGTACCACTCTCTCCCGCTCCGAGTATGACTATTCGTTTTTCCATGTTTACCTGATTTTAAGGGTAACTATTGTAATAATGGCCAGCAAGATCCCGATTACCCAAAATCGTGTAACGATCTTGGGTTCGGGATAATTCAGCTTTTGAAAATGATGATGCAGCGGTGACATCCTGAAAACCCTTTTGCCTGTTCCGGTCCGGAGCCTTGTATATTTGAACCAGGATACCTGGATTACGACGCTGAGACTTTCCGCTACAAAGATCCCGCATAATATGGGAATGAGGAGTTCCTTCCGGATCAGGATAGCATAGACTGCAATAATACCGCCGATTGCAAGACTGCCTGTATCACCCATGAATACCTGCGCCGGATAGGAATTATACCAGAGGAAGCCAATCAGGGCTCCGATGAACGCTGAAATATAAACCACAAGTTCACCTGTATTTGGCAGATACATGATATTCAGATAATCAGAAATAATGATATTGCCCGACACATAAGCCAGGATGCCCAGTGTGATACCGATTATCGCTGAGGTACCGGCTGCGAGGCCGTCGAGTCCGTCAGTAAGGTTGGTCCCGTTTGAAACAAAGGTTATAATGAAAATAACAGCCAGGATTACCGCTACCCAGGCCCATTTCCTGGCATTGTCACCCAGAAACCATACCAGCTTTGCATAATCGAACTCGTTGTTTTTGAAAAACGGAACATTCACACGGGTGGATTTCACCTCCCTTGTCACATAGTTGATCACCGGTTTTTCCCCTGATTCCCCTCTCTCAATCCGCGTGACGGGCAAGCCACGTTCATTCAGCACGCGTTCCCTGGCAACAATGTCATCGTTGAAATGAAGGGTAAGTCCTACCACAATGCCGGCTATGATTTGGGCGAATATTTTGAATTTGCCGCGAAGCCCTTCCTTGTTCCTTTTAAAAACCTTGATATAATCATCAATAAATCCCACAAGGCCCAGCCAGATGGTTATAAAAAGCATCAGCTGCACATAAACATTCTGAAGATCGGCAAACAGAATAACGGGTATTATAATGGAAGCGTGAATTATTAAGCCTCCCATGGTAGGGGTCCCCTTTTTCTGCATCTGTCCTTCCAGGCCCAGATCCCTGATGGTTTCACCGATCTGGGCTTTCTGCAGTTTCCGGATAATTTTTTTCCCGTACAGGGTGGAAATGATCAGGGATGTCAGTATCGCCATGGCGGACCTGAAGGAAATGAAGTTGAAAAGCCCTGCCCCGGGGAAATCGAACTTGTCCAGATAATGAAAGAGGTAGTATAGCATTTTCCGGTAGTTTAGGTATTGTCTGTTTTCAATCCAAAAAATTCCGAAATCACCTCATGATCGCTGAAGTGGAGTTTAATACCCCTGATCTCCTGGTAGTTTTCATGTCCTTTCCCGGCAAGAAGAATGATGTCTCCTTTCCGTGCCAGCAGGCAGGCTGTTTTAATGGCTTCACGGCGATCGGGCTGGATGATGGTCTTTTCCAGCATCTTTTCATTCAATCCGCCAGTCATATCGCGGATAATATCCCCGGGTTCCTCATCACGCGGATTATCTGATGTAAGGATCAGCCTGTCACTCAGTCCCGCAGCCACCCGGGCCATTTCCGGACGTTTCGTTTTATCCCGGTTACCCCCGGCGCCGATCACCGATATTACCTGACCGCTGCCCCTGATCTGTCCTATGGTTCTCAAAACATTGAGGATGGCATCCGGGGTATGGGCGTAATCAATGACCGCGGTGATCCCCTTATCCGATTTCAGATATTGAAACCTGCCTTCCACGGTGTCAAGCGAGCTCAGGACCCGGAGGATTTCATCCTTGTCCTGACCCAGTAGCCTGGCGGCAGCATAAACAGCGAGAAGGTTATAGGCATTGAATTCGCCGATGAAGCGGGTCCACAGTTCCCGGTTATCAAAATTCAAATGCATCCCATGCATGTGACTTTCAATGATACGACCTTTAAAATCAGCCATGCTGCGGATACCATAATAGTGCACTCCTGCTTTTGTATTCTGTGCCATTATCTTTCCGTTCCGGTCATCGGCATTGATGCATGCAAAGCTGCCCGAGGGCAGGCCATCAAAAAACAATTTTTTGGCTTTCAGGTATTCATCAAAAGTCAGGTGATAGTCAAGGTGATCGTGGGTAATATTTGAGAAAATGGCGCCGGCAAAATTTAATCCGGCAATGCGTTTTTGCGCAAGGGCATGGGAACTGACCTCCATGAACACGTATAAGCATCCTGCATCAGCCATCTCCTTCATTATGCGGTTCAGTTGTACAGGATCCGGTGTGGTATGTGTAGCTTCAACCGTTTCGCTTCCTATGTAGTTGCGGATGGTGGTAAAGCAACCGGACATATGTCCCATTGCCATAAACAACTGGTGAAGCAATGTTACTGTTGTTGTTTTTCCATTTGTGCCGGTTATGCCGACCAGTTTAAACCGGCCGGAAGGATTGCCGTAAAATGCAGAGGCAAGCTGACCCAGTGCCAGTGCGGAATCCTTTACTACAATTGTGCAAACGTTATCGGGTATATTTTCATGGAACCGTTCGCAGACAATTGCCGTTGAACCCTTTTCAATGGCTGACGTGATATAGTCATGACCGTCGGACTGTGTACCCCTGACTGCCACAAAAAGAACTCCCGGAGCCGCTTTGCGGGAGTCAAATGCGATACCCGAAAGTTCTCTTTGCGCATTGCCTTTTACCTGTATTATGTCCAGGTCCTTCATTATATCTGAAAGGATAGCTTTCATAGCCTAAGTGTAACTCATTTCAAGAATGATCTGATCTCCTTTTCTGACACGGGATCCAGGGGCAATGGACTGGCTGCGGACACTCCCCCGTCCAACCAGCCTGACCCGCAAACCTGCATTTTCAAGCAGGTAAATGGCATCTTTTGCGCCCATGGATACAACATTGGGCACAAGTCCGCGGATCACATTCCGGTTGGAAAAGGTAACGGCATCAGCTGTCTTTTCCGTAGTAACCCATTCGGAGCGTATATTCCTGTTTTCGACCGGAATTTCAAGCTGATGGAGCACCTTTTTCAGTTCATTCCGGCTGCCGGTTTTGGAATAGGGCAATTCTGCAGGAACATCCTTATAGGCTTCCACTTCAGGATGCATAGATACCGAGGTGGCATAAACCTTTTTTGCTATTTCGAGGAATACAGGTCCTGCAACCATATTTCCGTAGTAAACATTCCGGGAGGGGGAATTCACCACCACGATACAGGAATATTGCGGATCATCAGCCGGGAAGTATCCCACGAAAGATGCCTGGTAGCTTACTTCCCCGCTGGATTTATAGCCGTATTTTTTGTTATAGATCTGGTTCGTACCGGTCTTTCCGGCAATTTTGATCTGGGGATTGTTCAGGTTTTTGGCGGTACCTGATTCCACAACCCCTTCAAGTACTTTTTTAACCTTCCGCAGGGTTGACCGGGAACAGACGGAAGATTGCAGGACTTCGGTGTCGAATCTTTTAACCAGCTTGCCATGATACCTGATCTCTTTAACAAACCGGGGCTTGACCATCCTGCCGTTATTTGCAATGGCATTGTAAAAAGTAAGGGTTTGAAGCGGAGTAATCCTGATTTCATATCCATGAGCAATCATGGCAAGGGATATCCCCGACCAGTATTTATCACCCGGATACCTGATTTCCGGTTTTCCTTCTCCCTTGATATCGATTCCCAGTCTTTCATTCAGGCGCATGCCATATAGCCGGTCAATAAAATCACCGGGTTTATCCTTATAGGCTGATGTAATGATTTTGGCCATCCCCACATTTGAAGAATTCTCAAATACCTTCTCCACCGTAATTCTTCCATATCCGCCATGCTCATGCTTGTCATCGCGGATCACCTTATCATAATATTTAAATGTGCCATCCCCCGTATCAATGGTATCTTCGAGGTCCACCACACCGTCCTCCAGCGCCGCCATCAGGGCAGGCAGCTTGAAAGTAGAGCCGGGTTCGGTGCTTTCACCAATGGCATAGTTTTGTATCTCCCTGTAATATCCGTTGTCATCCTTCCCCAGGTTTACCATGGCTTTCACCTCACCTGTACTCACCTCAAGGAGCACAACGGTTCCATGATGTGCGTCCTGTGAGATCAATTGCTGCATCAGGGCATTCTGGGCTACGTCCTGCAGGTTGATATTGAGCGTGGTAATGATATCTTCTCCATCGCGGGGCTCAATTTCGTTTCTCTCATTCATGGGCATCCAGACATCCCCGTTGAGGCGCTGCATGAGCCTGATTCCCTGTGTACCGGCCAGGTAATCATTGTAGGCACCTTCAATACCTACCACGTTTCCATAAGCATCTTTTGAGGTATATCCGATCACCCTGCCTGCAAGATCCCGGTGAGGCCTCACCCTTCTGTTTTCCTGCATGTAGATCAGTCCGCCCTTAAATCGTCCAAGGCGAAAGAGGGGAAATTTTTTCAGCTTTTTCAGCTGGATATAATTGACCCCGCTTTTGACCAGATGATAGCGTTTCCCTTTCTTCCTGGCTTCCACCAGGCTTTTTTTATAAGCTCCGGCCGGCTTATCGCCAAAAAGACGCGACAGGCAGATGGCAAGGGAATCAACACCCCGGTTGAACATGCGGTCCGTAAGGTTTTCACACCCTGCGTCAAAATGAATCTCGTAATAGGGAACAGAACTGGCCAGCAAACGGCCATCGGAAGCGTTGATACTGCCTCGGTTGGCGGCAATATTCATGGTTTTCAGCGAATAGGTATTGGCCTGGTCCTCCCATTTCTCTTTTTCAAATACCTGCAGGTACAGGATCCGTCCTATTATTATGAAGCCCAGCAGCAGAAAGGAAAGATATACCACCGTCACCCTGCGTAATATTTCGCGCTTTACCGACATCCCGTTTTACCTTCTCCTCAATTTTTTTGGTGGTTCCATCGATTCCTTCAGACCAAGGTTCCTTGCTTTTACAAGAGCAGCCACCTCAGATGGCCGGCTGATGTTCATCAGTTCCGATGTGGTGGTGATCTGTTCCGCACGCAGATTGCCCACCTCGGTTTTAAGTCCGGTGATCTGTCTCACCATGTATTCGGCATGGAACCTGTTGCCGATATAAATAACACCCAGGAAAGTGAGAAACAGCAGGTAGGGCAATTGCCTCACTATGTTTTCCCGTATGAGGATGGTACCATCCAGCAGTTCCCTTACCCTGAATTTCGGCTCTTCCGATCCTTCAACAATTTGTTCACCGGTATGGGAAGCTTTTTCCTTTGCCGTTATGGCGTGGTCTGTCTGGATATTATCTTCCTCCATTGACGAAATGCCGTCAGTAAATTCAATATGTCGTTTGTTGTAATTCATCACGTTTCTTTTTTTTCAGCAATGCGCAACCGGGCGCTTCTTGCCCTCGGGTTTTCAAGTACTTCATCTTCACCGGCAACAATGGGTTTCCGGGTGATCAGGGTGAAGGGCTCATACCCCCTGCCATAAATGTCCCGTTCCGGCTGCTCCCGGGTATTGCCCCAGCGCATAAAATTCTTGACCATCCTGTCTTCCAGGGAATGATAGCTGATAACAACCAGTCTGCCTCCCGGTTTCAGCAATTCAAGGGAATCATGCAGCAGGTCTTTCAGGTTCTCCAGCTCCCGGTTAACTTCAATCCGGATGGCCTGAAAAACTTTTGAAAAAAATTGGTTTTCAGCCTGCCTGGGTGCCAGGGTTCCGATGCAGTCAATGAGTTCGGTGGTGGAAACGATCCGGTGTGTTGTCCTCATCCTTCCGATAGAGGAAGCCAGTTTCCTTGCTTCATGCAGTTCACCGTATTCCCTGAAAATTCCTGCCAGACGGTCGATATCATACTCATTGACCACCGTTTCGGCGGTAAGCTTGCCATGCTGATTCATACGCATATCAAGGTCAGATTGGGTGCGGTAAGTAAATCCACGTGCCGGTTCGTTGAAATGATGGGATGAAACACCCAGGTCGGCAATGAGACCATCGATCTCTTCGACCCCGGCGTATTTCATATAGTTTTTCAGGAACCTGAAATTTCCGTGTATGAATTCAAACCGTTTATCCTGCGGCAGGTTTTTGATCGCATCTTCATCCTGGTCAAAAGCGTAAAGCTTTCCTATGTCCAGTGATTTAAGGATTTCAGCCGAATGTCCTCCTCCGCCAAAAGTGACGTCAACATATATTCCCGAGGGTTTTATGTTAAGTCCGTCAACACTTTCCCTCAGGAGAACCGGTATATGATAGGCACTCATTCACCCTTATCATTATTGAGGTTTCCCATGATTTTCTCAGCCAGCATTGCAAAATTCTCATCATGGCCTTCGATCTTATCATAGTCATCTTTAGTCCAGATCTCTATCTTTCCCAATTGCCCCGTCATCACTATTTCCCTATCGGCGCCGATCTCATCGAGCAGCCTTTTCGGGATCAGCAAACGGTTGTTGGCGTCCAGAACGAGCTCCGCAATGCCTTTGAAAAAGCCACGCAGGAATCTGCTGTGTTCCCGGTTATAAGGATTGGTATTCGTGCGGAGTACCTGGTTTTGTCTTTCCCATTCAACCATGGGAAATAAAACCAGACAGGGGTCAAATATGTCTTTCCTGATCACAAACCTGCCCTGCAAGGCACCGGCCATTTGCCTGATGAATGCGGAGGGAAGAAGCACCCGGCCTTTGTCATCAAGTTTACAGGTGAAATCACCGATGAAGTCTGTCATTGTCAGGTTTTCAAATTGGAAGGTAAAAATAGTATAATTATTCCCACTTTACTCCACCTCAACCCATTTTTTCCCACTTTGTTAATAACTTTTTCTGCAGTGTATTTATTGTGCGGCATTTCAGCTTTGTTTAAAATGAGATGCAGGGTTTTTCCAGGCTTTTTATAAATTTGAAAAAGAAATTGAACCGCGCCGCTTATGAACCAGGAACAACCGCCGGAAAGGATAAAGCCGATCAATGTCCGCCAGATTTTTTATGATAAAAATCCCGCCATGGCGCGGTTACTTCCAGGTTTTGTATTCCGTTACCTTGAAAGAATTGTGCACCAGCGCGATATCAATGAATTCCTCGAAAAGCACGGTGAAAAAATGGGTCTCGAGTTTGTCCGGGCGGCCATACAGGATTTTAATGTGAAGGTGGATATCCGGGGCGAGGAGAACCTGCCGGAAAAAGGCAGGTACATATTTGCTGCCAATCATCCGTTGGGGGGGTTTGACGGCATATTGCTTATGGATGTTTTAAGCCGGTATTATTCCGACTTTAAATTCCTCTCAAACGACCTGCTCATGAATATCATAAATCTCCATCCCCTGTTCATTCCCATTAACAAACATGGCAAGCAGGTGACGGATGCCGCCCGGAAACTTGATGAAGCATTTCAATCCGATACGCAGATCGTTACCTTTCCGGCGGGTTTCGTTTCGAGGAGCATCAAAGGGGAAGTAATGGACCTGGTTTGGCATAAGAATTTTATTACCAAGGCCATATACTATAAACGGGATGTTATGCCCGTGCATTTTACGGGTCGCAATTCAACTTTCTTCTATACGTTATTTAAGATCAGGAAATTTCTCGGCATTAAAGCCAATCTTGAAATGTTTTACCTTGTTGATGAAACTTTCAGGCATCGTAACGATTCCCTGACGGTTACATTCGGAAAACCCATATCCTATGCTGTTTTTGATAAATCCAAAACAGGTCTTCAATGGGCAAAATGGGTGAAGGAGCAGGTTTATGCCCTGGGAGGTATTACCAGGGTTCCGGTATAAATGGTGAAGAAGTAACCGGTAAGTAACGGAAATGCATGATCGCAGAGATATTAGGTGTTTGGTATTCAGTATTCGGTGTTCGGTCTTGCAAGTCTTGCCAATCTTGCCAGTCATGAAATCCGGCATCTGGTTACCAATACCGGTATTTGGAAACTATATATTATTGCCGTCTGATTTAGCCTGCCTGCCAGCGCATGGCCCAAGCCGGTGTTTTACGCATTTTGTTAGACAGGTGTAATCCATGGCCACACTCAAAATTTTGTCATTTGAACCAAACAGTCCTGTCACGTGTACTGTGAAAAAAATCGTAAAAAATGCCAAAACCTGCCCGGTTTGTTTTCACACGATGGAACTATATACTAATTTTGATTTCAGTTGGCCTGCTGGTAACCGGCTATGTTTTGATGACCGGGACAGGCAATACGAGAAGTACCTCCTTTAATGAGGATATTTACAGTTTCCGAAGGATAACACTTTCACCCCTTATAATCCTCTGCGGATATGGTGTTCTCATTTATGCGATCATGTCGCTAAAAGGAAAATCCAAAGGAAAGAATGACCGTTCATAGAACCGTAAAATACAATCTTTTCAAGGATGAGGACCTGATGATCGCCGTTCACCGGGGTGAAACGGCTGCCTTTAATGAATTGTATTTCAGATATAATAAGAGACTTTTATACTACTTCTGCAGAATGCTGGGAAATTCACGTGAAACGGCCGGTGACTTTCTTCAGGATATCTTCATTAAGATAATTGAACGACCCGATCTTTTTGATCCCTCCCGTCGTTTTTGCACCTGGGTGTTTTCTGTAGCACATAACATGTGCAAGAATGAATACCGCCGCCTGGGCAACCGAAAAAATATGGCCGTAGATGGAAACATCGATCAGTATTATGGTGATGGAGAAGCTTCAGAAAATGAAAACCAGCTTACGGCAGAACAGATCTTCAGGGAAATTAATGACCTGGATGAAGCCGAAAAGACTGTTTTCCTGCTGTATTACAGGGAAGATTTCTCTTTGCGCGAAATTAGCCAGGTATTGGGCTTACCGGAGGGGACCATTAAATCAAAGTTGTTTTACACAAGGAAAAAAATATCCAGGAAACTTCAGATAACGGAAAAAGACAAAAGATATGAAAAGACTTAAGTTTCTGATCAGAAACATTTATCGTATCCGGATCATAAAACCCAATGGTACACGTACGCTTATCAGTTATGAAGATCTTCCGGAAGGATCAGAAAATGAAATTCTGACTGATTCTGTGCTCCGGCGATGTGTGAAAGCGGATGAACTCAATTTTGAGGCAGATCCTCAATGGCAAACAATGCTTGCTGACCGGGTTGGGAAAAACGGCAGGCGCTATGTCTCTCAGAATTCAATGTTTGAAATGTTTTTACCGTTGTTTTCCCGGAAACATTTCGAACAAAGGTTGGCGTTGATCGGCATTGCCCTTGTTATTCTGATGGGGATAAGCACTACAAATAACCAGTCACCGGATAAAAATTTTAATTTTCATTACCTGGCTGATACGTTGAATGATACACAGGTCTATTTTCAGCCGGCTTCGGCAGATACCGCATTCAGGATGCGTTAAAGTTCTTCTTCAGAAATAAATAACCGCGGGCGAAGTTCTAAATATGTCCTAACCTTGTCAATTCATTGAGGATATACCTTGAATACTTTATTTCATAGTCCACATCCTTTATCATACTACTGTTCAGTGAAGTATAATAATCCAGCTCCTTTTCCACCATATCCCTGTACTGTGCAATTATCCTCGCGGCTTTATCCGGTGAACCTGCCCGGTTATAGGCAGAGATAACCGGAAGCATAAAAATATCATAAGGCACGACCCTGTGTGGCATCAGTTTCATGCAATAATCAAGTACCTCAACCGCCCTGAGAGGGTTGCCCTGTTCGATATATTCACCGGCAAGCCGGGCAAAACATTGTCTTATGCCTGTGATGGCTGTAGTTCTGATGCAGTTGTAATCCATAAATACCCCAGGATCATTCATATTGCCCCATCTGAATTCTTTCATCAGCTTTTTGTAAAGTTCATCCGCATCAATGCTTCCGATACCGGAGGACGAATCGGGATCATATCTTGAGTGGACCAGCCTGAATGCAAATCCGTCCAGTTTGAGATAGTCTTTCAGGCCAAGCTCTCCGGGTACCTGAGCGGATAAGAAATACACCGGACGCTGCCAGTTATTGGTAGCGAGGATATCCAGAAGCACCAGGTCCTTTTTCCACAGGTAATTCGTATTAACGGTGAAATCTACCGGGGATGTTCCGGATAGGGTTGTATCCGCGGGTAAGCGAAACAGGTTTGTCGGATAATAATTGATATCGGAATCATTATCGGTCCGCAATTTGACCCTGGGATCATCACTGCCGATAAACTCAATAACGTCCTTAAGATTAACTATCTGACCGGTCCTTTTATAATAAGGCACCGAGTTGATTTTTCCTGAAGCATATTTTTCGAACCGGATTGTCATGGGTACCGGGGCTGCCTTGTATTGCCAGTTCTGCAGTTGCCGGATATACCAGTCTGCACTCAGGAAAGGGGCCAGGATGACCCTGACATCAGTCCTTATGCCCTCAACCTCCTGAAGATACCAGAGGGGATAGGTATCGTTATCCGCATTGGTGAACAAAATGGCATTTGGAGCACAAGAATTCAGATAATTGTAAGCTATATCCCTTGCCACATAACGGCGGGACCTGTCGTGATCATCGTGGTTCTCAAGGGCCATGAGCAAAGGGACAAAGATCACACAAAACGATATGCCTGATATCAGGGCGATCATGGTCGGAATTCTCCTTCGCAAGAATTGAATGATCCCTGTACAACCCAATCCGATCCATATACAAAATACATAAAACGATCCGCCGGTGGCGTAATCCCTCTCCCTAGGGGTTACCGGGATCTCATTCAAATAAACTACAACTGCTGCTCCCGTTAATATGAAGAAGAACAGGACAACTATAAAATTTTTGCGTTCACGCTTAAATTGATGGATTAACCCGATAATGCCAAGAAGGAGAGGCAAAAAATAATATTTGTTTCTTCCCTGGTTGGCCTTAAGGGTTTCCGGATAGTTTTCAACAAGCCCTAGCCTCCATTCATCCAGGAATTGTATTCCGCTGATCCAGTTACCGTTCAGAATACCGCCGTTACCCTGGTTCTCCGTTTGTCTTCCGGCAAAATTCCACATGAAATACCGGAAATACATATACCCGAGCTGGTACCTGATAAAGAAACGCAGGTTTTCATGGAATGTCGGTTTAATGATTAATTCACTTTTTCCTTCCCGGTTCAGGACTGGCACCTTGCTTCCTTTAATATGTCCCCATCTCCTGTAAGCGGCGATGTCCCCGGGATCGTCACTTGACATTCTTGGGAAAAGTGTCATAAATCTCTTATCATACAGGTACCTTCCGTTTTGCTCAGATTTGGAGTACCTTCCATCCATGGGAACAAAGGTGTGCCGCTTTTTATATCCGGTGACCGGGGCGTTGTAATATGGACCATATAGTAACGGACGCATGATATATTGTTCTCGGGAAATATATGCCAGCAGACTGAAAGGATCCGTAACACGGTTCAGATTAATGGGGGGATTGGCGGCAGCCCTCACAGATAGTGTAATATAGGAGGAATAACCGAGGCAAAACACAAGCAGGGCCAGGACAATTTTGTTCAGGTTGACCTTATTGTATTGATGACTGAATTTCAGCAGGAACAGGAATGCAAAGAACAAAGCAGCCAAATAGAATACTGACCCTGAATTGAAAGGAAGTCCGAATCCATTGACAAACAAAAGGTCGAACCATGCAGCCATCCGGACGAGCAAAGGAATTAATACAAAAACAACAAGACACAACAGGGCAAAAGAAATAAACAGGGCTGTCAGTATTCCTTTCAATCCTGATTTGTATTTTTTGAAATAGTATACAAGGGCTATGGCCGGAATAGTGAGCAGGTTTAAAAGATGAACACCTATGGAAAGTCCCATAAGGAAAGCAATCAGAATAATCCATCTGTCGGAAGCATCCTCCCGGGAAGACTCTTCCCATTTCAATATAGCCCAGAATACAACCGCTGTGAAAAGTGAAGAAGTGGCATACACCTCACCTTCAACCGCGGAAAACCAGAAGGTATCTGAAAAAGTGCAGGCCAGTGCACCTGAAAAACCCGAAGAAAGAATAATAATATTGCGAAAGACAGATGAGGTTTTGTCATCAACCAATATTTTACCGGACAGACGTGTAATGGTCCAGAAAAGAAACATAATGGTCAGGGATGAGGCCAGGGCAGAGAGGCTGTTTATCATCCTGGCCACCGATTCAGTATGGTTCCCGGCAAACAGGGAGGCCAACCTGCCCAGGAGGAGAAAGAAAGGCGCGCCCGGCTGATGCCCGACTTCCAATTTATAGGCGCAGGAAATAAACTCACCGCAATCCCAGAAACTTACTGTCGGTTCAAGGGTATTTAAATAGACTGCCGCGGCAACAATGAACACTGCCCAGCCGCACCATGTGTTGATTTTTTTGAAATGCATATTCCATCGGGTATTATGCATTTCAGTACACCGTGAAACCACCCGTGGTTCAACGGAAAACTAATCTTTTTCAGTCGAAAAGCTTCACTGCCTCATCCTGCATCAAAACCCAGATCGAATAGACTCCTTTAAGGGTTCCCAGGGGAAAATTCAGGCATCCGATGGCCGCAATGACCAAAACCAGCAGCCGCGCCCATTTGCGGAAATTCAACAAACCTATTCCGCCAAGCAATCCCAGTAAAGAAACAATTAACATGATCAGGGGAAGTGAAATGGCCAGGAATTTTAGGATTGCACCGGCTACATCCACATCTGCAACATAGGAACATACAAAATTCAGGGCGAAAAAAACAATCAGCCCACCTAGAATACCAAGTGTGCTGAATCCTATTTGCAGCGCAGCAACCAGGGTCACATGCTTTTTCATTGTTGACTCTTCCATTTGAGTATTATTAATAGGGTTTAGGGTCTTTAAAATTATAACCATATCAAGTATACTGAATTTTTTCCTTTTCTGGAAAAAAAAGTGATAAAGTCTTTGCTTTAAGGTTTGTTGCGGGTATCTGGCAGGTTGGAAAATTTCACTATATATTTGCTTATTAAAATGACAGGCAGACGTTTATCTGACTTAAACCTCAAAGACATGAAAATTTTCCATACCATGTGTATCATTGCATTGCTGCAATCCACCGTGCTTCTTGCACAGAAGCCGATCATAATTACAGATGACAGTGTAACATACCGCAACCTGAAACATCCCGGAGTTTCTGTTACCGTTCCTGAAGTCAGTTATGAATCTTTCCAAAAGTCGTGGGTTAAGGAAATGGAGTCGGGCACCAAATCAAAAGCGGTTTATGAAAACGGTGAATGGTACATATTTGGTGCAAATATAAAATCTGTGGTGCCAACGCCTGTCAATATTTACAGTAAAATTGCAAACCAGGATTCATCAGTCAGGCTTATGGTATCCATTGAATTGAAAAAGGATATTTATATAGAAAAAAATTCCGGCGAAACGGAGCTGACCAAATTAAAAAACTATCTGAAGAAGTATGCCAAGGAGAGGTACAGTCAGGTTGCACATGAGCAGCTAAAGACGGAACAGGACAAGCTCAGGGACCTGGAAAGGGAACTTTCATCCTATCGGAAGGACGAATCAGATCTCAGCAGGTCA
>Ga0209593_10000048_pt1 | contig 61575 bp, 103 predicted proteins | sample PPLLaktember2015_3_FD_187260 | JGI IMG/M metagenome (GOLD analysis project Ga0209593, IMG submission 187260) | Freshwater sediment microbial communities from Prairie Pothole Lake near Jamestown, North Dakota, USA - PPLs Lake P7 Core (6) Depth... | ecosystem: Environmental > Aquatic >...
GAGGCGGATGTCACGCAACTCGGGCACGATGTCAGCGAAGGCACCCGCCACCTTGCGGGCCTCGGGTGACAGTTGCGCGAGGGTCTTCTGCACGTCCTCGGCTTCGATGTTGAACTCGCGGCCCTCTTCGACGGAGGCCGAGAACTCCTTGTTCATGGCCTTGATCGCGTCACCGAAGCCCTGGAAGCCGACGACACCACCAGCGACCAGGCCGCCCATCGTGAGGAAGATCGGCACCACGGCACCGGCCGTTCCAGCCAGCCCGGAGAACGCTGACGACAGCACCTGGACCGCGCCGCTGAGCGCGCCCTGCAAGAGCACGGCGGCGGGCTGGGCCAGTTCCGCGACCGCCCCGAGGATCAGCTTCATCCGGCCGCTCAGACCGTCACCGAAGCTGGTCCCGGCCGAGTCGCCCATCTCCCTGAACTTCGACTCGATGCGGGCGCGCGTGGAGACAAGCTCGTCCTCATCGACATCGACGCGGACCTTGACGGAGATGCCCGCCAGCAGAAGCTGGATCTCCTCCTTCAACGCCTTGATGTCGGCGCGGTTGGCCTCGGTGTTGACCGTGACATCGATCTCACCGAGCATCGCCCGAGCCGCCGCGAGCTCACGCTGCAACTCCTCGTCATCGAACTCAGGGTTGGCCTTCAGCGTCAACTGCGTGGCGCGCAGTTGGGCCTGGAGCTTGCGGATGTCGGCCTTCAGCGCCGCCTCATCGAGTTCGATGTCCACGTCGATGCCGCGCATCGCCTCTTCGGCTTGCTGCCTGATCTTGCGCAGCTTCAACAGCAGCGTGCGGCCGTCAACTTCTCCGAGGCCCTTGTCGATTTCATCGGCCATCGCCTCGCCGGTCTTGCGTGATGCCCCGACCAACTTCGCGGTCATCTTGCCGGTGTCGGCATCAACCGTGATCTCGATTGAGCCGACGTTGCGACCTGCCATCACTTACCCCTCGACTGCCTCCGGAGTGCTAGTCGGCAATGGTACGCCACCCGGTCCCCGCCCCCCAGCGACGGGTGGCGCGATGCCCATTGCGGACGCGAAGGCGAGGAAGCTCTTGGCGTCGTCATCCAAATCCTGCTCGGTGACGACAGCGCCGCGCGGCGGTGCGTTGAGGTCGCTGATCCAACGATCGGGTTCTTTCACTCGCTGCACCGCCCACCAGTAGATCGCGTTGAGGAAGCGGTCGAACTCTAGGGAGAAGTAGTCGACGCCGCGTTCGGCCGCCGCGCCGTCGATTGCCGCCCAGTGGTCCTCCGCGATGGCGACGAGACGGGCGGCGGTGTAGTAGGGCGCGCTGCCCACTCCCCGACGAGGTACTGGACAATTTCGACGACCACCTCCACGTCCATCCCGCTGCGGAGTTGGTCCTCGACGATCGCGTAGTCCTTGTCGACGAGCACCGAATCAAGCAGATCGAACATCGCTCGGATGGAGCCTTGGCCGGTGGCGGTGTCAGCCCCGAGGAACAGCGCAAGCTGGCCGGTGGTCGGCGCGTGCGCCGTCATCGTCACGTACTCGCCCTCGCGCACTTCGAATTCGAACTGGATGTCGATGGGGTTGCTGACTGCGGCTTTCCCACGCCGTGCAGCGGTCTGAAATTGTTTCATGTGGGCCTCCTGGCGGGTGAGCCTATGCCACGGGCGAAAGACCGTTGGCAACCAGGACGGCGTTGAGCGCCTTCTTCAAGATGTGCTGCCCCTCTCGGGCGCGTGTGCCGAGCCGGTCGCGGCCGACCGTGCGGATCTCACCGTTCCACTGCGTCCATGAGAACTCCTGGAACTTCTGGCTCGCACCGCGCCCCTCTTCGACGTAGATGGCGTGGTCCGCGAAGTTCTCGATCCGAGCGCGGACGATGTGCCCGTTGGAGCCGATGTGATCGCCCACCCACGACACCTTGAACACGCCGACCACGCCGCCGCGGTGGACCGCGTTGAGCGGGTCGTTGACCGGCGACGTGTTGAAGGCGCGCTGGAGGATGTCGCGTTCGATGTCGTTGCGCCACTCGTAGACAGCGCCGCCCGGCGTGTTCAGCGCTTGGATGACGGCTGCGTCGGAGATGCTGACCTTCACCTGTGACGGCATCAGTCCGTGCCGATCCACGCCGTCCACACGCCGCCCAGGCACCCGCCTGCGGGGCCGATGGGCTGCCACTGTTGCACCGCCACCGATGGCGCACCGCAGCACATGATGGCCCTGAACAGCGCCCACGCATCCTGCATCTGCTCGGCCGCGGCCATGTTCATCTGCTCGACGGTCTGCAACTCGCCGTCAGCCGAGATCGGCAGGCAGCGCGCCGCACCGACTTCGATCTGGTAGGCCAGCGGCTTGCGACACGTCGGGTCAACGATCGCCTGCGGGAACGTCTCGCTGGGGTTGGCGAAGGCGACGCGGATCCAGCCCATGCCGCACTTGTCGTTGCCGCACTCGGAGCAGAACTCCAAGCTGACCTGAGCGCCGGGGTAGATGCCGCACCAGCACGTCGGCCCCGCGCCGGTCTCCGTCAGTTCCGTGCAGACGCAATCGCTGAGCGCGAACAGCAGCGGCAGGATCGGGGCCGGGATGATGACGGGTGGGTCGGGGTTGCTCATGTGACCGTCAGCGCCAGCCCGTTCGACGGCGGCGCATCCGGGTTCGTCGCGACGATGTCGTAGGTGCCAGCGCCTGCCTCCCACGAGACGCTCAACTGCGTCTCGCTGATCCAAGTGCGAGTGAGCGTCCAGGTGTCATCGGCGCGCAGCACGACGTCGGGATGGAAGCCGGTGCCCATCACGTCGAACACGAACTGCGGCGTCGCGACGACGGTGCTGGGAACGAGCGACGTGAGCACGGCCGTGATGATGGCGGGAGGTTCGGGCGGTGGCTGCGTCCACGTCTGGAAGCGATGCTTCATCGGCGCGAGGTCCGGCGACCAGACGAGCGATGGAGAGTGCAGGTGCTTCGGGTTGATCGCGCTGATGTACGCATCGACCTCGATGATCCCGGTCTGGCCGTTGGGGAACATGCCCATCGTCAACGTCATCGCAACGCCCTGGCGCGCGATCGCCGTGACGTTGGACGGAAGCCGACACTTGCCGCCCGAGCACGCCTTGGTGAACTCGCACGCCAGGACTCCTGCGGCCCACAGGCCAGCGGGGCCGGGATCAATGCCCGGGACGTAGCTGACCGTGAGGGTGTTCGGTGCGCCCGCTGGGGCGGTCATGTCCTGGCAACTCGGCCAGCACAATCCGTCCTGCCTGACCAGGCGGTTCCCGTTATCGACCCGGAAAGTGTCCAGTGGGATGTCCGTTCCCGACCAGTTGACGGAGACCAGCTTGGCGATGTTCCCCGGCGTGACGATCTCGCACATCCTGGTGCAGGAGCACGGCGGCGTGCCGCAGGCGCAGTTGAACCACCGCCCGTCGATGAGGACGGGGTTCATCCAGCCGCCCCCTGGCGCGATCCAGCTACTGACGCAGCACTCGCACGGCGCGCTGAGACACGGCCGCATCAGCACAGGGCAGTTGCCGACCTGTCCGCCCGACAGCAGACGGATGGTCGACCAGGCGAGCTCCATCGCCTTCTCCTGCACCAGTGGGTCGATGGTGTCCCAGCCGGTGCAGCAGTCGGTATCTGCTTCCCAAGGTACGCAGGTCACGGCGCGATCCTACGCGCCAGGCTTACGGAGCCGGGGCAGCGACCCAGGCAGCGCCATCCCAGTGGGCCTGCCCGCCAGCGCCAGCCGCAAGGGTCTGGACGAACTGGCCGGGAGTCCAGGCGGTCGCCGGGTTGGCGGTGACGACGTTCGGCACGCCGCCGATCAGATCGGCAACGGTCGAGGGCGGCATCGAACCGGAAGGCGTCCAGTTGCCGGGGGTGCCAGCGTTCGCGCCGGTCGCCGGGGCAGCGCCAGCAGGCGGGACGAGCGCCACGCAGCCATCGGTCGGGTCCGGAGGAGCGACGGTGGTGAAGATGACGTAGAGGTGGTCGTCGGGGTCCAGCGGGTCGGGCAGTGGTGACGTGCCGCCAGTGCCGTCGTCCACGACGTCGTAGGGACCGACACCCCAGCCGTTGCCAGCCTTCGTGACTGCGCCCGTGAGGGTGAACGTGACCGCTGCGTTCTCGATGGTGAAGTCGCCCACCACGCCGCCCTGGAGGCAGGGGAGCAGGAGGTAGCCGAACGCACCAGCATCGCCCGAGCAGGCCACGCCGGGGACGCCCATCCAGACCTCCAAGGCGAAGCCCTTGTCGCAGGCGCTGACCGCGCTGTTCATTCGGAACCCGACCACATCGCCCGCTGCATCGACAACGACCGGCTGGCCGGTGACGAGAGCGAACAGACACGGGTTCACGTCGCAGAAGGTGATCTCGACGCCGTAGCCCTGGAACTCTGGGCAGGCCGTGTCACGCACGCAGGTCTTGCCGTTGGCGTTCGTGACGGTGATCTCGTCGGGCGTGTTGATCGTGGCCGTCAGAGCAACGCTGACGAAGCCCTCGGTGACGACCTGGTTGTCCTCACCGAAGATCGGCGCGCAGCAACCATCCACCGCCGTGACTCGCATCGAGCGGCCCCGGACGAGAGGGAAGGACTTGGGACTGGCCATGAGATGCCTCCTACGGGGTGAACGTGAAGTTCAGGATGGTCGCAGACATGCCCTGGGGATTCTGCAGACGGACAGTGACGGTGCCCGGCACGTTGTCGGACGGATGGACGACGATTTCGAGTTCGTGGTCGTCGATGAAGGCGGTCGGATAGGCAACGCCGTTGACCAACACATCGGTGTCGTCGGTGAGGTCTTCTCCGTGGATGTGCAGCGTGAAGTCCGCCGCGCCAACGCTGACGCTGGTGTGGCTGAGGTACAGCAACTCGGGCGGCGTGGTCGGCGGCGGCTGGCTGACTCCGCCCGTCGTGACGACGGTGCCAGAGACGCAGGGGCAGGGGTTGACGAGCACCGAGAACGGCTGGCACTCGATCGCCGGGACGTAGATGCGCTCGACAATCGAACGAGCGGGGACGTTGATCCAGCCGGTCACGTAGTCGGGTGTCGCCGGGACGGCGGGCGTGCCGGGGGACACGGCGGTCATCGTCACCGTCAGCGGCGAGTTGTCGCCAGCGGGGGCGTAGGGACCGCCAGCGCCGACAGCGCCAGTGGTCGTCATCGGGACGGTGTAGTACGCGCCCTGGTTGACCGGAGTGCCGGGGCTGAACTCTGTCCACTGCGTCGCGTCGGCAGGGTTGACGTAGCGCACCCTGCGGTTCGTGTATGACGGGTCGAGCGCGAGCAGCATCTCGGGCCAGTCGTCGCCGCCTGGGGCGAGGTTGCTCCAACGGTGGACGCCCGAGACAGCGCCGCCACCGGACGAGCCAACGTGACCGTCACCGGGCGCTCCTGACGTGGATGCGGCCCACAGCATCGACGGCTGGGAGAGCGAGAGCGGAGCGCCGGGGACAGCGGGCACTTCCGGAGCGCCGCCGCCGAAGCAGGCGACGTTCTGCTGGGGTGCGTCGAACTGGTTGATCGGACCACGGACCAGCACCATGCGGCCCATGCCGTAGATGATGTTGTCGGTGCCGAGCATCGACACACCGATGACGGTCGAGCCAGCACAGGAGTGGAACGTGCCGTCGCCGTTGGGCGCGATCAGGCCGTCGCGGCAGAACACCGCGAGCAGGTGCATCGGAATCGCGATCAGTGGGATGCCGCCGTAGTTGCCGAACAGCATCCCCTCCAACTGGCCGAGCGCCTGTGCTGGTTCCAGTGCCGTGACGTTGAGTTGCAGTAGGTCGGGGCGGGCCTTGATCCACTCCGTCAGTTGCTGGTCGACCACCCGGCGCTCCGCGAAGTCGAAGCTGCGGCGAGCCTGCATCCGCGTGTGCTCCATCGGCTGCAAGCCGGTCGCGCAGAGCGCGGCGCGGTACAGAGCGAAGGGATCACCGTTGACGACGAAGTCGGTGGGATCACCGAACTTCTCGCCGTTCACGCCGGGGGTCCAGCCCCCCGCGTCGCAGTCGAAGGTGCCGGTGTCTGTCGAGCACCAGTCGCCCGTCCACGGGTTGGCCTGGCCGAGGCAAGCGTAGGAGTCGTACTCGATGCCGAGCAGCGAGTGGTCGCCGTCAGGCACGTCGATGACCGTCGCTCCGTCGAGGAAGCCACCGCGTTGAAGCGGCGGGTCAGCAACCGTGATCAGATTTCGTGCTCCGGTGATCGTCATCGCTTCCTCCTTCCTCACTCAGTGGTCGCCCTGGGGGGATCAAGGAGGCCCTACCTACTCGATCCCCCCAGGCCGTCTCGTTCCTCAGCCGACGCCCGACACCCAAGCGGTGCCGTTCCAGTGGGCGCGACCTGCGCCACCCGAGATGCCGGTCTGGACGAACTGCCCAGCGGTCCATGCCGTGGCGGGCGATGCCACGACCGGGTTCGGGGTTCCGGCGATGAGGTTGGCGACGCTGGATGGCGGCTCGCTGCCCGAAGGCGTGAACGCACCAGGCGCACCAGCCGTGGCTCCGGTGGCGAACACGATCGGCGGGTTCTGCGTGCCGACCGTCAGGCACTCCGTCAGGTCGAGTGCCGCTGCCTGGCCGCTGGCGCAGGTGCTGAGCTCGATCTTGCAGGTGTGGGTGCAGCGCTGCACGGCGAGGATGCCCTCTTCGATGAACAGCGCCGTGAACACGTTGCTGGCGAGGCCGGTGGAGTCGTACACCGCGTCGATGTTGATGACGTCGGCGCGACCGCGGACCCACGTACCAGCGGGGTACATCAGCGCCCACACCGTGTCGGGCAGCGTGACCTGGCAGTTGACGACCACGAGGTCCTGCCAGTCGTAGACCCACTGCACGGAGAGGTTGCGGTCCGAGAACCACGAGTTGATCGCGGCGTCGCTGGCGTCCTTCGGCCATGCACGCATGCCCCAATCGGCCCGGATCAGCGCCTTGTACCAGAACGGCAGCACGACCTCGATCGTCTGGGTCTGGCTCATGCGGTACTGGTACCGCATGGCGATGGCCTGGATGTCGAGCTTGTAGAGGCTCCGGTCAACGGTCTCGTCGCTGCCACCCTCGATGCCGGGGCCAGCCGCGGCGTTGATCGTGTCGAGCATGTACTTGTTCACCTTGTGCTGCTGGGCGACCAGCGCGCCTTCGGTGAAGCGGCGGACGAGCTCGGGGTACTGGCTCATCGTCAGCAGCGGTGCCTTGATGCAGATGCCGACAGCGTCCATGCGGATCTCTTCGAACGGCGGGCACTCGACCATGCAGCAGTTCTTCTCCGCGGTGCCCGCGATCGCCTCGTCCTCGGTGAGGGCGAAGCCGCAGGCTGCGTAGATGTCCGCGAACGACGGACCCTGCGTCCAGCGAATGCCGCCGCGGGTGACGTTGAACTCGGGCGTGTCGAGGATGCCGTCGACCGATTCGAACGCACACAGGTCGTACAGCGTCTGGCTGGGGGCGCACCATCCCATCGCGGCGACGAGAGAGCCACCGGGCAGTCGCCGCTCGTCGGCAGCGGCAGTGATGAGAGCCATGTCGTCCTGGGTGACGGCCTGGTCGAGGTCGCCGTAGCCCTGGAGGCGGATGGTCGCTGCGCCGTAGTGCGAGCGGACACCCTGCTCGCCACCGACGCGGCTGGTGGGCAGGCCCTTGACGCGAGCGATGACCGCGGCAGACACGGCGTCGAGGCCGTCGAGGATCTTGCCGGTGGGGATGCCGGGGACGTCGGCGGCGGCGGTCAGCACGGCCACGGCGTCACTCGGACGGCGGGCGGGGACGGGCGTCGGCGCGGCGTTGGCTGCGGCGCGGCGGGCAGGCGGTGTCGTTGCGGCGGCGACCGGCTGCGGGAGTTCGGTGGTGACGCCCTGCGGGGTCGTCACGGCATCCGGCGATACAGGCTCGCCCTCCGGCGTCGGCTCCGGCTCCGGCGTCGGCTCTGGCTCCGGAGCAGGGTCTGGTTCCGGACTGGCCATCTGCTCCAAGAGCTTGCTGGCACGGTCCCGGCGCGAGGTGTCGGCTGCCTCCTTCGTCGCCTTCAGGGCGTTGGCGGCACTGATGGCGGTCGCGATGCGCTCGCCTTCGGTGATCGTCGCCTCGTCCGAGTCCTGTGACACGCCGAGCGCCTGGAACGCATCCAGGCCCGCATCGATCAGGGCTTGCAGTTCGTCAACGCCCAAAGCGTCGAGGTTCTCAGGCAGTTCAAACGGCATCACAGCCTCCGGTCGTGGGGAAAGGAATCAGAGCACGAGGAATGGAGCCAACCGCGTCAGCCGCTTCGCAGCTTCACGCACCAGGAGGCTTCGCCTCTGACCGGTGCGGGTTGATCTGTGGGGCAGCATACGCCTGCGGTGTGACAGCCTGTCAAGTGAAGCCGGGGATGACACTCGGAGGGGACGTGGCGAGGAGCCACTGGAGGCCCCGCAGAATACCCAGGGAACATCGCAAGGGCAGCCTGCGCTGGGACACATCGGGGAGCGCTGCCGTCCCGGCTTCACTGCGTTATAGGGAAGCGCGATCGCGAATCCTCGCGAGGAATTTCCGAAATTTCAGAAGGGGTCTCGGTCGCCCTTCTCGTTCTCCTTCGTCCCACGCCGCCAGGACCACCACAGCAGTCCGACGAGTATCACCGCCGCAACGATGCGGTCGATGGCGCGCCTCACTCAGTCGGGACCAGCGTCGGCGGTGTGCTGCCCCCGGTGGGGAACGGGCCGTCAGGGTTGGCGCACGAGCTCGACTCGGGCGGGTACGTCACGGTCGCCGTGGCGGTCGGGTTGACCGTGTAGGTGAGCCGGATGCCGTCGCGGAGGAAGGCGTCGCTCGGGTCACGAACCCAGAAGCCCGCGCTGTTGAGGTTCCAGCCGGGAACGTCAGCGATCGAGCCATCGGGGTTGACGCGCGTCCCTGGGTAGAGGATGTCCACCGTCGTGCCGGGTTGGTAGACGAGCGGCTGCGTGGAGACGACGCCGTTGCCGGTCACGGTGGTCATCGTCAGCGTGCCGGTGCGACCGGCCAGTTCAGGGAACGTGTTGCCGAAGGTGATGCGGATGGTCGGCACTTCGCGGATGCAGATGGTGGTCGCCCCGGAGAAGCTGAACACCTGAGCGGGGCCGGTGATCGTCGTGTTCGGCGCGGTCGTCGTGGTCCCCGGCTGAGACGTGGTGGTCGTCCCAGCCGGAGTCGTCGTCGTGGTCGTGCCTGCCACAGTCGTCGTGGTGCCGGTGATGACCGTGTTCGGCGTGCAGTCCGCGCACGTTGTCGTTGTGGCAGCGCCAGTGGTGGTCGTGACCGGTTGCGTCGTCGTCGTCGCCACAGCGGTCGTGGTCGTCGGATACTGCTTGTGCGTCGTCGTCGTCTGGTAGTACGGCGGGTTGTCGAGCGGCGTCACCTCCATCGGTGAACCGCACGCGGCCAGCAGGGCGACAACGATCGCCCCAATCACTCCCCATCGCTTCATGCCCGCTTCTCCCCGCTACTTCTTGACGATCACGTAGTGACCGCCCTCCTTGCGAACGATGTTCATCGCTGCTTGCAGCGTGTCCACCTCTTGCTGCCGTCCGGCCTTGGTCGTGACGACGTACTTGCGAACCTTGTTGCCCCCTTGGCATCCACAGGCCATCAGACGCCCACCCGTTCGTGGAGGCGCTTGACGCGCTCGGCGTTGATCGACGCGGTGACGGCCGCGGCGCGCGCCGCTCGGGCGCGGGCCTCGGCGCGCCGTTCCACTTCGTCCACGACCCGGACGGCGATGCGGCCTTCGTCCAGGGCGTTGGGATCAGTGACAACGATTGCGGCTGCGGTCAGCGCCAGCAGAATCGTCTCATCAGCCGCCGACGCTGCCAACTGCGGCCGGGGGATGGGAAAGCCGGGGACGTTGACGATCAGCGCGCCGACCAGTTCCAGGTTCCCACCGATGCGCCGCCAGTCGCCTGACGGCGCACCAGCGCGCAGTGCGTGGGACTGCTCCTGCGTGATGCCGGGTCGCTCGATGCCGTGGACCCAGATGCCGAACTCGTCCTCACCGACTGCCACGTCGGCAACGACCGTGCCGGTGTCGTCGTAGTGGCGCACCGTGTCCCGAGGGTCGAGCTCTGCTGAGGCGTGGCCGGTGCCCGCGGTCAGATGACCGACCGACACTGCGCCGCCCGACGTCATCACTTCACCCGTGCGGAAGTAGGCGTAGTCGTGGGTGGACTTCGGCGCGGTGACGCAGTTCTTCTCACCGAAGCCGACATGGCAGGTGTCCCACGAGGCGATGTGCCCGACGACTTCGTTGAACTCACCCGCCGCGCGAACGGTGATCGCGGTCGGCTTGTCGAGGCCAGGATCGGTGAACAGTTCCAGGGGTGGCGCTTCCATAGTGTCCTCCAGTGAAGCACAGAGCGTGAAGGCCGCCAGGACCTCTCGCAGTTCGGGCGTGTCGTCGGGGATGTCCACAGTTTCCTCACCAGTGTCCACCGCGCTGACGAGCTTCCGCACAAGGCCCTTCTTCTTCCGGCCGTGCGGCGCTTGCCCAGGCCAGAAGCCCAGCGCCACGTAGTGCATGTTGGCGCAGGTGCCGTCGAGGTAGGCGGGGTTGTGGATGTACTTGCGGAGTTGGTCGCGGCACCGATCGAAGTCGCCGGGCGCGCCCCACTTGATCTTGGCGGCACCCTCGCCGCGGGTCCAGTACCGGCGCAGGCGCTCGGTCTCGCGCGGGTTGGTGATCCAGCCCGGTGCGTCGTGGGTGTTGACCGGGCCAGCCGCCTTCAGGCTGTCGGGCGGGTCTTCCTTCAGCAGCCGGTACAGACCGCGCAGCCGCGAGCGGGCCTTCGCCTTCTGGTCGGCAGGAGCGTTCACGCCGCCACGAGCCCCGGCGAGGGCAGCCGCGGCGGCGTGAACCCCTGCCCTGCTCACCGCTCCGGAGGGTGTGAGCACGGGGACCTTGTACGTGCCCTTCGACTCGGGATCGCCTCCTGGCATGTGGATCAGACACGCCTTGCGCCATTGCTCGATCGAGTAGTCGGCGGCGCTGTACTTCGACCACGGCTCTTCGCTGATCGCCGCCGTCAGTGGCTCGCGACCGATGCGCTCACCGGCCCACCAGATCTCGACACCGCCGATGCGGATCGTCTGCGGCATCTCGTCGGGGTGGTTGATCCCGTAGCCGATCGTCATGTGCGGGGTGAAGTGCGGGTGGTCGCTCTTCGGCTTGGCCACCGCTTCCAGTTCGGTCCGCAGCCGGTTGAACTCGGGATGTTCCAGCAGATACGTCGCCGCTTGCGGCTCGTCGTTGCCCATGAACGCGCGGCCGTTGACCTTGGCGTCGAACGGTTCGACGTCTGCTTCCGACAGCCAATTCTCGAGCGCGGGGCGCAGCGTGTCGGGCGCTTCGTCGGCGTGGCCGTAGTAGCCGAGCGTGACGTGAAGGTCGTCAGGGTCATCGCCGCCATCGACAGCGACAGCAGGTGGGTCAGCCAGTGTCGCCACCACCACCGCACCCCGAGGCGGGTCGGGGTCGGACGCGGCAGTGACGACACCAGCCCCGACTGTAAGGCCGCAGCGGCAGTTGATCCACACCTCGGGCGGGCCGATCGGTTGGCCGGGGTACATCAGCGGATGACCGCCGACGATGAACGGCTTGCCCGCGGCGACGGTGACACCGTGCATCGGTTCGTGCAACTCACGCACTCGCTCGTCCTCTTGGGTGAACCACGTGAAGGACGCGTTGAGCGGCGCGCTGGCAACGACGGCTGCGTTCTCGGCAGCCTTCTCCATCCACGCCGCGACGAGGTCCGGGTCGCTGACTGCTGTGGTGTGGTCGATCGCCGCGCTCAGCGAGAGGCTGTACTGGCGCAGGTCATCGACCGTCAACTCGTCGTTGCTGTCTTCCGTGACCCGCTCGTCGTAGGCGGCGATGAACAGATCCTCGGCAATCTCCGTCAATCTGATGGCGCGCTCTTCGGGAGACAGGACCAGTGCGGCCTCGATGTCGTCGCGAGTGCTCATGGCGCAACGCTATGTCGCCGTCGTGAGTTCGTGAAGAGGTGGTGGCGTGCCCGTCTCCAACAACGCACCGAGCACGGTGCCGCTGTGGGGACGCTGCGAAGCAAGCAGCCCACGGACGTAGAAGTCCAGTGTCTCGATCACGCCAGCGGCGTTGTCGGTGTACGGCGCGAGCACGTCGGGGGCGCAGGCCCACGCCCCGGCCAACAGCGTGGACGGGTCGCCGGTCATCGTCTTGTAGACGTCCACCGTCGCCATCTGCGTTGCGTCCTTGCGCGGGTGCATGTTCATCAAACGGTTCCCGGCGCGCTCCAACGCCCGGTAGACGAGCACGTCGCACGCCGCAGCCAGTCCGGCGCGGTTGGCGGGAGGAAGCTCGGGGATGTCGCGGCGGGGGATGTCCGGCTGGGTGTCGAGCCTCATGTGGTCGGGCGGCGGCGCGTTCTGCGTGTCGGTGACGACGAGGCCCAAGTCCGCGCCGAGCAGCTTCAGCGCGGCGGCGGTCTGCTCCGGTGACGTGCTGCCGGTGGCGATCTTCCGCAGCAGCCACATCTTGACCTGCTCGTCAGCGGGTGCGTCCTCGGGCTGGAAGCCTGTCTCACGCCGCAGGGCGGGGCCGCTCAACTCGCCCAGGTTGTAGAGCTCGATCGCTTCGTTGGAGCGGTTGGGGCGGAGGCGGATGGACGACGTGTCAGCGATGACGAAGAAGTCCTGCAACTCGTCGTCGGAGACCAAGCCCTTCAGCGCCGGTTGCAAGTACTGCTCGGTGAGGGCGAAGGACAGCACCGCCAGGCGTGGCTCGATGTGGGCCTTGACCGCCGACTCCTCCGAGAGCCAAGCGTTCCAGTGGTTCGCGTCGGCCACCCCCAACAACACCTCGGGCGGGACGTCCATTCCGGTCGCCAGCCGCTTGATGGCGGCGTCGCGCATCTCCACCACGGAGGCGTCGAGGTCGCTCCAGAACTTGACGTGCTCGTTCTTGCCCAAGCTCTCCGTGGGCACCATCGCCACGATCGGCACCAGCGCGGACGGGTCGGCCGGGTTGTCGATCGGCGTCATCATCGCCTCGCCCAGCATCGCCATGAACAGCGCTGCTTGGCTGGCGTTGGGGTCGGCGTCGATGGGGCGGGGGAACTCGACCTCGCTGCTGATGAAGAGGATGCCGTTGCCCGCCAGGCGGCTCCTGATCTGAGCGGTGATGTGGGCGTCGTAGCCGATGATCTGCGCCAGCGTGCTCAGGTTGGGCCGCACCGGACTGTCCGGCAGGGTCGGGTCGCGCGGTGACGGCATCCAGATCCGGATCACCAAGTCGTCGGCGGTCAGCGCGATCGGCCCGCCCTCGGTGCCGAAGTCCGCTTGCAGGCGGGGCGCTTGCGGGCTGCCTCCTGGCATCTGCGTGACCTTGCCGCTGGCGAGCGTCGCCCACACGTCGTTGACGGCGCGGTTGACGATGTACTCCTCACCGGCGATCGTCGTGTGGATGCCGTACTGCTGCAACATCTCGGCCTGGCCCTGCGGCCCGCCGTAGAGCGCATCCATCGCATCGTTTGCCGGATGTTCACCTTGGATCGGGACGAGCATGCGCCCTTCACGCTTGGCGGCGACGAGGTTGGCGCGGCTGAGCACGTTGCCGAACCAGGCCGCGACGTAGCGCAGTTCGCCCACCGTCTCCCAGTACTGCCACGCCAGCGCTTGCCAGTCCTGTGATCGCCCGGCCATGTTGCGAGAGGCGGTCGGCAGTCGGACGGCTGATGCCACGAAGCCAGTCGGAGCGACCGGCGCGGGTTGTGGAGAACGCGCCCTTGCCATCGGGCGCTGATGTTACTCCCGTTGGTCGGGTGGGATGTCCCTGACGGTGAGGAAGCCTGCGATCCACGCCACCGCGGCCCACACATTGCCGAACCACCACGACCAGTGCAGCCCCGTCGTCCACGCCCAGACGAGATCGACGAGCGTGATGTACGGAGCCACGCACCACGGGCACTCGACCAACTTCTCCCACGGCTGGCTGACGTGCATCCGATACCAGTCGGTGACGTGCAGCACCGGGGGGAACTCGTCATCGACGATCAACCGCACGACGCGTGTCACCGCCAGCGCGCCGACGATGAACGCGCAGACGAGCACGAACGGCTGGTCGAAGGAGAGCTCGGTGTTCTCAGCGAGCAGGGATGTCATTGTCATCCAGCCAGTGAGCCTCGGGCACGTTGTTCAAGCGCAACAGGTCGCACAGTTCCTCTCCGATGGCGGCTGCCTGCCGGGAGTCGAACACGCCGGTCGGCGGTGGGTCCCAACACATCGACGCCGTGCCCAATGCCTGCATCACCGCGCTGCGAAGCGGGGTCTGCGGGTCGTAGTGCATGATCGGGAAGCGGTTGCGATCACCCATCGAGTTCCAACTCCGGGTGTGCGCCGCGCTCCTTGGCGGTGTTCGCCCAGCGGATGATCGCCGCGTCGGTGCGCTCGCTCTTGTCGAGCACGAAGGCGCACTCGATCACGCCGACACCGACATGCTCACCATCGGTGCGGACCACGGCCCACCACTGGTCGTCGGGTGCCTTCCACAGCACGACGCGATCGATCGCTCCTTCGACAGCGGCGTAGACGTGCTCCTCTGATTGGTCGGGGGCTACCAGCCTCATGGCGGAATCCTCTTTCTATTGTCGGATAGATATTGAATCTTCGAGGACGATGCACTTCACGGCCCACATCACCGTCTCCTCCAGGTGAGTCGCCGCCAGGCTGCGCTCGCGCGAGTCGGGGCAGTAGGAGGCGATCACCTTGGCCATGTCCTTGCCCGCGTCGCGGATCGCTTCGATGCGTTCGATCTGCTCGCGGTCGGGGGTGTGGTTGGTGAGTGAGTTGTCCAGCCGATCGAGCAACACCTGATCGACGTCTTCGTTGGCTTCGTAGGTCATCTCTGCGAATCCTTCTGTGTGCCGCCAGCCGGTTTGGTCAACCGCCGTTGGCCCGTGATCGTCACAGGCGAAGATGGCGAGGTCATTGCTGCCCCGCTGCCACGTTGCCTCCCGGGGGCAGACACCGCATCTCATCGTGTGAACCTCGCTCGGTTCATCAGCGAGGTCGCCAGGTGGCGGTCGCTGCGCTTGGTCAGGGTGGTGGGCGAGACGATCTCCGCGGTGCGGCTCTTGCCCATCAGTTCGGTCAGGCCGTGGACCAGCGCGTCCACCCGGTCGGGTGAGTCGCGGTCCTCGTACGGCTGCCAGGTCGTCATCTGCTCTTCCAGATCGAGCAACATGCCGACGTGGTGGACCTTGTGCTGTTCGTAGACGCCGACGATCGGCTCGGCGCGGAGGATCTTGCCGCGGCGGGAGTTGACGCGGATGATGCGGCGCTTGATCCCGGCTGAGCGCAGCGTGGACTCCACCATGTCGCCGCCGTAGTTGTCCTCAGCGATGATCGCGTCGGCGCTGAACTCGTCACAGGCTGCGTCGGCGGCGCGCGCCCACCCGTTGGGGCTGTACTTGCCGCTGCGGTCGGCCAAGACGTAGTACTCGCCATCGACGCCCTTGGCGCTGACGATGATGCCCGTCTCGTCGGACTTGCGGTTGGCCGTGCCAGCCGGGTCGATCGCGGTGATCACCCGCCACAGCGGCGGTGCCAGCGGCACGCGGTCGGGTTCGATCATGTCGTACTGCCACAGTGCGCCTTCGACGTCCTCCAGTATCTCCCCGAAGATTTCTTGGCGTCCCTTGCGCGTCCCTTCGAAGCGCTTGATGATCTGCTCCGCGAACGTCGGGGCGAGGTTGACCAAGTTGTCGTAGGTGGAGGCGGTGACGACCCGTGTCCGTGGGTCCTTGGCGAGCTCCTTCATCCACGGCCGCGGCTTGGGTGTGGTGGTGACGCAGATGCGGGGACGCTTGCCCATCCGCAAGCCGAACAGGAGGTTGTCCCACACCTCCTGCACCAGCGCCCAGTGAGCGGGTTCGTCACACCACGCGTAGCCGTGCTCCGGGCCACGCAGGCGATCCGGCTCTTCCGCGCTGTACGTCGTACCGATGCACCCGTTGGGCCACACCAACCGCCGCTTGGAGGGTTGGAAGTCCGGCCGCCAACCGGGCGGGGCGATCGTCAGCAGCCCGCTCTCGCCCTCCAACAGCGTGTCGCGCACGTCGGCTCCGGTGGCGGCGATCAGCGCGATGCGACCGACGTGTTCGGCCATGCGGTGGGTGAACTCGGACCCGGCGCGGGTCTTGCCCGCTCCACGTCCTGACTTCAGGCACCACACGAACCACGATGCGTCGGTGGGCGGGCGCTGGTCCTGGCGGGCGTGGTTCCACTCCCAATCGTCGTGCGGCAGGCCGTCGCAGTCCGCGATCGGGCAGTAGAACGGACGCCAGGCGTCGTTGGTCGCCCGCTGCAACCGCTCCAAGGCGGCTTGCTGCGCTTGCGGGGTCCAGTTCTTGTAGGCGTCGAGGTCAGCCATCGCCCCACCACCGTAGGACGTCCGGGTCGATGTCCGGGTCGAGGCACAGTTGGCTGTGGATCGCGCGCCGCACCCACGCCGCCATCGAACAGTCCGCCGCGCGGGCACGACGGGCCAAGTCGGCGTAGACCGCCTCCGGTGCTTCGAACCGAACCGCCCGGTGGCGGGGAACGAGGGCCAGTGCTTGCGCCTGCGTGTAGCCGGTCGCCCGGTAGCGCCAGTCGCGCTTCAGCGTCGGGTCGTCCAACAGCGCATCGACGTCGATGCCGTCGAACGGATCGTCAGGCGTTGACTTCTTCTGATTCGGCATCGATCACGTCCGCTTCCATCGCTCGCAACTCGCCCACGGTGGCGGTCGTCACGGACGCCACCCACTGGTCGATCTCGGTCATCGTCGGGGTGTGGACGATGATCTCCGCTGGTGCGTCCAATCCGTGGAGACGGATGTGACGGTCGATGATCCCCACCGCGATCTTCACCGACGCAAGGTGTTCGGGGTGGTTGACGTCGGTGGCTTTGGCCCACACGCCACGCAGCAGCCGCTCCAACCGTCCGGCTTCTTCCGCACGGAGCATCTCTCGGCTGGGCGGGTCCATGCTCTTCGCCGCCAAGGTCTCTTCGACCATCCGTCGCGCCCCTGCGGCATCGACGATCGACAGCGCGTCGGCAATCTCGTGGTATGACGCCCCGGCCAGGCGCAAGGCGACGGCGGCGGCTCCTTGGCGCGGCTCAGGCATCGATCTCGTCCCGCAACGTGGTCGGGTCTTGCTCGCGCAGCGCCTTCAACCGGGCCATCCCGACTTCCTTCTCCACGCACCAGGCCACGTAGTCGCTGAAGTTCCAGCGCCGTGCCCCGGCCCGCAGCGACGCCTCACGGAACACGTCGACCGGCATCCTCACCGTCGTCTTGACTCGCAGTCCCTTGCGTGGCTGTGGCATCGAAACGGACGCTATCAGCCGCAGGTTCCCGGAAGTCCAACTCGGCAGTCGTCGGCGGACGCTCTTGGAGCGCCTCCTTGACGTTGAGCATCACCGCGTACTCCAGGTATTCGGCCAGGCCGACGCCCAGCCGCGCCGCCACCAGTTCGATCCGCGCCCGATCCCGCAGCGTGGGGCGGAAGCAGACCGGCTCGTCCTTGATCCGCTGCCGGGGCACTACCCACCGCCACCGGACGGCACCGCCACCCAATGCATCCCGAAGTCGCGCGACACCGCGCCGCAGTCCTTGCACTTCCACCCGAAGCTCAGCCGCGAGTAGTCGATGTGCGGGCAGGCTTCCAACGGCATCGTCTCTTGCACCGGCCGCGGTCGGGCCGTGGGGTGGGCGCTGACCGACTCGCCCCGCAGCACGCCCAAGATGATGTCCCGAGCGAAGTCCGCCGCCGACAATCCGGCTGTGGCGGCCCGCTCACGCAGAGTGGCATCGTGCTCCAACGGCAGACGGAGGCCGATCACCTCGCCCAGGGTCTTCGGTTTCGCCATGCCGTTAACAGTACCACCCGTTCGCGCTTCCCGTTAACAGCAAGGACGCCACCAGTGCGTCCGTATACCGAAAGGAGGCACCGCCTCATGTTCCTCGTCTACTACGCCTTGCTCATGTTCGGGGCTTTGATCTTCCTGTTCCTCCGCCTCCTCCTGTGGGCCGTCCTCGGGGTCTGCTGGTTGGGCGCGAGGGGCTGGCAAGCCTACCAAGTCAGACGCAGCCGTATACGGTAACCGACGCCTCTTCTCGGCCCTCCCGGAGGGTGGTGAGTGGCGGCTATTGGGCTCAGTTGGCGGCTGGTTACTGCGTCAACCCCCGGAAGTACACCTGGTCAGCGAGCCGCTTCCAAGCCGGGGCCGATCCGTGTCACCCCGACCCCCCGGTGTGACAACCGTCACTAACAAACCCGTTGCATTCCAGCCGCCCGGCGGTTAGGATGGTGTCACCCCGGTTCGCCGGGCGGGCGGTCCGGTCTCCGGCCGCTCGGGGCCTCCCGCTCGTCGGGCTGGTCACTGATCGCCATAGGTCGCTTGCGGCCAAGGTCCATCCACGATGGCGTGCCCTCCACCTCGGTGGCGTGGGGCGAAATGGGCCTTGACCAGGGGCGATCGTTTACAGGTCTGAGGGCCACCAGCGCACGGAGCGCTCCAGCGATGGAGCCGCGATCGGGCGGTGAGGCTAAGGCAGGCAGGGAGTATGCGACGGTTCGTCTTCCGCTCCCGGTCCCCGTTGTCACGGGATCACGTGCTGACCCAGATACCTGCACAGTGCGTGCGCAGGGTGTCCCTCGATGGTCCAACTTTCGGTCGGCCGTTCCACCTTGGGTGGCGCTGGTTCGTGACCAGGACGGCTGGCCGCTTCCCTCAGAAGCGCGTCACCACGACGTATACCCCGAAAGGACAACCACCATGAGCAAGTTCCGTCTCCCCCTGACCGAGGCGTCCCCCGCAGTTGCGGAGTTCGTCAAGGCCAACAAGCTGACGAAGCTGCCGACCAAGTCGTACGCGGCAACGCTCGACCACCACCACCTCTACGAGGCCCGGGAGGCAACGGATCACACCGATCCGAAGTCCCAGGAGGCTGCGTTCCGGTGCTTGGCCGAGATCACGCCTCGCCCTTCCACCAAGGAAGTGGCGTTCAGCCTCGGCTTCCACGCCCCCAAGTACGTGGGCATGGCAGCCAACGCATGGGCCGCGTCGATCGGGTCGGATGCCCACAAGAAGTACCCCAACCGTGCGTCGAGCACGGTGCCGAAGGAGAAGGCCGTGCTCCCCAGCGCTCTGCTGGCCGAGCTTGGTTCGCTCCGGACGAAGAAGGACATCCTGGCCGCGATCGAGGCGCTGGTGCCGCAGGCACCGGTCGTCGAGGTCGTCGAGGCCAAGGTCACTGCCGACGTCGCATGACGGTCGGGCGGCTAGTAGCCGCGGCCCTGAGCGGGCTCACCCTCGCTCAGGGCGCTGCGTCACCCTGACGCTACGAAAGGAACCACCATGAACACCATCATCGCCCTCGCTGTCGCTGCTTGCTCGGTCGTCGGATGCGCCCCCACACGGGATGCGGAGCCGCCAGCCAAGCCGGTCTGCGAGCCAGGCGAGGTCACCGTGTCGAGCGGTCAGCCGACTCCGTGCGATCTCCAGTCCCCTGCCAACACGCTCACGCTCGTCTGGAATGCCGAGACCGAGGGCGAAGGCTGGGGCGGGGACGCCTCGGTGGCCAACGCCGAGGCCGCCGCGCTCGACGCTGGTTGCACGCCGTCGTGGATCAACGACGGCGACTACCGCCTCGTCGGTACGGGCTGCGACTTCTGAGCCACCCGGCTCGGCCCGGACGACCGTCGAACGTCGTCCGGGCGCTGCTCCCTCACACGGAGGGAGCTATCCCGAAAGGAACCAACATGCCAACCAAGACCACCATCACGATGCCGACGCCGGTCGCGATCGAGGCAACTCGCTTCCCGACCGTCGCCGAGGCCACGGCTTTCGCCCACTCACAGGGCTGGGTCGTGTTCGTTCGTGGGGCCAAGAAGGCCAACGCCTTCGTCCCCGCGGAGACGCCGATGGCGCTCATCCTCGCAGGAGCCGAGGGCGATCGCTACTGGGCGGTCATGCGTCAGGTCACGCAGGGCTGAGCCCTGCCGGTCGGGTCGCCGTCGAACGCGGCCCGACCGCTGCTCCCCCAGGAGCACGAACAGGAGGAACCAACCATGAGCGAGCAATCGCGGCTCGACGCCGCGCGCCAGGACGACCCCGAGCTCAGCGCTCGGGTGCGTGCGAAGCGCGAGGCACGGCTGAACCCGACGCCCCCACCACGCCGCAAGACGCTGGCGCAGGTGCTGGCGGAGGAGGAGGCCGAGCGCGCCGGACAGCCGGTGTGGGTGGCCAGCCCGACAGCAGTCGGGGTGCCCAAGCTCGCACCGGGCCGGAAGCGCAAGAAGGCCAAGCAGCAACGCTTGGTCGGGTACGTCGAGGTCAGCGTCGAGGCCGAGCCTGTCAAGCGGCAGGCTGGGCGGAGGCGGATGCAGCAGGCCCCAGCGTGGAACGTCGCGCCGAACGAGGTGTCTCCGGACGCCAGGTTCGTGGCGATCTACGGGAGTCGGGGCGGGATGCTGACCGACAGCGACAGGAAGCTGTGGCCGAAGCCCACGACCCGGATCATGGACCGTGACGGGCAGGTGCTGAAGCACAACGAGAGGGGTGAGCAGTGACCATCGAGCACGTCGTCGCGACCAGCGTGGCGAGCGGCGATGTCCTCCGCGTGAACATGGCCCCGACCCCCAAGGACGACCCGCAGTATGAGTGGCGGACGGTCACTCAGGTGCGGACGGGCACCGAGATCGTGGCGATCACGATCGAGGGTGCCGCAGGCGAACGGCAGAAGGTGGTCACGCACGTCGTGACGCTGGGCTGCCGGATGCAGGTGTGCCGCTGAGCCACCGGGACCGGGCACCGTCGAACGTGCCCGGTCCGCTGTCCCCACCGCTGGGGACGACACGAAAGGAACCCAACCATGACCACCCAACCCATCGACGAGAACGTCGTCAGCGCGCCCTGCGTGCAGACGATCGACCTCGATTGCGCCCCCGGAGCGACACGTCCCGGGGACCTGATCGACGGCGTGCTGGAGGGCACCGGACTCGTCCCCTTGGGCGAGCCGAGCAAGTTCTTCGGCAACTGGTGCTGGGCGTTCGACTGCCCCACTGAGGAGTGGAAAGAGCGCGTCCAGCCGATCATCATTCCCCGGATCAAGGCGCTCTATGCGACCGGCTTGATCCGCTACGGAAGCTGGTGAGCGCCGTGAGTGACGTCGAGCAAGCACCGCGCGACACGCCGACGTGCGTGTGGGAGGAGTACCACGACGACATGTACCGGGAGTTCGCTCCCGAGCCGATCGTCGTGGAGTGCGAAGCCCCAGCGCAGTACGAGATCTCGTACTACGACGCGCACAACCCAGAAGGCAATGTGCTGTGCCGGGATGTGATGTGCGAGTCGCACTTCCTCCCGGCCATCCACGGACTGACCCGCGAGCGGAGCGTGAGCAGCATCACGTTCCGGAGGCTCGCATGAACCAGTGCGAGGCCCGCAACCCGAACGCTGGCGGTCGCTGCCAGCGCCCGGCGACGCAAGTCGTCAACGGGCAACACCTGTGCGACATTCACGCCCGACGCGCGTAAGCGTCGGCCCCGATCACGGTCGAACGTGGTCGGGGCGCTGCCCCACCCAGGGGCGAGAAGGAAGGAACCACCATGACCGACAAGCACACGACCACCGTCGTGCAGTCGCGCCCTCCCTGCGACATCTGCGGGGAGCCAGCGCAGTACGACGCCAAGACCAAGCACGGGCCGTGGGGCTGGCTGTGCCAGGCCGACTTCGACAAGCTCGGAGTCGGACTGGGGCTGGGCCTCGGCCAGAAGCTGATCGTCACCGACGAGGGGGCGATCGCATGACACCAGCGTTCACGCTCCACAACTCGGGCGGGATCGTCAGCCTGGATGGGCCGGGGGGTCGCTACGACGCCCCGGTCCACGTCTGGGAGGCAGCGCTGGGACTGACCAGCGTCGAGCTTCTCGCGCGCTGGGACGACGTGTACCAGTGGCCCAACCGAGCCGACGAGGAAGACGTCGCACAGTTCCGTGCCGACTTCATCGCTCTGCCTCACGCGGCGCAAGCCGTGATGGTCGCGGAGTGGGAGGGCGACACCTTCACACCACCGAAGCAATGAGAAAGGAACCAACATGGACCGCACGTTGAAGGGGAGGCGGATCAGAGTCGACTACTGCTCTGATCCGCACACGCGACTGGACTCTGGCGAGGAAGGCACGATCGATTTCGTGGACGACCTCGGCACGATCCACGTCACGTGGGACGGGGGGAGCAAGCTCGGCTTGGTCCCCGGCGAAGACAGGTGGACGGTGCTCACATGACCGCCACCGCGCCCAAGCCGTTCGAAGGGACGGACGAAGAGAGGGACCGCAACCGAGCCACCCATCAGTGGCGACAGGTCAGCGAGGACGGGGACTTCGCCTGTATGAACTGCGCCGCGGAGACGTGGCACGCAGCGGCGAACTACCCGTGCGGAGCGCCGGTGCCGAGGATGGAGTACCTGCCCGGTGTCGAGGGACCGGCCAGTTCTCCGTTGGAGGTGACGACCGACAGCGAGCCGAACGTCGAGATCCGCGACCTGAAGTCGGGGATGCTCTGCGTGTGCCTCTACACGGCGGTGTTCACGTCGTTGCAGCACGCGGTGATGGCCGCGGGGTCGATCCTGGAGAGTCCGGGGTGGGCCGGGGGGACGCGGCTGGCCGTGTTCGCTCGGGACCGGGAGTTCTATGAGCTCCTCGACCTCGACGAGTTCCAGCGGGTCGAACCGCACGCCGACATCAGCGATCGCATCGTCGCTCTGCTGATCAAGGACACGACACCGGACGAGTGATCGTCCCGCCCGTGCGAGCGTCACACCTCGCTCGGGCACGGCGCGCGCCGCGCGCAGAAAGGAACCACATGACCAAGCAACAACAGCGACCCGTCACAGAGTCGGCGCTGGCTTCCACTGCCAAGGCGGGCGACCGCTGGTGGCAGAGCGATGACTGTGTGCTCATCAACGAGGTCGTCGTCACCGACGACGCCGTGAAGGTGAGCGGCTACATCGTCAAGGGCTGGGGAGCCAGTAAGAAGCTCCGTCACTGGTCGTTCATCCTCGACCAGATGTTGGAACTGGAGAGGGGAAGAGCATGACCGACGAACAACCCGAGGTGTGGGTGCTCGTCAACCAGGGCTTGGCGAGTGCCGAGCCACGGCTGGAGCATCTGATCGGCACCTACCTGCTATCGAGCGACGTCAATGCGCGCGACGGCAGGGGCGCGGCGGAGTGGACCAGGGACTTGGACAAGGCGCAGAAGTTCCCGTCGTTCGCGCAAGCGTTCGACGAGTGGCGCAGGCAGTCCGACGTCACACCGTTCCGTGACGACGGCTACCCCAACCGCCCGCTGACGGCGTTCAGCGTCGAGCCGAGGAGGGTCGATGCCACGTCGTAGGTACTACCGACCAAGCGGAGACTCGCACGCCGACTTCATGCGGTGCCGGACCTTCGGCCACATGATGGACGACATCCCGTCAGAGGACGACACCGGCTACGGCGACCCGCTGTGGGTTCGGTGCATGCGCTGCGGGACCGAGCGCCACGACGGCATCGGCTCGTCGGGGCAGGTCGTCTATCGGCGGTACGTCTACCCGGAGGGGTACAAGGACGCCTTCCGCCACGAGGGCGACGAGCCACCGTCGCGTTCGGACTACCGGATGCTGCTCTTGCAGCAGAAGATCCGTGAAGCGAGGCAGGCGTGATGAAGTGCCGCTTCGACCCGCACCACAAGACCGAGTTCCCGAACGCGGTCGCGCTCAGCCAGCACTACATCGCTGAGCACGGCGACGTGTACTCGCCGCCACAGCGGCTGCCGTGCCCGGAGTGCGGCAAGCCCGTGTCCGAGCACGGGATCAAGGAGCACATGAAGCGCCAGCACGGAGCGGCCTCTGCGGAGGTCGTGCCCGTGCAGGCGAAGAAGGCCCCGCCCCAGCGGGAGCCGTGGAATCCGAAGCAGGTCGTCGTGCCGGTGGTGCGCGAGCTCTTCGGGGAGCAAGTCCCGACAGACAGCTTGGGCGAGGTCATCGACTTCGCCGAGGCCACCCGAAGGCTCATCGAGAGGAGTCAGCAATGAAGGGCATCGCCATCACGGCCATCCAGATCGCACCTGGAATGGTCGGCACCAACATCGACCCGTGGGAAGGCGAAGGCTTGCACGACCTGCAAGCCTTCGTCGGGGGCTTGATCGAAGCCATCCCCACGGACGAACGAGTGACCCTGTGGGTCAACGAAGAGGGCAAGTACCAGGGCCTGCCGCGCAACCGCGTGGCCGAGAACGTGTGGCGTCTGTTCGACAGCTACGGCTGCCTCGCCAGCGGGGACTACATCGTGGGCAACATGCTCATCACCGGACCACCCGATGCGTTCGGTCGGACCACGGACGTGCCTGAGTTCCTGATCGAGGAGATCATGGAGGCTGCGGGGAAGCTCGATGACCCGCGACCGTGACCGCAAGGCGTGGGCGGGCATCGGGCCTGCGGTGGACGCTCATCTCCATCGGTGGGACCAACTGCACCGAGTGCAGGAACCGGCCAAGCTGCTCTCGCGCTCGCTGACGGACAAGTCCATCGACAAGCGGGCGCTGGGGCGAGCGGTGAACGTGCCAATCCTTCAGTCGTGGGTGCAGTTCTCGATGAGCTACGGGATCGTCACGCAGAACGGCGTGCCGATGTTGATGGGCGCGGTCCATGAGGGGACCACGATCAGCGGCAAGGAGACGTTCGAAGCGGAGGCGGTCGCGCTGCCGATGGCGGGCAACTTCGCTCAGCGCGAGCACAGCATGCTCGACCGGGCCGTGACCCACTACATCTCGGCCGAGATCGTCAACGAGATCGACCTGGCAGTGCAGAGCACGACGTGTGATCCGCTGTTCGAAACGGACCTGTTCACACCGGTCGGCTTCGCCGTTCTGGAGGAGCCGTTCTTGGTCAACGACCTCGACATGGACACGGGCCTGCCCACCGACAACATCTGGCTGGGCATCCGTGCGTTCGGGTGGCAGCGCATCGAGCGCATCGGTCACGCCGACGACAACCAGGCGCTGCCGGGGATCGAACTGTTCCTCTACACGACGCCCGAGGACTACGAGTCCATCTACATCGAGTCGTTGATCGACGCGGGGCACGAACCACCGGACCATCAGAACCCGGTCAGCAACTTCCTCATCATCGAGGTCGTGCCGTGGCGGTTCGGCTCGCAGTGGGACATCAACGACGAGTCACCGGAGTACGTGGCCGGGTTCTTGCCGTCGCCGGTCGCGCACCAGCGCAAGTGGTTCCACACGTTCATGCGCTTCTGCTGGCAGGAGATCATCCATCACCAGCGGCACGCTCCCGAGCGTGCAGAGCGGCGGGAGTGGGAGCGGTTGGCGAAGAAGAAGGAACTGCTCGACTACACGACGCTGCGTCTGCGGCGCTACGTCGATCCCGAGCACGTCGCCTACGAGGGCGGCGGTGTCCCGCTCACACACCGGGTGAAGGTGCGCGCGCACTGGACGCGGCAGTACTACCCGACGATGGGTCCGGCGCGGTTGCCGGACGGACGAATGAACCCAGACAGTCATCGCCTGATCTGGATCGAGAGCTACTGGAAAGGCCCCGAAGACGGGCCTCTCGGTGCAATGCACGCGGCCACGTCGGTCGTGCGCTGAACAAGGAAGGAACCAACATGCCCGACTCGACAACTCTCGGGACGACCTACGACGAGCGGCTCAACGCGATGATCGATCTGCTCGACGGATGGGTGCTCATCAGCGATGCGATTTCGCGTCGCCTGCACCCGACAGGGACCGTGCATCGGCGTCACCCAATCTGGCTGACGCCGATGTGCAACCACAGCAATGGACTCAACGAGTTCCACATCGGCACGTTCCACGAGCTCGCCTCATGCGAGCACCGCTGCGCTCTCTGTGAGAGGGCGGTTGGGTGGTGATGGGCTGACCAAGATCGCCGGGTGAGGAGCGGGAATTCCTCCACCCGGCAGCCCGCACAGGAGCGGACACCTGTGCGGGCATTGCCTGGCGGGAACCAGGCGGTGCGACGGCGGATGTCGCACCGGGTTGGGCGGGGATCGAGTATCCCGCCCATCCACCGCGCCCACAGTGGGCGCTCTTGAAAGGAACCAGACATGACCGAAGAACACAACACCGAAGCCGTGATCGAGTCGCTCAGAGTTCTCCAGTTCGGAGGCGACGAGCATCTCGGGTTCACGACAACACACGAGGGTGGGGCATCACTGACCCACGCCGAACTGTGCTCGTACCTCTACTCGGCGTCGTGCGCGCTGCGTCACTTCACCTCCACCGAGGAGGAGTTGCGCCGTGAGCTCGGGTCAACGCGCGAGTCGTTGCGGCTGGCGCAGATCGACGTGGCCGCCAAGAGCGACGAGATCCTCGCGGCTCGCACCGAACTGGCGGAGTTCCGTGACGACCACGCGCTGGTCGTTGATTCTCAGGCGGTGATGAACACAAACCTGTTCGAAGCGCGGCGGGACTTGGGGATCATTGCCGAGGCGCTCCGCGAGGAAGCCACGAAGCGGGAGTGGTGCTCGGAGTACGAGGACTTCGTCAACCGCGTCAACCACATGACGACGGGCAATCACCTCGTCCCGTGCTGGGTCAACCGGAGCCTGACGTTCACCGTGCGGGTGAACTTCACCGCTTCGCGCGATCAGGTCGGGACGTTGGAGGAAGAACTCAGGGAGCAGATGCGCGATCTGAGCCTGGACGGCGTTGAAGACCTCAACGTCGATGTCGCAGTCACCAGGGGCTGAGAAAGGAAGGCCATGAACGAGTCAGTGGTGTCGATAGCCGACGCCGCCGCTGCTCTCGGGGTGAGCCGACAACGCGTCGAGAAGCTCATCAGCGAGGGGAAGTTGGTGGCGGTCGAGCACCATCGGCACCGATACGTGACTCTTGCGTCCATTGCTGCACGACAGCAGGGGCCGCCCCCCACGGAGCGCCTGACGACCCGGCAAGTAGCCGAGAAGTTGGGCGTTGCGGCGGCGACCGTGAACACCTACAGAAAGAAGGCGCTGCTCCCTGGAGCAGTGAAGGAAGGGAACACGTGGACGTTCCCGCCTGACGTGCTTGATGGGTGGGACAGGCGCAAGCCCGTCGTCGCCTTGCACGCACGGCAGCAGCCGTACAACCAAACCCGCTTGCGAAGGCTACGCCCCAAGGCGTAGTCCTTGCCGCCCGCGTCACCGTCGAACGTGACGTGGGCACTGGTCGCTCCGATCCGCGGTGCGACCGAACTGGAAAGGAACCATCATGGCCCGAACCAACAAGGCGGAGGACCCGGACAGTCCCGCCGCGATCCGAGAGTCGCAGATGCTGCTGCTCGCGGAGATCGGAGGGAAGCTGCTTGGCGAAGAGGACATCACGTTCTCGGGCACCAAGTTCGTCCTTCCGGCAAAGCTGGACCTCGATCAGTCGATCGAGTTCCTGGAGCAGCGTCGGAACGATGAGCAGACGGTCAACCGCTTCGTGAAGACGTTTCCCTACCGTCCGCTGGATGGCGCTCGCGCCACGATGCAGGCGATCAAGGAGGCGTTCGGCTTCACGCTGGGCAAGACCATCTACTCGTTCTGGGGCAACACCCCGCCCACCTTCATCGACTGCCGCTACGGCCCTGGCCGTGACGACACCGAGCAGGTGCCGTGGGGGGCAATGCAGATCCCCGGCTTTGAGAACACGAGCGTCTACCTCGGGGCGGAACACCACCCCGAGTTGGGCAACTGCTTCAACATCAGAGTCGAGTCGCCCCGCAAGTACAGGTTCCACATCGAAGGGCTGTTCCGGCTCATCGCCAAGAACCTGGAGGAGCGGAGCATCTACCGGGGCAAGGCGCTCGACGGTGCGGCCGAGCCGAACTTCATCGACACCACATCGGTGGCGACGGAGGACGTCGTCTACACCAGCGAGGTCACGGCGCAGTTGGAGGCCAACGTGTGGTCTCCGATCAAGCACGCCGAGGCGTTGACCAAGCTCGGCCAGCCCGGGAAGCGGACGGTCCTCTTCGAAGGTCCGTACGGCACCGGCAAGTCGCTGGCCGCGCTGCTCACCGCGCAAGTTGCGGTGGCCAACGGGTGGACGTTCTTGCTCTGCCGTCCTGGCAAGGACGACTTGAACGTGACGATGCAGACGGCGCGCATGTACCAGCCCGCCGTCGTGTTCTTCGAAGATCTCGACACCGTTGCTCAGCCGGGCAGCAGTGACGACATCTCGCAGATCCTCGATATGTTCGACGGCATCACCACCAAGGGGCTGCAGATGCTCCTGGTGCTGACGACGAACCACGCCGAGCGCATCCACAAGGGGATGGTGCGGCCTGGCCGTCTCGACGCGGTGATCCACGTCGGTGAGATGGACCGGGCCGGTGTCGAGCGACTGACACGCCGAGTGATCGGTGATGCGCTGGCGTTCGACATCGACTTCGACAAGGTGTTCGTCGCGATGGATGGGTACATGCCCGCCTTCGTGAAGGAAGCCCTGGACCGTGCGATCCGCTACTCCGTCTCGTTGAACGACGGCGCGGTTGGTCGCATCGACACCGATGCTCTGGTGTTGGCGGCGTCTGGTCTGCGTGACCAGTTGCGGCTGATGATGGGCGCATCGGACGTCGAGGTCGAGCCGACGCTGGACCGGGTGTTCTCCCGCGCCATCACCAAGGCGGCGACGAACGTGTTGTACGACACGGCCGTGGCCGATTTGGACGATGGCTACCAGCGCTGGCAGTTGCAGAAGAAGGAGCCCCAGGACTGATTGCCCCGCCCGCTCGCCCCTGTCATGGGGGCGGGCGGGCACCTACAGAAAGGAACCACATGACGACCGAAGAGAATTCAGAGAGGGGCGACAGTTGGGAGCAGCAATTGTTCGACGCTGCCAAGGCGCGACGCGCGGTGAAGCTCGACACGGGCGAGGAAGTGAAGCTCGTCTATGCGCCGCACCCTGGCTACGACCCACGAATGGCGCGTGTTCGCGACGGCCGAGACGGCCGCGGGAGGGTGCGGTCGATCGACCCCAAGAGCATCGTGGAGATCCTGCCATGAAGCACCTGGAGCAGATCATCCTGTGGCTGGTGCTGCTCGGCCTGTGTTGGCCGTGCGTGTGCCTGCTTGTGGTCGAGTGGATTGATCGACCGAAGACCATGCGCCATCCGGTGCATGGGCACTACGTCAGCGTTCGAAGCTGGCAGAAGGAGATGGGCTATGACGCGCGCTGAGCACTGCAAGGCACTGGCGCGTTCGTTCACGCACAGTGCGTGCGAGTTGTTCGAACGGGACGGCTACCTCACCCCGATCGTGATCTTCCACGACAAGGACGGGCACGGGCTGATCGTGGTGCCGCACACGGAGATGGGCGAGCACCCCGGCGACTCGGCGGCCAAGCTGACGATCATGTTGGGCCGGACGTTGGAGGTGGAGTACATCTCCTTCATCTCCGAGACGTGGGTGAAGGAGTTCCACGTCGAGAAGGAGGAGGACAAGCCGGACCTGCAACGCGGCGACCTGGCGCGGATGTCGGAGACGGACCCCGACGTGAAGACCAACCTGTTGGTGATGGTGTTCGCGGTCAAGGAGTGGGAGGCCAGCTACTCGATCCACATGACGCTCAACACCGTCAAGTTGGGCGACATCGAGGGGCTGGGCTTGGAGCCGCACGAAATCGCGGGCATGCCCGAGGGCTTCGTGCCGGACGCGATCAAGCGAGGGTACGACCTGTCGCCACCGATGCCCGCCCCGCCGCTCGACGTGATGGCCCGCATCTTGGAAGAGAAGCACATCGCTCAGTCAGTGGTGGTCGTGTGAAGCGAAGGAGACGGCTGTGGAAGAAGCGACTGAGGGACCTGTACCGGACCCGCAAGTTGGACGACAACGCGTGGCTGCCGATGGGCACGTGGGCGCAGAACAACCTGCACCACGAGCAGCGGCCACACCGCAACAAGGGGAGGTTCCGTGGATGATCACCGAGGACAATCACCTGTGCATCTGGGTGATCTACAAGGACGCGATCGACACCCCTCCGGGCTACTTCATTCGTCGGTGGGTCGTGCATCCGGGGCGCGAGCATCCGGAGCCGGACCCGTACGGAGTGCAGGCGCTGACGTTGGAGCAGGCGCGCGAGTGCATCCGGGAGAACGTGGGAATCCTCTACCGCATGGACCGCTCGCCAACGGACGACCCGTGCATCGTGGAGTCGTGGCTCTGATGGCTCCACGCTCAGGACCGGAACGGATGCGGCCGCAGCACGCCCCCGCGTACGTGTGGTGCGACTACCACGGCGAGATTCATGGGGCGCAGATCGACTTCTACGAGGAGGGCTACAACGACGAGAACGGCTGCGTGCCAGGGAACTGGCGCAAGGTCTACATCAACGGCACGAAGGGAGAGTTCCTCTTATGAACGCACTGTTCGCCGCCGTGTTGGTGGCATGGGCCGCGGTCGCGTTCGGCCCGACGCTGCGCCAGCGGTATCGGGAGTGGCGCGGTGACTGAGCACTGGACGGAGCAGTACATCCTCGCTCGGCCGCTCGACGTCGACAACTGGCTCGTCGTGTTCCCGCTCACCTTCGGGCGGTGGCGCGTGGCCGTGGCCGATGGGCCGCTCGGGCTGACAGGGGAGTTCGCTTGAATGACGGACTTCCCGGCAGCGGTCGCTGCCTTCTTGTCGTGGCCCGACATCCCCGATGGAACGTGGACCCGGCTCCGCACCAAGGATGGCGTCGTGGTGTATCCGGGGCGTGAGGCGGGTGAGCCGCTGTAGCCCTCTTTCCGGCTCTCCAAGGGCGGGTAGGCGGCGCGTGTACGGCGCGCCGCTCTACCCGGCTCAGCGAGGGCTACGGCGGGCCGGGAGGCGGCGGCGCGGCGCGGTCATGCGGGTGTAGTACATCCGGGTGTCGTCGAAGCCGCTGAACAAGCCGGGGTAGCGACGGGCCACCTCGGCAAACCACTTCTGCCGCTCGGCGTACTGCTGCACGAAGTGCGAATTGGCACCGCCCATGCGATAGGTGCCCTGGATGTAGTTGATCCGCGAGCAGGTGCCGTAGCGCATGAACGCCTGCGCTGCGATGTCCACGTCCTCGCACAGGCCGAGCGTCGGGTCGAACCTGAGCTCGGTCCCACATGCCAGCGCGTAGAAGCCGCCGCCGATCTGCCCCCATGCGGAGATCGTGCGCGACAGGTACAGCGCGTTGCTCGCAGAGGCGATCGTCACCAACCCACAGCGGCGCTCGGCACCGACGCGGATGAACTCGTCCGCGGCCTGCCCGATGGTGATCGCTTGACGCGTGCCGTTCGGCAGAAGCTCGACCATGCCGGTCAGGTCGTCGTCGGAGAACACCGACCACTCCTGGGCGGTGTCGAGAATCGCGTTGGCCTTGTCCGCCTTGCCGGGTGGTCCGGTGATGACGCGCTCGGCCCCGGCGCGCAGGTAGTCCATGCGCTGTGACTCGGGGACCAGCCACACCAAGTCGGCGTCACCCGCGAGCGCGCTCATGCTCGGCACGTTGTCAGCGCGCGAGAGCGACACGACGTAGACGTTCATCGGACGCGGCGGTCCTTCAAGCGGACCTCTGGGTACGGCGACTTCTTGCTGAGGTTCATCGAGCACAGGCTCGGGAACTTGTCAGCCAGCCACTGCGCTGAGCGCAGAATGCGCTCGGGCGTGCGCGACAACTGCAAGCCTCCCGGCTCCTTGTAGTACGAGGTCTGGATGCTGATGAACTCCAGCCGCGTGACCACGCCGTCTGCGAGGTAGTGGCGGATGCTCCGCTCGTAGTCCTCCTTGTCATCGAGCACGACCATCTCGTGAGCGCGGCCGGTCACGCGCATCCCGAACAGGCAGGCGATGATGTAGCGCAGGTCCACGGTGGCGCGCGGGCGCATGAAGTACGGGTTGAGCACCGGATACACGCCCCACAGCGTCGAGCCGGTCGCGTGCATGTCCCGGAAACCCATCGCGAACAACTCCGCAACATCCTCCACGTCCTTGACGTGCTTGCTGTCCACCCACTCCACGATGCGGCTGATGTCGTCGTCGATGAAGGCGAGCTCCGTGTTCTTGGGCTGCTGGGCGATGACGTAGTTGCGGCTCGCACCGACGTTCACCGGCTGTTCACCGAGCAGGTCGAGGCTCTTGTCGGACGGGTCGTGCGGGGCGATGGCGATGCGCGCGCCGAAGGGCCGGACGAAGTGCGAGTACTGCTCCGCTTCCATCTCGTTCGGCACCCACACGGTCACGCGCTCCATGTCCACGCCGCCACGGTGGAGCACGGGCAGCGTCTTGCGGGCGATCGTCTCGCCCCGGCCCGCCGAGCAGATGGCGATGACGTAGCTCACTTCTTGCGCCGCTTCTTGATGCCCGCCTTGTAGCCGGGAGCCGCGCGCAAGTCCTCCAGTTCGGTCGCTCTGATCTGTGCGCGACGCAGTTCGTCGGCCGGGTCCGCGGCGCAGTGACTCATCATCGTCTTGGCGTAGGTGACGCAGGTGTACCGCCAGCCGTTGCTCTTCGTCATCCGCATCGGCGTCACGCCATGCACGACGGACTGCCCGTCGAAGATGGTGATGCTTCCGTGCGCCACCGGCAGGTACACGTCGTAGTCGGCCAGGTGCAGCAGCCCGCCAGCGACACCGTCGCGGCAGCCGAGCATTGCCGACCACGACCCAATGATGTTGCCGTTGTCCTTGTGATACGGGAGCGCCGCAGTTTGGTTGATGATCCCGCTGGTCCACGGTGTTCCGGCGATCAGCCACGGCCCGGCGATCTTCTCCCGAACGGCGCGGCCGGTGCGGTCGTGAACGTCCTTGGCCTGGATGCGGAAGACGTGCTCGGCCACCCGGCAGAACTCGGCCAGCACGTCCATCGCCCTCGGGTACTCGACGTTGAACTGGCTGCGGCAGCAGCCCATCCGCCTCCGCAGGGGGGAGGGTGGTTGGTACCCAAAGGTGCGGTGAGTGACAGCCACCCCGCTCAGCCGGGTCGTGCTGTTGGCGTTGCCGAACACGTCGTCATCGAACTTCACGTTGCGAAGCGACGCGGCGAGGTCGGTGGCGATTGACTCTGCACAGACGGCGTAGACGACAGCGACTTCGCCCGTCAGTTCGTCCACGATCGCGACATCGCGGTCGAGGATTACGGAGTCGTGGTTGGGAGCAGGTGCATTGGCACGTGCTTGCTTCTGACCGCACTCTGGACACACGTCGGTCGGCCGATACGGGATCATCGCCCCACAGGACTGGATGCGCCGGTTCCACTGATCGACCTTGCCCTCTGCGAAGGCGCACGGGACGAGCGGCGCGCGGCGCGGCAGCACCATGCGTTCGATCGTGGTGTCAGAGCGTTGCATCGTCGGGCACCGCGGGGAACCCGAGCACGTCAGCGTCCTCGCTCTCTTCCAGGCGCGACGCCTTGAACGCACCGTCCACCAAGAACTTGACGACATCGGCGTTGCTCTCCAAGAACATCGCCTGGCGCAGCGCGGCCAGCTTGTTGGCGACTTCCTCGTAGGTCTCCGCCTCGTACGGCAGGATGATCGAGCGGATGTCCAACTGGTTGTACTGGTCGAGCCGGTCGTCGGGTGTCACGCCCTGGCGCACGCCACCAACGATGTCGCTGGCTTCGTGGCCTTGCAGCAGAAGCTCGTAGGCGGTGCGGTCGTAGCCGGTGCCCTCCAAGCCCTCGCTCTCGATCAACTGCTCCAGCAGCTTGAACAGCGCCTCGTCGTCGTAGAAGGCGAGATCGCTGGCGCGGTTGTCGGCCAGCGCGATGCGGACCGCCTCGACATCGGACGTGTCCACGTCCAGTTCCAGCACCGGCACTTCGGTCGCGCCGAGTTCACCCAGCGCTTGATGGCGGTGGTTCCCGGCGATGATGAACTTCGTGCTCTGCTGGACGATGATCGACCCGTAGAACCCGTTGACTCGGATGCTCTCCTTCAACGCGGTCAGGTCGCCCGAGCGTGGGTTGTCGGGCCACGGCTTCACGCTGTCCCACGGCACCAACAGCGGGACGCTGGACTCATGGAAGCGAACGGTCACGACACTCCTGCCTCTTCGGCGTGGCGCATCCGCGCCAGCATCTTGTGGACCTGGTTCTCGGTGATCGGCGCGCCACCCACCGTCTCAGCCGCTTCGGTGAGGCGCTGAGCAATCTCACGTTGGCTCATGCCGCCCATCCACAACGTCCACACCGCGTCCTTGCGCTCTTCGTCAGCGCGCTCACCGATCGTGATCGCGCGCTGGGCTTTCACCAGCTTGCTGATGACCTGCCTGCTCATCTGCTCCAGCCTTTCTCGTTGAGGTTGGCGAGTGCGACCTGTCCGGCGCGCGTGATGCCCCACACGATGGAGTCATCGACGCTGCCGGGGTTGCGCATCTTCGCCCCGGTGTCGTAGAGGTAGCCAGCCGCGCGCAGGTCACTGCAACGGCGACGGCACCCGTCGAACTGTGATTGCGGCGCTTCCGTCCCAAGGACGAGCACCGTGGCCAACTGGTCGGTCAGGTGCTGCGCGCCGAACGCCGAGAGCAGCCTGGCCTGTCGGCTGTTGCGGCTGAACCGCCCCACGTCGCTCTCGGTCTTGGCCGCTTGGTGTGACGTGATCGGGTCGGTCGGGCGGGCCGGTGCGCTCGCCGCGGTGACACCAGGCTTGTGCATGGCGACTTCGATCGACACGGCGCTCCACCCGTAGCGGGCGACGAGGTCGGCAACGATCTCTGTCAGCGGGTCGGAGGGTTGGTCGAAGAGGGACGCGACGTTGCTCATGTGCTGTGGCGAATGATCAGCCCGCATTCCTCTGCTCCAGCGCGATCGACATCATGTGCGTGGGTGTGGTGGGCGAGACAGAGTGTCACGCAGTTCCATTCCTCGTCAATCTTGGACCCGAGCACGCGGTGATGCACCGCCAGCGGGCCATGACAGGCGACTTCGGGATGGTATCCAACACGGGCAGCTTGGCAACGGTGTTCGTCACGACTGATGATGAAGGCTCTGAACTCCGGGTCCATCCGACCGCGGCGAGGGGGCTTCTTCTTCATCGGCGTTCGGCGTAGCGGTGCTCCGCTCTTCATCGGTAGGGCCTCTCCATCAGCCAAGGCTATCACACTTCCGCCGCACGGCGGGTAGCCGGTCGGCGGTGATGTAAACTTCTGGAAAGTGATGGCCGGGCGATGTTGGAGCATCCCCGGCCTCGATCAACAGGAGGTGCTTCCCGTGATGGTTTCATTGTACGCGATCCCGCTGCCGTGACAGAGAAGTTCAAGCGCGAGCCGACAACGGTCGGCTACTCGGCGGTGCCACATGGACTGTGGACGGCGGACGTGAGCCACGGCGCACGCAACCTACTTGGGTGGCTGCACAGCCACACCGACACGTACCTGGAATCGCTCAGCGTCAACAGGTGCGAGGAAGTGTTCAACAGCGGCAGCGTCCGCGTGTGGATGAAGGAGTTGGAGACGGCGGGCTTCATCAAGAAGACGAAGCGCGGCCAGCGGTACGTCATCGAATTGATAGCCGAGCCGTGGGACACGCTGAGACGACGGCGGCACCCCGCGGATACCGCCCCGCGGTTTCCGCGGGATAACCCCGCGGAAACCGCCCCCATAGAAGATCAGATAGGAAATCAGTTAGCGATAGAGCAGAGCTCTATCGCGCGGGCCGTGCCGAAACCGCTTTCCGATCACCGTCTGCTCTACAACGCCGTCTTGGAAGCCTGTGGGATGGACCACGACGAGATGACGAAGGAAGCCCGGCGCATTGCTGGGATGCGTGTGCGTGAACTGCTCGCGACGGGGGCGACGCCGGACATGGTGCCCGAGCGGGCGGAGAACTACCACGCCCACTTTGAGAACGCGGCGATGACACCCGCTGCGCTCATCAAGCACTGGGCGATGTGTGCCAACCCGCCGCGGCGCAGGACGCGACAGACGGGAGGGATGGGATACCTGCAAGACCGAATGGCGCAACTCCGCGCCGATGAAGCGAAGGAGAAGGACCCATGAACGAGGAAGGGGCCATCAGGCTCGCCGGGTTGATCGCCGGTTGCACTCCGGGGTGGAACGCCGCCTCGCTGGAAGTGCTGGTTGACGAGTTCAGGTCGTGGCACGACGATGCGGCCGCAGTCACAGCGGTCAACAACATCTGTCATTCGTGGACGGGGCAGAACCGGCCCGCCCTTGGCGTGATCGTCAACGAGTACCGCCGCCAGACGCAGAAGAACCGGGACATGGAGGCAAGCATCGAACACGGCTCGGTGATGCCCGCCGACGAGGGGCGGTGGACCGCGAACCAAGCGCACCGCCGACAGTACGGACGGGACATCGGCACACCAGCCGGTGCTGATCCCGACCGGGCGGCGCAGGCGATCATGCGGCGCGGCCGGTTCGTCAACGGTCGCTACTGCGTCAACTTCCAGGACGTGATGAGCGACTTCGGTGGCGACGGCACGCTGGCCGAGAACTCGATCAAGGCGCTGGGGCGTCGGATCGTGCGCGAGTGGAACGGTGTCATCAACTTCACGCCCGACGCCCCCGAAGAACCTGCCGATGTTTCACATGAAACATCGGACGACCCACACCCAATCAACCCAACGGAGGGATTCTGATGCTGCTCACACGTGAGGACTGGGAGCGACTCGGCCGCATGGTCGCTCGCCTGGAAGGGGAGTACCCCGAGGACGCAGCGCTGCTGCTGAAGATCATCAACCAAGCCGCCCCCGAGGGTGCGGACAACTGAAGGGAACCACATGACATTCAGGATCGAGAAGATCGTCGCCTTCACGTCGATTGACGAGGACGACGAGGAGGGGGTGTGCGCGTTCCTCGCGCCGAACGGCACATGGATGCCGCTGATCGGCGCGGACGAGGAGCGCATCACCAGCCTTCGCATCAAGGCCCAGGAGGTCGCGACCATGACCCAGCGGCCGGTGCAACTGCGCCGGTTCACCGAGTCGGAAGTGATCGAAACCATCGAGCCGGAAGCGTGGGACCAGTCGTGAAGTACCACATCGACAGCCTCGTCCCGCACCTCCACAACGTGATCGAGGAGTACGACGGCAAGATCCCGTGGAAGGCGATCGGCGTGTTCCCTGACGAGAACTCAGCCGGTCCGCCCGAGGCGTGGTGGAACAGCTTCGTCTACACCGTGGGGCTGACGCCGGACCTCGACCTGTGGATGCCCTGCACGTCGATCGAGGGGCGGTACATGGGGCCGCAGTTGACGTGCGAGATTCTGAACATCCTCGGCGCGGCGTTCCGTCAGGCTGCCATCGGGCCGCACGACGACATCATCGTGCCGCTCGGCGTACCGGACGGTGCCGACGTGGACTGCGTGGTGTGGGTGGGGCCGCACGGGGAGCCGTCGCGCTACCGGCAGGCGAACTTCTCCGATGCCGATTGGGTCGTGCCGATCGCCTGGACGAGTGGATTGGGGTGGCCTGATGAAGACGAGGAGTGAGCCGTGCTCGGCGTGCCCGTACAAGCGGAGCACGCCGAGCGGCGTGTGGTCGCATCACGAGTACGAGAAGCTGCGCGGCTACGACGAGCCGACCGCGGACCAGCCGTACGCGACGTTCGCCTGTCACGCCACGCCGGACCACAACTGCCACGGCTGGGTGGCGGTCCACATGAACCGCGGTCACGACCGCGAACTGATCGCGCTGCGCTTGTGGCCGACCGACTTCGTTCCCGACAAGGACGACCTCCGCTTCTACGAGAGCGGCAACGAGGCGGCTGACTACGGCCAGTTGCCCAAGGACATCGCAGCCGACTCGACCATCGAGCGGCTGCTGCGGAAGAACCCACGCCTCCGCGAGCGTGACCCGTGGGAGGAAGAGAGGATGCACGATGAGCTCGGATGGTGACATCCCACTCGTCATCTGCATGACCGTGGCACTGATGCCCGAGGCGTCAGTGCCTGCGCGACCGGCGTTCTGCAATGACTGCGGAGAGCCGGTGTGGGTGGCGAACTCGACGCCGCCCGCGATCCCGGTCTGCGTGTGGTGCGGGGAGAAGTACATGGGGCCGGACTCGGAGATGATCTTCACCGAGGAACAGCGCGCCGACCTGAACGAGCACGGTGTCACGGATGAGGAGATCGAACAGATCAAGAGCCGTGCCAAGCGGATGTTCGGCAAGAGGGTATGAGCGAGAGGGACATCACCAAGAAGGAGGCGCACGCGGTCGCGCAGTCCCAGGGGAAGATCCGGGAGATGCTGGCGCGGGCGATGCCGTGCGAAGTGTGCGGTGGCAAGGTGCTCACGCCGGGGCGCACGCGGCACTTCATGTGCGACCCCGACAGCCTGGTCGGGCGGGCGTGTACGTGCCCGCCGAATTGTTCACTGACCGCGTGGGGAAATGGTCCGGCAGAGTGCGATAGAAATTGCGTGCCGTGTCGGATCAATCGCGGCAAGTCGCTCGTTGAGAAACGCGCGAAAGGTGGTTGAGCGGCTGGGGCCGTTCATCCAATGAGGCATGTCGAGTGGAGGTGGTTCGGTAGCGCACCTGTCATGGGGTGCGCTGTTCGACACCGGCCTTTGCGTTGTTGGTTCCGCGACTCCACTCGGCAGCCATCCTCCCTGGGTATGCACCCCGCCCAGCGGCGGGTGTAGTAACATACGCCTTGTGGCGGGAGATCCGACCTGCCTGACAAGGAGAACCAACAATGACCATTGCCGAAGAGCTTGCCGCGCTCGACGACCCCACCGAGGGGAGCATGGCAGAACTGGTGACACGACTGCGCGACGCACGCGCTATCGCCGCTCAGTTCAACGAGTTATCGACTGTTATCGAATTGGAAATCGCCGCCCGCATGGAGGGCGACAACCTGACGGTCCCGCACGTCGGACATATTCGCCGTGTCCCACAGAAGCGGAGCCAGTGGAAGGACGAGGATTCGGCCGAGCGCTTTCGCGACTACGTGGCCGAAACGGTGGTCCGCGTTGTTGCGCTTGATCTTGCCTCCGGTGAAGTTGACATCACCAAGCGCAACATCGCGCGAGCCACCATCGGCGAACTCTACGACATCATCCCGTCCTTCTCGGACGTCAAGGCAAGGGGAAAGCGCATGGGCATCGACGTGTCGGAATTCCGCACGGTCAGTTACGTCGACAAGATCGAGTTCGACCTGGATGCGGAGGCGCAATGAACGTCTCCATCATCCTCGACCTCACGCTGCGCAAGGACGTTGATCCGGACAAGGTTGGCGAAGCGATCTTCGACTTCCTGGCCGAGTTCGGTGACGACGTTGTGACCGGCATCGACACGGTGAACGGGTACGACTACAGGATCGTGCCGGAATGAGCAGCGACCGTCACTTCGTGTGCGGCGGCTGCCACGGCGTCGTCAGCGTCCCCCACGGGCGGCGCAAGATCACGCTCGACCAAGTGCGCGAGACGCACCACCACTCCTGCCCGTCAAGGGGGGTGACGCGCCGTGAAGTGGTCTGAGGAGAACGGGGAAGTGCGGATGCAGTTCTGCGCGGCACTGGCCGCGGTCGAGAACATCGCCAAGACGCAGCAGGTGGACACGGGCAAGTACACGTACTCCTACGCCGACCTGGGCGACGTGATCGATGAGGTCAAGCGGGTGTTGGAGATGCACGACCTGACCTTCGTGCAGGAGACTGGTACGGAGGGCGAGAGGATGACCCTGACGACCACCGTGCTCCACCCCAAGACGGGGCAGTGGGTCGAGTTCGGCGCTCTGGCGATCAAGATGCCCAACGACGCTCAGGGGGTGGGATCGGCGCTCACCTACGCACGCCGGTACAGCCTCCTGACCATCTTCGCGATCGCCCCGGAGGACGATGACGGACGCGCTGCAACGCTGTCTGCCACCGTCCAACCGGGGCGTCGCACCGAGGCCGAGCGGCTGATCCGCGAGTCGATCGCCAAGATGGACGCCGAGCAGCGGACGGCGTTCGTGGAGCAGTTCAAGTTCAACTTCGGAGTGGGCCTAGCCGACCTGCCCGCCAACAAGCACGGCGAGGCATTGACGTGGGCGCGCGAGTGGGAACGCCAGCAACTCGACCCGACGATCTTCAACGGCGACCCAGACATCGCCACTGCCGACAGCATGACAACCGAATGAAAGGAACCACATGACAGAGCACAGAGCAAAGCTGCCCGATGGGCTGCCGTCGAGGATGAAGGGGCTGGCGCGCGACAGCGCGGGTAGACCCATCCCGTTCTTCGTCGGCTACCCGGACGGGGAGACACCGGACTTCCGCACGATGGACGGGCCGAAGCTGCGCCAGGCGATCATCAAGGACCTCTGCTGGGTCTGCGGTGAGCGGCTGCTGCGTCGCTACGGCAGTCACTACGGGACGTTCGTGGCGGGGCCGATGTGCCTCGTCAACTTGACCAGCGCCGAGCCGCCATCGCATCACGACTGTGCGCTGTGGAGCGCGCGGGCCTGCCCCTTCCTGGCGAACCCGAACAAGGTGCGCCGGGAGACGGGAATGGAGGGCCTGCTGGAGAACACGGCGGGCATCGCCATCGCTCGCAACCCCGGCGTGACCGCGCTGATCGAGTGCTCCAAGTGGGAAATCTGGAACCCAGGCAATGGGTTGCTGTTCCGCATGAAGCAGGTGTCAGCCGTCAGGTGGCTGGCGCACGGCGAAGAGGCGTCCGTCAAGCAGGTGATGGAGTCGATCGAGACGGGCCTGCCCGCGCTGCATCAGATGTCCATCGAGGACGGCCACGGTGCGGAGGATGAGTTGAAGCGCATGGTCAAGCGGGCGCTCGGATGGGTGCCCGACTGGGACGTGGCGCTCAACACGGGGGACTACCCACTGACTGCGGAGTTGGCATCGTGACCGACATCGTGTGGGACAACACGCTGGATCAGGGCGCGTACCGCGCCCAGGTTCAGCGCGACGACAACGAGCCTTACCGTGGCCTGCTGGTCGTGGTCGATGACAACGGCAACGTCATCCACAAGGAGCAAGTGGGGCTGGCCTACGCGGCCCGCTTCGGCCCCGACGTGGACGACGTGAACACGTGGATGGAGCGCACGGTCGAGGTCATCGACAATCCGGCGCTCCGCCGCCCGGACGAAGGCGAGCACCCGGAGGACATCCAGTGATGTCGGACGGGAAGTGCCGCCGTTGCCAGCAGCCGATCCGGTGGGGCGTGACCGAGGCGAACGGTCGGCCGATCCCGGTCAACCCGACGCCGGACCCGAACGGGATCATGTGGATCGTGCGCTGGGAGACGAACAGCACTCCGGTGTTCGCGGTCGCCAGCAACGACCGCCCGGTCCCGAACACCGAGCCGTTCCGCTACACGGCGCACTTCGCAACGTGTGCCGACACCAAGGGCAAGTCGTGAGCGAGACGCGGGAGGAGATGTTGAAGTCGCTGATCGCTCGGCACCACCTCGTGCTCAACCGCTTTGAGCCGCACCTGGGGTGCTGCGTGTGCCGCGGTGAGTTGACCAACGGGCGCTGCTTGGAGTGCGACCCGTTGCCAGCGCCCAACCCGTGGCCCAACCACCTGCTGCTGGCGGCGGGCGACACGGCGACCTTGTGCGGGATCAAGCACCGCGAGAAGCGGTTCTACCCGCACTGCTTGATGGAGTTCGCGCCGGACCACGCCTACCCGATGGCGCGGTGCGTCGAGTGCTACACCCGAGCGTTTCTGACCAACATGCTGAGCGAGGAGGACTATGACCGAGATTCGGGTGGGTGAGCAGAACGACGGGCCGTTCCGCGATCCCGAACTGAACAACGCAGACGCGCTGACGGCGATGCTCGACGTGACCCAGGAGATGACGCGGGTGGCGCTGCACTGCCGCCTGCGCTTGCTCGACTTGGGGTTCAGCGACAGCCACACGCTGTGCAAGGAGCTCGACACGACCGCGGCCAAGTACGCCACCTCGCAGGAGCTCATCCGTCGTCACATGAGGTGGATGGCGAATGATCCGCTGTGACCTGGACAGGTGCAACAACGTGGCGATCGTGCTCGTCCACTTCCGCGGCCAGCACACGCCGAGGCCGTACTGCCGGTATCACGCATTCGACAAGAAGGGAAACATCCGCTGGAAGGCGGTTCACATCGGGCATATTGAGCGCATCGGGAGGTGACATGGAAACGAGCGAAGTCAAGGAGACGTACAGCACGGACGAGACGGCCGAACTCGTCGGCGTCACCTACCGCCAACTCGACTACTGGCTCAGGCAGGGGATCATCGTGATCGGAGCCAACACCCGCGGCAGCGGGACGCATCGGCGGTTCACACACGTCGAGGTCGCGAAGCTGAAGGCTTTCGTGGCGACCTATTCAGAGGCCCTGGGAATCTTGGAATCGTTCTCGTCCGGTCGCCTGTGGGCGGCGTTGGATGAGGACGAGTCGGTGTGGTCGCCCGACTGACGGCGAAAGAGGCCAAGCGGCTCGGCCTTGATCTTTCATCGGCCGGTGAAATTCACCACACGAAGAAAGATCGCAAGCCGCGCGAGCCGTACCACACGCGGTGCGTGAAGTGTGGCGAGGACTTCACGACGGAGGCTGCTGAAGCGCGGCACATGAACACCACCGAGCATCGGCGTTTCGAACTGGTGCTCACAACCGAAAGGAACCCACATGAGTGATCCAAACTACGACGACGACGAGCCCATCGTCGTTGACTCGCTGACCGGCGTGGTCGCGCCGGAACTGCCGGGCATGCCCCAGCCGCCAGAGCCGGACGAGGAGGACCGGCCCAACTACCTGAAGGTGTTCGACGCCGCGAGCGGTGCCGTTGCCGTGGCGCTGGACAGCGTGCGCCAGTCACTGGCGCATCTGCGTGCTCAGCGGGAGGAGATCAACGAGCACATCCGTCAGCTTGTCGGTGAAGAGCGGCGGCTGAACTCGATGGTTCACATCGCCAACAAGAAGGCCGATTCGTGATCCTCGCGGTGCTTGTACTGCTCCTTGCACCGATCCTGCCGCCCGCCCCGGACGGGGGGATCGAGGGCGGTGCGGCAGCGTCGGCTCAGGCAGTGCGGGTGAACCCACCAGCCCCACCTCCACCGCTCGTGGAGACAGGACTCTACGGCCTGCCGTTCGCTCCCGAGGGACTGAATGATTGCCAGGAGATGAACTTCTACCGAGTGCAGTGGGGGCTGCCCGCGGTGTTCGACGCGATCGGTTGGCGCGAGTCCAACTGCCGCAACGAGGACGGCGTTCACACGTCGTGCTGCTGGGGCTACTGGCAACTGTGGATCGGGCTGCAAGTGCAGGACCACCGGATGCAGCCGAGGCTGGCGTGGTGCGACGTTGACCACTACTCGGACGTGAACAGTGACGTGCCGATCGACAAGCAGCGGCAGGCGTGCGCGACGGCGCAGTTGTACGCCGAGGATGGGATGTCGCCGTGGCAATGAACGGGAAGTGCTCGGCGTGTGACAACGACGCGGCGGTGATCGTCAACGGGGGAGCGTGGTGCATCGACCACGTGGATGAAGCGTTCAAGGAAGTGCGCGGGCTGATCGACCGCGGACTGGAAGTCCTCAACAACGATCCCGACGAAAGGACGCAATGAACCAGCTACCACCACCAGACCCGAGGACGCGCAAGCGCCCCCCTCAGAAGCCGCCCTCGGTATGGGTCCCGAGGGCGGCAGTGATCGACCCGCTGATCCAGAAAGAGTGGGAGAAGCGGTTGCAGTCGGGGGACTACGCAAGGCGGCGCGGATGAACGTGTCGTCAACGAGAGAAGAGCGCCTGGTCGAACTCGGGCGTGAAGTGCAGCGAGCGGAGCACATGGCGCAGGCGTTGGCGAGTCTCGCCCACTCCATTGCCCAGTCACCCGCGCCGGTCGGCTCCTACGGGCCGATCTGGGCCAAGGTGGCAGACCGGCTGCTGTCCGACGCACGGCGGGTACACGCCGAGGCCGAGCCGTTGCGCCACCGGATCACCGACATCACCGCGCAGATCGACCGTCTACGCCAAGGCACGGAGGCTCAGTTCGATGAAGCTGAGACGGCCGCGGTGTGAGACGTGCGGCGGGCGCGCAGTGGCGGGCGTGAACGACGTCCACTTCTGCGCGACCCACTTCCGCGATGGGGTGATCACCCAAGTGCGGCTCGGCACCTACCGCAATGGCGCGCCGCCCGATGTCGTCCAAGCCGCGGGCGAGTGGATGGCAGACCTGATCGACAACGATCCCGAGATTCAACGCAAGATGCAATGAAAGGAACCACCATGACAACACTGGACCAACCGAAGGGCTTTGACCCGCCCAAGGACTTCGACAACCCTGACCACGCGGTCGCCACGGGGATGACGCTCGCGTACCTGACGCTGAACGACATCTCCGTGGTGCCGATCCTCGACGGCGACAACAACTTCACGACGGACCTGCTGATCCAGTTCCCGCCGATGTTCGAAGATGCCGTGCAGTTGGAGATTCGGGTGCGCGTGCTGTGGGAGCCGGGGACATGACCTACTACGGAGCAGACGACGGGTTGCTCAACGACCCGGACTTCAAGGAGTGGGCTGAGCATCAGCGGGTGAACGTGATGCCGATGATGCAGGACAGCGCGCTGGTCGTCAGCCTCGTCCCCACGGGCGACGCCGACATCAAGTTCGCCGTCGAGTTGGGCCTGGCGATCATGCTCGACAAGCCGCTCATCTGTGTCATCTCGCCGGGGCAGATCATCGCCGGGAAGCTGCGGATGGTGGCCGACGAGATCGTGGAGTGGGCACCGGGCGACACGCCGGATGAACTGATGGCGAAGCTGAACGCGATCAAGAAGCGGTATCCGGACGCATGACCAAGATCGTCTTCCGCCCGCGGGGACCGTGGACCCGCATCACCAAGACCCCGGTAACTCACCCATTCGACACGACGTGGATGAAGACCCTCGACCTACTCCGCACCGAGGCGTACAACCTGAAGCGGCGCGCCATCGCCTACGAGGATGAGGTCGTCATCGAAGTCGATGTCGCGGAGAAGGACATCCGTATCGACGGCCACCTGAGAGCGAACACCAGCGTCGGCAGCGATGGTGTGCGTGTGTTCATCGACAGCAAGCACGGCCCGCTGGTGTACGCCTGCGACAACTTCACCGGGCACGGCAAGCTGCGTGGTTGGCAGGCCAACGTCAGAGCGATCGCGGTCGCGTTGGAGAACCTGAGACGTGTGGACCGCTACGGCGTGAGCGGCCACGGCGAGCAGTACAAGGGGTGGGTGGCGCTCGACCCGCCGAAGCCCTACGGCGCGATCGACGTGATCGTGTCGGTCATCGGGTGGACGAGAGAGCAGGTCAAGGCCGACCAGGTGGGCGCGTACCGGCAAGCGCTGAAGAAGGCCCACCCGGATCATGGCGGCACCCGGGAACTGCTCCAAGCGGTGATGACAGCGGGGAAGGAGTTGGGGCTGTGAGTGACGACCGCTCCATCACCTGCCCCCGCTGTCACGCCACATCGTTCCACCCCCAGGACATCGCCACCGGCTACTGCGGCGCGTGCCACTGGTGGACCAGCGATCACGTCCTGGGACGGATCAACCCGAGAGGAGGCGTCAGCATGAAGGTCACGCTGACAGAGGCGTGTGGCATCGTCCACGAAGTCGAGGCCGAGTTGGTCGGCGTCGAAGAGGACGGCTACCTGTTCTACGCCGCCAAGTTCGACATCGACGGCACGGCTCTGTTCGACGCAGAGATCAACGTGGACGAGCTTCCCGCTCATGCGAGCGTCACGATCGAAGCGGGGAGGCCCGATGGATGAGCCGCCGTTCGATCCACGCAAGGAACAGTGGAGCCACGCCGCCACCGTGGGGTGCGCGGTGCTGGTCGCGCTGTTGGCGTTCTCGTTCATCGCGCCGCTCATCGTCTTGTTCTGGCGGTGGGTGCTCTGATGTATGTTTGCCGCCATGAGTGACACACCAGCAACACCAGAAGAGACCCCGGCCGAGGAGTACCCGACGACGCCCGAGACCACGGAAGCGGAGGCACCCGAATCGGGTGAGGCCGAAGCTGCACCGGAGTCGGGGAACAAGGGCTGGGACGGTACGCCGCCTGGCCTGAACGCCGAGGACGACGACGCCGAGGCGGCAGACGACCCGGAGTAGAAGGTCTACGCTCGCGAATCGTGAGTGACGTACCGAACCCGGACTTTGGCGACCACGAACCAGAGGATGCCTGGGACCCCGGCGACCCCTTCCCGATCTTGGTCGACAACCTGTTCCGCCGTCTGGCGTTGCTGGACGGCGACACGTCGCGACAGACGCGCCAGTCCTTGCTCGACATCATCGAGCATCGGCTGGCGCGCTACCGCCGTCTGCGCGACGCCTACGACGATCGAGACAAGCTGCGGATCGATCAGTTGGTCGAGGACCTGGACTTTCTGAGGAACCGCTGATGGGCAGTCGCTACCTGACTGACATGGCCGACATCCTCCGCGGCGCGGGCTTGACCGTGGTGGAGGAACCTGGATGGCAGACGCGAGCGCGCGGCTCGGGCGGCTACGACGGCAACCGCCCTTGGGTCATCATGTGGCACCACACCGCGAGCGACACCAGCCCGGCGAACGATGTCTCGTACATCATCAACGCCGACGATGGCCCGCTGGCGAACCTGTACCTCGCCCGCTCGGGCACCGTGCATGTGATCGCGGCGGGCGCGACGAACACGAACGGCAAGGGCGGTCCGCTTGGCGGGTTCAGCCGCGGCACCGTCCCGCTCGACAGCATGAACACCTACGGCCTCGGCATCGAGGCGGCGAACAACGGTGTCGGCCAGCAGTGGCCGCAGGTGCAGATCGACTCGTACTTCAAGATCAACAACGCGCTCACCGCCGCCTACGGGCTGGCGTTCACAGACCTGTCGAGTCACGAGGGCTGGGCACCCGGTCGCAAGATCGACCCCGCTCAGGCAGGGGCGGTGCAAGGACCGTGGCGTCCCGCTTCGATCAACAGCAGCCAGACGTGGCGCAACGACGACATTCGCAATGAGGCCGCTCGGCGGTCGATGCCAGGGCCACCACCAGACCCGGACCCGGAGGATGACATGAAGTGGAGCAGGCTACGGATCACCGAGGCAGGGGCGGTGTTCATGGGCATGAGCGACGGGCGCGTGTTCCCGCAGGCCGAGTGGGTGAACGGCGACGACCCCGAGCAGTTGGCGCGCTACCAGAACTACGAGCGCTTCGGGTTCGGTCACGACCTGGAACTCTCCTTCACCGACCTGAAGGGCGTGTGCTTGCTCGGGTCGGTGCCGGGGCGCGACGACAAGTTCGCTCAGGCCGGACTGACGTGGAGCAAGGACATGTTCGGCAAGGTCGTCGGTGAGGACAGGTGAGCGCATCGACCATCTACCAAGCGGCGAACGACCCGGCGCTGATCGAGCGCGTGACGGCCATCGCCCATCAGGTTCGGCTCACCGATGCGACCAAGGCCGACACCGACTTCGGCCGGTCACTGGTCGCGGCACCGCCGTTCTCGACCGCGCCCAGCGCCGTCATGCCGATCATGTTCCCGGTGGCGGTGGACAACGAGGCGGCGTATGAGAGCGCGGTGCTCGCACAGCGCGGCTGCCCTGGGTACGACAAGGACATCATCACCGACGCCAACTTGCAGGCGAGCGTGATCGCTCACTGGCCGATGCAGAACACGGTGCCCCCAACCCCGTGAGATAGCATCGGGCGACTGAACAGGAGGGGACGTGCCGGGATCGACCACGCTGCGCCACTACCCATACCCGGTCGACACGGACCCGATCGACGTCGCCGGGGACGTGCAGCGTCTGGCCGAGGCGGTAGACACCGACGTTGCTGCCGTCTCCACCGTTGCCAACAACGCAACGACGCTCGCTCAGCAGGCCCAGGCTCGCGCCGACCAGGCGAACGCGGCGGCGGCCAACGCACTGGCCACAGCCAACTCAGCCGTCAGCCAAGCGCAGGCGGCGCAGACCACGGCCAACAACGCGTCGAACGCAGCCAACACCGCCAACGGCGCGATCGCGGGTATCCAGGCTCAGCTTGCCCGCAACCTTCCCTACGGCGAGCTCGGCGGGCTGCCCAACATCACGTCGAACGCGAGCGGCGATGCCCGCGTCACATTCCCCCGCGCGTACTCGTCCATCCCAGGTGTGGCGGTGGTCTGCTACAACGAGGCCAACGTGCAGCCGGTCATCCACTCGGTGGACACCACGGGGTTCAGCGTGCGGCTCCACTTCGCGGCCGACAACGACAACCCGAACACGCCGTGGCAGGGCACCACCGGCCTCGGTTGGGTCTCATCAGGAGCACAGTTGGTAGCACCATGAACGGTCACGACTACATCTGCCAGAACGCGGCGTGCCCCGAGAACGGGATCAAGAAGCCGTCGTTCTCGCCCATCATCGGTGATGTCATCTGCGGCATGTGCGGGGAACTGTGCATCGACAATGGCCTCACCACGGAGACGTTCGGCGTCACGATCCCTCCGCCCACGCCCCTCTTCATCCCACCTCCGGGGCCGTAGCTCATGGCCCGCTGTCGCTGCCAAGAGGTCGAGTGCGCCTGCCGTATCACGAACGGCGAGAACATCTCGATCACCGGAGACGGAACGTCGCTGAGTCCGTGGGTCATCACGGGCCTCCCGGCGACCACCGGCACGCTGCAAGTCGCGGACACGCCCTCGCTCATGCTGCTGCTGGCGGGCAACGGATCAACCACGTCGCCCTACGTCATCTCGGGTGAAGCGCAGATCGGTGGCGTGCTCACGGTCGAGGACACAGCGTCCGTCGATCTGGAGTTGACGGGTGGTGGCAGCACAGCGTCGCCCATGCTGTTGAAGGCCAACGTCGCCTTCGTTGATCTGCTCGCGCCGGGCAACGAAGGTGACGTGCTCACGCTGCGCGTCGATGGCAAGTACGTCCCCGCGCCGGTCAGCGCCGCGCCGGGAACGATCTTCGCGGAGGGTGGCATTGCCGGTGACGGCAGCTTCGCGGACCCGCTGCACATCGAGCCGCAGGTCTATCCGTCAATGGCGGCGCTCGATGCCTCGCTGTTGGACGACGGATCGCTGGCGACGGTGGCGGGGCTGGGGCTGTTCATCAAAGGCACGGACGGCATCTGGCGCGCGGTGGACAATCCTGCGGGAACGATCCAGGCGACGATCGCCACGGTGGCCGACCCCGGCTGGGCGCTGATGGACGGGCAGACACTGCTCAACGCACAGACGTTGTACCCGCGGCTGTGGGCGCTGGCCCCGGCATCGTGGAAGGCAGGGGCCAACATCACCCTGCCGACGATGACCAACCGCATCCCGATGGGGTTCGGCACGACGGCGCTCGGATCGATCGGCGGCGCGAACGCGCTGACGCTCGCCCTCGCGATGCTGCCCGCACACAGTCACGCCATCGACCACGACCACCCCCCGGTGTCCACGGGCTTCGTCAGCAACGACCACCAGCACGACTACAGCGGCGTGACGGGCACCGAGAACCAGCAGCACGTCCACAACCTCGCGGGTGGCGGTGCGCCGTTCACCAACGCCGTGCCCGGAGCGTCACCGATCATCGTCGGTCAGGCGGACGGCTTCACCGGCCCCGAGCAGCAGAACCACACTCACAACTTCTCGGGACGCACGGGCGGCATCACGGCGAACCACAACCACTCGGTCGATCTGCCCCCGTTTGCCGGGGCGTCGGGTCAGGCTGGTGGCGGTCAGCAGGTGAGCGTCGTGCAGTCACACCTCGCCGTCAACTGGCAGATCCGCACCTACTGACGCCACTTGCGGACGTGGTGGATGAACAGCGCGCAGAACGCAAGTGACGCGAGCGCGAGTGCGGCGATGACGACGTAGGGGCCGAGCAGGTCCACGCCGTAGCGAATGACACCGCCGTCCCATCCGCCGCCCATCGGGCGAATCTACAAGACGAACCAGGCGAGGGCGAACAGCGTCAGGGCCAGCTTCCACGAGCACTCACAGACGAGCATCACTCCGCGCGTCGTCTCGCGTACCAGCACGCAGCACAGGAACGAGATCAGGAAGAGGATGGACGCGAGCAAGAACAGGAAGTCAGCCAGGTCGATGTGACCCTCTGAAATCTGAGCGAGCATGCGCGAACCCTACTGCTGGATGCAGACCCACAATGTCACCTGGCCACCGGGGGAGTTCAGCGTCAGCTTCTCGGAGGCGAATCCGGGAGGACACGATGACCCGTCACGCCCTGGTGGTCCGGCTGGACCGGGCGGGCCTTGCTCCCCGGTCGGACCAGGGGGGCCGGGTGGACCAGCCGGTCCCACGTCACCGGGCGGGCCGGTAGCGCCGGGTGCTCCCGTCGCGCCGGTAGCGCCCCTCTGCCCCTCTCTGCCGCTGGTTCCAGGCGGGCCGGTACTACCGGCCGCGCCGGGCGGTCCCTGAGCGCCAGGGAGCCCTGTAGCGCCTTGCGGTCCTGGCACACCGTCCGCGCCGTCTGCCCCTGGCGGGCCGGGAGGACCGGCTGGCCCCGGTGGACCGGGTGGACCTTGCTCAGGGACCGTCACCACCGTCGTGACCGTTGTCGGGGTCTGCCCCTCGACGGCGGCGTTTGCGACGAAAGCGAGGGTGGCCACCGCCAGCGTCAGCGCCACCAGGAAGCAGACTCCGGCCTTCCACATCGGAGTACTCAGCCAGCGCGGGCGGGTCGGGGGAGGGAATCCCGTGATCCGCCAAGATCTGCCTGAGCACGAATACGTACTGCCGCCAAGCGATTGCCTCGTTCTGCTGGTCGAGCACGACGTGCTCCATGTTGCTGATGATCCTCAGCGCGTCCTTGCGCTCCTTGCGCCGGACTTCCCGAATTGCGAGTGCCACGCCCGCTGTGGCGAAGAGGATCGCGCCGACGCCCGTGATCCAGGCTACGAGTTGGTCGTCCACTCACGGGGGCGGCGGACCGGGAGGCAGGGGGTCTCCCCCCGCGGGGGCGTTCATCGCCTGGATCTGGCTGAGGATCATGCCGTCCGTGATGACGGCCTCGTTCATGCCGGGGTCGGCGTCCGGGTCTGTTGCCAGTGCGGACTCCCAGGCGTCATCCCAGCCGGGAGCCGCGGCCCACTTGCGGCGGTTGAGGAAGGTCCAGTTGTCGCCGTCAGCCATGCCCTCCTCGGTGGCAGCTTGGGCGATGCGCTGCTGCATCGCCTGGTTGCTGGCGATGGTCGATTGGGTGAGGTAGCTCATGGCGCTCCTATGCGGTCGTGGAGAAGGTGATCATGCCGAGGCCCATGTCCGTGTTGGCCGAGAGTCCGGAGATGTTGAGGGTGCCGTCGATGCCGACGTAGCCAACGAGCGCACCCGTTGGGGTCGTGCGGTTGGCAATGGCGAAGTTGACGACCCCTGGTGGACGAAAGCCCACAGGCAGGACGGCCACGGGGTTGCCACCGGGCATCGTGAAGCGAAGCTCGCCCCGGATCTGCACGATGTCACCGATCTTGCGGTACTGCAACGACTGCGACGTGCCGCCGATGTTCGACCACGGCGCAGCCAATCCCACCGCCGTCCACGCTGGCGGCGTGTCGGGAATCGGCGCGGCGGGCGTCATGTTCGGCCCGATGTCCTCGATGTAGAAGTGGCTGACGTTGGGCTGGTCGGTCCAGATTTGGGCGCTGCCGTTCGATGATGCCGTCACCTTGTACGTGGACGCCACGCCATTGCCGTCGAAGATCGCTTCCAGGTTGATCTCGTCGTAGGTGCCGTTCATCACGCGGTACACGTCGTTCGTCGTGATCGGCCCACCCGAGGCGCGGAGGTAGATGTAGACCGCGCTGCCTGTCGCGGCACGGCAGCGGCAGACGAGTCGGTAGCGACGGCCGATCTGCGCCGTGAACGCCAGTGGCTGTGTCACGTCGATGGTGTTGGAGGCGATCGCTGCACCGCCAATGTTCGTCATCGCGCCCATGGCCACGATGCCGAGCGGCTGCATCGGTGACACGGGGATCGGTGCCGAGCCGAGCGGGGAGGACGTGTTGGGGCCGACATCCTCGATGATGAAGAAGCTCGTCAGTTCGGCGTAGAACTCGATGTTGGCCGCGGTCGGGCTGACGCAGCCGAGGAAGTTGCGGTTGACCCCATCGCCGTCGATCAGGAACTGCGTCAGCAGCGCGCCGAACCCACCGCCCGTCATGAACCAGACATCGGAGATGGCAGCCGCGCCCACCGATCCGTCGCGAATGGAGACGCTCACCTGTGTCGCTCCGCGTGTCGCTCGGAGCATCAGCGTGATGCGGTAGCGCCGTCCAACCAACGGCGTGAAGTTCAGTGGCTGCGTGACGGCCGTGACCACGCCCGCGGCGGGGACGACCATCACGCCGACCATCGTGCCTTTGGCGACGACGCCGAACGATTGCAACGGCGAAGGCCCCGAGCCGAGGATGTCCACCCACTGACCGCCGACGCGTGCTCGTAGCTGTCCCATCAGGTGTACCTCGATGCCATCTGGTAGCGCCCACTGATCTCGGTCGCGTCACCCGCGCCCCACGTGAACGGTGCCGTGGCACTGGTCGTCGCGCCCTCGTTGCGGATCGCTCCGGGCAGGTCGGCGCGGGCGAAGTACAACGTCATTGCCCCGCTCGTCGCGGGGTCGTGCAGACCGGCGTGCCGCCAGCCGCCCGAGTCGACGAAGGCGACGTTCAACTCGTTGGTCGACAGCCGCTGCGCTGGGAACGTCAGGGTGTGCGTGAGTGCGCCGACCGTGAACCCCGACGAGCCGAGGGTGAATCCGGCCTTCCAGTCGCAGTAGCCGTCTTGGCGGTGGTAGCTGCTGGGTGCCGTGCCGCCTGTGCCGAGCGTGACGCCACCGAACACGGCGCTGCCCGACTGCGTTGGCTCGGCCATGACGATCCAGCCGGTGCCGTCGTAGAACCATTCGCGCTTGGTGTCGGTGGCGAAGAAGCTCATCGGCTGGCCGGGCGCGGCGGGCTTGTTCGCCTCTAAGCCGAACGACGGTTGGTCACGCCCCGGCGCGTCGGTGTCGTACCAAAGCTCGGTCATGGGGAACGTGCCGATCGGGTCGTCGGGGCCGATGAACACCTCATCGCTGGTGCCCGAGATCGGCACCCATGCCCCTCCCACGCGTGCGAACAGAACGCCCATCAGGCAGCCACCCTTTCACCGAACAGGACGAACGAGCCACCGAAGAACGTCGGGCCTCCCGTGACGCCGTTCCACCTCGTGATCCAGCCAGGACCGGCGACGTTGGCAGCGATCGGCTGCGCGGCGGCCAGAGCGCCCATCACCGTCCAGCCCGCTCCCGCCGAAGGAATCGTCGGGGTGGTGTCGTAGATGCGACCACCACCGGGAGGAGTCGGTGCGGCGTAGCTGTTGGTGTAGATCAGCACGCCGAGGTTGAACTGTCGGTCGGGCTTCATGTAGATGCCGCTCATCTCGACGCGCGACACCGTGGCGAAGGGGAACGTCGAGCCGCTGTCATCCCACAGCGTCACGTCGAGCGAGCCGTTCATCGTGGAGTTGGGGAACTCGACCAGCGCCGAGGTCTGGACCAGCACCGTGCCGCGCGGCACGATCCACGTCGTGCCGTTGTAGACGGCCATCACGTTCCACTGCGTCACCCACGCTTGCGACCCGGCGATCGGCGGCGTTGAGGCGAGCAGCGCGGCCCACGTCGCGTAGACCGGCAGCGAGCCTCCCTGTGACGGCGCTCCCGTGGCGTCGGTGTCGTACCACAACTCCGTCGAGGGGATCGTGGTGATCGGATCGTCCGCGCCGATGAACACTTCGTCGGAACCGGAGCCGACGACATCGACCCACGTCCCGCCGACGTTGACGCGCAGCACGCCCATCAGAAACCCGGCCCGACGTACTGCCCGCCGAAGAAGTTGATGTTCACGTTGCCGTTGAGGTTCAGCGCCACGCCTGCATTGTGGAACACGCTGCAGAAGACGGTCTCGCCCACGGCCAACTCGATCTCTGCCGATGTCGAGATCGTTGTGCCGAAGGCCCCGCCATTCGTCACCATGTCCACCTCACCGAAGCGACGGTTGCCAGCCGGATAGTCGAGCCAGAGCGAACGGATGCCGGTGGCATTGGCAGCGAAGCTGACGCAGGCGTCGAAGCGCCACCGACCGGCGAGTCCAGCCGGGATGACGATGCCCCCTGCATTGGGCGCGTGCAGCCCATCGGTGTCGATGAGTTCCTGATCCCACGTCACCGTCGTCACCGCCCCCGTCGCGGCCGAGGGGCCAGCGATCGAGTTGCGGAGTTGGAAGCGCGGCATCCCGCCAGCGACGATCACCCACTTGTTCACGACCCACATGAACAGTCGGAAGGTGTTGGCAACCGACGCAAGTTGCCCGTTCGATCCCGTCACCGCGTTGAGCGCGGCCGTGTTCGGGTAGATCTGGAACAGCGGGCTCGGCGTCGGTGGGGCGGGCGCATCTGTGTCGTACCAGAGCTCCGTCTGCGGGTCAGTCGGCAGTGGATCGTTGGGTCCGACGAACACCTCGTTGGGCGCGACCGCGCCGACTGTCACCCACGCCCCGCCGACGAACGCCTTGGTGGTCGGCGGGTTGGTGGACGTGTCGATCCACATCGTCTCGTTGCCGCTGGGTGTGGTGCTGCCGATGAACACTTCCGGGGGCGTGGCGAAGTTGATCGGCGTCCAGACGTTGGCGATCTTGGCGTAGAGCACGGGCATCAGGCGACCCCCGTGAAGATGATGTAGTTGACCGCGACCGAGGGCTGCACGTTGGCGTGCGCCGTCCCCGATCCAACGCTGTCGGTGTTGCCGTTGATCGGGTGTGCGTGGCGCGCGTTCGCGCCGCCCGTGTTGAAGGCGTGCAGGTGATCAGGCGATGGGTTGGCGTCGGTCGTGATCGCATTGCCGGGAACACCACTGCCCGGCGCGGTGGCGATGTTCGACCCACCGCCCGACAGCCGCTGAGCCACGAAGTACGAGTTGCCGCCATCGACGTAGTGCAGGTGGTTCATCGTGCGGTCGGCCGCGCCGGTCGTGCCGCCGTGGGCGTGGTCCGGCGTGTCGTTGCCCGACCAGACGTTGACCGGGTGGGTGTGCGCGGCCATGTTGGCGAGCGTCAGCGTCACCGTCTCCGCACCGAACTTCGTGCCGAGCACGCGGTTGGTCAGGCCCGCTCCTTGCCCCGCGCCGACCGGCGCGACGCCGCGCATGTCTGGCAGGGCGAACGTCGTGCTGCCGTCACCCGCTCCCCACGTGGTGCCGATCGCGGCGAACAACCCGGCGTAGGTGGTGCGCGATCGCAGCGATCCGTCGCAGACGAGATACATCGGCGGCACGACCGCACCGGGCCACATCTTCATCTCGCCAACGAGCGTGCCCGCGCCGGTCGGGGGCGGAATCGGGTTGGCGTCCGTGTCCACCCACAGTTCGTAGGTGTTGGCGGTGCCGGGGTCGTTGGCCTGGATGATGACCTCATCGATCCCACCGCCGCCACCCCCACTCCCCGCGGGAACCCACGCCCCGCCGACACGCGCGTAGAGCGTGGGTGGCACGGCGTCCGTGTCGAACCACAGTTCGTAGGTGCCACCCGGATCAGCCGGTCCGATGAACACCTCGTTCTCGATCGGCTGGTTGATCCACTTCGTGTCGAAGTCAGCGGTACTGGCCTTGGCGAGGATCTGATCTTGCAATCCTCCAGGGGCAACCCCCGGTCCCGCTGGACCCGCTGGACCGGCAGGCCCCTCGGGACCGGGTGGCCCCTGTGACCCACCGCCGCCGCCGATGGGCGACTGCGAGCCGGTGGGTGGGATGGGATGGCTGACCCAACAGTTGGGAGGCTCGTTGCGCCACAGGACCATGTTCTCCAGGTCGAGGTACGTGACGCCGGGAGGCGTGTCGAGGCAGTTGGGCAGCGCTTCGTCGTTGGGCACCGTGCCGTAGGCGAAGGCCGGTGAGTACATGAGCTCGGGCTTTCGCTCGACACGGCGCAGGCGGACGTTGACGTCGGTGAGGAAGCCGCTGAGGTCTTCTTGCTTGGTGACGTCGTTCGCCATCAGGGGGGATCGATTCTCGTCTTCGGCGCGCTGATCGCGGTGAACTGCACGGTCTCGCCGGTCGGTGCCGACTCATTGACCACGATCTCGTTGAGGCGCTGCCACTCGGTGACGGTGCGGCACATGCGGGTGACGGTGATCGGGAACCACGCGCCGGGGATCAGTTCGGACATCGCCCACGGTGCGCCGGGAAGCAGCGTCGTGTTGGCGGGGATGACGACGCTGACCGGGGCGGGCGACATCTTGTCGATCGCTCGCGCTGCGGTCTGCGACCACGATGTCAGTTCTTCCGGCGTGGGCGGGTCGTTCACGCTGTCACCCTCGGAGGTGTTGGAGATGAGCAGGTCGATCTTGCCGTACTGGTTGTAGTACAGCGGCTCACCGATCGCCATGCCTGCGTAGCCGCGGCCGTTGGTGACGAAGCCGCGCGTGGCGAGTTGGTAGCCGTACTCCACGATGCGAGGGAACTGGGACATGAACTCCTCGCTGATCTCGGGCAGCACCGCCCAGGCGTAGTTGATGTCGAAGAAGTAGATGTCGCGATTGACCGTGCAGTAGTCGGTGCCCATGTCCTCGGCGTACTTGTCGAAGTCCTCCCACACGGTCATCTGGAACGCATTGACGATGCGCGTGGTTCGCGGCTCGGTGTTGATGTCGGGGTTGTGGATCGCGATGCAGCGGCCGACCATGTTCCACGGGTCGCCGTCCGCGGAGAAGCACTGCTCGTTGAGCAGCCAGTCCATGCGTTGGATGACGCGACCGATGTTCGGCCAGGACTGGTTGTAGCCGACCTCCAGCACTCGCTTCTTGGCGACCCACAGGAAGTCTTCGGCGAACACCCGCACCACGCTCCAGTCGTACTCCAAGCGGGTGATGACGCCCTGCCACACTGGCTCGTCATCGCGCAGGATGTGAAGCTCCATGATCGCCGTGCGAAGATCGCCCAGCAGTTCACAGCACTGGTAGGTGGGGACGACAACCTCGGAGTGGGACACGTCGTCACGGATTCGGTTCCAGCGCACTGCCGTCAGTGGCGTGAGCTCACCGATGAAGTTGACGCCACCGCGCTCGTAGACCAGGGCGCGATGAGTCGCACAGGTGAACTCCGGCTCGACTGGCAGCGACATGGCTACCCGACTGCGACGGACGCCGTGCGGAGAAGGATGCGAACCTCGTGCCCAGCCTCCTGGTCGATGGTCACGCGGTAGAGCGAGTCGCTGAACTCGGGCCAGCGCAACGGCCCGTCGTCCCAGTCACGCGCGAAGTTGATGAGCGACCGCTCCACGCCAGCGCTCTCGGCCACAGCGGTGTGGCGGTGGACGTCGATGATGACGTGCGAGTTGGCCGGGATGAACGGCAGCAGGTAGCCACCGACGCGCACCGCGCCGTCCCACAGCCCGATCCGCACGAAGCCCGCGGGCTGAGCGAAGGTCGTCAGTTCGAACACCGGCTGCACCATCGCCAGCGTCGAGCCTTCAGCGTTGGGCACCCAGACGATGTTGTGGCGCGTCCACGATGACGGGATCATCGGGTCGAGCTTCAACGGCGAGGGGCGGGTGAGCACCCCGGCGATGTGACGCATCGACGTGCGGCCGGGGATGTCGAACGGGTCGGGGACAGGAGGCGGCGGTGACGACAGCGGCTCGACCAACGTGCCAGCGCCCAGCGCGTCGAGCACACCGCGCGAGAGGCCCTGTCCGTACTTCTTCGGGTCGGCGGCGACGATCGTGATTTCGAACTCCACCAGCGCCCCGTCCGAGTACATCACCGGGTGGCGCAGGACCGTCGCACCCGTCGTCACGGCGACGTTGTTGTAGTGGCGGATGTACGGCGCGACGCAGTTCTCGATGCAGCAGGTCCACCCAGGCGGGCCACCTTGCAGGTCGTCGTAGAAGTCGGGCCACGAGCACCAGTCGGGATCGTCCGCTGGCGGACCGGCCGTCAACTCGGCGTAGGTCGCGGGCCACCACGACGGCGTGCAGTCGGTGGGGCCGTTGGCAAGCTCGGCGTAGTTGTGAATCCAGCACGGGCCTCCGGGCTGGTCGTCCTCACACACGCAGGGGCAGCAGTCGAAGAACGTCAGCCGGTGGCCGATGCAGTTGTCCACCTCGATCGCGTTGAGCGCCGAGGCCATCCAGTTCAGCCCCGCCGTCAGCGAGCACTCGTCCTCCGCGATGGCGATGCCGTGCAGGACGAGCGTGCGCGGACCGAAGTAGGGCGGGCCGATCACGCCGCCTCCGCTGACTGCGTTGGCGACCGACACCTGGCGGGTGCTCGACTCAGCGCCCGCGATGTCCAAGCCGATGACGCCCAGGAAGCCCCACGTGTCGGGGTTGTCCACGTCGTACCACGGCGCAGGGTCGAGCGCGACGCCTTGGTAGTTCGCTCCACCCGGCACGACCACCTGTGCCTCGGGGCAGTCCAGACACTCCTCCAGCCAACAGATTCCCGCCTGGCGCGCGTAGGCGTAGGCGCGGCTGTTGTTCACGAACTCGGTGTACGGCGCGGGCGGTGTCTCGAAAGGATCACCGTCACCGAGTAGCAGCCATCCTGGGTACACAGAGCCTCCTAGACCTGCTGCGCCATTGCGACGGCGCGGTTGACGATTTGTGTCGCCACGGCGACGGGATCAGCACTCTGCGGCAGGATCGTCTGGTACAGGTTGATCTGCTTGCCGACCGCTGGCCCGGTGGGGTTGCTGTTCAACGGCGTGACGACCGTACCCGGCGCGAGGAACGTGGGCGAGTCGATGACCGCCGAGCGGCCACCGCGACTGATGAACTCCGGTCCTGCCTCACCACCGATGCCGCCCATCGCGCCGACCACGCCGCCCATCGCGAAGCCAGGCACACCCGTCACCTTCGTGGTCACGGTGATCACCCGGCCGTCGAGCGCGTCGATCTTGCGCTTGATGTTGTCGAGCTCCACCTGCGCCGAGCCGCTGAGCAAGGTGAAGGTCGTGTTGACGATGCTGTCGATGCCGTCGAGCGTCTCGCTGTACTCAGACGCCTTCGTCTGCGCGTTGGTCAGGCCCGTCTGGATGAAGCCGGTGGCAACTTGGTCCGGCGTGTCGTCCAGCGTCTCCTTGTAGGTGTCGGCCTTGGTCGAGGCATCCTCCAGGCCCGTGTGTTCGAAGTCGGTGGACACCTTGGCTTTGGTGTCGTCGGTCGTCTTCTTGTAGTCGGCGGCCTTGGTGTTGCTGTCCTCCAGCCCCTTGTGTTCGAACTCCGTCTGGACGACGCCCTTCATCTTGTCGACGTTCTCGATGAAGGCATCGGTGTCGGTCAGCCCCTCCTCCATGCCGGGGGTGGCGATGGTCGTCTCGATGCTCTCCGGGGTCAGGCCGAGCGCGTTGACATACGCCTCGGCCTCGGCGGTGGTCAGGCCGAACTGGGTCAGTTGATCGATCAACTGCTGGCGCAGCATCGACACCTGCGTGGCAACGAAGCCCGTGTCCTCACCGGCCGTCACCTGTGCGGCGGCGAAGTCGAGGATGGCGCTGATCTGATCGCGGATCACCTCGCGGTTCTTCAGCGCCCCTTCGCTGTTGTCGGTCAGCGACTTGGTGAACTCGTCATTGCCCGCGACCGCGTTGAAGATCTGCGTGTTCGTGTCCGAGATGGCCTGCTGCAACTCGTCCCACGTCGCCTGCTGGTCGAGCATCGGGTTGATGAGCAGGTCGAAGGCTTCGGTCATCGCGCTCGCGGCGTCGGCCGCGGCCGTGGCCTGCTTGGCCACCTCCGACATCTCTTCCTTCGTCTCCCGCAGCGGGTCGAGCGCGCCCTCCATCGCGGCGCGCTGGTCCTCGATGTTCTGCTGCAAGGTCGCCGCGGCAGCGCTGGCCGCATCCGTTTCCAGCTTGTTGGACGCGAGCAGCGCGGTGAACTGGTCGTACAGCGGCAGCAGGTCTTCCCCGGTGCGCTTCAGCCCGGTCATCTCCTCGGCCTGGGCCAGCAGTGACTGGGTGGTCTTGTCGGACGCGGCCCGCGCGTTGAGGAACTCCTTGACGGTCTTGTCGATGTCCACCCCATCGGCCTGGTCCTGGATCTCCTCCAGGGCACTGCCGATGGCGATGAACTCGGGCGTGAGGTCTTCGACGCCGATGCCCAGTGCTTCGAACTGCTTGGCCAGTTCGATCAGGTCTGTCTCGGCGGCGTTGCCCTCCAAGGCTCGCTTCACGCTCTTGGCGAACGTGCTGAAGTCTTCGTCGGTCAACTCCACGGCCAGACCGAGTGCCTCCGCTTGCTCGGCCGTCAGGCCAGCCTGCTCGGCCAGATCGGACAGCGCCTTCACCGGGTTCTTGCCGATCTTGATGAAGATGTCGGCGGTGTCGTCGGTGGTCTTGCCGATCACACCCAGCGCGATGTTCAGCTTGTCGGTGGCCCCCGTCGTGTCCGCCAAGGCTCGCGACAGTGCCCGCGTGCTGACGGTCGCGACGTCGGCCGCGGTGACGATGTTGACGAGCTCGTTGACCTGACCGACCAAGGACTGCGCGGCCTCGCTGGCCCGCTTGGACGTCTCCGACTCCTCGTCGTTGAACAGGCTCATCGCGCCGACCGCGAGTGCGGCCGCTGCGGAGAGGATCAGCAATTCGGAGTTCACGGTCTTCATCGCGGTCATGGCCGCGGACACGGCCTGGATCGCCTTGACCATCGCCAGGAAGGCGAGGCCCGCGGCGACGACGGGGCCGGGGATATTGGCGATGATCTCGGCAATGATCGTGATGATCGGTTCCAGGTTTGTCAGCGCGGTGAACAGACTGGTGAAGCCCTGGACCAGTACGTCGGTGATGCTGGCCTGCGCCATCAGCGCGAGGAACTCCGCGAACACCGGCAGCAGTTCACCGATGTCGGCGGCGAGGTCCGCGAACGCGCCGATGGCAGCCGGAGTGATCAGGTTGTCGAAGGCTTCGCTCACCCCCTCCAACAGTGGAGCCAGTGACTCGATGATGGTGGTGCCGGACTTGAAGAAGTTGTCGAGCGCCTTCTGTCCGGCGACGGACTTCATCCAGTCGTTGAACTTGCCGACGATGTCGGTCAGGCTCTGCACCAGCCCGTCGCCGCCGTCCTTGCCCGCGTCGAACAGGGTGAACAGCGCCTTGCCGACCTCACCGATGAGGCGGAACCAGTCCTTCAGCGACTCGACGCCCTCCACCAAGAACTCCATCAGCGCGCCGCTCTTGACGCCCTCATCGATCATCTTCCCCAGCGATTCGGCGGCGGCTTCGATGCTCTTGGCGAGCGCGCCCGCGGCTGGTGTTGCCGCGCGGAAGAACGGCTCGATGGCGTCGATGATGAGCACCACCGCGTGCAGCAGATCGTCGATGGCGGGCTGCATCGAGCGGAACAGATCGCCCAGTTCCAGGTCGGTGCCGACGTCAGCCAAGTCCTTGAAGAAGGTGTTGAGCGAGTCGGCGGCGAGGTCGAGCGCCAGCCCAACCTGGGGCAGCAGCGTGTCGGCCAGTAGCTTCAGCTTGACGTCCAGCCCTTCGAACAGTTCGTCCTGGGTGGCGAGGCGGATGTCACGCAACTCGGGCACGATGTCAGCGAAGGCACCCGCCACCTTGCGGGCCTCGGGTGACAGTTGCGCGAGGGTCTTCTGCACGTCCTCGGCTTCGATGTTGAACTCGCGGCCCTCAGA
>Ga0209593_10000049_pt1 | contig 60724 bp, 68 predicted proteins | sample PPLLaktember2015_3_FD_187260 | JGI IMG/M metagenome (GOLD analysis project Ga0209593, IMG submission 187260) | Freshwater sediment microbial communities from Prairie Pothole Lake near Jamestown, North Dakota, USA - PPLs Lake P7 Core (6) Depth... | ecosystem: Environmental > Aquatic > Freshwater...
CGGATGTAGCTGACCGTGCGGCTGAACCCGTCAACGGCGGTGACCCCGTCGTTGGCCGTCAGTGCGTTGCCGCCCGCTATCGACACCAAGTCGGTAGCGATGACGCTATCGTTGAGGTTAACTATCCAGTTCTGGGGGGTGCGTGTACCGAAGTTGCCCGATATGGGAGCCGAGGAGATCGGGCCGCCGGAGATCGACATGCCACTCCTCCCTCTAGGCGAACGTCTCGCGGACTACGAACTGGATACGATCCTGCACCGTCAGGATGAAATTGTCCTCATGTATCGACACCTCGCCCTCATATTGTCCGGGCTTGACGTTGAGCGCGTTGACCGGCCAATCGAACCGCACGAGCCCGCCCTCGCCGGGCAGCCCCTCACCGGGGTCGATCTCACCCGAACAGGACGGCACGCCGGGCAGCTTCACGCCGAGGATTGTTTGCAGTGTGTCAATCGTTCCTACCTGCCGAAACTTCATGTATGGCAGGACTGCCGGATCACTGAGATTGACCGGCCCCGTATTCTCGTCGCTGATCGCGGCGACAACACTGGGCTGGGTATCTCCAGCCATGAGGCGGATGCGGCACGCCATCTCAGTCCATCCTGTTGGGGCGTACGACCAGCGTCGCCCGAGTGAGGCCCCGGTTACGGTCGGCGCGGGCGGACCCGACTGCGCCGTAGTACATGCGCCGGAACTTGGTTGCCTGATCATCGTCCGAGAACGACTGGTTGGGTATCTCGTGCAGCCGCGCCCGCGCGCCGTACGAGAGTGCATCGCCGTAACGATCCCACAGTTCGCCCGGCAAACCTGTCGCGTCCCGTGACGGGCGAAGCGCCAGCGTCGTGTGGATCAGCGACCCGCCCGCCTGCACCGTCGACGGCGATGGCAGGAGCAGCAGAGTGCACGGCTCCTGCTGGCTGAAGTAGGCCGGTCCCCCGGTCGACATCAGCCAGTAGCGCCGCGACATCAGCTGCACCGTATCCTCCCCGAGCGGCTGCAGTTCATTGCCGTCGTACCAAGCCTGATGAACCCGGACCAGCACCGCGCCCTTCGGCACGTCAAGCTCGTAGTCCGAGATGCCCTGCTCCGCCGGGATCGCCACCGAGTTGTACAGCCACGCGTGGGTCTTCTCGAAGAAGTCCACCGCTGTCGACTTGAGCGCCTCGGTAACCGCAAGCTCCGGCGCATCCGGCACGTAAGGCCGGACCAGCGCATACATCTCGTCCCAGCGCTTGATCATCTGGCCGTGGCCTTCATCGACGGGTCAACAAGACCGAGTTGCAGGTTGGGGTTGGCTGCCAATTGTGTCGTCTCTCCCGTTTGCATGAAGCCCATGAAGGACTGCAGGAAGTTGGTCGCCAGCTGCAGCCCCGCAGCGAAGTCGCTGTCTTTCGAGTGCATCCGGTACAGCAGGTAGTCGAGCAGCGCCGTCTGGTAGAGCGGCTGCACGGTGATGTCGTTATCCACAGCCACGAGTTCGGGCGGGTCAGCGGCGTAAATCAGCTGCACCTTCCCCTTGCCGTTGTTCGGCGGCCATACGTAGAAATTGAGCGGCTCGGCGGGATCATACACATAGTTGCGCACAGTCTGCGCCGGGCAATGCAGGTGCCAATCCGGGTCGGAGGTATCGAGCACCTCGCGGCTGGAAACCCGAACCGCCCGCCCCGGCGCTTCCGTCGTCGGGTCGACGTTGCGGAGGATCGACAGCAGCATGTACGCGCCAACCGGCAGGACCTGCCTAGTCCCCCCTACGAGCGGTACGATGTCGGTCTTGGCCGAGGCGGACGGGGCCATAGCGACGATTGTGCGTTGACCGTCCGAGAGCCAGAGCAATAGCTCGTCGTCCTGCCAACGCATCTTGCCCACGTCGATGGCCTGTAGTCGGGCACGATTGATGATGGCACTGGCGGCGACCATAAGCCCTCCACAGGTATGAGGAGAGCAATTCCGGTGCCGCCGTCAATGCTCCCCTCACCCTCTTTACCGGGTAACGATCCCCAGTACGAGCGCTTGCGGCTTGATGGTCTTGCGACCATAGACGCACAGGCCACGCACCAGCGTGCCGAAATCGGTCGGGTTGGGAAGGCTCTCAACCTTGTCGATCTGGCTCGCCCACGTGATCGCCATTTTGTGACCACCGAGCATTGCCTCGCGAGCAACTGCACCGGCATTGACAGTGCCGTCGAAGTTGAACCCGGCGAGGCCCTGCGGCATCAGGTTCGACACGTAGATCGTGAACCGATCAATCATGCCGATCTTGCCGTTGCGGATCGTCGACTGGGCATCACCCGTCAGGTACGCCTGCTTCAGTTCGGAGTTCACCAGCGTGTTGCGAACGCGCGGGGAGACCAGCAGCCAACGGTCCGTCTCCGGCACGTTCTGCTCGTCGAGCGCCGCCGCCATCGAGGTGATCAGCCCGACAATGGTATCCTTGTTCAGCGCAATCGGAACCGCGTCGGTGCCCAGCGAATAGCCGCTGGAAATCTGACCAGCCGTGCCGCCCATGTTCTTCGGGTCGGCGGTGCCGACCACGTACTTCAGGGCTTCGCGGTCAATGGCGATGGCCATCTGCTTCGACGCGTCGTTGGTGAACATGTCCATCAGGTTCGGGGCCGACTGGACCTCGTACACGTCGGAGATGTTGACGCCGAAATAGTTGCCCTTGTCGATATCCATCTCGACCTTGTTCGGGGCGAGCACCTCGTACACGAGGTTCTGGCCGACCGTGTACGGATTGATGGAAACGGACGGAGCCTGCAGCATGATGATCTTGTCACCCATGCTCTTGATCTCGCCCTCGTAGTCGGTGTTGGCGATCTCGCCGAACACCGTCGTGGCGTACAGCTTAACGATCAGCTTCGACGACCAGAGCGTGGGAATGAACGTGCCCGAATATGCGGGGGTAGTGTTCTGCGGGGATTGTACCGGATACGGCATGACACCCTCCATGGGTCAGGTTGGGATGGAGATGGATGGGGTCGCCGTGTCGGCGGTATCCCGTGTGTCGTGCGCCCGCAGGGTCTGCTCCGATGTGGCCAGCACTATAGCTCTGGCGTTTCGGTCGCGCAATATGCTAGTTAACAGGTGTGCCGACCGTCACTAAACTTTCTCAGGATGAGCTTGTCGCCATGGAGGCGCTGTCACGCATAGACGCGTGGCGGGTCGTTGCGGCCCGCATCCACCGCGAGGTCGACGCGATCAAGTTCAACCTCTCCACCGTCCCCGACGTCGACAGGTTGCGACAGCTGCAGGGCAGCGCGCAGGCACTGGAAGGTTTACTCTCCGAGGTTAACGGCGCACGGGATACTCTACGAAAGTTGGGATGAAACGATGCCTCCGAAACACGTCGAAGAAGCCAAGCGCATCGCCGAGGAACACGATGCCGAAGTCGCGGGACAGCCAGCAGCTGGAACGGAAGGCACGGCTGAGAAGGCTGGTAATGGAGCACCTCCGCCTGCACCTGAGCCTGCGCCACAGCAGGCTCCAGACCTTACGCCTCCGCCCCCCGGCGACGACGGCGACTGGCAGCAGAAGTACCAGACCCTAAAGGGCAAGTTCGACAGCGAGGTCCCCCGTCTCAGCGGCGAACTGCGCGAGACGCGCGGACAACTCAACGAGGTCCTCAACCGGCTCGACCAGATGCAGCCGCCGCAGCCGCAAGCGCAGCCTGCGCCCGAGGCACCGCTGGTCACCGACGAGGACATCGAGAACTTCGGCCCGGAACTGGCGGACTTCATCCGCCGCCAAGCCACGGTGGTGGCAAGCGGCATGACCGCCGGATTACGGGAGGAGAACGCAACCCTCCGGCAGCAGGTCGAACAGGTCGGGGCCACCACCGGACAGGTACAGGTCGACCGTTACCTCACACGATTGAGGGAACTGGTGCCCGACTACGAGACGATCAATGTCGATCAGGGGTTTTTGAATTGGCTGGGCGAGATGGACCCGATGGCCGGAGTACCCCGGCAGGCGTTCCTCAACACTGCGTTCGAGGCACGCGATCCGGACCGTACCGCAACGCTGTTCAATTCCTACAAGGAGCAGGCTGGCATTACCCCCCGTCAGCCTGCTCCGACGCCGCCCGCTCCCCAACCGCAGCCCGGCAACGGCGCTGTCCCAGCCGGACTGGAGACCCAGATATCGCCGGGCTCGGGAAGTGGCGGCGGTGTCCCGCAGGGCGGCACTGCCGACCAGATTTGGACCGCAGCCGACATCCGCAACTTCACCAACGACATCCTGCGCGGGACCTACAGGGGTCGCGAGGGCGAGCAGGAGGCTATACAGAACGCCATCGACAGTGCGATACTGGACGGCAGGGTTCGCGCGTAGGAGGCTGACATGCCGTTGAAAAAGGGCAAGTCGAACAAGACCGTCGGCGACAACATCAAGGAGATGGTCAAGGCTGGCCATCCCCAGAAGCAGGCAGTCGCCGCAGCATTGAGGCAGGCCGGAAAATCGAAGAAGACGAAGTAGCCTTCCGGGTCGCCCCGATGGGCCCCGGAGCATTGGGTCCTGCGGACCCGATGGTGACGCTTGATAGTCTCGACGATCAGGCGTTCACCCAGCTGTGCTCCGACGACCCGCGTCAGGCCCGCGAACTGGTGCGCGGCCTCGCCCTCAAGATATCCCCCGACGCCCTGATGGTCATGTACCGCAAGCTGACCGCCAACGAGACCGCACCTGCCGAGGTGCTCAAGATGGCAGCGGAGATATTCTCCATCGCTGGCGTCAGGCAGGGGCCGCAGGCCGGGGACGGCACGGTCGAGCCGAAGTTCACAATTTCTATTAACCTAGGGCAGCAACCCCAGTCTATTCCGCCCATGATTGACATGAAGGTAGTACCCGCGCACGCCTATCCGGCGTTTGACGAAATAGTACTCGGAAAGGAAGAATGATCATGGGCAAAGACACACGCGCTGAGAGTGGTGGCGGACCTCCCTTGGGTGGCGGCGAGCCCGCCCCGCCGCTGGCGGAGGAGCCCCCCGTTGCATCGCCGCTGCTCAACCTGACCCCCATCGAACTCAGGGACGGTGAGTATGCCTTCATCGATGTGCGCTCGGTGATCGGCATCTACCCGCTGGACAGCGGCACGGTGACGGTGATCACGACCGGCGGCGCGTTCGACGTGTCCGGCACGCCCCAAGCCATCTACGACATGCTGGTGGCGGCAGCCTCGGTAGCCGAGGAACGCTAGGTCCAGCCAGCAGCGGAGGCCAGTTCCACTGGCTTCGCCGCGACCTGCGCCTTCGACCCGAACACCGCCCCGCCCGAAGCGTTGACGGCTGCGTACTGCAGCGCCTCGCAGACGTGGCTCCACTGGTTCTTCTCGGGCAGCACGCTGGTCTCGCCAACCTTGTTGATCTTGTAGCGGTAGCGCCCGGCCAGCCCGGCGATCAGCACCACGCAGCTGGGGTCGATCAGCAGCGCCGCCTTCTGGTCGATCTGCCGGGCGAGGAAGTAGTCGACCGCCGACACACGCCCGACGATGGCGTTGGTGAAGGCCGGGCGGGTGCGGTAGCCAGCGCCGATGAAGATGTCGACCACCGACCGCTCGTCAGTCTCCGCTCGCTTCGTCGCCGCCGGATCGGTGATCACGATCACCGGGCAGCCGTTGAACCTCGGCGTCGCCAGCAGCGGGCGGAGGTGTTCGTTGATCATGCGCAGTGCGCCGCTGTCCCGAGTGGTGATCTCTGCATGGGTGATGAGGCGATGGCCGGGGTGTAGCTGGTTGATGGTGCATGCCGGTGTCAGTCCTGCGTCAACGCCGATGATCAGCGGATAGGCCGGGTCACGGATAACCTCTGTCGTCGACTTGGCTACGTGGAAGTCGCGCCGGAAGCCGGGCCATACCGGCTTGCCGGAGAGGGTGCGACCGAACTTGTTGTGGATGTAGATATCGATCCACTCCTGAGACTTACCCTCCATCAGGTTCTCGTAATAATTCGCCGGGAGGTACTGCCTCCAGTCCGCCTCGGGGCTCAGGCCCGACGGCTGGATGAACACGTCCATGTTGCCGGGCGGCTCGCTCAGTATCCCCTCCCAGTAAGAGCCCTCGTCGGGCGGGTTGGTCGAGCCGAACACCTGCCCGAGTTCCCGGCCAAGTTCGTCGACGCATCCGGATATCGGCTCGCCGCGCACGTTCACTCCCCACTCGGGGCGGTGCGGCACCAGCATCGCGTCGGGGTAGCGGCCAACGCGTCCCTGCAGGGCCTCGAACACCGAGCGGTCGATCTCCCTGAACTCGTCCATGAAGGCGAACGACAGCTGCAGGGACAACAGGCGGCGAACGTCGGCGGCATCGTCCAGCCCGCGAAACAGGACCGCGACCTCGACCGGTATCCCGTCGTTGCCCATGTAGTTAAGCTCGAACCGCTTCTCGGTCCTCCACCAAGTCCCTGCTGTTCCATCCGGGAATTGGCGGAGCCAGTCGGGGATGGTCGCATCCGCGAGCATCGCGGCGGTGTTGCGGACTATGGCGCAGCGCGCTTGTCTTACGCCGTGCACGGATGGCGTCACCAACGAGGCCAGCAGCGGGACCTTCATCAGTGACGCCAAGGTCTTGCCCGACCCGAGGGGACCGACCTGCAGGTCGACGAACTTGCGCGACAGCAGGTAGGGTTCGAGCGAACCCACTGGCGTGTAGTTGATCCCCGTGGTTTTGGGGGGCAGGGGCGGCTGCGGGGCGGTGGCCATGCTACTGCCTAGGCGGCGAGAAGTTGTCCGTGATCGGAGCCTCGCTCCCCATCAGCGACTGGCCTGACGGGCTCGGCCCGCCGGGACTGACTGGAGTAGGCGGCACCGGTCCCGCCTGCGGAGCCATCTGGCCGGTCGCCTGCGCCGCCATCGCGTCCTGTGCCAACCGCATGCGGATAACATCCAAGGGGGGCACGACGCTATCGGTGTCGATGTCGAGCGCCTTGGCGCTTTCCCTCAGGAGCGCTGCGCGACCCTCGACCCCGACGATCTGCATGTCGACCGGGTTGGCGGTGGCGGCGAGGAACTCGGTGCGGCGAAGCTGGGCGCTCTCCTTGGCAACCAGTGACGAGGCTCCACGGGCGATCACCTGCACGTCGCCCTTTAGCGCGGGGTCGAGTGCATAGCGCATGTTGTACTGGTAGAGCCTCTCAAGCAGGGGGCCCAGTACGTTGCTGTCGATCCCCGCGACCACCTGCTTGATCACCCGGCTGGCGTTGTTCATCAGCATGCTGAGACCGCTCGCTGTGCGACCGGCCCCGCCTGCGTCGCCGACGAGATATTTGGGCAGGCCCGAATACTCGTCGGCGAGGTTGGAGAAGAACTCGAACACCCGCATCAGTTCGTTGACGCGGCTGTCGGGCTGGAAGAACTCCATCGGTTTCTGGTTGGTCCCGAACGGGTCGGTGGTGACCTGCCAGATGCGCCACGGGATGAGGCTGGTGATGTTCTCGCCTGACGCAAGGCGGTCGGTGTTGATGACGACCTGCGGCCCGGATGCTATGGAGGCGTTGTTGACCACTGCCCGAGCGAGGGCATTGGTGATTGACTGGGAGGGTGCAACCAAGTCATGGACCGAACGTCCCCAGAAGCTGTCCGGCACGTCCTCGTACGAAGCCCGATAGTAGGGGCGGCGATAGAGTGGGTCGCCGTTGAGCACCGCCTTGATCACGTATGTCCCGATGATCCAGACCTCCGCCTCGTACTCCTTGGCTACGTCCGGGACCTCACCTTCGGACAGGCCGAAATCGCGAAGCATCTGCCCCGACACGCAGCCAAAAAACTGTAGCGCGTCGATCCGGGTATCGGCAGGAGCGTTGCCCTCGCGCCCGCCGTGGGTGCCGGTGGCGACCCCCGGCAGTCCCTTGGCGCTGGCAATGGGCGAGGCAGCGTAGCTGGTCCAGTCCGACAGGCCGCCGCGACCGTGGTCTTCGAGGACCAGCTTGATCGCGCCGTTGTCGTAGCCCGGCACATCCAAGAGTTCGGTCAAGTGCCGTCTGGAAAGACGGTGCTTCTCAATGATGTAGCCGTCGTTGGGGTGCTTGGCTCCGGGTGACGGCCAGACCATGGAAGGATCGACCCGCTCGAACTCAACGACCAGCTGGACCTCGACAGTTGGGGCTCCGGGGGTCGGACCGGAGGAGGTCGCTTGGCTGGCTTGGGCGGGGCCGGACGGGGAGCCGATGTCGTTGGCGGCAACGGCGGGGAGTTGCTGCGGCTTGTAGGTCAGCTTCGGTTTGCGGCGCAGGACGGGGCCCTTCAGTATGGCTGCCGGGTAGATGGTGATGTCGTCGATGAAGGCGGCGACCGCCTCCAGCCAGCCGCCGTCGAGTAGCTGGTCCTCCATCTTGTCGGCCATCTTGCCAGCGGCATCGCGGGCGAACGCCTTGACCCTCGCGTCCTTCAGTTCGCGGAGGGTCTTGATCAGGGACTGCTCCTGATCGGGGTTAAGCGGGGTGCCCGCGATCATGGCGTCGCGGATCACCCCAGCTGCTTGGATGATGGCCTGCTCGTCCGCTTCAGGGGGGACGTCCGGAACGGGCGATGGGGCCAAGGTCCAAGGTCGGTCGACGCCAGTGGCCAAGAGGATGTCGCGCAGCCAGCTGGAGGCGGCACGGCATTTGACACTGGTCAGGTTCATGTAGACTTCAGAGCCGCCCATCTTCCTGATCTCGGAGAGCTTGCTCTGGGAGTATACCCCTCGTCGAGCCAAGAGGGCCGAGGCCATCCGGTCGTCAATGCCTTGGCTTGATCGGGCTGAGTAGGCGGCTGTGAAAGCAGATCGGACGTGCGCGGCAAGGCTGGAGATGAACGGCTGGGTCTGTCGAAGCTGGGCGGCACGGCGGGCCTCCTCTGCTAGAGTTGCACCTAGGGATTTCGCAGTCACCAGCCCATTGCTGATGACGACGGTGGAGCGGGGAGTGATCGCGGCAGGGACTTCGATTGGAAGTCCCGTAGGGGACAGGCCACGCTCACGATTGGCCGGGTCATTGGTACGACCGGGGGGCGTGAATGGCGGGCGGACTGGGGTTGACGCCATGGCAGTGGTTTACCACCACATGAGGCAGACGGATAGGGGTCAGGCGGCCTCGGTAGAAGTACTGAGTTTCTGGCGATATAGGACATACTGACATGCGTGATGATATGGATACGGGTCCTGACCCGATCTTGGTTTGGGGGTGGATAGCCTTGGTGGTGCTCGGGGCAGCCCTGCTGATCTACAACGTGGCCAGATAGTGGTCGGAGTTTTCCTTCTGCGTCACGTAGGCGAGGTTCGACAGCCGGTTGTTGGTCTTGTCGAAGTCGTCGTGGTTAGTTTCCATACCCGGCAGCCGGGGCCCGACGAACGCACGTAGCACGAGGTGGTGGACGAAGTAGCGATAACGCACGCCGTCGATGACCACCCTGACACGCAGATACCCCTTTATGTTGGGGTCCGCCCGGAGCGGAAAGGCGAACATCTTCACCCCCGAGCACACCTCGCCCTCGTCGGAAACAAGGAGGGGAAGACCCGGAACGACGCGCCAGTTGGCCATGGGACCGGCGTAGTGTGTCAGTGTGTAGCGGTCAAGTGTCACCATGGTTACAGTCGGTTTGAAAATGGTGCGTGCATTAAGCGGCTGGGGTATGTCTCTGCGTGGGCCGGGGCCATGGTCCCATACCCCTCCCCCCACCCCCCTGCCCTAGTCCCCTAGCGCCTTCGCCCATCCCCTTGGCCATGTCCGGGCGGGCACCTGCTATCCCTTTGATATCATTTGGTTTTTAATCAAATGCCCTAAACGCTAGGCACAAAAAAACCCGCCATGGCCTAGGCCATGGCGGGTGAGGTATCAGGTGAGGGAAGCGCTACGCCTTGGGCGGTGCCTGCAGCCAAGCAATCAGCGCCGCCTTGCGGGAGGTAAGCGCCCGGAGCAACAGGTCCCCGTTTTTCGCGTTCCCCATCAGCATCGCGGCGGCATCCTCCCGCGCCTTCTTGGTGTCAATGGCGGGCGGCACCGGCGGCGCGGCATCGGCGCTAGCGGGCTTGCCAGCCACCTGAGGCGCTACTGGAGCGGCGGGAGGTGCAATCGGTGCCGGTGCCTTCGCGGCGGCCTCTGCAGCCACTGCAGCGGCCTTGGCGGCGGCCTCCGCCTTCTGCGCGTCGGTGCGATTGTCGCCGCCGCTCCCGGCCTTGATGACAGAGAGACCGGCCTTGCGTTGCGCCTCCCGGAGCAATTCAAGGTAAGCCGTGTCACTGAGCGGCTTTTCCGCGCCGCTCTTTTTCAGAACAGCGGCGCGCGTCGGGATTGCCTTGCCAGCCGCCTGCAGGTTAGCGGCGCGCAGCATCACCTGCCCAGCGTTGCCAGTGACATAGCCCAGCACCGCCTTGCAATGGTTCATCAGCGCTCCCTCATAGGCATCGCAGAAGGCGGTATAGCCGAGCGGCTCGACGTGGGCCGCCGCAATCGCCGCGCCGAACGCCTTGCCAATCTCGACGTTGAGAGTGACAATCTTTTCCTGAGCGCCCTTCGCCTTCTGCAGGAAAGGATCGGTTGCGGCGAGCGCCACCGGCAACAGGGCTTCGACGTTGGCGGGAACGGCGGGAGCTTCAAACGATAGTGTCATGGTGGTTTCCTTCGGTACTAGAGACGTCGGCGTCATCCTGCCGACCCCATGCAGTATAAAGAGTGACACACTGACAGTCCAGACAAACCGTCTATTTATTTGATTAAAAATCAAATGGAGGCTGTGTGTCAGGAGATGATATACTGACACACATGACAACCGTTCGCCGAGCGGGGGGCGCGCGTGCGCGCGGCACGCACTTGGTACTTGGTACTTGGTATGGCGCTTGGCATGCGGGGATTTCGGCACATACTTGGTATGGCTGGTGGTTTCTGACATGCACATTTGAGGGGGTATACTAGCGGGGTGCCTTGTGGCTTTCAGCACATAAATCTGGCTGTTTTCTCTAGTTTCTTTCTTATATTTATATCAATATATACATCTACAATAGAACAATGAGTTTTAACACATACGACGCGCGCGAGACTTTGACTGCTTGGGATGCAAATCGACCGCAAAAAACGTAATAATAAAGCCTCTATTAAAACTCGCTGTTGTATTGTACAAGGCCAAAACTCGGCATCCTCCGCAGTTTCCCGCCACGCGATCCACAATGGAGACCAATATGATACCCGGCCCAAAACCGTCCATTTTGCTCAATCCGAGCGACTTCCCCGTCCCCGCCAACTGTTTTTACCCCTGTTTCTGCCCCTCATGCCGCCCGCGCGTGCGGCGCACGCGTGCCCTTTTGCAGCCCCTCGAAGCCTTTTTAACGCCCCGAATTGGTGCGCCGATAGCGAACGCGACCAACCGCAATAGCAGCGATGGGCTCTTGGAATTGTACACGCCCCTGCTGTGCCGCAAACACTCGGGAGGGCGGCAAACAGTGAAACTGTATGCCGAGCCGTCCTTCATCATCCGACGCCGGAGGGTACTTGCCTTCCTCTACCGCTGTATGACCACGCCGCAGGATGTCGAAGATTACATCCGCCTCATCCCGTCCCGTACGTGGCTGCCGGTGCCTCCGGACAACTTCGACGGCCACGACCTCGACGCGCCCCTGATCCGCAATATCCGCAAGGCGCTGACCGACGCCGGGATGATGCTCGACGTGCCGCTGTTCGGCAACCGCCTCAACGCGCCGTTGATTACCTCTGCCGCGTTCGTTGCCGACAAGCTCGACGACCTCGCCAACCTCATTACGCCATCTGCCGCTGTCCTGCTGGTCAGCCAGTGGGCCGCCCTCTGCGCCAAGGACGGCGCGGTGGACGACCCCAACGAGACCGTCCGTACCATCGCCAAGCGCGTCGCGTTCGAGCCAGACCCGCGTGATGTCTGGCCGTGGGTGCCCCGCTGGGGTCCGGCGCAGATCGGGCCCGAAGATACCGTCAACACCCGTCCCGGCCTCGTCGTCCCGAGAGAGCTTCGCCGCTGGTGGAACTTCAACGTAACGATGCTCCGGCCCGATGCCTTCGCCTACGAACGCGATCCCGACGCCTTGTCCCGCCGCGAACAGCTGCGGGATCAGCTGTACATGATGCCGACCTCGACCACGCAGCAGTCCGCTGCGCCGCGCGTGGTAGCCTCGGTAAATCCACCGCCACTGGCACCATGAGACCCATATTTAGTCCTTGACACGCCTGACACATTAGTCTATGCTTCTGACTGGCTTGGAGTTCGTCCAAGCCAGCCGGGGGCAGCCCCGGTCACTTGATTAAAAAGCAAATGACAAGGACCCGACCTAATGCGCATTTCCGAAATCGAAGCCCTGCTTCCGACCCTGTTCCACGCCAACATTCCCGTCTACCTGCGCGGCGATCCCGGCGTCGGCAAGACCGAGATGGCGATTGCCGCTGCCGTCGATATCGGCGCGGAGGTGATCTACTTCCACGCTCCCACGATGAACCCCGAGGACCTCGGCGTGCCCGACATGAGCGCCAAGGAACTGACCTTCAAGGTCAACTCCAGCATGCCGGTCTACGGCTCCAAGTGGGACAAGGCGGTCAACCCCGACGCGCCTGACCTGATCGCGGTGATCATCGACGAACTGCCGCAGTCCGACCACGGCGTGCAGAAGTCGCTCGCCAACGTCATTCAGGCGAGGGAACTCTACGGCCACAAGATGCTGCCCAACGTCCGCTTCCTCTCGACCGGCAACCGGGCCGAGAACCGGGCCGGTGCGGGCAAGCTGCTCGGCCACTTCGCCAACCGCTGGTGCTTCCTCGACGTCGACTTCTTCATCGACGATTTCCTCGACTGGTCGCTCAAGCATCAGGTCCACCCGGTGCTGCGTGCCTTCGCCAAGTTCGATAGCAAGCAGATGAACGAGTACAAGGCCGACCGCGAGGTCAACCCGACCCCTCGTGCATGGGTCCAGCGCGTTGCGCCGCTGCTCGACGCCGGGCTCCCGGTCAACCTGCTCTACGAGGCCGTCAAGGGCTCCGTCGGCGAGGGCCCGGCGACCGTGTTCCAGTCGTTCGTGAAGATGGCCAGCCACTTGAACATCGACGCGCTCATGGCCGACCCCAAGGGCTACCCGATGCCGACCGAGAGCAGCATCCTGTACGTGCTCTCGACCACGCTGGCGATGAAGTCGACGACCAAGAACTTCGCCACCATCATGGAAATCTCGAAGCGCCTGCCGCCCGAGTTCTCGGTGCTTCTCGTCTTGGAGGCGTCCAAGGTCGAGCCGCGCATCATGTCCACCCCTGCCTATCAGGAGTGGGCGACCGGTCCGGGTGCCAAGGTGCTCGGCATCTCATGATCGAGGATGACGAGAGCACCGTCTACGCCATGATCTTCATGTGGCTGGTGATCGGCTTCCTGATCATCGCCAACTGATTTGCTTTTTAATCAAGTGGGGCGGCGATCCTGCCGCCCCACAAAACCAAGGAAAACAACATGTCCGATATCACTTTCGCCTCCTCGACCATGCTGCTGTCGCTCAACATCTCGATCTGGTCCGGCAACAAGCTTGACAAGGGCGAGACCGCCGACGTTCGCTCCCGCACCGGTGCCCGGCAGGGTGCCGTCCGGGTCCACAAGTCGCTGCTGCCTGACGCTCAGGAACTGCTCGACCTGCGCCGCCACGCCACCCTCGTCCGCGAGTTCTTCAACGCCCGCACCGCGCCGTGGGCTGGCGACATGCGGATCATGCGGTCCGACGCCTACCTCGACTTCTCTCAGGAGTTGGCCGCCCACAAGCGCCACTTCTCGGTGCTGGTCGAGCGGCTGGTCGACGCCTACGAACTGCGTGTCAACGAGGCCCGCACCCGGCTCGGCACGATGTTCGATCCCGCCGACTACCCCGATGTCCGGGATATCCGCAACGCCCACGGCTTCGCCGTCCGCGTGGCACCGACCCCGTCCGTCAAGGACTGGCGTCTCGACCTCAACGACGAGGTGATGGGCGACCTGCGCCGTGATCTGGAGGAACAGAGCAACTCCGCCATGCAGGGTGCGCTGGCCGACGTGGCGTCACGCATTGCCGAGGTGGCGAAGCGGGCTCACGAGCGCCTGTCCGACCCGTCGGCGATCTTCAGGGACAGCCTGATCGGCAACATCGACGAACTTGTCGGCCTGCTGCCGATCCTCAACGTCGCCAACGATCCGCAGCTGGACGACCTCGCCACCAACCTCCGCCTGTCGGTGTTCGGGGTCACTCCCGAGGTGCTCCGTGCCGACCCGCTGGTGCGCCGCGAGAAGGCCACCGAGATGGGCCAGCTTGCCGCCAACGCCGAGGCGCTGGCCGACCTGTTCGGAGGTGCACGCTGATGGCCCAGCAAGTGATCGTGCTGCGCAGGGACGGCCACGTCGTCGCCTATCACAGCGACCTGTCAGGTGGGCTGGAGCAGGCGTTCCAGACTGCGCTGGCTGCCCAGCGCAGGGCCGAGGCGAGGGAGCCCGATGCCAAGTTCGCCCTGTCCATCGAGCCGGTGTCAGCGGTGAAAACCGTGCAGTACAAGCACGGTGGCAGGTGGCACAACATCGAGGGGCATGGCTGCGCCGACGAGGCGGAGATGCAGGAGTACGTGGACACACTCAGCAAGTATGGCCCCGGCCTCCGCGTTGCCGATGTCACCACCAACGGGGAGGTCGCGAAGTGATGGGCCGGTTCAAGGTCGCCCCGTTCGACAAGGGCTATGGCGACGGCAATCGTTTCGATGGCCTGTACGACCCGCGCTACGACTACCAGCCCGATGAGCGTGCCGAGTACCGGCAGGGCTTCGACGCTGGCCGCAACGTCAAGCTGGCTGGCCTGTGTGGAGGTGCCCGCTGATGCAATGGCACGCCCCGCTGATCGCGTTCGTGGCTCTGTTCGTGGTGATGGCTATTCTTGCCGTCGCCTCCTGACGTACACCGTGTAGGCTGGCCCACCCAGCCTACACGTGAGCGTTGACACGGCCCTGACAACCTGCTATACCATGACACATGGTCAACCAAAGGAACTACCCGATGACGCACCCGATCCTTCAGCTTCCGATCCTTCACTCCATCTCCGCCGCCGAGGTGATCAGCCAAGCCAAGGCACGCCTGATCCTGACGCAACCGTTCTTCGGCAGCCTCGCCTGCTCGATGGACTTCGTCGAGGAACCCGGCCTCAACCCTCCGACCATGGCCACTGACGGCGAGAAGGTTTACTACCATCCGCAGTTCGTGCTGACCCACACGGCGGACGAGAACCTGTTCGTGGTGTGCCATGAAATCATGCACGTGGCGCTGGTCCACATGTTCCGGATGCGGACCCGCGACATGCGGCTCGGCAACATCGCCGCCGACTACGCCATCAACGAAATCCTGTGTGTCGAGGGCATCGGCAGCTTCCCCAAGGGTGGCTTACGCGACAGCGACATCTACAAGCGTGGCGGCGGCACGATGGAGGGCATCTACTCGCTGCTCCTGCAGGAGAACCCGCCTCCGCCTCCGGGTGGCGGCGGCAAGCCGGGCGACGGTGAGCCGGGCGATGGCTTGCCCGAACTGATGGACCGCCTGCTCGAACCCGGTGCGGGCAAGAGCGAGAGCGAGGTCGCAGCCAAGGAAGCCGAGGTCCGCCTGAAGGTGGCCGGTGCAATGCAGGCAGCGGAGATGCGTGGCACCCTGCCGGGTAGCCTCAAGCGCCTGCTCAAGGACGCGCTCGACGTCAAGACGCCGTGGCAGAACGTGCTGCGCCGCTTCTTCACGGAGCGCAGCGATGAGTACCGCTCGTGGGCACGGCCCAACCGCCGGTTCGCCAGTCAAGGCATCTACCTGCCCAGCCCGGACGGGGTGCGCATGGGCATTGCCTTCTGCGGCACCGATGCGTCGGGCTCGATCAACCAGAAGATGTTCGACATCTTCGCCGCCGAGATGAACAAGGTGGTCGCCGACACTATGCCCAAGAAGGTGGTCGTCGGGGTGTTCGACACCCGCATCACGGATGAAATCGAGTTCGATCCATCCGAGGGTGATCGCATTGTGCTCACGGCCAAGGCAGGGGGCGGCACCAACTTCGCCCCGGTCATGGACTGGTGCCAGAGCAGGGACGAGGACCCGGCGTGCCTGATCATGCTGACCGACGGTCACTGCGGCCAGTTCGGCAACGAGCCCAGCTGCCCGGTGCTGTGGGCGGTGCTCGGGTCGACCGGCAACAAGAAGTTCAAGCCGCCCTTCGGCGAGGTCATCTGGATCGAGGGGTAACATGGACGTGGCCGGTGCGGGGGCACCGGCCACTGCCACTTGATTAAAAACCAAATGGAGTTCGTGCAATGGTCAAGCTGCATACCATCCCCGGCGTTCACGCCGTCACCACCTACACGCTGGTCCCTCGGGACCTGACGCCGACCACCCGCAATCTCGTGGTAGCTGCGCTGTCACGTGGCTACGTGGTTGGGCACCCCACCCACTCGGTCACCTATCAGGTGATCAGCGCACTCAGCAACGGGCTCGGCCAGAAGTTCGAGCGGCGCTTCGCCATGCCGGTCTTCGGCTTCCCGTCTGACGTTAGCACCCGCGAGTACCCGATTACCGACGTGCACTATCCGTTCGGCATGCTGGAGTTGGTCAAGCCGGAACTTGACGACCTGCGCAAGGAACTGGCGGTGACCTACTCGCTGATCACGGCCAAGACCAAGCTGGCGGTGCCGGTACGCTCCCGGTTCGTGCCCGACCTGTCAACCCCGGAAGCGAAGACCTGCGGCAGGTTTGCCGGGATCAAGCCCGAAGCGCCCCGCCTGATCGCCTTCGTCGGCACGATGGTGGCGCGTGCCGACCCGGCGTTCCGCCACGACATGCGGCTGATGCGCGAGGTGATCCAGATGGGCGAGGCGGTGCCGTACCTCGTCAAGCACAAGGTCAACCCGACCGCCAAGCCTGCCGCCAAGAAGGGAAAGAAGTGATGGTCCGGGTAGTGGGGACAGTGGCTCCGCCGCCATGGGTGGCGACAGGCGGACGCGACCCGGACAACGCACGTCTCGGGCTCGTCGAGCGGACCATCATCGGGGTCAACAATGTCTACTTCGACATCGGCACCTCGCTGAAGGACCGGTTCTGGGCGGACCACAACGCGACCGACGTGATCAACCATGCGCTGGCCGAGAACTATCGGCTGCATGGGGTGCAGCCGCTGCGTGGCGAGGGCTACCTGCCCGAGGCATGGATGACACCGATCCGGCAGGCGCAGATCGTCGTCGTCCCGTCCCGCCCACGTGGTCTCACTCTGCCGGGTGGCGACAACCCGATGTTCGGCTCGCTGACGACCCCGCCCAACCGTGGGCAGTGGGTTATCGAGAGCGGGCTGCACGCTGCCAACCTGCGGCTGACCGGCATCGTGCCCGACGCTGGCAAGGACACGGCGGTGCTGCTGGTGAACAGCAACTCGCCGGGTCCGAGCGGCGAGGTCGCATCCCTGCTCGCTACGCTGGTGGGGTGGGACCGGGACCGCAGTGCGATGATGAAGGCGGTGCGGGCGGTGCTCACCCGGTGCGACGGGGACTTGGCGCTGGCACTGACCGTGATGCCGGACCTGACACGGTTCCTGCCGCACGAGGCGTACCCGCTGCCGCCGCAACGACTGCTCGACCTGATCAAGCAGGAGCAGGCGCAACAGGCCATGATCGGGGTCGACATGGGCGCATACCTGCCAGCCACCATACGGCTGGCCAAGCATGACGAAACAACCAACGCAAAGAAGGGAACACCACGTGGCTAACGCATTTACCAAGAGCGAGAAGGACCGGACATCTGGCCGGGCGCGCACCCTCTACAACGAGATGCAGACTGTCCTGCAGGACGATACGTGGGGGGCGATGGACCCCGACGACATCGCCAAGCGGCTGGTCACCATGAACTGCCACTACCATGGCTTCAACGAACTCTCGCTGAAGCGCATGCCCGAGGTGGCACAGCACGAGGTCACCGGCATCCGCATCCTGACCGACAACAACAAGTCGCCACTGGTGCGTCCGTTGCGCAGGCCGATGAAGGTGCCGGTGGTGCTGCTGGTAGCCAACGCCAAGCGCAACAACTCTCGGTACGATGACCTGTTCGGCAACCTGTCGACCGGCAAGTCGCCCAACGCGCCGTTCCTCCTGCCGTCACCGGCGGGGGAGATGATCGGCCCGTCGTACCAGATGCTGATGAACCTGCAGCGGGAGGTGTCCGACTTGATTACCGACCAGTCCAAGATGGCCAACATGCTGCGCCATATCCTGCCCGCCTCGAAGTCGGTGCGCGCGGTGTGCTCGGTGTTCCCGGTGATCCGTCACTTCCTGTCGCCGACGATGGCTCAGGAAATTGAGGGTGTCGACCTGACCAAGGCGCGTGGTGATGTGCATAGCATATCACGTACCGTTGACATGGGCGAGATGATCCAGCTATCACTGAAGGTGGAGGCATACATGAAACACCGTGTGCCCACGAGTTAAGGAGCAGTACGATGTACTCGATTGAACAGAACGTGCCGATCCCGGTGATGCGGCATGGCGGTTCGGCGTTCCCGCTGTCGGAACTGTCGACGGGCGAGAGCTTCTTCGTCCCCGGCGGGGAGGATATCGTCAAGACGCGGGCCAAGCTGACCGCCGCCATCGCCAACCATTACCGCCGCAAGAAATCGCAGCGCCGGTTCACGGTGCAGACCCAGATCGAGGACGGGGTGAAAGGCATGCGTGTGTGGTGCCTGTCCAACCCGGACGAGAAGGACGAAGATTAGTTGGTGCCCGATTGGAACTTAGCCGGAGGTACTGCACCCCGGTGACACAAGCACTGGTTGCGTAGCGGTTGAGGGCTGCGTGCAAGTCATAACCCTCACTCGCAAGGACACGTCAACGGCCCGTCAGTCTGGGCACCCGGAACGTAGGTGCGGGGCGAAGCCAGTGAAGCAGCATACCGGGAGGCGGGGAAGTCCACGCCCCGCCTCCCAATTCATCAGTGGTCAGACATGGGGTATATTCAAATGGTTGGATCAATCACGGTTAGTCACCGGGTCAAGGAGGGCGAGGCCAATGCCGAGACCCTGCAGACCATCAACGTCGCCGACGTGCTGTGCATCAGCTTCAGGTCAGACAAGAACATGGCCCGCTACCGTCGCCTCGTTTACTCGATCAACAAGCAGGCCGAGTTCCGGTATCGCACGATCCGTAGCGATGGCGGCATGTGGGAACTGCTGATCCTTCGACTGAAGTAGGTCAACGAAAGGGGTAGTGCAATGTCAGGAATGAGAGCAGCGGCGAAGGCCCACTACGAGGCTTCGCTTCAGGATAATATCCCCGGTGCGGTGCACCGGGAAGCGATGGGCCGGTCGAGCATAGACATACCATGCGCGGCATGCCTGAAGCTGGTCGAGGATGCCTATCACTCGGCCAACCGGATGCCGCCGCCCAAGGTGGCGAAGTCATTGAAAGCGCGCGGCTGGTACATCGGGAACAGCGCACGTAAACATATCTGTCCCGCACATTTAAGGGGTCAAAAGGAAATGCCTGAGTATCTGAAGCCGGTTCCGTCCGGCAGCGGCAGCGTGATTGCCATGGTGGTTGCTGATCAGGCCGCTACCGACAAGGCGAAGCAGGCCAAGCGGCTGGCCTACGACTGGCTGGTCGAGGCGTTCGACGTGGCAGCCGGGCAGTACAAGGATGCGTCGATTACCGATGCGTCCATCGCCAAGGACGTGGGCCTCAGTGAGAAGGTCATCAGTGACCTGCGCGAGGAGTTCTTCGGCCCGATGAAGGCACCGTCCGAGGTGCGTGCGCTGATCGACGAGGTGCGCGGTGCCGAGGAGCGGGGCAAGGCGATAGTCAACGAGTTCAACGTCAAGATGTCGGGCCTGCACAAGGACATCGCCGACATCGACAAGAAGATCGACGCGCTCGTGCTGAAGCGGGGGTGGGCGCTATGACCGACATCGAGAAGATGGACTTGGCCGAGACCACGGACCTGATGCAGGGCGTGGCGGCTGCGCTGGACGAGTGCCTCAACGGCAAGGTGGTGCCCAAGAAGGTGGCGTTCGTCCTGCTGCTGGCCAACTTCGGCGAGACCGACGGGGGCCGGGTCAACTATGTCAGCAACGCCAACCGTGACGACATCGTGCCCATGATGAAGGGGCTGATCGACCGCTGGGAAAATGGGGAGGTGGTACATGAGCAATAGCTACATCAGGATCATCGGCGACGAACTGTGGCTCGACGGGCAGAAGGTCGGCACCCTCCACACGGAGGGTGTCACGGCGTCTGTCGCCGCCGCAGTCCGCACGCACCTGACCAAGACGCTGGCCGACGAGCCGGTTAGGAAGTGGAGACCATGACCGAGGATCAGTTTGAAGCCCTGCTCGATCTGATCGGCGCGATTGCGTCTGAGCGGGTGGGAGAAGCCGTTCACCAGCGCCGTTCCAAGTACGGTGCCAGCATGGCAGTCGACGCAGCACGCGCCGCGTTCAACCTGCCACCGAAGGAACCCGAAGCATGAACACGCAACGACCGTTCATTGACACGCGCCGCCCGTCGCAGCGTTATGACTTCCACCGCATGCCAGTGGAAGGGAGTTATGCAATGCGCCACTCGAACGACCGGAGGACTGCCGTCGCTGCGGCGGCGGTCATCCTCGTCCTCGTTGCCGTGCTGTTGTGGGTGTACTGATGGCCAAGGAAATCTGGACCCACGAGCAGGTCGACAACCTCAACGAGTATCAGGTGGCGGGTGTCATGCACCCGTTCACCTGCGGCAACGAGCACCCCGGCAACAAGGTGCTGGTGGCGACGGTGCGTGGCTGGATTTGTACCGGCTGCGACTGGACGCAGGATTGGGCGCACCCGTTCATGATCAGCGGGGCTGCGGTCGAAGCCGCCCGCAAGGCGATGAAGGGAGAGACCGATGCGTGAGGCGTTCTTCCAGCGTGCGGTCGGGCTCATGCTACTGGCCTACATCGCCGTCATCCTGACCATCATGCTGTTTGAAGGGGGCGTCTGATGACTGAACAACAGGACAGCGATGGGTTGAGGGAAGCAATTGCCACGCTTGAGCAGATAGGTTTCCTAAGCCTTGGCAATAAGGTCAGGCAAGCCGCCGCCACCATCGAAGCCATGTCTCGCCAGCTTGTCGAGGCGCGGGGGGCGCTGCGTAAGATTACTGATGAGCAACATGAGCCCGGCTGCAAGTATGATTTCTGCCCGCTGCCTGAATGTCCAACCTGTCCATCGGCAGCCGACATCGCCCACAAAGCCCTTGGAGGATCGGACCATGCCTAGCAGGCCACCCAAACCACACCAGCGTCCGCCGGGCTATGGCTTCTGCCTTGTCATCGCCTTCACCATCTTCCTCGCCACCGCTGCGGGTATCTGGATCATCGCCACAACCAACTGAAGAAGGGGTAACAATCGTGCATCACCAATACCATCACCTGACACCGAACATGAAGCGAGCGCTGGCCCGGCTGGGCGAGGGCCTGAAGTACATCGACATCCGCAGTGGCGCTGCGCTCCACCGCCGTGGTCTTGCCCGCTGGGATGCGGGAAACTACCGCGCCTACTTCCTGACCGAGACCGGTGCCGACGTGCTGGCTAGGGGCAAGGCGCGGGAGCGGGTATGCCGCTGGATCGTCACCGAGAAGAAGCACCTCGACCAAGTGACGATTGATGCCGTCATGGAATATGCGGCGTGGGCGACCAGCCAGTGAACAAGGCGGAGCGACAGGCGGAACTGATCAGGCTGCAGCGTCGGCTCGAAAGCTGGCGCAACCTGATCGGTCCGAAGTGGATGCTGCGCTACAAGGCACAGACCATCAAGGAATTGATGGACGAGATCGCCAGACTGGAAGCGTCATGACCGAGGCGGAGGCGGAACGCGCAGCGATCATCCGTCACATGAAGAAGGACATCGGTTGGCTGGGCGAGGCCACAGCCAACCACGTCCGGCAACTGATCAACGATATCAGGCGGGGTGACCACCTGAAAAAGGGGGACGAGTGAACGCGTGTTACAATCCATGGTGCGACGGCGTACCCAAGGCACGGAAGTTCGGTGGCAGGTGGACCAATCGCTGGTCGGTCGAGTGCCCGAAGTGCGAGATGCGCGGCCCGGCAGCGGCGACCGAGGCCATGGCTGTCAAGCTATGGGACGGCGAGGAACAGAAGAAGACGGCATAAGGGGGACGATGATGGGTTGGCTGACATGCTACCGTTGCAAGGAACAGTTCGGCCTCACCAATGAAGTCGAGGAGATGCTGCGCCGGAACCACCAGACTTTCCACTGTCCTTGGGGGCACAGCCAGCACTTCAAGGAGGGCGAGACCGAGGAACAGAAGCTGCGGCGCGAGGTCAACCAGCTGAAGCAGAACAAGGCGTACCTCGAAGACATGCGACGCAAGGCCGAGGCCCGCGCCGACCGTGAGCGCAACCGCGCCAACGGCTACAAGGGCCATGCCACCCGCATCAGCAAGCGGGTCAAGAACGGGGTCTGCATATGCTGCAACCGCACGTTCGCCGACCTCGCCCGGCACATGGCAACCAAGCACCCCACGTTCACGCCGCTCGATGTTGAGCCGGACAAGGCGACGGTGCAGTGAAAATAATTTTCGAGGGGGGTGCTTGACGCCCCCGTATTACCCGTTACACATGATCACAGCCAGCCACTGAACTGGTCCCGGACTTCGGTCCGAGACCGACTAGGTGACAGGTCAGGGACCTCGGTGTTCGGCCTTCATGCTTCGGCATGCAGTGCCAACCCGAGGAACCGCCCTCCCCCTCACTTGATTAAAAAGCAAGTAGTCACAGCGGCATGCTGTCCGGTGGCTCACTCACCACGTCCGGGCCCCCCGCCTCGGGCTCATCCTTCACCCGCCACGGCGCAGTCACTTGGTAGTGAGTGTCGGCGACCTGCTCCTCGATGCTGGTCGTGATGCGATCCTTCAGCATGTAGATGGTATCGGGAGTGAGCGTCGCCAGCAGCCAGTCGGTCACCCGCCCCGGCGTCATCTCCCTGACCACCGCATGCCGCAGCGGATCACCCAGCGGCTGCGTGCCGTAGCGCATCGCCGTTATCCCGCTCACCTCGTCCTTGCCGACCAGTTCCCACGACACGTCGAGCACGAGGTCACGCTTGCCGTCGACCGCATCCCGGTCGATGGTCAGCCCGGTGATGTTCCACTTGAAATTGATCATGCTCGGTACGCCTACGGGGTGAAGATCGCCGTCGCATTATCACCGAAGTATGGCCCGTTCCATATCCAGTAGGACTGCCCGCCACCCTGCGTGAAGGTGCCGCCTGCGCGTGAGTAAACCTGCCCGCCGATATACATCCAGCCCCAGCCCGAGTTGGGGTAGGTGCCGAAGATCGAGAACACGATCTGCCCCGTCGCCTCGTTGTGCAGAAGCTGGGCAACCTGCGGGTTCCCGGCGTAGAGGTTGCTGCTGCCGTCGAGTACCTGTCCCATGGTGCCGGACAGGAACCCGCGCAGGCGGTTGGGCGTGGTGCCACTGACACCAGTGATCAGCGACTGCGTATCGAGGTAGTCGCGGTTGTAGGTCTGCCTCCATGTCCCGCCCGCCCGGACGAAGCTGGCGACCATGTCGTGCCATGCTCCACTGACCCTGACCTTGGGTGCGAAGTTGCGCCAGACGCCGCCGACCTTGACGAAGCTAGGCATACTGCAGCCAGATGTCGCCGTCGCTCCCGCCGCTTGGCGCAGAGGCACTGACGAAGATGTCGCCGCTTCCAAACGCGCTGCTCTGGTGGCGGAACACCCGTGTGCCTGCGCTGTACATCACGCCCGATGCGCGCAGCGCCCCGCCCGCTCCCATCTCCTGATAGGTATGCGCGCCGCCCGTCTTGTACCAGCCAGCGTTGGCGTTGCTCATGTACATGATGCCATGAGTAGCGTTCGGGCCGCACTGCACCTCGCACTGGCCGGTGCTCTCCATCTGGAGAGCATTGCCAGCGAGAAACATGACGCCAGTATCCATGAAGCGGAACTTGGCACCCGTCCAACCCCAGCCACCAATCTTGAACTGGTTGTCAGCGTCGAGACCGATGAACATCGCCCGTGCGCCGGGCGAGTGGAACGCCATCCATGCGCCCTGATCAGCAGCAGAGGCCCGCGCCTCGATGGACTGAACTGCGTTGGCTGTAACGAGACTGCCCGTGCTGCCCTTGGCGGTGATCGTGTAGGTCTCCAGCGCGCCATTGGCGGCGAGGCTCATGATCTCCAGATTGTCAGAAGCCCTTCGCCAGCCATGGGCAGCGGCAGTCGTAACCATCGAGCGCCCGGTTTCACAGACGATGTACACGGCGGAGGTATCGGCGTAGCCGATATAGGCCGCCCGAACTTGGTTCGGACCATAGACTTCAAGGTAGCCGCTGTTGGTGGTGTTGCCGCAGGTGATGCCAGCCCAGCCATTGGTCGCAGGCACCGATGCCTTGGCGTGGACCGCGCCGGAAACGATCAGGCCAAAGCTGTTCATCCACATCTGAGGCGTATTGAAAACGCGGAACTCAAGGCCGGTGCCGCCGGAGATTGCCATAGGCCCGGCGCGCACCGACTGGATATAGCCGTCGGTGCTGCCCGCCGACCCGTCGGTCGCATAGCTGACCATGCTGATGGTGTTGTAGGTCAGCGTGTTCCTTAGGAGGAGGCTGTTGTCGGTTGCCGCACCGACGTTCTTGCCGAGGACATGGGCATTGCCAGTGCCATTGAGGTTGCCGTTGAAGTAGAGGCCCAAGGGACCGAGCGAGCCGAAAATCCCTGTCCCGGCGATGTCGGTCCAGTTGTGATCGGTCGCACCATAGGCCGCAGCCCCGCTCGCGTTTATGTAGATATTGCCGCCAGCACCACCCCACGCCAGCTTACGGTTGGCATCGCCTGTACCCGCGAGGGTCAGGTTGCCGGTCATCGTGTCGCCAGCCTTCAGCACACGCAGTGCATCGGCGGTGGTCATGGCCGAGGCGTCGGCCTTGGTTTCCATCTTGTCATAGACGGCGTTCTTGGTCGGCACCTCGGTCTTGCCATCCCAGCCCGCAGCGTATGGATCATCGGGAACGGACAGGGTCTTACCCGCTGCGACAATCGTATTGGCATTGATGCTAAAGAGCGTCGCGGCCATCTGGTAGTAGGTGGTCAGCCCATCGACGCTCATGACTGAGAGGCCATTGGTCCCGGCACGGATGCCGGAACCCGCCGAGTTGATAAAGAACTCACCGTAGGTGGTGGTGTCGGCAAGATCGCGGAAGCGGATGGCTGGCCCGCCACCCAGAAGCCGAAGCTGCGGAGCGGTGGACAACCCTATGCTCAGCATGCCGGTCATGGTGTCACCGGCTTGGTCGACATAGTTCCCGGCGGTTGGGATGGTTGCGATGATCGCTTCGATCTTATCGTAGACAGCGTTCTTGGTCGGCACCTGCAAGCTGCCGTTCCACCCAACTGCATAGGCATCGTCGACCACGGTGACGTTCGCCGTCACGGCGAGGCCGGTCGAGGAGAAGACTGCGCGGGTGCCCGATCCCGCCCGGTTGCGGAAGCTGAAGGTGTCGCAGTCCATGAACCCGGTCGCGCCGGTCGCCTGCATGCGGATGCCGTCGGCTGCGCCATCGGTTCCGCGCAGGGACAGGAAGCTGCTGCCGGTGGTAGGATTGAGGAGGATCGCGGCGTTGACGTAGGACACCGTCAGCGCGCCGGTCATGGTGTCGCCCGCCTTGGAAACCTTCAGTTCAATCTGGTCATACACTGCGTTCTTCGACGGGGCGATGGTAGTCACCCCGTTCCAGCTGGCGGCGTATGGGGTGTCGTCAATCACTGTCGATGGAGCAGCAGGGATAGTGGCAACGACCGCTTCGATCTTATCGTACACCGCGTTCTTGGTCGGCACCTCCAGCTTGCTGTTCCACGCAGGCGCATAGGCTTCGTCGGTGACACTGACTTGGCCGGTGACAACCTGATTGCCGGTGAAGGCGTTGCCCCCCGCAAGCAGCGCCGTGTTTTCAATCGACATGCCGTCGTTGACCACCGTGACCCGCTTGGTCCCGGCACCGAAGCTGACCGTAGCCCCGGCGTTGCTGCTATCGCGCACGGTGTTGCGGGTGAGTGTTCGCCGGTCGGTGGACAGGGTGCATAGCGCCACCTCCCACTCACCAGTCGGTTGGTTGGATACGTCGACAGCCTCGATCATGACCGGGATGCCGGACTGATTGGCGCTGAAGCGGGTGAAACCGGCGAAGCCGTTGATCGCTCCGAGCAGGGCGACAGTGCCGCTACCTGTGAAGGTCGAAGTCTCGGAGATGCGATCTTTATATGAGGTCGCAGCCATGGCATAAGGTGTACTGCAATGCCGCCGTCAATGCCAACCCGGATTTGAGACTTGCACAGTCGTGTCTATCGTGTAACGTAAGGGGTATGAGTGACATCGACGATCACCTGACCAACGAGGTTAACGACATGCTTACCCAGCTGCGTGCTGCGCAGGACAATGCGCCGCCCGTCGATGCGCTGGTCAACGCTGTCGGCTTGGCGCTCGAACGCAAGAACCAACTGATCGCAATCCTTGCCGAGGCGGTGATGTCCGGTGACTGCACGTGCTCCGGCTGCGCGCAGATGCGCGAGATCGTCAGTAACGAATTGGAAATCCGGGTGGTGCATATCAGCCTCGACCCGGAGACCCTTGCCAAGTGCTTGAATACGGTACAGTAACCACGAATTAATTTAAGGCTTGCCTTGTCACGCAGGTTACACTAGAAGGTGTCCATCAGTTCAACTCAATGGGGGTAAATCAATGCACCGCTTCTACACCACCGTCGCCCTAGCCGCGCTCGTACTCGGAGCGCCTGCCTTGGCGCAGGACACGCTGACCTCGACGTCCGGCTCGGGTGCCGAGGCCAACTCGGGCAGCATCAGCGGAGCAAGCTCCGACAACAACGCGACCAACAACAACGCGGGCATCGGCTCCAGCTACAACGAGAACACCAGCAATTCGAGCAGCGGTGCGATCAGCGGATCGGCATCCGAGAGTTCGTCCAACTCCAACGGCAACATCCAAGGTCAGGATCAGGGGCAGGCGCAGTCGGCCAACAACACGCAGGGCCAGAACCAGAGCGCCTCATCCAATCAGGGTCAGGACCAAGGCCAGATGCAGTCGCAGGACCAGTCCCTCGCCAACGCTAACGAGCAGGGTGTCACCGTCAACCAGACGTGGAACACCAAGAACCGCAGGCAGACCGAAGTCAGGACGAACAATGCAGTTCCTCTGGCTGCCTCCTCATCCTTCAGCAGCGACTACTGTGGCGGCACCGTGTCGGGCGGTGCGTCTATCGCTCCCATCGGCATCAGCGTCGGCGGCGGTGCACCCAAGTTCGACAAGTCCTGCCAGTCGCTGCGCCGGGCCGAGAAGTTCGGCATGCTCGCTGCCAACTACCAGAACATGGGACAGCCTGCGATGGCGATGAAGGCCATGAGCCTGATGGCGTGGTCGATCTGCACCTCGGATAGCTCCGGTCCCGCCGCCGACAGGGCCACGGCCAGTGCCTGTGAGCAGATGCTCCTGCTTGGGCCGATGGCAGGCTCGACCACCGTCGCCCAGCCAGCGGCTGCGCCTGCACCCGAGCCGCGTGTCGCTGATCGCAGCGGCAAGGTCACGCCCGAAGCAGCCTACCGCGCAGGCAGCACGGCCACGCAGGACAAGGTTGCGATTGCGCAGGCGAGCGCCCAAACTGTGCCGCAGGGTCGATAGCCCTACCGGGGAAACCTACAAGGAGTTGAATGTCATGGGAAAAGATAAGCGGTACGAAATCCAACTTCCGCTCGATGGCCGGAGCAAGCCGGTCGTCTACAAGGTGAGTGGCTCAGGCGTCGTCACCATCGAGAAGGTTGACGGCAAGAGCGCCGACACCCTGCCCGCACACGAGAGGGATCGCATCATCAAGGCGATCAAGGACGCGCCCCGTCCCGGCAACGAACTGCCGGAAGGCGAGGAAGGCAGCACCAAGCCGGGCAGCGATGCCGGTCGTCCCGACCAGAGCCTGCCGGGCCGCGAAGGCAACGTCGATCCGGGCTACGGTAAGCCAGCCGGTGGGCGTCCCGATCAGGGCACGCCGGGCAACCCGAACCTGAACCCGAACCCGGACGTCGATGCCAACCCGGACCTGAGCCGCCCGGACAAGCCGGACCAGTCCTTGCCGGAAGGCGGCACGCCGGATCAGGAACTGCCGGAGGCACCCGAGCCGAAGGCGTAACGAAGCACCCTGTGCAGGCAGGGTAATAACGGCTCGCCGGGGAGCCGAGCGCAGAAATCCCCGGCACCTTTCACGGCGGAGCGATCCGTCCAGAACTTTCAGCGAGGATAAGGGGGGCCTCGCTGATCGTATTTCCCCCGGTCGATCCTTAGGGAGAATAAGCATGAAGAAAATCTTTGGTCTCGTCGGTCTGCTCGCCACGGTTGCGCTTGCAACTCCGGCTCAGGCCGTCGACTTCGGCCTCGTCGTCGGTAGCGGCGCGTCGCAGTCCAACTCGACGGCGGTTGCCGGTTCGCAGGGTTCGAGCGCCTCGGCGGTGTTCGGCTTCACGACCCAGACCAGCCAGAGCTTGGCTGCTTCGGGCGGTGCGGCTCAGTCCATCATCAGCGGCAACGATCAGGCGTCGGCCTCGACCCACCAGTCCGAGACGCTGCAGGCTGGTTCGTCTGCGTCGTTCGGTCTGGCCGGGTCGCAGAACAGCAACCTCGCCTTGGGCGCTGGCTCGTCCAGTGCGTCGAACCAGCTGACCGGCATCTGGCTTTTCGTCCAGCCGTAATCGGCGTACTCTAATAGCAGCGTGAGATACCCTCCCACGCTGACATCGGGGGGAGCAACGAAGCCACGCGTTGCTCCCCCTTGCTATGAGGAGCCTAGTCATGACCCTTGGTTTGATCTTACTCGTCGTCGCCCTCGTCCTGTTCATCCTCGCTGCGTTCGGCGTGCCGAGAGGGACCACGGTAAACCTGCAAGCGCTTGGCCTCGCCTTCTGGGTGCTGGCCCTGATCGTCGGCGGAGTTGACATCGCTGTATGATCAAGCTGCCGCGCCTGCTCTCCCTCGACGTGGAGACTGCCCCCGCCGATAACCTTCCACACACCGACGATCCCAAGGGCTACGCCCTTGAGCCCTGCCGGTTGCGAAGCGGGCAGGCGCAGCTACTGTCCATCGCCTGTGCCTTCGGCATCGGCAAGCGGGATGTTGTCGGCTTCTACAAGCCGAACAAGGCCAAGGTCGCTGCCCTCCTGCAGGGTGCCGTCGACACTGACACCATCGTCGTCGCATGGAACAGCACCTTCGATGTCGCATGGCTGATCGCGATGGGCCTGCGTGACTTGGCGTACAAGGTGAAGTGGCTCGACGGCATGCTGCTCCGCCGCCATGCCCACAACCAGATGAACATGACCGGGCACAAGCCGGTGTCGCTGGGCCTCAAAGCCTGCGTCGAGGAGAAGTACCCCGGCCACGGCAACTACGGTGCCGAGCTTGCCCCGTTCATCGGCGACATGCGCCGGGCCGAGCCGTACAAGGTGATCCGCTACAACTGCGAGGATGCCCGCTACACGTGGGACCTAGCGCAGTTCTACTGGTCGCAGCTGTCGCGCGAACAGCAGCGGCTTGCCGCGCTCGAAGGCGTGTCGATCCCGATGTTTGCCGAGTGCCTCGTCGAGGGTATCGACGTCGATCCCGAGCATGCCAAGGCGATGCACGATAGCGTCGAGGATGACATGAAGATGGCGCTGGTCAGCTTCTCGCTGGCGGTCAACCGCCCCATCACCTCCGACGTGCTGTCGTCCACTGATCAACTCGCTGTCCTGCTGCAGGAAGTGGGCGTCCCGCTCGAACGCCGCACGTCCACCGGCAAGCTGTCGGTCGATGCCGCCACGCTGGCACCGCTGGCCAAGGACTTCCCGATCATCGAGCACGCGCTGCGCTGGCGCGGCGCGCACAAGCTGCGCTCGACCTACACCGGCCCGGTTGCCGAGGCGTCGGCCTACAACCCGGACGGGCGCGTGCGTCCGCAGGGCCGCATGTTCGGCACCTACACTGGCCGACTGACTTTCAGTTCAACCAACAAGGTGCGCGAGCCGGGGGTGAGGGCGGGCTCGACCCGCTACGCCACGGTGCAGGTCGGCGTGCCGATCCACCAGTGGCCGCACCTGTCCATGGTGCGCGACATCATGGTCGCACCGCCGGGGATGACCATCCTTGAGGCCGACTTCAAGGGGCAGGAGTACCGGTGGATGGCCGAGTACTCACGTGACACCCAGATGATCCGATGCTGCGAGCCGGACATCGACGCGCACACGGTGATGGGGGCGGCGATCCAAGCCATGGGCTACGACGCGCTGGTGCGCCTGCTGGAGAGCGATGACCGTGCGATCCGGGAGCACGCCGAGAGTATGCGCAAGATGGGCAAGGTCGGCAACCTCGCCTGCCAGTACCGCATCGGAGTTCCTACTTTGCGTGACCGGGCCGAGGCAGACTATGGCGTGGTGCTGACCGAGGCCGAGGCAGCCAAGCTGCGCGAGAGCTACAAGCAGATGTACCGGGCGGTGCCCCGCTACTGGAAGCGGTCGATCCAGACGCTGATCAACGATGGCTGGGTCACCACCTTCGGCGGTCGCCGCATCCACCCACCCAAGGGGATGCTCCCGGCGCTGGCTAACCACAACTCGCTGCGCCGTGGCATGAAGAACGTAGCAGGTGGCAATGCCGAGGCGGACCTGCAGCGCTGGCAGTTCGAGCAGACCGGCATCAACGGCCCGATCCAAGGCAGCGGTGCCGACCAGAAGTACCTAGCTCTGGCGATAGCCAGAGACTACATCCTGTCCATTGGTGGGCGGCTATGGTTGGACCTGCATGATGGCCTGTACTTTCTCGTGCCCGACGCGGTTGCCAAGCAGGCAGCCCATGACATCCATGACATGCTGTCCAACCTGCCATACGAGCAGGTGTGGGGCAGGAAGCCGGTCGTCGATTTCCCGGTCGAGGTCAAGCTCGGCAAGAAGTGGGGACAGCTTGAGAAGGTGCTCGGATGATGGGCGGGGGGATGCAGCAAATGGCGAACGCGGTGCTTGGGGGCACCATCACGGGACAGATGCGGGCAACGAAGGTCGACCCGATGTCCGGCATCATCGGCGCAGCCGACTTCACCTCGACCCTGACCCACCTCAACGCCGATCTGAATAGGATGCAGGCTGACCTCTCCTCCATGCAGGCTGCGCTGCGCGACATGGGCGGGCACCAGTCCATGCTGCTGGGGTATATCCACTACCTCAACCCGGACAATGGCCAGCGTCCCGACAACCCCATGAACTACGCTGAGTGGAGCAGGCTGCAGCAGGTGAGCGACGTGATCAACGCAGCCAAGGAACGAGCAGGGGAAGTATGAACGACTACGATCTTCACACCATATCCGGGTCCGTCCAGATGCCCCAAGTCTCGCGCGCCATCTCTACGCTGCAGCAGGACGTGCGCAACCAGCATGCCATGATCACGACCCTGCAGTCAGACACCCTCGCCCTGCGTGCGCAGATGGCCCACGAGATGGCAGTGCAGCAGGTGCTGCTGTTGTACATCGAGTACCTTAACCCGCCGGACGGCAAGCGTCCGCGCAACCCCATGTCCTACGCCGATTGGCTCAAGCTGCAGGGGGTGAACGAACAGATACTGGCAGCGAGGGCCGCCGCATGACCGTCGCCATCTACGACAGCCTGACGCTGGTCACCGATAGCATGACCTCGTGGGGCAACATGCCGCTGGAGACAGGCTTCAGGAAGGCGGTGATCTGCGGCAGTTGGGTGATCGTGCTGGCCGGTGATCTGCCCGCTATCCTGCCCCTCAGGGCGGCACTGTCGGGCATGCGGTTCGGACCGGACGAGCTACCGTTCCTGCCCTACGCGCACCCCGACGACAGCAAGTGGGAGGCGCTAGCCATCGGGCCTGATCGCGTGTGCTGGTACTGCAAGACGCCGTTCCCCTGCGAACTGGACATGCCAATCAGCGGCATCGGCTCGGGCATGGACCTCGCCCTTGGTGCCGTGGCTGCGGGTGCCAACTCACTGACAGCCGCGCGCATAGCAGCGCAGTATGACACGCAGTGCCGCCCGCCCTTCTACGAATATACCTACGTCCGCAAAGCCGGAAGCTGGAAAGAGGACCGCCATGACGCGTGAGATGCCAGCATGGTCCTACTCAGCGCTGACCGCGTTCGAGGACTGCCCGAGGCGGTACTACGAGACGAAGGTCTCCAAGCGGCACAAGGAAACCTACAGCCCGCAGCTGTCGCATGGCCTCAACTTCCACCACGCTGCCGAGGACACACTCAAGAACCGGGTGCCGATGCCCGAGGCGCTCAAGCACTACGCACCCGTGGTCGGTGTCATCCAGAGCGCAGCAGACAAGCCCGGCGCGACGCTCGACGTGGAGCGGAGGATGGCACTCGATGCGCACCTCGTGCCAGTACCCTACTTCGACCGTAGTGTATGGGTCCGGGCAGTCACCGACTTCGCCGTCACCTCGCCGAGTGGCAGGAGCGTACTGGCCGGTGACTGGAAGACCGGTAAGGAGCGACCCGCCTCCGCGCAGTTGATGCTTACGGCGGCGGTGCTGTTCGCGACCGAGCCGGTGGTCGACAAGGTGACCACCTCGTTCATCTGGCTGCAGACCGGCAACGTCAGCAAGGAGACCTTCCATCGGCCCGACGTACCGACCATCTGGAACTCGTTCAACCCGCGCGTGCAGCGCATGCGTGCAGCGTTCGCGGCTGATGATTTCCCGCCCCGTCCGTCCGGCCTGTGCCGCAACCACTGCCCCGTCGTCAGCTGCCCGATGAACGGGCATCACGTGGCGTCATGAGCGAGACACCAGAGGGCCGGGTTAAGCGGTTCATCAAGGATTATCTGAAGGGTCTGGGGTGTATCTGGGTTTACAGCCCGGTACAATTAGGCTATGGTGCCGTTGGCATCCCGGACTTGGTTGGTTGCAGGGAAGGCCGCATGTTTGCAATCGAGGTCAAGGCACCCACCAGAGGGAGCCGAGTGACCCCGCTGCAGAGACTGACGCTAGATGCGATTGCCGCATCCGGCGGGCTGACCTGTGTCGCTACGTGCGTGCAGGACGTAGAGGATATGTTTGAATATGCTGGTCCATGGGGAAACGAAACAGATTGTACTGAACCTGCGCAACCCGGAGATGGTGACGACGGTCATCCCGACCGCGCGCAAGTTTGACCTGCTTGACACACCACTGGTTGCAGTGCGGCACGGGCTCGACGAGGTCAAGGTGCTGCGCAACCTCGGCATCGATGCTCCGTCCCCGATCCTGACGCAGTATGACTGGCCGGGCCGGTTCACCCCGTTCGACCACCAGCGTGAGACCGCTGCCTTCCTGACCCTCAATGACAAGGCGTTCGTGCTGCTCGACATCGGGCTCGGCAAGACGCTCGCCGCGCTGTGGACGTTCCACTATCTCAAGTCCATCGGCAAGGCCAAGAAGATGATCGTGCTCGCCTCGCTGTCGACGCTGGAGCGGGCGTGGGCCGACGAGATTTTCCGCAACTTCTTCGACCTCAAGTTCGTGGTGCTGCACGGCAGCAAGGCACGCCGGATCAGGCTGCTCGAAAAGGTTGACCATGACATCGCCATCATCAATCACCACGGTGCCAAGGTCATCCTCCACGAATTGATCGAGGCTGGCTACGACGTGGTGTGCGTTGACGAGATCGCCACCTTCCGCAACGCGCAGTCCGGTCTGTGGAAGGCGCTGCGCTCGCTGTGTGCACCGCCCCACGTCAAGCGCATCTGGGGCCTGACCGGCAAGCCCACCCCCAACGATCCGACCGATGCATGGGCGCAGTGTCGCATCATCGCACCGGACCGGGTGCCGCGTTACTTCAACCAGTTCCGCGCAATGGTCATGCAGCAGGTTGGCCCGTTCGCGTGGCTCCCGCGCAGGGAGGCACCGGAGATTGTCAGCAAGGCGATGCAGCCTGCCATCCACCACCGCCGTGACGACTGCCTCGACCTGCCGCCGTGCCTGTACATCACCCGCGAGGTGCCGATGGAGAAGGAGCAGGTGCAGGCGTACGAAACGATGAAGCGGCACATGGTGATCGAAGCCAAGGAGGGGAAGATCATCGCCCTCAACGAGGGTGTCAAGCTGTCCAAGCTGCTGCAGATTGCCTGTGGTGCAGCCTACTCCGACGGCACCGTTGTCGTGTATGAGCCCGGCCTCGAACGCCGGATCGACGAGATCGAACTGCTGGCATCGGAGGCGGCGGGCAAGGTCATTGTCTTCGTGCCGTTCCTGTCTGTCCTTGGAGAGGTCGCCGAGCGGCTGCGCAAGCGGGGACACTTCGTCGAGCAGGTGTCGGGCGAGACCAGCAAGACCGAGCGCGACCGTATCTTCGGTGCGTTCCAAGCGCCGGTTGGCCCGCGCATCCTCGTCGCCCAGCCTGCCGCCATGAGCCACGGCCTGACCCTGACCGAGGCCAACACCATCATCTGGTATTCTGCCATCACCTCCAACGAAACCTACGAGCAGGCGAACGGTCGGATCACTAGGCCGGGACAGAAGCGCAACCAGTTGATCGTCGAGCTTGAAGGATCGGCTGCCGAGCGGCATGTCTTCGCCCGGCTGCGCCGGAAACAATCGATGCAGGGCGCTTTGCTCGAACTCCTGCTTGACACCCCCCACCCGTAACGCTATTTACATTATTCAATCGGAGTGCCGCCGTGAAGAACCATGTCGAAACCTACATCCAGTTGCGTGATCTAAAGGACCGGATCAACAAGGAAGCCAAGGAGAAAGTCGCCCAGCTAACAGCGGCGATGGACAACCTCGAAGGCGAGATGCTGGAGCAGATGCGCCAGCTTGGCGTCGAGAGCATGCGCACCGACGCAGGCACTGTCTACAAGACCATCAAGCGCCGCACGCCCGTGGCGAATTGGGACGCCGCCCTCGCCTTCATCCGCGAGAAAGGGCTGTGGCATTTTCTGGAACGGCGCGTCAGTTCGGGAGCCGTCACCGAGTACATGACCGAGCACGGCGAGGTGCCGCCCGGCATCGCCATCAACGAAGAACAATCCGTCAATATCCGCAGGAGCTAAAGAGCATGAACGCCATCACTACCATTCCCGATGTTTCGCAGGTTCCCGAGTACCTGCGCACCACCTCGCCGACCGCACTGACCGCCAACTCGTTGAGCCAAGGCGTGTCGCTTGGCTTCCCGATGCTGTCCATCAAGGGCAAGACGTGGCGTCAGGTTGTCGACGGCGACAGTCAGGTGATCCTCAACAGCGAGGGCGAGCCGCGCTCCTCGATCAATGCCGTGATCGTCGGCGCGAACGAGGCGGTCAGCAAGACCTACTATCCCGGCGTCTACGTCGAGGGTTCGGACGACGGTCCCGACTGCTACTCCAACGACGGCATCGCCCCGCCACTCGACGTGCCCGACCGGCAGGCCCCGCTGTGCGGCGGGTGCCCGCACAACCAGTGGGGATCGGCCACTACCGAGACCGGCAGCAAGTCCAAGGCATGCGGCGACAGCCGCCGCCTCGCCGTGGTGATCGGTGACTTCGACAAGCCGTTCCTGCTGCGCGTCCCGGCCACTTCGCTCAAGGGGCTGGCCGAGTACGGCAAGATGCTGGCGCAGCGCCAGTTGCCGGTGCACGGAGTGATGACCAAGATCAGCTTCGACACGTCGCTGGCCTATCCGCGCCTCATCTTCACCTTCAACGGGTTCCTCGATCCGACGCAGTTCGCGGAGGCAACGAAGGCGTTGGAGCATTTGACGATGGATGCTATTCTCTATGGCAACGCAGCACCTGCCAGTTCTCCCCAGCCCGGTCAGGCCACTGCTCCTTCGGCTCCGCCTGCCCCCGCCTCCCCGGCAACAGCGGCGGAGCCGGAGACCCCGGCAGTAGGCACGTTCGACGAGCCGCCTGCCCAGCAGCAGGAGCAGGCACCGGCCCCTGCCCCCAAGCCACGCAAGCCGCGTGCGCCCAAGGCAGCGCCTGCCCCTGTTGCTGAACCGGAAGTGGCGGAGCAGACCATCGCCGCCACGCCGGAGCAGGTCGCGGCAGCGGTAGCAGCCCCGGCTGCAGCGGCAGCGGTCACCGAGACCACGCAGTCCCCGGCTCTGGCCAAGGCAGCCGAGTTGCTGGGGGGACTGCTGGGATCATTCGATGATGACTAGGATGCCGACCTTCGACGCGGCGGAAATGCGAGCAGCCGGTCTGACACCTCAGGTGTTGGGCCGGTTGATCGGCATCTCTCGGGTCACGGCGAGCTACTGGCTCAACGGTCATCGACAGCCGCACCCATTGCTGCGACGCAAGGTCGTCTTGCTACTTGATGGGGTGCGCCGAGAGGTGCAGATAGGTGCGTTGCCGCCGCCGGTAGCGCTCCCCGTCAAGAAGCAGGGCCAGCTGGTGGAGGCGGCACTAGCCAAGTACTTCCAGTGACATAACCCCCGTGGGGAAACGTGCAATGACCCAACCGACAGCGGCGGAGTTCTACGACGCGGCACTAGCGAACGACGGTTACTACTATCTCGGACGAAAAGCGGGCAAGCAGCTGATCAAGGACCGGCCCAGCTTCGACAAGAGGCTGGGCCCCAAGCCCGATCTCTACCATTCACTGGCTCGGTTCCGCGATCCAGAAGGCGGGCGCAAGATGGAGAACATCATCTCCCTGCGCAGCTTCCGGCTCGACGTCGACACCAAGCAGACCCATGATAAGGCACCGTACGACGATCTCCCCGAGGCGCGGGTCGCGGTCAACGATTTCGTCAAGCTGCTCGGCCTGCCCGTGCCATGGCTGATCGACAGCGGCGGCGGCTGGCACGTCTACTGGATGCTCGATGCGGACGTGCCGCATGACGAGTGGCGGGCGACGGCGAACATGCTCAAGACCGCGACCGTGCAGGCCAAGCTCGACAACGACCGTGCGATCATCGCCGACGGCACCCGCCTGATGCGGGCTGTGGGCTCGCTGCATGGCAAGCTGGGCAAGGAGGTGTCGATCATCCGGCGCGGTGCGCCGCCGTGCTCTCATGCCGCTTTCCGCTCGATTGTGGAGAAGTTCGTCGGCACTGCCACACCCGCCCCGGCCCACGTCAGTGGCACCGGGCAGGGCAACATGCTCACCAAGGTCAGGCACGCCGACAGCTATGCCGACCTCGCTGCCGACCAGTGCGCGCTGCTCAATGATTTCCGTGCTGGTAAGGATCAGGACTACAATTTGTGGATCGCTGGCCTGTCCAACCTGCACCGCATGATCGACGGCGACGCGAAGGCGCACGAGTGGTCGCAGAAGCAGCGCCCGAACGAATATGACGGGGCGCAGACCGATGCCAAGCTGCACGAGTTCAAGGGGCCACACACCTGCGGCAAGATCGCGGCGTTAAGCGGCGCTCCGTGCGGCGGCTGTCCGCACTATCGTGACAACCTGTCACCGGTCCGCTTGGGCGAGGGCGGCTCTGCTCCCCAGCCTGCTGCTGTTGCCCCGCCGCCTCCGCCGGGCCAGCCACCCGCCGCTACCCCGCAGCCTGCTCCGGCACCCGCGCCTGCCCCGCCACCTACCGGCCTACCGCCTCCCCCGCTGCCCTACCTGACCGGGCCCTACCCGACCAATGGCTATGTCGAAATCTTCCCGGCTGACCCGCAGGACCCGGCCAAGGAAAGTTTCCACTGGTACTACGAAAAGGACCCGGCGGGCCTCAGGCACCCCTTCAAGTCGACCGTCGGTATCCGCAAGGGCACCGCCAAGAAGGGGCTCGTCCCCACCGTCCTCTACGAGGGGGCTTTCTATGTGACCGGCATGATCCACGCTGCCGAGCATACGTTGCAGTGTCGGTTTCGCCATAACGTAAGTTTTGATAAGGCATTGGTCCGTGAAAAGAGTTTCACCCTTCCCGCTGCGGAGGCCACCGGCCCGTCCTTGCTCACCTACCTTAGCAAGCACGGCCTGCCTATCACTGGCCTCGCGCGGACGAACGCAATGAGGGCGTTCATCAATCGCTGGTACGTTGCGGCGCGCGACCACGCACCGGTCGCAGGCGGCGACGTGTTCGGCCTGCAGGATAACGGCGACTTCATCGTCGGCCACCATATCGTCAGAGCCACTGACGGGACCATCGGCCCGGCAGCGGCGGTTGGTGCAGCGGGCGAACTACTCGCGCAATTCAACCAACTGCCGAGCACGGACCCGGCAGTAGTACTGGCTCAAGCTAGAGAGTGGGGCAGACAGACTGACAAGCTATTCAACCACGACGAACTGATGGCCCACCAGTTCATCATCCTATGCAGCTTCGCCTCCATGCTGTGGGCGCTTGAGCCGGGAGCCATCAAGGGGTTGATCGTCAGCGCCTTCGGCACTGGCACCGGACTGGCCAAGTCCAGCTGCGTGCGGGTCGCCGGGTCGGTGTGGGGCAACGACCAGTACCTGATGTCATCCGCCGGTACGGTCAAGGCGATCTGCGGCAGGGCAGCCACGCTCAACAGCCTGCCCATGGCCATCGACGAGGTGACCGGGCTGAAGGCGTTCGAGGTAGTGGGGCTAATCAGCGATCTCGGCAATGGCATGGACCGTGCCCGCCTTACCCAGACCGCTACGCCGCGCCCAATTAAGGAGTGGCGACTGATCACGCTGATGACCAGCAACGACCGGCTGTCCGGCTTCGGAGCCGGGAAGCAGGGGGCGGAAGGGCTCAATGCCCGACTGTGGGAAATCCCGTTCAACGACTACCATCCCAAGAAGCTGTGCGCCCGGCTGCACCGGGACTGGGACGCGGGCATCCGCACCCACAATCCAGCCGACTTCGAGAACAACAGGCCGGACAAGGTAATCGCCACCCTAAGCACCACGCTCGGCGGTTATGCCGGGCTGCAATTCGCCACCGACGTCCTGCCGCGCAAGGGCGCATTTTTGCAGACCCTCGCAGCCATCGTCGACACGCTGAACGAAATCGGATCATCGGACCCGGCAGGTAACCGGGGCGCGGTCAAGGCCGGGGCGTGCGTCCTGCTGGCACTGTCGCTCCTCAACAAGCGCAAGATACTCAGCTTCGACTATGGCAAGATGGAGAACTGGATCAAGGCCCAGCTGCAGGGGCGCTCGATGGTCGCCCAGAATACCAGCTACGATCCGATCAACGAGTTCCTCGGAGCAATGAACAGCCAACCGGTGACGAAGTACCGCTCGGAGGGTGGCGGCGGACCGATCTGCGAGGACTTCGACCATCGCGGTACGAGCGCCATCGCCCATCGGGTAGTCAACACCAACGGTGCTGTCACCGAGCACGTCCTCTACCTGTTCCGATCCTCGCTGCATGACTGGTTCCCCGAGGATAACATGACCATTCTCGATACCCTGCGGACCAGTGGACGCCTGATCGCTGAACGCTGTGCCGTGCCTGCTGATCTAACCGGCGGACACCCCAAGCCGGAGAGCTACAAGATCGACCTGCGCGACTATGCCGTAGCTGCCTCATCTGCTGCCAAGCCTGCACCCCTTGCCGGTACTAATAACGTCTACCCACTCGCGACCGGTTGACCCCCTGTTAGGCCGTGGTTATGTAGGCATCTAACCGTACTACCCCACGGTTGACCGAGAAACGCCCTCCGGATTTGCACGGTCCGGGGGGCGTTTTTTCATTTGATTAAAAATCAAGTCAGTAGCCGCCAGCCGCAGCCATCTCCTCGTCGCTATACGACAGGGTCGGATCGTACAGCCCGGCCTGCGTCGCCGCGAACGCCTCCTCGCCCGGCATGTAGCGCACGCCGCCGAGCACCGCCGCCCGCTCCCGAGCCCGGCGGGCAGGGGACTTGAGCAATGACGACAGCGGGGTGATCTTGAAGCCGTTCTCCTGCTTGACCTGCTGCAGCTTCAACCACTTCTGGATCGCCGCCTGCCTCGCCACCGCATTGCCGGACCCGATGGCATCGTTGAACTCGTCGGTGATATCGTCCTGCCGCCCCTTGAAGAAGGTGCGCACGTCGTAGGCCCGCTCGCCCCGCTTGAACGTGCCCGCCCGGTCCTCGGTCTGGAGCCCGACCGCCCGCAGCATACTCTCGCTCATGTCGATCTCGTCGGCAGACTGGAGGAGCGTGCCGCGCTGGTTGGTGATCCCGTTCTGCGCTTCGCTAAAGGCGGACAGGGCAGACGCCATGCCGCTCGGCAGCGTCTTGGCGATGCCCTTGTACATATTGCCGTCGATCATCTCGTCGATGCCGGTCGCGAAGTTGACACCGAGCCCGCCAGCAGGGCCACCGGCAATCGCGCCGATGTACTGGAGCAGGTCGTCGCGCTGCAGCGACAGGTCCTGATAGGGCTGCACGCTGAGTACGGTCCCCTGACCCAGCGTGCTCGCCAAGTTGAGCCCGCCCAGCGTCGGTATGCCCGCCAGCAGCAGGTTGGCCAGCATCGGGTCGCCGACTGCCTCGCGGATATCCTCCTCGATATCCTCCGGCGGATCGTCCTCGTCGCCGAACAGGCCCATGATGAAGTTGACCAGCCCGAACATGAGGGTCGCTCCCGGCAGCCCGGCGATGCCGCCGAACGCGAGGACATGCCCAAGCGAATAGGCGAGGCTGCGCGCGGCAATCGCCCGCTCCGTCTTGGACAGCGACTTGTCCGCCATCCGGCTGATCATCCGGATGTAGTTGGAGGCGACGATGATCGCGATCTTGCGGTACTGCCCGACGGTCGCACCGACCGACGACTGGAGGATGCGCGGTGCCGACGCCGTGCTGTAGTCGCCCTGCGTTTGCTGCACTGTCCGGGCTGCAGCATAGGCCGAGTTGAACTGCCGCTCGCTCATCGCCGGGCCCTCAACGTTGGCGCGGTAATCGGCGTACGCCCCGGCGTCCGGCTTGGATACTTCGGTCGGGGTCTGCAACTCCAGTTCGTAGGCGGCAATCGCCGACGCTGCGCGGTTGAGAAACTCGACGTAGCGCGGCCACTCGCGGACCAGCCGGACACCCTTGAGCTTTTCGTCGAGCCGGTTCGGCAGCTTGCCGGTCTCCGACGAGATGCCGACATCGAGCAGGCCCATGTCGGCAATGTAGTTCAGCAGCGGGCGGTACTTCGCCTCGACGAAATCGGTCTTCAGTCCGTCGTCGTTGCGCCATGCCTCGCCGAGCTTGCCCATGTCGACCGCCGCGTAGGCGTTCTTGAGCGCGGCTGCCCCGCGCTTCAGGCCGTAGCGCCCCTCCAGCAGGGGGGCAGTCATGATCGTCGGCTGCAGCGTCTGCTGCAGGAGGAACCGTGGCGACAGCGACAGCTGCCAGAAGCTGGCTACCCCGCGCACCCGCTCCAGAAAATGCGACGCAAACGTCTCCGGTGGCGGCTGCTGGGTCATCATGTAGCGGGCGGTGATCTCGTTGAACATGCGCGACGCGGCGGCGAAGTCATCGGGCTTGGTGGCCAGCTTATCCAGCGATTTCTCAAGCGCGGTGAAGCCGTCGAGGATTTCTCCGTTCCGCTGGATCGAGGCGAGATTATACGACTGGCTCTTGAGGTGCTGCTCGACATTCAGCTGGATATCGAGCGGCATGCTGGCCACGTTGAACCGGCGCAGCGCACCCTTGCGCGCGTTCTGGTCACTGAGGCTGCGCAGGTACAGCGTGCGGGCGATGTTGAGCAGCTGGTTACGGGTACTCGCCTTCATCTCCTCGCTGCCGGAGACGCGGGCCATGACCCGCTCGAACGCCTTCGGCATGTCGTCGCCAGCATAGAACTGTTCGTTTAGTCCCTTGGCTTCCTTGCGCGTCGCGACGCCACCCTTGTCGGCGGCGAACGCCGGGTTCGACTTCATGATTGCGCGGCGCATGTACTCGGCTTCCGCCTCGGTCTGGGCGAAGTCGACGAAGTAGTGGAGGTGGTCGCCCTTCAGTTCGGCCATCCGCTTGTGGTTGCCCGCCTGCTTGGCAGCGGCATACTCCTTGCTCATCGCCACCACCGCCCAGTCACCACTGCGGCGCAGCGGTGCGTAGGGCAGCGAGTTGTCGAAGTTGGCCGGGTCGAGCACCTGCTTGGTCTCGGCAGCGATCTGGTTCTCGACCGCCTGCCGCTCGACATCATTCTTGGCCGCCGCCAGATCGGCAGCGTAGGCAGCGCGTACCACCCCGGTGGCAACGTCGCGCAGCTGCTGGGTCTTGTCGTAGATGCTGCGCAGCAGCGCCTTGGTGTGCGCCTGCCCGGCCCTCGACAGCGAGTTGAACTGCTTGGCGAACTCGGGGTTGACCTTGACCCGCGCGGCATCGGCAGCGGGCAGCCAGTCGGGGGTGAAGCCCCACTCCCCGGCACGGGTCATCGCCTCGATGAGGTTGTTGACCTTGCCCCGGTTGTCCTTGGTCACGCCGCGCCGCTCACCCTCCGGCAGGTGCAGATAGTCGCGGTTGAGGTCGGCTACTTCCTGCTCGCCGCGCACCCGGATCGCGTCACGTGACGCGATCACCCGCGCCAGCTTCTTGATCGGGTCGCTGCTGATCCCGGCCTGCTCCATGCGGCGGGCGAGCATGTCGTAGAGGTCGCCCCGGATGGCGAGATAGGACGGCCACTTGGTCTTGGCGAGGTTGCCCATGCCCATCAGCCACGGCTTCGACATCTCGTTGAGTTCGTTGATCGGGTTGGCCGAGACCTTGGCCCGCGCCCCGCGCAGCATCAGCTGCACCGGGTCGCCCGACTTGATCTTCTCGGCTAGTGCCTCGGCGGTCTTGGGCGGGGTGCGCGCGGCGATGTCCAGCATCGAGGTGCTCTCGCGCATCATGGCGTTGAGCAGCGGCCCGTACTTGGGCGGCAGGCCGATGATCCGCCGCACCGTGTCGACGAAGCCGCCCCACATCCCGCCGCTCTGCTTGTTGCGCATCCACTCCTGCATCGCCGGGGAGGTGCGGCCATAGGCGAGGAACTCGTCGATGTTCTCGATAGCCTCGCCGACCTCGGGTGCGTCGCGCTTCGCATCGTACAGCTTGGCTGCCTGCTTGCGCAGTTTCTCCAGCCGGTTGACGATATCGTCGACCGCCTTGTCGCCGGTCTTCATCTTCGCCTTGAGTTCACCCCAGCGCCGCGTCGTCGCCGTGTGCAGCGCCTCATGCAGTACCGCCTCGACGTCATCGTGGTGGCCGACCTGCGCATCGATGGTGCCGTCCTCGTTGATCGTCACCCGTCCGCGCGTCCCTTCCGCCAGTTCGCCGGTCCCACTGCGTAGCTCCATGCCTTCGACCAGTGGCGCGAGCCGGTCAGCCAGTTCGCGCTGCTCTGGGCTGAGTGCCCGGCTCGTCGCGACCTTGCCCAGCGTGTCGCTCATCTGCGACGTCTCGGGGTCAGCCTCGGAGTTCGGCACCGGGTAGCTGGTCTTGCCCTTGAGCGACAGCGCCTTGCCGAGCGGGCCCACCTCCGAGTAGCCGCCGCCGATCCGGCGGGCCGGGGCCCTGATACCGGGGACGAGATTGGTGTTGGGGTTCACCTCTGCCCGCTGCTCCCCGGTCAGGTTCATGCGGTGCTGCGTCTGCCGCGCCTGCATCTCGGTCCAGTCGAGTTCATACAGCGCGCCGGGGAGGAAACGGTCGTTCTCCACGATGTTGTTGATAGCGGACATCACCGCCGCCGCCTGATGGGGCTTGCCCGCGTTATCAAGCTCGCGAGCGAGACGCATGCCATCCATGACCATCTTCAGCGATTTCGCCAGCTGCTTGCCGTACACTGCCACCTCCGGGGAGGTCGAGATGCCCAGCTGCTTGGCCAGTTCGACCATGCGCGGCATCATCTCCGAGCCCCTGCCGAGCATCTGGGAGAACGTGGTGTCGGTGCTGATCATCCCCTCCCGGTCCTGCACGGCGTGCTGCATCTCGTGCAGCAGGACGCTGTTGAACCCGAAGCTGCCCACCCCGCCGGGCTTGGTCGAGATCATGATTTCGTTCTGGCTGTTCACGCCCTCACTCATCGAGATGAAGCGATCCGACATCCGTATGTAGTGCCCGGCAGGAGCGGTCGGCGACGGGTCGAATACCACCCGCAGGTTCTTCAGCGCCGGGTAGGCGTCGAATAGTGCGGGGTGATCGATCAACCGGCCCAGCGTGGTCACGCCGACGTGCCTCTCCTTCATCCGGTGCGGCTGCTTGATGGCCATCTCGTGGTCGGTGATCTCGAATGTCCACGGCCCGGCATCGTGGGTCTTGTACCAGCCGGTCAGCTTCTTGATCTCGCTGCCGAAGTGCGGTTTGATCCCCTGCTTCTCCATTGCCGTAGCCATGCCGAGCGTTTCGTAGCCGGGCCCGCGTGCGCCGTTCGGCCCGATCATCATCGCCAGCCCGGACATGGGAGCCCGGCCACCCTGCACGTCCAGCTTCTCGATTAGCTCGTTCATCTCCCCGCTGTTCTGCTTCTCGATCCCCTTCTCCAGCGCCGTGTAGAAAGCGAGGTCCGGCTTGACCGTTGCGCCCGAGGCGAACAGGTTGCTGGTCGCCGACATCATCGCGTCGAGCGCCGTCACCAGCTGCGGGTCCGGTATCGGGTCGGCCCCGATTGCCCGCAGGAACCAGTTGAGGATGTCGCGCCATGCCGACTTGTTGCTGTCGGCACCCACCGGATTGCCGTCGATATCGACCGAACGCAGGTAGCTCCGCAGCTTGTTGTCGACCAGCATCCACGCCAGCGCCTCGTCTATCGACCCGGCGAACTCCGAGATGGCGATGCTCGCCTTCTCCGCTCCCGCTTCGGTATCGAGTTCGAGGTTCTTGGATACTCCCTGCTTGACCTTCCCCCACAGGTCCTGAAACTCCTTGACCACGGCATCGCCCCGGTCGACTTCATCGCCGAGTATCCGCTTGTTGCCCGGCAGATAGTTATTAAGCAGGCCCCACCGCTCGTATATGTAGACGTGGATCATCTCGTGCAGGAAGGTGTCCTCGTCGAGCCCGTGCTTGGTGTCCAACGTGACTTCGGTGCGGCCATCCTTGACGCTCGTCAGCCCCGCCGCGCCCTCGGTGTCGGCGAGGTACGGGTCGGTCCGCATGGTCAGGCTGTCGAACCCGCCCGACCCCTTCGTCAGTGCCTTGGCGATCCAGCGATAATGCGTCGATCCCGAGTTGGACGCGATCCACTGCAGCGCCTCCTTCGGCTTGCCCGCTTCGAGCAGCTTGAGCAGGTCAGGGTGCTTGAGCGTGGACGTCGACACCGACGGCTTAGCGATGACCGGGTTGGCTATCGATATCAGCGCCGCTGCCGATATGCCCTGCAGGAAACCGCGCCGGGTAAAGTCAGGCCCCTGCTTCTCGTCGAGTTCGACCCGCATGGCGAGCCCGCCCGGACCCAGCCCGTCCTTGCGGGGACGCCCTCGCCCGCGCTTGGGCAGCTTGCCCGCTGCCTTGGCCGCGTCTATCTCTGCCCGCTTGGCTTCTGCCCGCTCGGCGGCCTCCGCAGCCTGCGTCTGCGCGTCGAGGAAGTAGCGGTTCTGCAGCGCCCGCTCGTAGTACCACGCCGCGCCAGCGCGTGCGCCGGTAGTGGTCGGGATCGCCAGTCCGGCAGCTGCCGCGTTGATGCCGCTCGCCGCCTGTATCCGCTCCAGCGTGTCGAAGTAGGTCGCCAGATGGGCACGTATAGCCTCGCGGTCGACCGGTGCCGTAGTGGCCACTGCGTCCGGGTCCTGCCGGGGCATGACCCAGCCGTACTGATAGAGGTGTCCGATGTTCCAGCCGTGGTTGGTCCACGAGGCGCTGTTGCCCGGCGGCACCTCTGCAAGATACGCCTCGACCCCATCGTTGAGCCTCTGCGCCTGCGCCGTGTCGAGACCCATGGTCGAGGCGAAGTGGGTGCGGTCTTGCCGCAGACGGGTGACGCGCAACCGCGCCTTGGCCCGTTTGCCACTGTCTGGATAGGCGGTCGCGCTGTCGATGTTGTCGCCACGCAGGAAGACTGCGCCGCGCTGCAGCACGGTGGCTCCAAACTCCTTCAGATATTCGACTGCTTCCGCGACCTTCTTGGGTACGCGCGTCCCACCGCCGCGCGTGGTCGGCGCGCGTGCCGTGGTCTTCTCGGTCCGCGCCTGCTGCAGCTTCTCGACCCCATCGACGACGCGCGCCCACGCCGCCGCCTTGGCCCCCTTGAAGTTCTTCTCGCCGTGTGCCCGCAGCCGCTCGAAGTTCGGCGCTGCCTTGGCCCCCTCGTTGGCGATCATCAGTATCTGGCCATCGGTCAGCAGGCGGGCGTCCGCAGCCAGCGGGCCATTGATGAAGCGGCGCATCTCGGCGATAGGAACGCGCTCGACCGCTGGCTTCTCGACGCTCTCGGCAATCGCCGCCTCGACGGGACCGGAAGGGGCGACCGTTTCTGTCGTGGCAGGTGCGGTCGCAGGAGCTTGAGGTGAAATCTTCTCAACCTCTACGGGCGCTGCCGGGGCCGTTTCCGGTGCGGCCTTCGCCTCCTTCGCCCATCTGTCTATATGGTCGGTGAGTATCTTTGCCAGTGCGTCATGATCGAGCGCCTCTCGCTGTGCCTGCTTGAACGCCTTGAGTTCAGCATCGTCGATCACGCCGTCCTGTTCGAGGTCGCTCGCAATCGTCCGCAGCGGAGACGATTTGCCCAGCGCGTCGGCTTCCGTCTTGGCCGCCTCGACCCGCTTGTGCAGCGCCTTGACTTCGCGGGCAGTGGCCTTAGCCTCAACCTGCGGTTGAGGCGTAGGAGCGACCGCTGGCGGTGGGACCGGGGCTGGTTCAGCCTCCGCAGGGGGCACGCCCCTAAACACATCCTGCAGTGCCGCCTTCGTCTCCGCCGTCTCCGGCCCCGCCTTTGCTCTTTCAGCCCGTGCCTTCGCCTCCGGCGTCTTCGCCTTCAACTCCGCCCGCAGTTCCTCGTTCTCCTTCTTGAGCCGGGCGGTCTCCTTCTCGGCTGCCGCCGCTTCCTTGGCTGCCTTGCGCTCGGCCTTCTCCCGCGCAATCCGCTCGCGCAGCGCCTTCCCCTCCGCGCGTGCCGCAGCCCGCTTCGCCCTAGCCGGAGCCTCCATCTCCCGCTTGGTCATCAGCGATAGCTGGCGCTCACCTGCTGGCGGGCCGCGCGTGGGTGCTGGCGCTGGCTCCTCGAACAGCGGACCTGCCTCGCCGCGCGGCGTCGGCGGACGGTAGCCACGCTCGAACGGCAACTGCGGCTCGCGCCACGCATCGATCTCCGGCAAGCGTCCTCGCGGACCAGCCGGAGCTTCACCGACACCGCGCATGGCAGGCATGGTGGTCGCCATGCCGGGCCGCTCTGGCGTGAGCATGGGCAGGCCAAGCTGGGCTTGTGGCTGCTGTGTGCTGCCATATGGCAGTGGCAACTGTTCGGGTTCGACCGGGGCCAGTGTCTCGGCGGGTGCTCGTGGCGCTGCCTCCGGCGGTGCGTTGCGCAACTGGGTGAGCCAGTTGTCAGCACGGTCCAGCGCCGCCATCCGCCACTCGGTAGTGGCCGGGCTGATCGGGTTCTTCTTGCGGTTCGACGCATCCTCGACCTCGCGCCGACGCATGTCTATCTCGGAGGCGATAGCGCGCAGGTCGCCAGTCTGCGCCATCCCAACCACCCGGTCAGACAGTGCATCCAGCCACTTGGCCGACTGGACTGGTCGATCCCTGCTGCCGATCATGGCACGCGCCACGTCGGGGTTATGCAAGACAGTCGGCGGAACGCCGGGCAATTCCATCTGCGTCGGCTCGGGGGCAGGCGGCGGCGTTGGGCGCTCAGGCGGACGGAATAGCGGACCGGCAGGTGGCGGCGCGACCCCCTGCCCCATCGGTAGCTCCGGCTGCATCCACGTGCTCGGCGTTGCCGGTGCCTCCATCTCCGGCATGGCCATCGGCAACTGCTGCTGTCCCGGCGGGGTGCGCTCGGGCATATTCATCGGCAGCTGCATCTGCTGGTTGGAGACGCCGCCCTGCAGCGGCAGTCCGAACTGGGTGCCGGGCTCGGCCCGTGCGAACGGCGAGGATGCTGTAAGCTGCAGCATCTGGTCTGGTGCTGGCAGTGCAAGCTGGCCGGGACCACCGCCACCGCCCCCACCGGGCGTGACCGGTCCGCCCTGCGTGGTGAAGCCTGTGCCCGGACCCGGCAGCTGCAACTGCGGTGCTGGCAGGGCCAGCTGGGTATCCATCAGGTCAGTCGGCACACCGGGCTGGTCTTCGACCGGCTTCGGCTGGCGACCACGGCCAAGATGTTCGACGGCCCCGAACGGGCCACCCAGCAGGCCGCCCGCCGCCGCGCTCTCAATATACTCGGTCTTCGCCTCCGGCGACCACAGTTCCTCGCCAGTCGCAAGCCGCTGTCCGCCCACGGTGATGGCTTCCTGTATCGCCTCCTCACCGGCCCCGGCAGCAATGGACAAGCCCAGCTTGGGCGCGGCCATGGTGCCCAGTTTCCCAAGCCCGCCACCGGCCACGCGCGCCACCGTGCCGCCGATGCCGAACGCACTTTCCATCACGCCCAGCGGGATGCCTATGCCTGCAGCCTTGGCGTAGTCCCGCTCCCCGGATACTTCTCCCTGCCGCTGCAGGATATCGCCGGTAGCCATCGTACTAGCGTAGCCGATAGCCCCCGCTGGCCCGCCGAAGCGCGCCGCCAATCCCAGCCCGACGAGGTTGGGCACCTGCGACGCCGCGAGATACCCGAGGTACTGCCCGAACTCGCCCTTGTTCCATGCGTCGACCGGCCCAGCAGCCTGACCCGTGTAGGGGTTGCGCGCTTGCTGGGCGTAGCCGATATCCTCGATGGCTGTCCCGGCCTTCCCCGGCACCAGCCCACCGAGACCCCGGACCATGCTGCCCAGACCCTGCTGGAAATAATCGACGTAATCGCCTTTGTAGCCGGGGCCCTCCACCCCGTACTCCGGCCCGATGTCCGGCAGGGGGACGCCCGCGTAGGTGTACGCATCCTCCGTGGATACGTCGTCGTCTACCCGCAGCACGCGCCCGTCAGGAAGGGTGATGAACTTCATTGGCCGCTCGGCAACAATACGCTGTCGCTGTGCTGCGGCTGGGCGATCCTCCGCGCGTAGCCCATGTCCATCTTCTTCAGGTTAGCGAACTGGTTGATCAGTTCCCGTATCGCAGGCGAGTTTCCGCTCTTACCCTCCATCGCCTTCACGTCCCAGTAACGCTTCTTGTCGACCTCCAGATTGCCGGTGGCGAAGTAGTTGCCCGCCGCACGCGCTGCCTGATTGGGGCCCGTGTACGCCCCCTTCACTTTCGGGTCGCCGCGTAGGTCCGTCATCACGCCCGGTATCAGTTCGTCGGTCAGCCGCTCCTGATCACGCTTGTCGTACGACCCGACCCGCTGGATCACGGCGTTGTTGAACGCCTGCCGGTAAGTCTTGGCCTCGTCTTCGGGCGACAGCTGCTGGCCATTGTCAGCCGCTGCCTTGCGCGCCGCCTGCACTGTAGCGGCTGCCATCTGGGACGCCTGCGTGCGCGCCGTGAGAAGCTCCTGCTGGTACAGCTTCGGCGTATCGAACTGCCCACCGCCAGCATACTTCGGCTGTTTCGGAGTGGTGAGCGAAGGCAGCCCCGTGCCGGATGTTCCGGGTTGCCCGCTTGTCGGCAGGCCAGCCCCCGTGCCGCCGCCACCGTGAGCGGCAGCGAGAGCGCCGACAGTCGCTTTTTTGTCCAAGGGGCCATACTGCGCCGTCATCATCCGCTGCGTGCGCGGCCCAAATCGCCCAAACGGAATAACGGTTGCCACCTGTTCCTGCACATCGCGCGGAGCAGACATGGCATTGGGATATTGTTTTAGATCGACGCCCGCCTTCGGGGCAAAATCCTGCCATGTCGGCGTGTTGATCTGAAAATGTCCTTGGCTCTTGGTCCCCGGCCCCGCCACGTCACTGTCCACCCCGGACGGAATGTTCCTGTCACCGCTTTCAATCTGCGCCAGCGTGTTAAGAAACCCACCGCCGCCTGCGATAGGTATGCCTGTGCCGCCAGTACCTCCGGTGCCTCCCGTCCCGCCCGGTATCGGAGCGGTGATCAGCGACCCCGGCGACGTGTCCGCCGGTAGGCCAGTCCCTGCGAGATAGGCCGAGAACTCAATCGGCTCACGGCCCGCCTCGATCAGGCTCTGGTTGTACGCATTGTACGCATTGGCGGCGCTGATCCTCGTATTCTGCTGGGCGTTCGTGACCTGCGCCTGACTGGCCGCGATTGCCTGCTTGCCCTGCGCCATCTGGATGAACTGCGACTGGATTTCGGCAATCGACTTCACTGCCCCGGCCATGTTCCCGGTAGCCGCACCGCGCAGCAGCGTCGTCACGTCCTGCACCGCCATGTACACGGGCTTCGTGCTCATCTGCCCGTCGGGTCCGATGTAGACCGTGGGCGCGACCGTGCCGCGCGGGTTGAGACCGAACGCCACCTTACCATCGGCATCCTTGGACATCTCGAACCCGACCCCCATCGGGTTGCGGGCGCTCAGTGCTTCAAGCCCACGCTGGTCGCCGTTGACGATGTAGTTCATCCCTGCAATCTCGGCCTCGCGGCCAACCTGATCCAACTCTGTCGCGTTCTGCGTGACATACTGCTGGAGTACCGACGCCGCCTCCTGCTCCTTGCCGTACTTCCGGTAAATGCTGGCCCGCTTAACGGCCTTGTCGTATTCATTTTCCGGGCGGGTCTCCGACTTGGGCACCGTCTGCGGCGCTCCCGTAAACCGATCCGTGACACTCACGAGGTCCTTGGCCGGGACGCCTGCGGCTGGCACTGGCGACTGCGCAGGCGGAACCACTGCCGCCGCTGCCTGCTCCGTTTCAGTCGGGGGCAGGGCAACTGGCGGACCCCCACCGGTCCGCAGCGCAGCCGCTGCGACAGGCGGAGGCGTGGCGGCTGCAGCGGCAGGGATTGGCAATGCCTGCTGCGGCTGGGGAGATGCGGCTGGGCCGGGGAGCGCCAGCTGCGGCGCGGGCCCCGGCAACGCCTGCTGCGGTGGAGGCGCGGCCTGCGTTGCTCCGCCAGCGATATTGACGGGCGACGGCTGTGACGCTGGAGAGGGGTTGGGATTGTCCCATTCAACACCCTTTGTCTTCGGGTCCTCTAACGCCGCAAGGGCCGCCTTCATCTCGATGTCTTCATCGCGCAGGCGCTTGCGTTCTTTCTCCGCCTCCGCCTCACGCTGCCAGCGAGACCCGGTTTCCCAACCCTTGATCCCACCTTCGACGGCCTGCCCGAGTGCCGATAGAAATCCACCCATCAGCCAATCCTCCTCGGCAGATACGGAGCCTTGACGGCGAGGTAGCCGTCCACCGTGCACACCAGATCGGAGGCGATCTTCTGTAGCTCGTGAGCCATGACGCCCAGCCACCGACCCGGACGATCATTGTAGTTGAAGAAGTAGAAGCGGGCCCCGGCGGCATCCTTCCCGGCGAAGACGATGTTGTGCTTCAGGCGGATGTCCGACCTTGCGAACCCGCCCGGTCCCATCGCTGCCTGCAGGCCAACCCCGGCCAGCTGACCAACCGCGTTCCACGGCGACGACGCCGCCTCCGCCGAGCGGGCACTGTTCGCTTGGCTGCTGTAGATACTAGCAATGTTACCGTAGCCCTGCTGCGCCGCCTGATAGCCAGCCAGCGGGACTTGCGCCGCACCACCGGCAGCACCGAGAGCCTGCGCACCGATCCCGCCCTGCGCCTGCATGTTGCCCTGCCCGGCCTGCCCGAAGGCGAGGATGCCCGACTGCCCGCCGCGTCCGAAGTTGGCGGCGTCCGCCGTGTACTGCATGCCCAGCTGCTGCGCCGCGTTACGGGCGCGCGTCATGGCGTTGGCCTCGATCAGCGCCCGCTGCGGTAGCTGCTGGGTACGCATCGCCGCCATGCGACCAACGTCCAGCGGGCCGCCGCCAAGCGCGCCCACGGTACGCATCGCCTGCGCGTCCTGCCCGGAGAACGCCGTCTCGATATCGCCCTTGGCCGCCAGCGCCTGACGCTGCTGCTCGGCGGGGGTGCTATATTCCTGCACTGCCTTGTAATAGGCTTCCTCGGCGGGGATGCCGTACTGCTTGTACCGCTCCATCGCCTGCGTCATCTGGCCGATATTGAGGTCGGCCATCGTGTCGAGCCGTTCGGACGACCGCGCCGCCTGCGCCATCTGCGCCTCGACGGCAGGCTTCATCGTTTCGTTGAAATATGTCTCAGTGAAGTTCTGCGCCTGCTGGGCGATGTTCGCCATCTGCGCCGTTGCCCGGCTGATCTGCGGGTCGTACGCGGTCTTCTGGCTCTTGCCCCCGCCCCAAGAAGCGACACTCCGACCTGAGCATCCGGTAGAGGAGAACGTCCTGCCCATGAACTCCTGCTCCTTTCAGCCGTGCCTCGATAGAGAACCCGATATTTTCGAGGAAGCGGCGGCTGTCGGTATTGTCTTCCTCGACCCACCCCGTGATCCGCGTACAGCCAAGCTGGTCGAAGGGATACTTAAATGCCCAGAACAGGAACTCGCGGTTGAGCCAGCGCCTGCCCGGCTTGCCTGCGATATGACAGAAGACATTGGACCCGTTGTATTCGACATAGAGCAGCGCCGCTATGATCTCGCCGTCGACCCGAAGCACGATGCCCTTCTGCTGAAAGGACGGGTTGATCGGGATGAAACCCTTGATGAAATTGAACGCCGCGTCCTCGTCTGCCACAACCTCGTGGCGCGCTCGCAGCCTGTCACCGTGCGGTGTATCATCGGTCACACGGGCGAGCAACTTCTCAGCGATCATCGTTTGTAAACTATCCCCCGCATCGACGTAGAGTAGAACCTCGTATAGCTGCCCAAGGTACGCCGCAACTCCAGCCGGTACGTGCACGGCGTGTCAGCGAGAGGCATCTCGTCGTAGAACTCGAAGTTGTAGGAGATCACCCGGTTGTCGACCACGCCGAGACCGGTATAGGTCTGCAGTATCTTGCCATCGTTGAGCCGCATGATCCGAAAATCGATATGGTCAGGGTTGCTGCCTGACCCCTCAAGGATCAGCGAGACGTTGATGCTCACCACCTGCGTCATCCCGTTCGCCGCGATCACCGTGATCAGCACATCCGTCGGAAGACTGATCCACGTGTTGAACGCCGAGGTGGGACGATACCCAAGGGTGCCGTAATCGTAGAAGAAGAAATCGAAATCGAAGGTGGCGTTTTCCTGCAGCTTGACCGTGCCAATGGCGGCCTCTTGGATGACCGCGTTGCGGATGTAGGTGATGCCACCGATCACCTCGAACGGGACGCCCGAGGCGTTCTCGATCCTGAAACGGTCAGCCTTGACGATGAACGCTGACTGCCCCGCCCCGCTGATCAGTTCGATGCCGGTGATGATGCCACCCGCCTGCACCGTCAGCACGTACTCGGCGTAGATGCCGTTCACCGCGTTGAATATCTGTTCGATGTTGGCCGTGTTGCCCGCCACCGTGGTCGACACGTTGGTGATCTGCACCGCCAACGCGCTATCCGCGTTAGCCCGCGCAGTCTGCTCGGTCACGATCATGCCTTGGGTCTGCATGATCTGCGTCTGCTGGTCAGAGTTCACCGCGACGACCTGATCGACCCGCGTACTCAACGCCGCGTCAGCGCTCGCCCGCACCGTCTCCTCAGTCGCAATCCGTGCCGTCAGCACGGTGAGGTTAGTGCCCTGCCCGTTGACCGTTGCCGTCAGGTTGGTGATCTGGGTGCCCAGCGCGGTGTCGGCATCAGCACGGACAGTCTTTTCGGTATTGAGGGCAGCATTGGTCGCGGCGATCTCACCGGTATGTCCGGTCACCGTCGCACTCAGGTTGGTGATCTGGGTTGCCTGCGCCGTGTCGGCGGCTGCGCGGGTGCTCTCCTCCGCCGCAATCCGGGCAGTGTTGTCAGCAACCTGATCCGCATTGACGTCCACCGACGCCTCAATGGTGGACATGCGGGTCGCGGCAGCAGCATCGGCGGTCGCCCGTGTCGTCTCCTCCGTCGCGATCCGAGCCGTCACGGTCGAGTTGTTGGTGTTCACTGTGGCAGTAAGCGTGTCGACCCGCGTGCCCAGCGCTGTGTCCGCCGTCGCCCGCGCCGTCGCCTCGCTGGCGATAGACGCCTGCACGGTCTCGTTGTTAGTATTCACCACCGCAGTCAGCGCTGTGATGTCCGTCGCCAATGCCGTATCGGCAGTGATGCGCGCCGACTGCTCGTTGGAGATCGCCGCCGTGTTGGCGAGGATACGCTGGTCGTCGACCGGGGCCCACGCCGACCCGCTCCAGCGATGCAGCTTGAAATTGTCGTCGCTGTCGAACCACAGATCGCCGACATTCAGTTCATAGGGTGGCGAGGCAGGCGGGTCTGCCTGCAAGTAGGTGGTGTTCGACCCGTCCCCAGTGGCGATGATCTGCTGGATTTGCTGCGACAGCGCCTCATCGGCATTGATGCGCGCCGTCTGCTCGATCCGGATCGCCGCGTTCATCCCCGCGAGCGCAGCGTCCACCTCCGACAGCGACTGCTGCAACGCGCTGCTCGTGCCGGAGCCGGACAGCCCCGCATTATCCAAGAGCGCGATGATCCGCTCAAGGTTGTACTTCATCGCAGTCAGCAGGGAGTAGTCGGCATTGTCTACTGACTGGACCGCCGGTAGCCCTTGCCAGCCCAGCTGTGACACTAGCCGCCCCTCAGTTCCATCACCGTAGTGGCGATCTCCAGAGCCGTGACCTCGACGTTGCCGACGATCTTAACCTCCAACGCCTTCGACCGGAACGGGGCAATCCGTACCGGTTCGAGCGAGGTCAGGTTGTGCGATGACCACAGTTCGCCATCGCCATAGAACAGAACCTGCACCTGCTTGGTCGACCCCTCCGGCGGGAGGTTCTTGAGGATGCTGCCGTTGACGTCGACCGTGTTGACCGGTGCCGTGTTGAGCGCCCCCATCAATCCGCCGGGATCGTCGAACATATCCTCGTTGGCTGCGATGATATCGTCCCGCAGCTTCACGTAGTCAGCCATGTCGGCGAGTTCAGAGTACACCGCATCAAGCCGGAACGCGGAGAAGGTCATGCCGTATGGCAGGGGGAAAATCTTCGACCGCCACTCGTAGTTGAGCGGGGCGTTGACGTTGAAGTCGAGTTCGTAAATCAGGTTGTCGACCGGATCGACGTAGTAGAGCCGTCCGGTATAGGTGTCGATGTGCACGGCGCTCGCCCGGAAGCTGATATTGGACAGGGCAGGCGGGTCATCCCGCCCGATCACCATCGCCTTGTTGCGCAGCGGCGTCGTCGGGTAGGTGGCGAAGTACCGCCCGTCGTAGACCGCGCCGCTCATCAGGCTCGGCAGCTGCTGCTGCCACTCGTCGCGCCGGAACAGTGCACCCGTGATCACGCCGCGCATACTCGGCCCGATCCCGACCATCCCTTCCGGGCTGGCGTAGAGCACGCCATACTCGTCACTGGCGATGGACCGCTTGGACACGCACGGCTGGATGATCGGCACGCGCTCGACCGCCATCTGCGCCGGGTCGACGCCGTTGAGGATGTACGGCCAGCGGTTGGTCATCACGACGATGGACGCGCCGAACACCTTGAGCCCGATGATGTCGTCCTCGACCGCGATTGCAAAGCCTATCGGCCACGCGTGCGGATAGTAGGGGACAGAGAAGTAGATCGTGCTGCCAATGAACCCGGCAAAGAAGCCGTTGGGGTGCGTCACCAGCCCCTGCAGGTCATCGGGTGGCGGTGTCCAGCCTTCGGTCGTCAGCGGCTCTCCTAGCTCGGCTGCCGTGCTGTCATCGACGTAGGTCAGCGTCGAGATCGGTATCTCCTCGACGAACAGGTAGGCGTCGCTGGTGCCGCCAGTGACCGACCGGTAGATGCGGGTGTGGGTAATGTTGTACTCGGGGTCCGGCAGCGGTGCGCCATCGAACCCGGTCAGCTGAACTGTCTGCCCCGGCTGCACGTCGACGAGATTGGACGGCGGCGATGGTGCGCTCTCCTGCGACACCAAGCCGAACGTCGAGACGTAGGTATAGACGTAGACACGGGTCTCGATCACTCCCGTCCCAGTGCCGACAGCAGTTGCCACCAGTGGCGGGACCGGGGTCGGCACGCCCATCGGCATCCACGTTTGCGGGTACGGCTCGCCGGGTGCACCAGCCGCCACCATGTCCTTGTTGATCTGCTTCGGAGGGCCGTCACCCGTGTAGTACAATCGGTAGTCGGTATCGCCGACGACGGGACTGAGCGCGATGTCGACGTCCGTATCCCATGTCAGCCAGTAAGACGGGCCAGCCGTGTAATACTTGTAGATCGTTAGGGGGGCGGTGCCCACTGGAGGGGTGTAGACGTGCAGCGGGCCACGCCAAGCCCGCAGCGCACCGGAGTACAGCTTGACGTTGTCGGCCTGCTGCGCCTGTCCCTGCTCAAGAAGCGTAGGGTTCAGGCGCGGTACAAGCCCATCGAAGTGGTCGATGGTGAGTTTCGGCACCTGCCCCTCGCTTTCGTTAGCTGGGCTTCGCCTTCGACGTCGCCTTCACGTTGTCCTTCAGGTCGAGCTTGAGTTGCCTGCCCTGCGTTTTGCCTTTCGGCTTGGACGACTTGTCATCCTTCTTGTCGTCCGGCTTGCCGAGCACCGCGTCCTTCAGCCGCTGCCCCACGCCGGGGTGTGCCGCCCTCTCGGCGCGGTCCTTGTCGCCCTGACGCGTTGCTTCGGCAGCGCGGTCGGCCTCACGCTTGCGGGCCTCGGCCTCCTTCTCCCGCTGCCCCGACGCGCCCGTGGGTTTCTCGTCGGGCGGGGTCGGAAGCGGAGTGCCTGCCGACACGTCGGTGTCTTTCGCCTGCGCCGCCTCGCGCACCTTGGCCTCCGCGTTGACCCGCGCCTGCGCAGCTTCCTGCGCTTGCAGGTGCGCCTCGTTCCAAGCGGCCTGCTCATCCTCGGTCAGGCCCTCAGGCGGCGGCGGCAGGTCACCCGTGCCAGTCGAGACATGCTCCGACTGCGCCTCGGGATCGACCTTCCTCACCTTCTTCGCATCGCCCGGCTTGGCCGGGTTGAGGCCAATGTCGCCCGCTTGCGGCGGACGCGGCGGGTCGTAGGACGGCGGCAGCTGCCGACCCTCCTGCTCCGGCACGCCTGCCTTGAGCGGCGGTCGCGGCGTCTCAGCCCTCACCCCGACACCCGGCTGGAGCGGCGGCGGCGGCTGGGTGCCCGCAGGTCCCGGCATGATCGGATACTCGGGCGAGCCTCCGCCGGGGCTGGGGAACGACTGCGCAATCGGGTGCACCGGCCCGTCGCCGAAGTTCATCGCCGGGAGAGTAGCCGCAGTGTCCGGCCATTCCTCCAGATGGGTCGGCTGCGGCGGCTGCCCGGCTATCGGCTGCGACGGGTGCGGCACGTTCTCGCGCGTCTTCAACTCCAACGGCTTGACGCGCGTGCCGTCCTCGTCGAAGTCGTCTGCCTCCGTCGGGAGGACGGACCCCATGTTGGGGTCAGCCTCATCCCTCGGGGGGATATCGCCGGAGCCGGTCGAGACATGCTCCGGGATTACCCGGTGCGCGTCGTCCGGCATGTACGGCGTGACCTCGGGCGGGGCACCCTTCTCAAGCTCCGGCGGAGCCTGCGGGTTTCCCTCCTTGTCCGCCGTCTGCTGTCGCGGATCGCCTTCCTCCTCGTGGCCGATCATCGGCTGCTGCTCGGACAGGCTCGTGTGCGGATAGCGGTCGGGGTACAAATCCTTGTACTCCTCCGGGTTCTGCGCCGGACCGGTCGGCTGGGCTTCCCCGCCGACACCCGGAGCGCCGGGCACGTTGACTTCGGGGTAGGGCAGGTAGGTCGGGGCTGCGCCGGTCACTGGCTCCTGCTCATCGTCCTTGCGTACGAGGCCCATCTCCTCGGCCCGCTTCCGCCCGTCGGCGGTGATCTCGAACGTGCCGCCCGTGAATGTCCCCAACGAAACGATGTTGCCATCAATCGTGGCCACCAGCGTGCCGCCTGCAGTGTAGGCGTCCTTGGTGCCAGAGTAGAGCCTCTCACCGACCTCACGGATTTCGGTCTTGTCCATGTCGTCGACACGCTTGCCAGTCATGATTTCTTTCCCTTCCCGAAGATCGGGGCCGCGCTGCCGCCGCCTATTTTACCCGGACGCGGCACGGAGGCGAAGGTGCCACCCTGCGGGTCAGCGGAGTATTCGCTGATTGTGTTGACGGGCTTGGTCGCCTTGCCCAAGGACTTCAGTCCGCCAATGTTTTTCGGGGTTGCCATCGAGAGCCTCCTATGTCTTGCGTGAGATCATATCGACATACGCTGTTGCCTCGGGTGTCGTCTGCCCCACGCGGCGAACGGTGACAGCGATCCTAGCAGTGATAGACTGGTTTATAGAGGTATTCGCCACGATATACCACTGGTGCGATACGGTTAATGGCAGCCACGCACCGAGCGTCCCGTTAACCGGGCCTCCGCTTATAGTCTGCGTGTAGACCTCGAAGTTTCCAGCCGCTCCGAGTGGGTCCACCCAGTGCTCCAGCACGTTACCGGCACCCGCTGTGGAAAGCGGGGCGATGCAGGCTTTGCCGTTGGAGTTAAGTTCATACCCGACCCGCTGCGCGGTGTTGGACCCAGTAGTCAGCATCGACTGGTCGTGCAGGGAGATCACACCCGGCAGCCCAGCCAGTCCCTTGGTGGCGAACAGGAGTTGCTGGATACCGCTCATATAATAAACCAGATGTCGTTCTCGACGTGCAGCAGCGTCACGACCCCCTTCGGCGGCAGGGTCTTGGTGCCGGTAACAGACGAGTTGGCGTGGATCAGGATCGGCCCGCCCGAGCCGATGCTCAGGTCATTGGTGCCATTGTTGACAATGGTCACCGCCATGCCGATGGGCAGCGGCACCAGCGCGAACGCCGGGACCGTGATCCCCTGCGCCCCGGTGTTCTTCCCATAAATGTGGCCACCCGCGTCCTTGAGGGCGATGGCATAGTTGCCATCCTGCCGGTTCTGCGGGACGTCGCGGTAGCCGATCACAACCTGCGCGCCGCCCGTGATAGTGTAGATCGTCGACCCCGCCGCCAGCCCGACGATGGTCTTGTTGGTGAGGGTGTCGGTGGTGGCGCGGCCAACCATCACGTCGGTCGTGTTCGGGAACGTCAGCGTGGCGCTACCGGCTGGGGCGGTCAGCAGGTTACCGGCAAGGCGGATGATGTTGCCCGTCGCCGTGTCGATGGTCTTGTTCGACAGGATGTTGGTGCTGTTCACGGTCAGCAGCGCCGAGCCGCCGACAGTCACCGGGTTCTGGAAATCTATCGCGGCCCCGCTGACAGCCAGCGGATACCCGATCACCAGCGACCCGGCCCGGATGGTGATGATGTCCAGCGCACTGTCGCCTAGCTCGACACTGCCGTACGCCTTGAACGGCCCGGTGATAACGCCGCCTTCCACGTCCATCTTGCTGGCCATGCCAGCCGCCGTGATCCTTAGCTCCAGCTTGTCATCGACATCGTACGTGCGCGCAGTCGTCCCCTCCTGCCCGCGCTGAACGACGAAGCTGTCATTGATCCGTTGCGTGCACTTGACGATCTCGATCTGGTTGGACGGGTTGACTAGCGTGGCGTGGAAGTATTCCCCCTTCGCACTGTCGGGGGCGGGGAACGCGTTGCCGTAGCCGCTGCTCAGGGTGATGGTCGTAATGCCGGGGCCGACGGATGCGGCGAGGGGACCAGTGGCATTGTTGGCGAACAGAGCAGGCATGACACCCCCTTAGGTAATGGTCACGGTCCACGTGATCGACAGGCTGTCCGTCGGGTCCTTGGTGATCGTCGTGTAGGTCGACCGGTTCTGCATCTGACCAGCGGATGCGGCGTTGAACAGTCCCGCCTCCTGCAGTGCTCCCGACCCAACCCCCGCTCCGAACGTGCAGACGTAGGTCGTTACGGTGGTGGAGTTGGTCGCCGAGGTCAGCGCCGTGCGCGACCCGGCGATCTCCGCCGCCAGCTGCGCGTCGCCGACCGCCGGGGCAGTGCCCCCCGTGCCGACCGCCATGTGGGTCATCGCTCCCAGCGACGGGCTCGCCAGCATGCGGTTGGCGATGACGCTCTTGCCTACCGTAGTGACGAGGTTCTTGACCCTGCGACGCGCCTTGATGCGTCCCCTTCGGTCCCGCAGAACAATGTCCAGCTGACCCACGATCCTGATTGTGTCTTCACTCTGCATGAGCCGGGCTCCTTGCCTCTGGGGAATACTCCTCAACACCATCAATGAACAGCTGCGAAGACGGATCAGCGGTGAGCCGGTAGCTAGCTGACGTGCTCACGTCCGCAACGTAACAAATTGTCGGCCATGCCTCCAGCCGAACTGACGTGCGGTCCAGCGTCAGCGTAATCGTATCGAGCGCCGCAACGCTGTCGATCAGCGCACGTGTCGGATGCAGCGATATCTGGTCAACCGCAACAGCAACATCGTCGAGCGCAATCTTGCGGGTGACGCCTGTCGCGTCCTCCACGCCTACCGTGTCGTCGAATATCCGCTCAATGAGCAGCGCCTTGGTGAAGGTGTCGACTGCGCCCGCGAGATCGTTGAGCGTCCGCGCAAGGGTGATCTGCCGCGAGAAGCTGTCGCTCGTCCCCACGCTGTCGGCCAGCGTCCGCACACGGGCGAGGCTCTTGGTCAGGGCGTCGACTACCGCCGCCGTGTCTGCGTTCGTACGGATGTAGCTGACCGTGCGGCTGAACCCGTCAACGGCGGTGACCCCGTCGTTGGCCGTCAGTGCGTTGCCGCCCGCTATCGACACCAAGTCGGTAGCGATGACGCTATCGTTGAGGTTAACTATCC
>Ga0209593_10000050_pt1 | contig 60723 bp, 109 predicted proteins | sample PPLLaktember2015_3_FD_187260 | JGI IMG/M metagenome (GOLD analysis project Ga0209593, IMG submission 187260) | Freshwater sediment microbial communities from Prairie Pothole Lake near Jamestown, North Dakota, USA - PPLs Lake P7 Core (6) Depth... | ecosystem: Environmental > Aquatic >...
ACTGCTGCCACTCGTCGGAGTCGACGATGCCGACGCCGTCGATCGCCTTGCGGATGACCGTGCCGAGCGCCCCGGTGAGGGAGCCGTCGACCTTGTCCTCCTTGGCCTCCTCCATCAGCCGGTACTGATCGCGCAGCCCGTCAGCGGCGAGGCAGATCGCCTCGGTGCCGATGTTCCCCAGCACGCCGTCGTTGAGCGTGATGGCGTAGCGAACGCTGCGGTCGAAGCACTCCCGCACGAAGGCGGGCATGTACCCCTCCGTCCTGCGGAAGACCTCGTCGAAGTCCGTGTCCGGGTCCAGTGCCTTGCCGATGACCCTGCGGGCCAACTGCTCCACACCGGCCCGGTCCATCGCCCCGACGTGGATCACCGCGCCGATGCGTCCAGGCCGGAGCATCGCCTTGTGAATGTCCTCGGCGTGGTTGGTGGTGAAGACCGTGAGGAGCTTCATCCCCTTGACCTTGATCCCGTCGAGCATGTCGAGATGGCGCTCGATGGTGCTGCCCGACTGCGGCCCCGCCATCGTGTCCACGTCCTCGGCGAACACGACCGCCGGTTGGTACATGCGGGCCATCTCCAGCGTCTTGGCCAGGTCGTCCTTGCCCGGTCGGCACATCAGGAAGGTCCAGCCGTGGGCCACCGCGATCTGCGCCGTGAGCAACGCGGCCAGGCTCTTGCCGGTGCCATACGGACCCTCGAACAGCACGGCGAACTTGCCGTCCTGCCCCAGCTGCTCCAGCAGGTCGGCGTGGCGGATGAACGCCCACACGTCGCCCTCCAGGCGACGCAGCACGCTCTCGGTGTAGACCACGTCGCGGGGGTCGACCTTCGACACGTCGATGAAGTTCTCGGCGCCGTCGATGGCCATGCCCTTGTAGATGGAGCTGTCGAGCAGGAACTGCTCGATGAGCTTGAACAGCCCGTCGAGATGGCGGCGCCACTTGCGCGGTGCCTCCACGTTGACCTGGAAGATGATCCCGAGCTCAGGGTCCCTGGTCTGGCCCAGGATGAGTGTCGCCCGGTCCATGCCCGGGATGGTCATGGCTCCCCACGGCACCTGCTCGGTGTCGTTCTGCCCGGGGCCGACCTTGATGTCGATCAGCTGGGGCAGGTCCCGCCCGAAGAACGAGTAGAGGGTCTTGCCCAGCGTGAACCCGGCGAACGCCTTGATCGCCAGCTGTGTCGCCCTCGCTCCGTCCCACGGTCGGTACGGGAAGGTCTTGCTGAAGGAGAACAGGTTCTCCTCGTCGTCTCGGCGCTTCTGGAGGAACTCGATGCTGCTCTCCAGGGTCGCGCCCGCGGGCAGCACGTACTTCGTGCCGTCGAAGACGATGTCGTCTTCGGTGCTGAGCAGCCCTCCGATCTCGGCCAGTCGCTGGAGAGCTTCCTCTCGCAGCAGCTGCTCCTCGCTCGGAGCGAGCGCGCCATCGGCGCGCGGCTTTGCTTTCGCCACCATGCGGTTCCTTTCCTCAATGCCCGGGGGTAGTTCCGGGTCGTGCCCTGGCCTGGGTACGAGCCAGACCAAGGCGGGTCTTGTCAGACCAAGCGGGCGGCGAGGAACGCCTCCATGTCGCGGTGGGCGTCGAGGCACCACTCGCAGGGCCGCCGGTTCATCGGGGCCGCGTCGACGTAGACGATGGCGCCGTCCGGCAGTGGGTCTGTCACCCGCTGCCCGCACAGCGCGGTGCGGGCCAGGTGCTTCGGGACCAGGTGGTACACCGGATCGCCGGTGCTGGTGGGTAGGGACAGGGACTTCACAGCTCCACGTGCTCCACGTCCACGACGCACATGCGCCCGTCCTCCATCGGGAAGCGGTACGTGCCCGGTTCGCCGTGCATGGCGATGAGCTTGAACGCCACCACGTGGGCGTGCTCGTCGCCGAGCGGGTCGACCTTGACGGTGCCGATGCGCGTGCTGACGGTCACGTCGAAGCTGAGCATTCCCTCTTGGTCGACCGGCAGGGACGTGCCGTTCTGGGGTCTTGCCATTGGTTCCTTTCTGTCTGACCACGGTGGTCAGATCGTGGACCGGGAGGGGTACGAGCCCTCCCGGTCCTTCATTCCTCCACGTCCTTGAACATGGCGTCCCAGCAGGCGCTGTGGATGCCCGTCATCAGCGTCTCCCGGTCGCCGGGGGACATCTCGGGCATCGCCACCTGAATGTGGCGCTTCGGCCCGCCCACCGCCTTGTCGTGGCGCCACGCCTCCAGCTCGTCTGTGTAGGCCGTCACCGACGACGGCAGGTCGCAGAGGGGGCACACGCCCTCCACGACGGTCGTCGGCCGCTCCGGCAGGCTCATCGCGCGCTCGCCCGTTCGATGTGGTCGGCCAGCAGCTCGGCCACCAGGGCAATGTCAGCGGCAAGCTGAAGGAAGTCCGCAGTCACCGGCTCGTAGGAGTGTTCGGCGTTGATCACCAGGCTCTCCAGCTCGCTCGCCTTGGCCCGAAGCAGGCGAACCGCCTGACCCGGGGACGGCCGCTCATCGTGGACGCCGCTCACTGGCGCACCCGCAGCTTCAACCGCTGGCCGTTGCCCGTCCCCAGGCCCACGCCGACTTCCTGGAAGTGGGCCTCACAGAGGTAGGCCCACGGTCCCATCGTCGTGCGGGCGTCGTAGCGAGCCAGCGTCGGCTCGGCATGGTCGAGCTGGCAGTTGGGGAGCTCGAGCACCTCCACCTCCTCGCTCACGGCTCGACCTCGATCTCCCCGGCCGCCACCGCAGCCTCGTACGCCCTGGCCTCGGCGTACTCGGTCTGCCACTTCCACGGCTTCTCCACGACGTCGGCGATGGTGCCAGCGTCGTAGTTGTCGGAGTCGGCCATGAAGCGGGTGAGGAACACGAGGTTCTCGTGCACCGTCCACCACTCGGTCTCAGGCATTGCTGTTCCCTTCTGCCCGCTCCCCGATGGAGCAGGTCGTACCTGGAGGCGGTGTCGAGCCGCGTCCGGGTGGTTGACGGAGGGAGCGCGGGATCGCGCCCGCGCTCCCTCCGTTGCTAAGGAACCTGGTGGAGCGCCAAGGCAACAGCCGTGCGTTTCTAAGCTCCACCGCTCCGGCCCAGGGACGCGCCGATGAGCCAGTACCGTCTACGGGACCCACTCCCTCTGGTACGCAAGCTCACCGGAGCACGAAGCCTTCACCGGATCAGATTCGCCGCCATCGGACCGGGTTGTCTCTCCCGACCGTGGTCGACTCGGGCCTCGCCTGTCACACCCAGGCGCCCGTGATGTGGACGGGGCGGGCTACGAACCCGCACCGCCCTGCGACCGGATCACCGGCCGCTTGCTCTGCTTGTGCGCCCACACCGGAGGCACTTCGCCCCGGCGCCGGGAGCGAGCCTTGGCCCGCTGCCGGTTGCGCTCGGCCTTGTCGGCCAGGGCCTTACGCCGTGCCGCCTCGGTGGCGCCCCGCCTGATCTGGCGGCGCCGGTACTCCTGCATCGCCGCCCGCTCCAGCGCCGTCGTGCCGCCCGGTTGGTCCAGCGGCCCGGCCAGCGCCCGGTTCTCGTCGGTCGTGGGGGCCTTCTCCCGGGACCGCATCCGCTGGGTCTGCGGCTTGCGCGCCCCCGGCGTGGGTCGGAACCCGACGCCCTCCACGAACATGCGCTCCCACCTGGCCCCCGAGAACTGCTGCTCGTAGGGGTTCCCGATGGGTGCAGCCACCCCCGCCCCGACCGGCAGGTGGTCGAGGCGGGGGGGATCGGCCTTCTTCTTGGGGAAGAAGGGTTTGGCCTTGGCCGCGCCCGGCGAGGGCTTCAGGTCCGGCCCATGCAGGCAGACCGAGCACCACTCCGGGGCGGCCCCAGGAATGTGGGGGCACTCAGCCACGGCGCCCGGCCCGCTCCGGCCACAGGAACTCGCACGCCCGCACCCGCACGGCGGGATCGGTGTCCTCGTTCAGGCCCTCGTGGATGACGAGCGGCCCGCCTCCGCAGAAGTCGGCAAACAGCGCCATCACGCCGGGCCGCGCCATGTCCAGCACCGCCCGTTCCAGCTCTTCCATCCTGGCTCCTCTCTCCTCCGGGGGTACGAACCCCGGCCTGCGCCGCCCGCCCCGCGGGGGCACCCTTATTCTACCCGCCCGGCGGCGGTACCGCAAATCGGGCGCAGTCGCAGGGGCAGTAGGGCTGCTCACGAGATCACCCCTCTCAGCCGCTTCACTCCGGCTTCGGGCCTGCTCACATCGGTGAAGGCCACGCCTCCCCGGATGCCGTACAGCGGCAGTCCGGCGTCGTGCTCGGCCACCGCCTCGGTGGCGCACTCCACCCGCACCGGGCAGGTGCGGCACTGCGCCAGCGCCAGCGAGCGCTTGGCCCGGCCCGCGCGTCCGGTGCCCCACTCGTCGGGGAAGGGGCTGTGCGCCCCCTCCCGCTCACACGCTGCGCCGGTCATGCCAGCCTCCGGCGCGTCCGGCGCATGAGCACGCCGCCCACGCCCATCAGCAGCACCGCCGTGCCGATGAAGAGCTCCGGGCCGGAGCCGGTTGCGGGCAGCGTGGTCACCGGGGCTGTCCGGGGCAGCACCACCACGCCGGTGACCGGCGGCGGGGTGACCGTGACCGGCGTGTCGATCTGCACCGGCACGGTGGTGACCACCGGCTCGGGCGCAGGCGGGGTGTCGCTGGTCGGCGGTGCGTAGATGGGCACGTCGTCGGACACGCACTGCGGTGGCCCACCGATGGGCGCCCCGTAGTGCATCCCCTCGGGGCAGGGCGGCATCGTCGTGGGTGGGGCCACCGGCCCGCAGTCCACGCTCGACCAGTCGATGGTGTAGCGGGCCTCCTCGGAGCCACCGTCCCAGATGATGCGGACCAGCGTCGGCCCGCGCGTCCCGGTGGCATCGAGGCGTGCCCGGTGCTCGTAGCGGGTGGAACCCAGCGGTCCCACCGCGGCCTGGAAGTTGTCCCCCGTCTCCACCCGCGCGTCCGCCGCGACCGGGTTGGTGATGACGACGTGGGTGATCTTGGCGGACTCGCCGCAGGTGATCGGCTCGACGGTGACGCTCATGCCGTCCCCCACCACATGGCCAGGGCGACGGCGACCACGAACAGCACGAAGCCGGTCAGGACCCACTGCCACGAGGGCTGCACCGGCCGGTTGTCGGGCTGCTCGTCGAGCTCCGGGAAGGCGGTCATGACTCGTCACCACCCAGCGCCCGCTCGACCAGCTCGACGGCGACCAGCTCGTGGCGCAACACGAACCGCCGCAGCCGCAGCCGCCGCCGTCGTTGCCGCTCCCACTTGGCGTTGCGCCGAGCCTGTGCCGGTCCGGCGATGGCAGCACGACGGGCCTCGTGCTGTTCGGGCGTCCCGACCCACATGCGCCCTCCACTGGCGCCATCGGTGGGCAGCGGACCGTGCTGGCGGACCAGCGCCCTGGTGTTGCGGGCCGTCTCGATCTGCGCCCTGGTGCCCCGGTCGTGCCAGTGCACCAGGCCCCAGGTCCGGAGGCTGAGGCTCTTGCGGAGGAAGCTCATGACCGCCCCCTCGCCGTGCGCTCCAGCCGCTCGCCGCAGGGCACGCAGATGATGCGGCTGGGGTCGAGCAGCGTCTGGCTGTCCTTGGGCCAGTAGGTGGCACCCTCGGAGCGGTAGCGGTGCCAGTCCTGCTCCAGCGGGGTCGGGTGCCGGTCCAGTTCGACCAGCACCCCGAAGCCCATGTCGTAGTGGTTGTAGACCCGGGTGCCCACCTCGAGAGCCACCTTGTGGCCACAGGCCAGGCGCCTCGCGGCATCTTGCGCCACCTTGGGTGCCTGGATGGCACCGCTCAGGCCCTCCTCGGCGGCCAGCTGCGGGCAGCCGTCACGGTGGAGGAGCTCGATGGCCCCAGCGCCCACCTCGGGTGCGTCGTGCCAGTCGGCACCGCAGCCCGGGCAGGGCGTGAGGTCGATGGTGTACCACTCGGCGCTCACCAGATCACGCTCAGCACGTCGTCGATGGACCCGCCGCACAGGCCCTTCAGGAAGACTCCTGCGGCCTTGGCGTCGGCCACCAGCTGGGGCTTGATGTTGCGCCCGCCCATCACCTGGTAGGTGGGGATGCGGACCCGGCACGGCGTGCCGTGGCGCGTGGTGCCGTGGCAGTAGGACAGGTCCATCGGACCGGCCCAGCTGTCGCCCACGAAGCGGATGCGGGTGATGGCCGCCAGGTCCGGGTCCGTCCACTCCAGGGTGAACGACCGGGCCACGTGTGGCTCGACCAGCGGGTTGATCTCCCGCGAGTACTGCTCTGTCATCTCGGTTCCCTTCCGGGCCGTACGAAGGCCCAGGTTGATGTGGGTCGCCTGCTGGCGTCCCTGGCAACGCTGCGGTGCAGCGCTCCCAGCGAGGCCAAAAGTCGATTACCGCGCTGCCAGGTGGCGGCGGGCGGCGGAGCCGGTGCCCAGCACGCTTCCGGCTGGGGGAACGGGCCACCCACCCACCCCTCCCCTTCGGGGAGCTCGGCGCCAGCGGCAGCCGCCTCCCGCGCCCCAGCCGCCAGCGCGCCCGCGCGCCAGCGGCCCGGGCTGAGCGCCCGGGCCGTCGTGGCCATCAGTAGTCCACCCCTTCGCAGGTCAGGAACCCGTCACGGGTGTCGCCGACCAGGTCGTCGCCACCGCTGTTGTCGCAGTCCAGCTCGGCTGCGGCGATCGAACCGTCGCCACCGTCGACCGGGATGCGGACGTCCAGCCGTTGGGGCGGCACCACGTCGCAGTCGGGGAAGGTGCCAGCGTCGATGACCACCACGTGGCCAGCGCACTGCCCGGGCACGGTCAGCGCGGCGACCGGCTGGCGCACGGCCGGAGCCGGTGCAGCCACGGTCACCCAGGGTTCGGCGAACGGCGGCAGCTCCACGAACGTGGTGGAGCTGCCACCAGCGGTGGCAGCCACCGCGCTACCGACGACGACCAGCGCGCACAGCGCACCGGCCACAGAGAACTTGAGCATGGGACCCTCCAGGGTCGAGACGGGTGCCCACGGTGGGCACCCCTGGCTAGGCACGTGACCGTGCCCACCCAGGGGCGCCCCAGCCCGAAGGCCGGGGAGCCACCCGTAAGGACGCCTCAGCTGGCGACCACCTCCTCGGCAGGCACCTCGACGACCGGCGCGTCGACGACCGCGTCGGCCACAGGGGCGTCGACCACAGGGGCAGCCTTGGCCGCCTTCCGCGCCCGCTTGGGCTTGGGAGCGGCCAGGGTCCCGTCAGGCAGGACCCAGCCCTTGGCCGACCAGGTGAGCTGCTGGGACTTGTCGGCCCGACCGGCGGCGTCCACGATCAGGCCGTGAGCCTTCTCCCACTTCGCGATCTGGGCCGCGTCGTGGGTGAGCTTGGTGACGGGGTCGAAACGACCGGCGACCTTCTTCCCGGCGACCATGGTCATGGGGGAGAACTTCCGCTCACCGTTGCGGACCTGGTCCCAGCGGGTGAACCCGTCCACCTTCGCGGCCATCTGCGCGACGGCCAGCGCGTTCGTGGTCGGGCGCCCCATGACCAGGCAAAGCTGGCCATAGGTGGTCCAGAAGGGACCCTCCGGGATGGACTCAAGGGCGGCGCGGACGGCCACCGTGTGGGCGTTGACCTTCACGGTCGGGACAGGGGAAACTGACTTCTTAGCAGGCACTTTCGGTTCCTTTCGTGGCCCGAGCGGGGCGCCCGGGGTGATGTAGAAAGGATAGCCGGTCGGGCGGCGGTACCGCAACCGATCGGGCGGATTAGGTCAGAGCTCCTAGCGATACCGCCCATCGGCGGGAACGATAGGGGGTGGTGGCGAACGGACGTTCGTGCCGGACCCGGCTCCGTGCTCACTACCTGCCTGCTACAGCCCAGTTTCCGACCCCCAACCTGCCGCCGCCCCGCGACGGGCGACCCCATCCGCATCCGTATACGGGAACCCCCAGCGGTATACCGGAAGGGGCCTCCTAAGCCGTACACGTGTACGGGATGGAGGAGTACGGTATACGGCATGAGTAGACCCCAGACGAAGGGGCCGCCGGTCGCCGTGCGGCTCACGCTCATGGCCATGGAGCGCGCCCAGGCGCGGGCCGACGACGCCGGGCTACCGCTGCGGCGGTGGGTGGAGGCGACCCTCGAACGGGCGCTTTTGCCTTCGGAGAAGGCCGACGTGGCAGACGCTAAGGGTAGGCACCCCACCACGAAGCGTGTGCAGTCGGCTACCGAGGCGGAAGACCCCGACGTCGCCCGGTTGACCACGCTGCGCGACTCGCTGACCGGGGTGGTGCCGCCCGACGACCCGCCGGACTGCGAGCACCCGCGCTCCGACGTGCGCGCCGGAGGCATTCGGGTATGCCGCGACTGCGGGGCCATCAAGGGCATCGGCGGCCTCTGGCGGGTGCCGTAGGGGGCCACCCGTAGGGAGAAGGTGCCGCAGCTTCGCGGCGGGTAAGGTGCGGTCGTGCCGATGCCGTCGAAGGGGACCAGACGCCGCTTGACTGTGCGGGTGCCGATCGACACCTACCTCGGTGCCGCCCGGGCCGCGGCCGCCCGGGGGTGGTCGATGACCGGCTACGCCTCCTACGCCCTGGGCGAGCAACTCAAGCGCGACGCCAGCGCCACCACCCGTCTGGAGCAGACCAACAGTGGATGACGCCACCCGGGCCGAGGAACTGGCGATGTACGACCCCGGCGAGGCCCGGGGGCCGTCGCGCCGGGAGCGCTCGGGCAACGCCGCCGTCGCCCTGCGCCTGGCCGGGGCCAGCTACGCCGAGATCGCCGACGCCCTGGCCTTCGCCGACGCCAAGGCCGCCCGCAGCGCGGTGGAGACGACGCTGGCCGCCAGCGCCACCGCGCACTGCCGCGAGCAGCTGCGCTCCGAGGAGGCCGGGCGCCTGGAGCGCCTGTTGCGGGGGGTGTGGGGCAAGGCCACCAACCCCGACCACGCCGAGCACCTCCCGGCGGCCAAGGTGGCGCTCGCCATCATCGACCGCCACGTGCGCCTGTACGGGCTGGACGCCCCCGCCGAGGTGGTGGTCCACTCGCCCACCACCGCCGAGATCGACTCCTGGGTGGCGGGCATGACGGCCACGTCGCTGGCCGACCTGCGGGCGCTGGAGGCCACCGTCGTGGACACCGAGTCCTCCGTTGTCGACGCCTGATGAGCACCTGCCCGGCGTGGTCGACGGCGACGACCTGCAAGCGTGGATCGACGGGCGCCTCGACGCCGCCACCGACCGGGTCCGGTACTGGCGCTACCGGGTGCTGGGCGGGGACCCGTCCACCATCGTGAGCCAGCTGCCGGGGCGGCGCCGGGTGTCGATGGAGGTACCGCTGGGCGAGTTCGTCATCCTCCGCGACCACGCCAAGCGCCGGGACCTGACGGTGGTGCGGTTCATGCGGGCGGCCACCGCCTACGCCCTGATGATGGAGGGGGTGCCGCCCGAGCAGCGGGAGTGGCTGGGGCACTATGGCATCTGGGCACCCGAGGAGGCACCATGACCACCGCCGTCGACCCGCAGGCGTACAAGGGGTGGTCCCCGGCGGCCCAGGCCAAGGCCCTGGAGAAGCTCCAGGCCGCCCGCAACGAGGCGTGGCGCCCGTTCTACTGCCCCGATGCGGCCTGCAACGGCAAGCCCCACGACGTGTGGGAGTGGAACCACGCCCGGGCCGACCAGCGCCCGCCCACCGACGCCGACTGGCTGGTGTGGCTGCTGAAGTCGGGCCGGGGCGCCGGGAAGACCCGGGCCGGGTCGGAGTACACGCACCGCATGGCCAACGTGACCCACCGCCTGGCCATCGTGGGGGCCACCGGCGCCGACGTGCGCGACATCATGCTCGAAGGCGAAAGCGGCCTGCTGACCATCGCCGCCCCCGACTTCCGCCCCGCCTACGAGCCGTCCAAGCGACGGCTGACGTGGCCCAACGGCGCCGTGGGGACGACGTATTCGGCCGAGGAACCCGACCGCCTGCGCGGCCCCGAGCACGGCTACGCCTGGATCGACGAACCGGCCCACTGGGCCCTGATCCAGGAGGCGTGGGACAACCTGCTGTTCGGCCTGCGGATCGGGCGCCGCCCCCGCATCTGCGCCACCACCACGCCCAAGCCCCGCAAGTGGATGAAGGAGGTCACCGCCGACCCCCGCACGCGCCTGGCCACCGCCAGCACCTACGACAACATCGACAACCTGGCGCCGACCTTCGCCGAGATCGTCATCGCCCGCTACGAGGGCACCCGCCTGGGGCGCCAGGAGATTCACGGCGAGCTGCTCGACGACATCGAGGGCGCGCTGTGGACGTATGACCTCATCGAACCCGACCGCCTGCCCTTCGCCCCCGAGCTGACCCGCGTGGTGGTGGCGGTGGACCCCGCCGGTACCGCCAACAAGACCTCCGACGAGACCGGCATCATCGTCGTCGGCTTCCTGGAGGGCCATCTCTACGTGCTGGCCGACCGCAGCGGGCGCTACTCGCCGCTGGGGTGGGCCAAGGCCGTCGACGCCGTCTACGACGAGTTCGCCGCCGACGCCGTGGTCGCCGAGAAGAACTACGGCGGCGACATGGTGCGCCACACGTTGCAGTCGGCCGGTGTCACCAAGCGGATCATCCTGGTCACGTCACGGCGGGGCAAGGCCATCCGGGCCGAGCCGATCGTGGGGGTCTACGAGCAGCACAAGGTCCACCACGTCGGCATCTTCCCTGAGCTCGAGGAGGAGATGACCTCCTGGCGGCCGTATGAGGACAACTTCAGCCCCAACCGCCTCGACGCCCTGGTCCACGGCGCGACGAACCTGCTCGGGCGCCACGCCCGCGCCGACATCGCCACGCCTGCGTCGCTGCGCCAGCGGGCGGAGTCGGCCGGGCTGAGTGTGGTGGCGTCGTGACTACGACTGCGACTGTGACTGGCCGGGGCGCTCCCGCTGCTCCCGCTCACGCTGCTCGCGCTCGCGGCGCTCGTCGGGCGTCTCGTTGGGGTCGGGCGTCTGCGGGGTCTGCTGTTCGCTCATGCCCGCTGCGTTCCCGCCTGGCCGTGAACCATACGCCGGGGGTGTGACACAGATGCTGGCCGACGTCACCGTCACGCTCGACCAGCCCGTCACCATCGTCGCCGCCTTCGTGGTCGGCGTGCTGGCCGTGGCCCGGGCCACCCGTCTGCTCATCGACGACGACTTCCCGCCGATCGTGAAAGTTCGCGAGTTCTACGTGTCCCACGTCCCTACAAGGTGGGAGGGTCTGGCCGAGTGCCCCTGGTGCATCTCGCCGTGGCTGTCGCTCATCGACCTGGCGTGGGCGTGGGGCACGGGATTGCACTGGACGTGGTGGTTCGCCAACACGTGGTTCGCGGTGGCGTGGCTGGCGGCGTTCCTGTGCGCCCGCGACATTCCCCCCGACGCGAGGGGCTGATGTTCGGCTGGTGGCGGTGGCGCCGGTACCAGCGTCAGTGTCCCCATCCCTCGTGGGCCATCCGCTTCATCCACGGCGACGAACGGTTCATGGGCTACGCCAGCCAGTGCACGGCGTGCGGGAAGCTGTTCCGGTGAGGCTGCTCGACCTGTTCTGCGGGGCGGGCGGGGCGTCGGTGGGCTACGCCCGAGCGGGCTTCGAGGTGGTGGGCGTGGACCACGTCGACCAGCCCCGCTACCCCTACGACTTCATCCGCGCCGACGCCCTCGCCATTCTCAGGCGCCCTGAGTTCCTGGCCGACTTCGACGTCGTCCACGCCTCGCCGCCGTGTCAGGCATGGTCGGCCTACCGGCGCCGCCGGGGCGTGAACCGCAACGCCGTCGACCTCATCTGGATCACCCGGCGGATGCTCATGGCCCGGGCCAACGTGTGGGTGATCGAGAACGTCCCCGGTGCCCCGCTCGTCAATCCGGTGCAGCTGTGCGGGTCGAGCTTCGGCCTGTACGTGCGGCGTCACCGCCTGTTCGAGTCCAACGTCGCCCTGGTCGGCTCGGTGTGCAGCCATCCCCGCGAGCGCGCCTTCCCCCCGGCCAGCAACCGGCCCAACCCCCGCTTCACCGTCGAGGTCGGCACCTACCGGGTGCGCCGGGAGCTGAGCGCGGCGGCGATGGGCACACACTGGATGACCGGCGACGAGATGACCCAGGCCATCCCGCCCGCCTACACCGCCTTCCTCGGCGAACAACTACTCGGTGCCCTGACGGCCTGAGCGTCGGGTCTACGCTCGTCGCCCAATGGCGCGCACCCGGACACCGGAAGCGCCGCTGAAGGTTCCCAGCGGCTTCGTGGCCTCGGCCGTGCGACTCCCCACTTCCTCGCGGAACATGGCGGGCCGTCCCGAGGGATGGCAGAACCAGGCGTGGAACTTCTGGGAGACGACGGGTGAGTTGCGCTATGTGGCGCAATGGACCGGCAACGTCCTGTCCCGGGCCAACCTCGTCCCGGCCAAGCGTGAGGGCCGGATGCTGGTGCCCATCATGGACGCCAAGGACCCGGCCACCGAGGCGATGGAAGCGCTGTACGGCGGGCCACAGGGCCAGGCCCAGATGCTCCAGCTGTTCGGCATCCACACGACCGTCGCCGGTGAGGTCTACATCGTCAACCGCGCCGCCCGCGACGACTGGAACTGCCTGGCTGCCGGGAAGGTCACCCAGCTCGGCAACGGCGCATCGGGCACGGTGCGCCTCCAGGCCGACTTCGGCACCGAGGGCGGGCCGGAGTCGCTCAGCCCCCAGGACCTCGTCATCCGCACCTGGACGCCGCATCCCCGCGACCCCACCCGGCCCGACAGTCCGGTACGGGCCAACCTGAACACCCTCGGGCAGATTCGCAGCTACGACGCCCACATCAACGCCCAGGTCCGGTCCCGCCTGGCGGGCAACGGCATCCTGTTCCTGTCCAACGAGGTCGACTTCCCGGTCCCCGCGGGCGCCGACCCTGCCGCCTCCCCGGCCACGCACTTCATGAAGATGCTGGCCGAGGCGATGATGACGCCGATCGAGAACCCCGAGGACCCCTCGGCGCTCGTGCCCATCGTGGCGATGGTCCCGACCGACTCGCTCGGCAAGAACGAGTGGATCAAGTTCTGGACCGACCTGGACGAGAAGGTCGTCGAGATGCGCGACGCCGCCATCAAGCGGCTGGCGCTCGGCCTCGACGTACCGCCCGAGGTCCTGCTGGGCGTTGCCGACGCCAACCACTGGAACGCCTGGCTGAGCGAGGAGTCCGCCGTCAAGGCCCACCTGGAGCCGAAGCTCGCCATCATCGCCTACGCCCTGACCGAGCAGTATCTGCAACCGGCGTTGAAGGGACTCGTCCCCGACGCCGAGGACTACTTCGTCATCGCCGACACGTCCGGCATCCGTCTGCGGCCCAACCGGAGCCAGGAAGCCATCGAGCTCTACGACCGGGGCGAGCTGAGTGGCATCGCCCTGCGCCGGGAGACGGGCTTCCAGCAGGAGGACGCGCCGGGCGACGAGCAGGTGCGTATCTGGTTGCTGCGGAAGATCGCTACGGGTTCCACCAGCCCGGAGCAGACCCAGGCCGCGCTTCACCTCCTCGGAGCCGACTTGGGTCTGCTCCCCGACTCGGGAGCCAACCGACCGCCGCCCGACGACCAGCGAACCGACGTCACGCCCGAGCTGCCCAACCGCAACCCGCCGTCGCGCCGTCGGGCCGAGGAGCGCGCCACCCGGGAGCAGTCGAGCCTGGCGGCGGCGTGCGACGTGCTCGTGTACCGCGCGCTGGAGCGCGCCGGGAACCGCCTCCGCAACGCTCATCCCCGTACCGACACGACGAAGATGGCGCCCACCGACGTCTACAAGCACCTGGCCGGTGATCCCGACCATCTGCTCGCCGGGGCGTGGGACTGCGCCTTCGCCGTGCTGGAGCCGTACACCGACGACGCCGATGGCGTCATCGCCACGCTCGACTTCTACGTGCGAGGGTTGCTGGGGAGCCACCGCGACCACAGCCAGGTCGTGATGGCGGCGCTCATCGGTTCCCGGCCGGTGGCGCTGGCCCCCGTCGAATAGGAGGCGTGATGGACAACGACAGGGCCGTGCGCCGCATCACGCCGATGGTCACCCGCGCCATCGGCGCGACCGAAGCGGAGGAGCGCCGCGCCGCCCTCCACCTCATCGCCGAGGAACTGTTCGCCTCGGCGTGGGACGAACTCGATCCGTCCAGCGGACCCGAGGACATTCAGGGCGAGGTCGACCGCTTCGCCGCCTCCATCATCGGCGCCGTGGACGCCACCACCGACGAGTCCGATCCCGAACTCGTCGCGCAGTGGATCGTCACCGCTGCCATCAACGCCGCCACCGTCGCCGCCGCCGAACCCGGCGCCCGCTTCATCTGGCGCACGATGCAGGACGACCGCGTGCGTGAGATGCACGTGCCGCTGCACGGCACGACCACCGCCGCCGGTGTGCCCTTCGACGTCGGCGGCTACCCGCTGATGTACCCCGGTCAGCCGGTCGGTCCGCCCGACGTGTGGATCAACTGCCGGTGCCGCCTCGACGTGGCCGCGTCCGACCAACTGGCCGCCGCTGCCGGACCCAGCGACGGCATCGCCGTCGTAGCGCGCGTGGCCGACGCCGATCGTCTCGCCGTCGCAGGAGGGCTGCCGCCCGAGGGCCTGCACGCCACCCTCGGCTTCTTCGGCCACACCGGCGAGCAGTCGCAGCAATTGCGCGAGACGCTGGCGCATTGGGTCAGCAACCAGTCGCTGATGGCCGAGGCCAGCGTCGGCGGCGTGGCCCGCATGGGCGACGACGACCCGCAGGCGACGGTGCTGCTGTTGGAGTCGCCCGAGTTGGAAGCGCTGCGCCGCTCGCTCGAAGGCGTGGCCACGCCCGACGGCAAGCATCCGCACTTCACCCCGCACATGACGCTCGGCTACGGCATCGACCCGCCCGACAGCGCGCCGCGCTCGGTCATGCTCGACGGCGTGGAGCTGTGGTGGGGCGACGATCACGTGACCGCCGCCATCTCCGAGGAGCCGTGGTCGAAGTGGTCAGCCGCTGACTATTCCATCGAGCAGTGGCACAGGGCCTGTCTCATCCATCTGCACAGCGGCGCGCCCACGTCCAAGGGCGAGTGCAAGCTTCCGGTGCGGACCCCGACCGGGACCGTGAACCGGGCCGGTGTTCACGCCGCCGCGGCTGCTCTGGCTGGCGCCCGCGGCGGCGTGAACGCACCCGCTGAGCAGAAGGCCAAGGCCCGCCGGGCGCTGCGTGGCCTCTACTCGCAGCTGAAGGAAGAGCCGCCCGACTCGCTCGCCGCCTCCCTCGATGACGAGGCCCTCGTGGCGGTAGGCCCGGTGAACACCCACGACGCCCCGGGCTGGATCACCAACCCGCGCGAGACGCAGCGCTTGCGGACGTACTGGACACGCGGCAAGGGCGTGGCCAAGATCGGCTGGGGCGCGCCCGGCGACTTCAACCGCTGCCGCCGCCAGCTGGGCAAGTACATCCACAACAAGGCGTACCTGGACGGCACCTGCGCCAACCTGCACTACGTCGCCCTCGGCTTCTGGCCCAACCAGGGTCCGCACAAGGGCAAGCACGGCCATCGTGGGCATCGCCTGTCGGCCGCCGCTCTCGAACCCATCGACGTCCAGCTCGACTCGCCCGAGCTACTAGCTGTGCTCGCCGCCTTCTCAGCGGCCGACGAACTGGAGGACACCATGCTCCCGCCCATCGAATGGTTCCAGGACCCCGGATTCGACGGCCCCATGCCGCTGACCATCTCGGCCGACGGTCAGGTCAGCGGCCACCTGGCGACGTGGGACACCTGCCACGTCGGCATCGACAAGCAGTGCGTCACGGCGCCGCGCTCGACCCACGACTACGCCTACTTCCGCACCGGCGAGGTCGAGACGGCGGGCGGCCCGGTGTCGGTCGGCAACATCACCATGAACACCGGCCACGCCGGGGACGACCTCAGCCCCAACGAGACGGTGCGCCACTACGACCACACCGGCACGGTCGTGGCCGACGTCGCCGCGGGCGAGGACCAGTTCGGCATCTGGGTCGCGGGCGCCACGCGTCCCGGCGTCACCGAGGCCCAGGTCCACGCCGTCAAGGCGGGAGCGCTCTCGGGCGACTGGCGGCGCATCGCTGGCAACCTCGAGCTGGTGGGAGCGCTGGTGGTGAACGTCCCCGGCTTTCCCATCCCCCGCGTGTCGATGGCGGCCTCGGGCGACATGGTTCTGTCGCTCACGGCGGCGGCCATCGTGACCGTCGATCCCAACGTCAGCTACGGCCGTATCGAGCTGGTCGTGGAGAAGGGCGTCACCGCCGCGCTGGACAAGCGGGACCGCCACGCCCGCGCCGCCCGGATCACCGACGCCCTCCGCGCCGAGCGTGCCCGTCGCCTGCTCGAAACCGTAGGGTGAGCCGATGGGTTGCGGCTGCGGCAAGAAGCGTGTCTACATCGTGACGACCAAGGCGGGCGCGACCAAGCAGGTCGACTCGCTGTCGGCGGCGCTGGCCGTCGTGCGGGCCGAGGGCGGCCGGTACCAACTCGCCAAGGTCTAGATGCTCCAGCTCATCCGGCGACTGGCGCTGCCGATCGCCGTGACGAGCCTTGTGGTCAACGCCCTCATGCTCATGGCTTCGGCCGTCATCTGGATCATGGCGGCCATGAACGGCTGGCTCGACAAGGTGGAGTTCGTCAGCCACGTCTCGATGCTGGCCCTGGTGTTCGCTGCCGTGAGCGGTGTGGCCGCCGCCCTGGCGGGGATGCTGGCGCTCATGCCGACGCCTGAGCTGGAGGAGAAGCTTGCCCCCGGGGATGACTCTGCGTAGAGTCCCGCCCAGCAACCCGCCCGGTTCAGAGCGAAGCTCCCGAGCGTCCAGGCCCCGAAGGGCCGGTGTGGTTGGCGGTTCCCCCTGTCCACCCTCGGAACCCGTCGGAGGCCCTCATGCCGTTCGAACTGCCGGAGAACCTTGACCAGCTGTCCGTCGCCGATCTCCAGGCGCTCATCGACGCTGGCCTCGATGCCTTCCGTACTCTCGACATCAGCGACGCGTCTCCCGACGACGTGCTGGCCGAGGGCGAGCGGATCGCGCCGCTCATCACCCGAGCGCGGGAAGCGCTGCGCGTCGCCGAGGCTCACGCTGTCGGCCGCCGCGATCGCATCTCCAACCTCGTCAACGTGGTCGAGGCGCAGTCGCCCCAGGAGCCGCCCGATCCACCGCCCGATCCCAACGCCCCCCCGCCCGAGTCGACCGCCACGGAGACCGTGGCTCCTGCTCCCGCCCCCGCTCCCGCCGCCGAGCCTGCCCCGGCAGCCGTCGAGACGGTGACGCCCGAGTTGGTTCCCGCCTCGGCTGCGCCCTCCCGTCAGTCGCCTGCCCGGCGCGCCGCGGCCAACGCCACGACCACCGTCGCGGCCCCGCCTCGTACTCCCGCCGTGGCCACGCTGACCGCCGCTGCCGACGTTCCCGGCATCCCCACCGGCGCTCCGCTCGACGGCCTCGATGCGGTGTGCGCTGCGGTCATGGCCCGCATGCGAGCGCTGCCGACCGGCCGCATCGGCAGCACGCCGATCCGCAATCGGTACGGCGCCGCCACGATCCGCCTCGGTGGCTTCGACGACCTGTCGCAGGACGCCAAGGTCCACGACGACTACGGCCTGGTCTGGGCGGCGGGGAGCGAGGCTCGCCTGCCCGGCGGGTCGCTCACCGCAGCCGGTGGCTGGTGCGCTCCGTCCGAGACGCTGTACGACCTCTGCCAGTTCGAGACGGTCGACGGCATCCTCGACGCCCCCGAGGTCAACATCACCCGAGGCGGCATCCGCTGGACGCCCGGCCCCGACTTCAGCGACATCTACGACGCCTGCGGCTTCTTCCTCACCGAGGCAGAGGCCATCGCGGGGACGGCGCAGAAGGACTGCTGCATGGTCGAGTGCCCGCCCTTCGATGAGATTCGCCTCGATGCCATCGGCCTGTGCGTCAAGACGCCGCTGCTGACCAACTCGGCCTACCCCGAACTGGTCCGCCGGTTCATGGAGGGCGCGCTGGTCGCCCAGCAGCACAAGGTCAACAAGTACGTCCTCGACACGATGGCGGCCTCGACCGGCGCCCCGGTCGTGCTCGACGACGCCGGGGCGCTCACCATCAGCATGGAGATGCTGGAGTTGCTGGCGGTGGGCATGCGCTACCGCTACCGCATGAGCCAGACGCAGACGATCGAGGTCGTCCTGCCCTTCTGGGTGAAGCCGCTCATCCGCGGCGACCTGGGCCGCCGGGCATTCAACACGAACCGGAACATCAGCGACGCCGAGCTGGATGGCTGGTTCAGCTCCCGCAACATGCACGTTCAGTGGGTCTACGACTGGCAGGACCTGGCCGTCGACCTGTGCGCCGTGACGGTGCCCGCCACCGTCGACGCGCTCATGTACCCGGCCGGGACCTGGGTCCGGGGCCGCGCCGATGTCATCAACATCGACGCCGTCTACGACTCCGCCGGTCTGGCCGAGAACGTGTTTACGGCGCTGTTCATGGAAGAGGGCATCCTCGCCGTCCAGCGCTGCACCCACACCTGCCTCGTGACCATCCCGATCTGCGTCAGCGGCCGGACCGCGGCTGCGGACATCACCGAGTGCGCCACATTCCCTAGCGGTGGGGGCGGCGTTGTAGCAGCCACCGGAGCCACGGCCGGAATCCCCGGCACGTTCACTCCGTCTGGTTCGACGCCCCCGGCCAGCCCCGCGGCCATGACCGGCCTCACCGCTTCGCCCAACACGGCGTGGACGACGGGCCAGTACGTCCAGACGGGCACCGCCGGTGCTGCCGGACGGAGCTACTGGAACGGCACCGCCTGGACACAGGGCGCCGCGCCGTAACTCGGCACCATCAGCGTCGTACCGGGGGAACCGGAAGGTGGGACCCCTGCCGGTTCTCCCGGGGCGACATGACCAGCAGAAGGGAGGAGGAAGCCGATGGCCACCACAGGGATCGCTCCACGAGCGCCATACGAACTTCAGCCGCCCGAACTGATCCGCGGCGGTGTCCTCTCCGTCGCGACCGTCGTCGACGTCACCGGCCACGAACTGCTGGGCGTGGAGGCGGCGACCGACGCCTGCGCCGAGGCCCGCGAGTGGGACCAGTGGTGCACGGTGACCGGCGAGGAGGAGAAGTGGTTCGATGAGTCGCCCGAGTGGGTGTCCGGCGATCCCTTCGCCGTCTACGCGGGTGTCGAATGCGACATGCAGACGATGGAAGAGGGCAAGGCTCGCGCCGCCCGTCGTCTCGCCTACGCCGAGAACCGCGCCGTCGACTTCCACGTCTACACGATGCTCACGGCAGGCACCGAGATCGACGTGATCGACCTGGGTGGCTCGGTCCCCATCCCGTCCGGCATCGGCGCGGCTGAGGCATGGGCCGCCACGGTGTACGGCGGCGTGCCGACGCTGCTCATCCCGCGTCTCGTCGTGGAGTGCGCCTGCTCGTGCGGCGGTCTTCTACCCAAGCTCGACGGCACCTTGACCACCTGCGCCGGTTCCGACGCCGCCCCGTTCTCGACGCCCGTCACCATCCCGTTCGATCAGACGAGCGAGGCCACCATGTTCGTCACCGGGCACATCACGCTCCTGCGTGGCCCGGTCATGACGTTCTCCGTCCCCTCGATGGTCGAGACGGACGGGACGACCCATCCGCCCCGCGCTCTCGCTGAGCGCATCTACGTCCCTGTCTTCGACTGCCTCGTGGGCAAGCTCGAAGTGAACTGCGGCTAACCCCAGGAGGAACTCATGGCTGCCACGTCCTTCCCCTTGGTCCGAGGCCGCACGATGCGCGTGACGGGCCTCGACGGGTGCTGCACGCCCGCCTACGGACCGGACAACTCGGTCGTCACCGAGGGCTTCGTCTCGGTCGCCCTCACCGCCACCGTCAACACGCCCGATGAGATCGTCGTCACCAACGCCAACGGCAAGACCTGCGTGCGCGACACCGGCTGCCCGGAGTTCCAGGGCTACGGCGTCGAGCTGACCTTCTGCGACGTGACGCCCTGCCTCTTCTCGCTCATCACCGGCCAGCCCGTCGTGCTCAACGCTGATGGCGACGCCATCGGCTTCCGCATGAACTCCGGCATCAGCGCCTGCGACCGTGGCTTCGCTCTCGAGGTCTGGATGGGCGTCCCCGGCGTGGCCTGCTCCGGCGCTGCCGGTGCTTTCGGCTACCTCCTGCTCCCCTGCCTCCAGGGCGGGGTCATCGGCGACTTCACCATCGAGAACGCCGCCGTCACCTTCACCATCACCGGCGCCACCACGAAGGACGGCAATGGCTGGGGAACCGGCCCGTACAACGACGTGATGGGCGATGCCACCGGCAACCCCGGTCCGCTGCCCGACCCGCTCGATCCCGACGACCACCTCTACGTCGCCTTCACCACCGTCGCCCCACCGGAGCCGACCGAAGGTTGCGTCGAGCTGACCCCGACCACGCCGTTCGCCACCGGAGCCACCGAGGTCGCTGGGGCCGCCGGTAACTGGACGCCGTCCGGCAACCAGCCCCCGGCCAATGTGCCCAACCTGATCGCGGGCACGCCCAACACCTTCGTCGCCTCCCCGACCACGGCCTGGGGCGCAGGTTCGTACGTGCAGACCGCCACGTCCGGCGCCGCCGGTCAGGCGTACTGGAACGGCACGGCATGGGTCGCTGGCGTCGCACCGTGATCTAGCCTCCGCCCATGGCCGAGACATGCGTGCCCTGGGACCTGGACAGCGCGTGTTGCGATAGCTGGGACGCGCTCGACCCCACGCTCCAGGAGCGCGCGACCGATCTGGCGTGGGACACCATGAAGGTGCTGACCGGGGGCCGCGTCGGCTCCTGTCCGGTCGTCATGCGCCCCTGCCTCACCGGGCCGTGCGACTGCTGCATCGGCTGGTGGGGGCAGGGCTGGATGAACCCCGTCCTCATCGCCGGGGAGTGGGTCAACTGTGCCTGCGGGCGCCCCGAGTGCAGCTGCGAGCGCCTGTGCGAGATCGCCTTCCCCGGCCCGGTCGCCGTCATCAACGAGATCACCGTCTCGGGCGCCGTGCTCGCTCCCCACAGCTACCGAGTCGACAACGGCAGCATCCTCGTCCGCGAGGACGGTGAGTGCTGGCCGTCGTGTCAGAACATGGGCGCGCCGCCCGGCGACCCCGGCACCGTCGTCATCACCTACACACCCGGCATCGTTCCCAACGGCTCGGGCCTGTGGGCGGCGGGCGTGCTGGCGTGCGAGTTCGCCAAGGCGTGCTCGGGCGGCAAGTGCCGTCTTCCCGCGGCCGTCACGTCCATCGCTCGTCAAGGCGTGAACTTCCAGATGCAGTCGGCCATGTTCGTGGACGGGATGACCGGCATCCGCGAGGTCGACGCCTACACCATGTCCGTGAACCCATACCACCACCTGACGCCGCCGATGGTGTGGTCGCCCGACATGCCCTCGCAGAGGCACCGCTACGAGACGTTCCGATCGCAGCCGACGCCGCCGTGACCACCGTCGAGCTTCCGGCGCCGACGATCATGCCGTACCTGGCGGCGCTGTCGGACTGCCTGTGCACCGAACTCACCGAGACGGGCGCGGGCGAACCGTGCTGGTGCGGCGTCATCCCTGGCTTCCTGGTGAGCCTGGAGTACTGCGACAACTGCGCCGAGACGGCGTGCGGGATGGGGTGGGTGCGCGCCGCCGGGGTCTTCCCCTACGACACCTTCCCTATTGCCACACTCGACGCCAACTGCAACAAGCCGCTGGCGTGGCAGATCGAAGTCGGCGCTGTGCGCTGCATGCCCATCCCCGGCGACGGCGAGATTCTGACGCCCGCGCAGATGCTGGAGGTCACGCTGAACCAAGCCGCTGACACCGAGGCGATGTACCGGGCGTTGGTGTGCTGCGATGCGCCCCAGATGACGGTCGAGCGCTTCCAGCCAATCGGCCCCGAGGGCGGCTGCGTCGGCGGATTCTGGATCGCCTACCTTGGCCTCTAGGGTCGACGTCGACGTCAACGACGCCGCCATCATCTCGGCGTTGAACGCTCCCGGCCGCGCCGTGTTCCAGTGGCGCGACGATCTGGGCAACGCCATCGTGAACGCCGCACGCGGGTTGTCGCCCGTCAACGACCCGCTCAACGCCATGCACCGTGGCGGCATCGTCGGCACGTACAAGGCGTCCTGGCGGTTCAGCCGCGCCGGGTCGAACCAGCATCGCGTGCGTCTCACCGTCATCAACGACAGCGACCACGCCGAGTTCGTCGAGTACGGCCGCGCGCCCTCGGAGAGCTGGGAGCGTTTCTCTTGGACGCGCTGGCAAGGTCGGATTCGAGTGGCCCGGTTCGGCACCCGCGGCTACTCGGGCCGACACGTGCTCCAGCACGCCACCAACTCAGCTGTCGCTGCGGCTACCGGCGGCACCGCCGGACGGATCTAGCCTCCGGCGCCACAGGAGGTCCCACCTTGAAACAGTTCAAGACCGCGGCCCACCGCGGCAGCCCCGCTGTTCCCAACGCCGTCGACATTCAGTTCCAGTGGGACGAGGAGACCCTCACCGCCCACGCCCCATCGAGCGGCCAGCTGGCGCTGCTGTTGTCCAACATGGTCGACGGCAACTTCCGCCTGGAGTCGCTGGGAGCGCTGTTCGACTTCCTCAAAGGCGTGCTCGATGACGAGGACTACGCGGTCATCCATGCCGATCTACAGCAGGGCCTCGACATTCAGTTGATCGTGGAGCTGATCGAGGCGCTGATCGAGGAGTGGTCGGTGCGCCCTACTACACCTGCCGTCGTCTCGTCGCGATCGCGGCCGACCACTGGCAGGCGATCGACGGCGAGGCCAGCTGCAACGGCGTAGACCTCTGGGCCCTGCCGCCGCAGTCGTGGTTCAACACGATCTGGTACTGGGCCATCCAGCGCGTGAAGGACCCGGACCGCTTCAACTTCGAGTTGGAGCGCCCGCCGCCGGGCCACACGCAGGTCGTCACCGAGGGCGATCTCGAGCAGGACGGCGCGTCCTTCATGGCCTTCGCCGCAGCGATGGGAGCGGCGCCCGCCATCCGTCAGGGCACCCTCCCGGCGAGTGAGGGCGTACCATCGCCCGACAGCAGCTCAGCCAGGAGCGACACCGGAGGTAGCTGATGGCCGGGCCGACTGTCGGTCACATCGAGGTAACCGTCGATGCCGACACCGGCAAGCTGAAGGCTCAGGTCACGGCGGCGGGCAAAGAGGCGGGCAAGGGCGCCGCCGATCAGATCGACTCCGAGCTGGGCAAGGTCGACGGCTCCCAGCTCAAGAAGAAGATCGCCCTCATCAAGAAGCAGGTCGAGGAGCAGCTCAAGAACATCGACGTCGACCTGGACATCGAGGCGGACACCGCCGACATCAAGGCGGCCAAGGCCCAGATCAACAAGGGTCTGTCCGGCATCGAGGCCGAGGTCGGCGTCGATGTGGACGAGACGGAACTGGCCTCTGCCCGCTCTGAGATCGAGGGCGGCATGGGCGACAGCGGGAACAAGTCCGGCGACGCCTTCGGCAAGGGGTTCGGCCGCGGGCTGAGCGGCCGGATGAAGCTGATCCTCGCCGGGATCGTCGAGTTGGGCGAGCCGCTCGTCGCCATCTTCGAAGGGCTCGCCTCCGTCATCACGCAGGTACTCGGCTCGGCCCTCCAGGCCCTCGGTGGGTCCATCGGCGCGCTCACGCCCCTGCTGTTCGGCCTCGGCGCCGGGGTCGCTGCCGTGCTGGTCGGGTCGAAGGGGATGGTCACCGCCTTCAAGGCCATCAACACCGAGTTCGCCACCGCTCTGGAAGAGGGCCGGGCCTTCAACCTCCAGGCCGAGGACATTCAGAAGGCGCTGAAGGACCTGACCCCGGCCGCCCGCGACACCGCCGTGGCCTTCTCGGAAATCCTGCCCCAGCTGCACGGCATCCAGGAGGCCGTACAGGAGGCCCTGTTCGCCGGGATGGGTGACGTCCTGCGTGACCTCGCCACCAACGTGATCCCCGACGTCGGCGAGGCCCTGGTGATCGCCGCCGGACAGGCGAACACATTCGGCAAGGACCTGGTCGCCGCGCTGAAGACCATCGACTTCTCGCAGCTTGTCGGCGGACTGACTCCCGCTATGGCGAGCCTGAGCGACGCCATCTCGACGGTGGTCCAGTCCATCGGGCCGTTCCTCACGGCCGCCACCCCGGCCGCCACCCGCCTGGCCGAGATGCTGAAGCTGTCGGCCGAGAGCCTTCTGGCGATGGTCACGGCGGGCCAGCAGAGCGGCGCCATCAACGACTTCCTCCAGGACGGCCTCTCCGCGCTCTCGACGTGGTGGGACCTGCTGAAGAACATCGGCGCGACGCTCTTCACGATCTTCCAGGCGGGGGCCGAAGGCGGCACCGGCCTGGTGCAGAAGCTCTCCGACATCGTGGGCAAGTTCAACGAGTGGCTGAACACCGGCCCCGGCCAGGACGCCCTGCTCCAGTTCTTCGCCACCGGGCGCCAACTGCTGTCGGACCTGACCCCGCTCCTCGAAGGGGCGGTCGGCTTCTTCAAGAACCTCGTTCAGCCCAACACCCTGACGGCCATCGCTGACATCGCCACGAACCTCGGGGCGATGCTGCCCGTGCTGGGGGAGCTGTTCAACATCTCCGGCCGCATCAGCGTCTTCCAGCTGCTGGCGCAGGCGCTGGCGCAGATCGCCGAGGCCATACAGCCGCTGCTTGTCCCGCTGAAGCAGATCGCCACCGTCATCGGTGAGACCTTGGCCGAAGCCCTGACCGCACTTCAGCCCCTGCTGAACGCCGTCGGTCGGCTGCTCGGGCAGCTTCTGCGGGCCGTCGCCCCGCTCGTGCCGATCATCGCGGACCTGTTCGTCCGGGCCGTCGAGTTCCTGGTCGATGCCTTCACGCAGCTGGAGCCTGTTCTCTCGCCCGTCATCGACCTACTGACCAAGGAGCTCGCCGAGCAGCTGCCCCTCGTGGTCGACGTCTTCGACGAACTGTTCAAGGCCCTCACGCCCCTGATCCCGGTATTCATGCAGCTCGTCAGTCAGGTCCTGCTCGTCATGGCCCCGCTGCTGCCGGTCCTGGTGACCTCGGGCCTCCAGCTCGTCACCGTGGGGGCGCAGCTGCTGACCGCCTTCGCGCCCCTGCTGACGGTCTTGCTGCAACTGACCAACGAGGTCCTCGTCGCCCTCACTCCGCTGCTGCTGACCATCAACGGCGCCCTTGCCGGGTTCTCCAGCGCCATCGGCACTGTGGTCGAGGCGCTGACCGATCTTGTGGGCGTCGTAGCGGACGCCTTGGCCTCGATCCTGGCCGAGTTCGGCGGCGTACTGGCCAAGGTCATCGGGATCGTCGCGGGTTGGGTCCAGGGCGTCATCGACTGGTTCGTGAACCTGTTCAACCGCCTCATCGGCAACAGCATCATCCCGGACCTCATCAACGGGATCGTGAACTGGTTCCTACGCCTACCGGGGATGCTCGCCGGGCTGGGCGGCCAGCTGATCGCGATGGTGGTCGGGTGGTTCGTGGAGATGGCCGCGTCCGTCATGTCCACGCTGGCGGGCTGGGCTCTCGAGGTGGTCGCCTTCTTCACCGCCATACCGGGGCAGATCGTCGCCGCCATCTCCACCGGCATCGGCGTCATCACCGCCGTCGGCAAGTCGCTCGTGGGTTGGATCATGAGCGGCATCACCAGTGCCGTCGAATCGCTCCTGGCGTGGGGCCGCGGGCTACCCGGTCAGGTCGCCAGCGCCATCAGCGGCGCCGCCAGCTCGCTTGTCGGCGTGGGTCGCTCCATCGTCGACTTCATCCTCCAGGGCATCGGCTCGATGGGCAGCGCGATCACGTCGAAGATCAAGAGCTTCATCCCCAGCCCCGGCGACATACTCAGCGGCATCGGCGGCGCCGTCAGCGGTCTCAACCCCTTCGACGCCGAGGGCGGCGTCTACGCCTCGCCCACGGCCAAGATCATCGGTGAGGCGGGCCGGGAGGCGGTCATCCCGCTCGACCGCCCGCTCAACCTCGTGGACCCGAGCGTGCGGGCAATGGCCGCGCTGCTGCGGGGCCAGACACTGCCGACGCAGAGCGGCCAGCCTGGCGCCGCCATCAACAAGCAGGTGAACGTGTACCAGACCATCACGCCGGTGTCGGCTGATCCGGTGGCCGTAGCCGCTCAGGTGATCAACCGCGCCGCGGCGATGGCGAGCTAGGAGGCGCCGTGTACCCCGGATGGCTGGCGCTCGGGTCGGGCGACCCGATCTACGGCGCTCCGTACATCGAGATCGTCAACAACGCCCGCGTCTTCGCCTACGCCCGCAACATGGGCATCTGCTGGCTCCAGGAATGCGAGGACTGCGAGACGGCGAACCAGGTGCTCCCCGGCGGCGGCGTCTACACGTCACCGGGCCAGGACCATGCGCCGTGGTTCGACCCCGACAACCCCGACACGTGGGGCTTCCTCGGTGTCGTCGGACTCGACGTGCAGGGCGACTTCACCTCGACGCGCGCCGTCACCGTGTCGAACGCCGTCACCTTCGGCGGCGTCCTCGGCCCGCCCTACTTCGGCCCGCGCACGCTCGTGGTGCGCTGCCTGGCGGTCGCCGTCGACGAGTGCTCGCTGACGGCTGGTCTCGAGTGGCTCAACTTCTTCGCCGGGAACCCCGAGGAGCCGTGCCTGGGCGACAACCTCACCTTCTTCGACTGCTGCCCCTGCATGTGCGAGGACGACGATGCAGAGGGCCAGTGCTGGCCGAACGACTACGACAGCTTCAACGCAGGCCCGGCGTGCGACACCGACAACCTGTGGCCCGCGACCTACGACGAGCTGATCCTCGGCCCCGACCCGTCCCTCGGGCCGTGGTGCCTGTGGCCGCGCATCTACAACGACCTGAACGCCGGTCCGCCGTCGTGGTCGTGCTGCGCGCACTCCTGCGTGGTGCCGTACCTCCGCCAGTACTACAACGCCATGATCACCGGGGGGCCGACCGTCATCCAGCACCCGAAGATGAACACGTCGGGAGCGATGGCCGAGTTCGAGCTGACCATCGTGGCCGCCAACCCGGCCAAGCACACGCTGCCCGATCCCTTCTCGCCGCTGCCGCCCGACAGCGGCGGTGTGCTCATCACCGACCCGCCCGATCCGGTGGTCGAACCGACCCCTGACCCGTTCGACCTTCCGGGCGTGACCTCCATGCGCTCGCTCGCCCGCACGCTCACCCGGACCGAGCCGCTACCGGCGTTCACTCCGGCGATGCAGTGGCTGCGGAGGGAACTGCCGTGGCACGCCCCCGAGGGCCGCTCCTTCAGCGAGAAGGCGCCTGTCATCCAGATCGTCAGCTACTCCGAACAAGCAGAGCAGGTTCGGATCGGGCTGTGGGCCGGGGACGTGCGTCTGGCGGGCTGGCTCATCCCCTTCATCCCGCCCAACACGATCCTCACCATCGACAACTCCCGGCGCGTGGCCATCGTCAACCACAGCGGCGAGATACGCCGCCTCGGTGCGTTCGTGCGCGACTGGCGCGGCGACCCCATCAAGTACATCTCGGTCCCGCACGGCAACTATCGGCTGACCATCGACCAGGAGGTGGACAAGGCCGTTCGGCTCCTGCTGCGGGCGTCCGCCGTCTCGGTGTCATGAGCACGCTCGACACCGGGTTCACCTGCGGCACGCACCGCGCCATGATCTACGCGCGCGGCGGCGAGGACTTCCTCGGGGAGCTGACGCCGCTCACGGCCGTGCGCTGGCAGCGAATCCGTGACGAGGTATCGACCGCCGAAGTCGTCGTGCCGACGCACGAGTGTTGCGAGCTGCTGGGCGATCTCCGCACGATCGCGATGGAGCTGCATATCTTCCGCAACGACGTCGTGGTGTGGCAAGGACCCATCGTCCGGCTGGAGTACGAGTGGGACACCGTGCGGGTGTACGCCGAGGACATTCTGTGGGTGGCGAAGCGCACAGTGCTGACCGTGGGCTACAACCAGAGCTACCCGAACATCGGCAACGCCGTGAGCCGCATGGACTGGCTGCTGCGGAACCAGTGCTACGCCCTCAACGGCGATCCGTGGAAGATGCTGTCGCACCTGCATCCGCTCCACCACCCGGCCGACCCGAGAACCTCGCGCATCATCAACGCCTTCCAGATGTACGTGTGGGAGGACTTCGACAAGTACGCCGAGGACATGGGCACCGACTACTGCGTCGTCAACCGCGACGTCTTCTACTTCGACATTCATCTGGCGTGGACCGAGCTGCCGACGCTCGACGAGCAGTACATGAGCCAGTTCCCTCGGGTGGTCGAGTACGGCTACCAGTGCTACACGCGCGGCTTCGTGACCAACGGCAAGGGCTACGCGGGCGTGGCCCAGAACGCCGACTGGTTCGACGAGTACGGCTGGATCGACCTGCTCATCTCGAACACGACCGAGGGCACCAGTACATCGCAGCCATCGACCGGCGACTTGCAGCAGTGGACCGAAACTGCTGCCCACAACATCGAGGACTCGGTCCCCGCCCCGGTGCAGGTCATCATCCCGGCCAACACCACCCTGCTCCCCGGCGCGCCGTGGCACATCGAGCAACTGATCCCCGGCGCCTGGTTTCCCGTCACCGTCACCCGCCTGTGCCGTTCCGTGACGGAGTGGCAGCGCATCCACGAGGTCGTCGTCAACGAGTCGGCGCCCAACGGAGAGACGGTCAGCTTCACCGCCATCAGCGCCCCGAACGTCCGAGTGGAACCGACCTGAGATGCACCAGGAGATTCAGCGGAAGCAGTCGCTGCCCGCCTACCTCACGAACCTGAACACCCGCCTGGCGTGGGTCGAGCGCCGCCCGATGGGCGACATGCAGTGGCGCGACACCACCTTCGGCTCCGTCCCCTGCACCGAAGACCTTCCCGCCGACGCCCCGGACGGCGCGCGCTACCTCGTCGTCTGTCTCGGCCAGATCGCCACCCAGCAGCCAGACGGGTCGTGGGTCTACAGCCCCATCCCCGACCCGCCCCCGAGCGGTGGTGGCGAGCCTGGCCCGGAAGGCCCGATGGGTCCTGCTGGTCCGACTGGTCCCGCTGGCCCGACCGGCCCGCAGGGTCCGACTGGCCCGGCCTCGACCGTGCCTGGTCCACAGGGACCGCCCGGTGCTCAGGGTCCGCAGGGTCCGACCGGAGCGACCGGAGCGACCGGACCGCAAGGTCCGCAAGGAGCTGGCCTCGTCATCCTCGGAGAGCTGGACGACCCGAGCGAGCTACCGGCGCTGCCCTGCACGCCCGGCACCGCATGGGTGATCGACGGCATCCTCTGGTCGTGTAGCGGCGCGGGCGGCTGGGTCGACGCCGGTCCCGTCGTCTCGATGGCGGGCACCGGCTACTTCGCCACCACCGCCATCGGAAATGCCGCCATCTCCAGCGTCACAATGGCGGCGCTGTCGTGGAACGACCCGTACCTCATCCGGGGCTGGACGCACGACATGACCTTCTACACGGTCGATGCGGACGGCGTGTACGGCTCGGCCATGAACCTCACGGTGACGGGCGCGGCGAGCGATTGGGTCATCCTCCGCATGCAGCAATACCGCGGCGGCACCCTCATCAAGGCGGTCGACGGAGTGATGGAGGGCGTCGACAACATCGCGAGCAACACCTTCGCCCAGGGCAGTCTCCACGCTCAGTTCGACATGAAGGCGGGCGACTACCTCTACTGCTCGGCCCAGGCTCCGGTGACGGGCGTGAAGACGGAGACCCGCTCGTCGTGGGTCGTCTGGTCGATCGGCGGAGCGAAGGGCGACACCGGCCCGGCGGGACCGACCGGCGCGACCGGCGCCCAGGGCATCCCCGGCGTCCAAGGCCCCCAGGGGCCGCAGGGACCACAGGGTGTGCCGGGCACGACCGGACCCGACGAGGTCCGCATCGCGGCCACGCCGCCCACCGTGACCGCGGGCGAGCCTGAGCTCTGGGTGGACACAACGGTCCCGTCCGCTCCGGTGATGAAGTTCTGGGACGGCGACTCCTGGGAGGCCGTGTCCTCCGCTGGTGGCGGTGGTCTGTCGGGCTACTGGTACAGCGCTACGTCCGGCGTCACCAGCGCGGGCGGCAATGCCGTACCCACCAGCGGGGCGCAGATTTACTGGGGGCCAGCGCTGCGGGCGTCGGGCTGGACTCGCCACGCCAACACGTCGGCCATCGTCTGCAACCTCGCGGGTCGCTACGCGATTGATGTGAGCCTCTCGCTGGTCCACATCACGGGCGCCTCGGCCTACGAGATCATCGAGCTTCGCAAGTACAACACCGGCGGCACGCTGCTCGAAGCGTCCACCCACGTCGGGCCGGGCACCAGCCTCAACTGGTACACGCAGCCCCAGGCCGTGGCGATCATGGACTTCGCCGTGGGCGACATGATCACGTGCTTCGTGACGCCCAACCAGGCGGCACAGATTGACGGTCGCAGCGCCATCGTCATCACCCCGGTCGGCGGCGCCAAGGGCGACAAGGGCGACCCAGGCAACGCCGCGATGGGCTTCTGGTTCAGCAACTTCAGCGGCCCGTCCTCGATCACCGGAGGCGCCGGGAAGATACAGCTCACCCCGAACCCGCCCACGCAGTCGGCGGGCTTCTACCGCCACGCCAACGGCACCGTGGTCGTGTGCGACGTCGCCGGGTACTACCGCATCGGTCTGCACGCCGCCTTCACCGCCACCACGGCGACGCAGTACACCGACACCTACATCGAGGTCCGCGACCCGGTCACGTTCTCCACGATCCTGGCGTCGTCCAACCCGATCGGCTCGGGCTACCGCTCGGGCGTCACCGGGGACTACTTCTCCCACGACGGCGAACTGGTCTGCTATCTGCGCCAGGGCGACTACATCTCGCCGCACATCGCCGCCGACGCCACCCGGAACTTCCAGGCGTCGCGCTCGTACCTGTCGATCACGCCGGTCGGTGGTCCGCAGGGAGCGCAGGGGCCGCCAGGTTCGGCGGCGGGCACGACGGCGTGGACGGCACTGCCGTTCTCCGCGGGGTGGGCCAACTACGGCAGCGGGTACCAGCCGTGCCAGTACCGACTGGAAGGCGACCGGGTGTTCCTGCGTGGCCTGTGCGTGCAGTCGATCCTCGGCAACAACACCATCGCCGTCATGCCGGTCGGGTTCCGCCCGCCGACGTTGGTCATGCTCCACACGATGGGCTTCGGCAACACGCAGAAGGACCACATCAACCGCATCGACCTGACCGCGGGCGGCGCCCTCGGGATGCTCCCGCCCGTCAACGAACTCCAGGGCTACTTCACTCTCGACGGCCTTTCGTGGTCGATCACCGCATAGGAGCGCCATGAGCTACAACAGCCTGTCCGCCCAGAACGCCGACATCGAGTTCTCCAATCGCATCACGGCGGCGGTCGAGAAGGAGGCGCACAACAACCCGGCATTCGGGGACACCGACTACGGGACGGCGGTGATCCGGGGCCAGGTCGGCGCGCAGCTGCTCTTCTGGCCGGTGTGCATCGCCACCGAGGCGGCCTACGAGGCCGCTCTGCTCAACCACGTGCTCAACCCCGGCAAGGACGAGTCCGTCGTCACCGACGCCGCGATCCTCTCGGCCATCCAGGCGAGCTGGCCGCCCGACCCCTGGCCGCCCGAGTCGACCCCGCCCGCGTAGTGCCGGTCCCGATGAACACCGCCACTACTGTTCGCCAGACGAGGGAGGTGTAGATGCCCGGTCAGACCCCCAACCGCGCGTACCCGTATCCGCTGGATGCGGACCCGGTGGACGTGGCCCTCGACATCAAGAAGCTGGCCGACGCGGTCGATGCCGACACCAACACGCTCTTCACGTTCGCCCCGGTCTACGCCGACATCAACGACCTGAACCTCCGTGCGCCCAAGACCACCGGATCGAAGGCCCGCACCGCCAACCCGATCGCTGAGTACTACTACAGCGGTTCGGCGTGGGTGCTGACGTGGAAGCCCGCCAGCGGCTGGAGCAACCTCCCGCTCGGCCCCGACTGTGTCCAGCAGGGCGGCAGTCAGGTGTGCCAGTACCGCACCACCAGCGATGGCGAAGTGCAACTGCGCGGGGTGTGCACCATCTTCGGCAGCCATCCAGGCAACCAGTCCCGCAACATCGGCACCGTCCCCATCGGCCTGGCCCCGGCGTTCACCAGCTGGCAGCTCGTGCCCAACGCCAGCGACAGCGCCTACCGGGTCTACGTCCGCACGGACGGCCTGATCCTGTTCGGCCCCATCGGCCTCGACGCCGGAATCGCCCTGGACACAATCCAGTGGCCCATCAACAACTGGACGGCGTAGATGCCTGGCACCACTCCGAACCGCGGCTACCCCTACCCGCTCGGCGTCGACCCGATCGACGTGGCCATGGACATCAAGCGGCTCGCCGACGCCGTGGATGCCGACTCTCAGGTCATCGAGGACGACCTCGCCAGTCGTGGCGGTGGCCTCGTCGTCGCCAACTTCGGTGGCACCGCCGGGCGCGGCTGGAAGGTAGTGAAGGCCAACGTCGACGTGCTCGGCCAACCCGCCATCGTGCGCGTCGGGATGGACATCGGCTGGATCGCTGACCCCACCCACATCTACGAGACGGTCGGCTACTGCACTGGCATCACCTACGCCAGCGGCACCGCCATCACCGTGGGCGAGCTGTGCATCGTCGGCGGCGCCACCGAGCCGACGAACACGCAGATTTCAGCCACCCACCAGAACCCCTCCCGGTCCCACTCGATCACGCTTCTCGAGACTGGCCTGACCGGCCAGGTCTACCGACACCTGGCGATGACCAGCGACGGCCAGCCGTCCACGGTTCTCCGCATGACCGCCAGCGCCAGCTTCCCGGCGATCTTCTACGTCAAGGACTTGGGGGCCGCCTGATGGCACGCTGCCGTTGCTCCGGCGATATCTGCACCTGTGGCATAGAAGGCGGGACGGGCGTCGTCGTTGAAGGGTCGGGCGGCTTCAACGACCCGTACGTCATCTCCGTACCGATCCCGACGCTCATCACCTTCGAGCCTGGCGACGACGTGGCCTTCACCGTCACCGGCGCGGGCACCGAGATCAGCCCGCTCGTCGTCAGCGCCGAGGTGAACTGCCTCAACTGCGCCGACGCCACCACCGCGGCCGTGGGCGACGTGCTCACGATGAACGCCTCGGGGCAGTGGGTACCGGGTCCGCCCAACCAGGTCGCGCCAGGCGCCATCCATACCGGAGCGGGCCTCGTGGGCGATGGCTCCCCAGGAGCGCCCATCCGCATCGACGTCTGCACCTACGGGGACTTGAAGGCCCTCTGCGTGCCGTAGTCTCCGGCGCGTGCCGGACGAAATCGTGGATGAGTCCGAGTCGGACGACGGCGTAGGTCTGTACCTCTTCTGGCGCTTCGTCGCCTGGCGGGCGCGCCGTGGCTTGCCCGCCGTGGACCTAGATGACCTCGCTCGGGTGCGGGAGATCGTGGCTGAGCTCAACGAGCTCCTGGAGGGTGCCCGCGTCACGCGGGTGCAGCGGGCATGACCTACCGCTGGCTGCGCGACATGGACCAGGCCCTCGCCGCTCATGGCATCCCCTACGTTGAGGAAGGGGACTGGAGGAACAACGGCCGCCCCGCCTCTGACTTCCAGTTCAACCCGCAGGGGGTGCTGTGCCATCACACGGCATCCCCAGCGGGTACCAGCGATCGCACCGACATCAACGTGATCCTGGCCGGGAACTCGTCAGCCCCCGGGCCGATCAGCCAGATCTACATTGGCCGGTCGGCCACCTGCTACCTGCTGGCGGCGGGACGCGCGAACCACGGCGGCAAGGGCATCCGCCCCGGCTGGGACAGCTCGTGCCAGGACATGAACGAGCTGCTCATCGGGATCGAGGTCGGCAACAACGGCGTGGGCGAGGTCTGGCCCGACCCGCAGACCACGATCTACGGCCAGGTCGTCAACGCCCTGTGCGAGTGGTACGGCTGGGACATCTGGTCGCAGGTCTTCCTCCATGCGACCACCGGCCCGCCCAACCAGGGGTGCAACTCCAAGATCGACCCGGCCGGGCCGTGGCAGTGGCAGCCGAACATCGGCGCCAGCACCTGGAATCTAGATACTTGGAGGCAGTTCTGCGTCGAGCAGGGCGGCGGCACACCGACCCCACCAGGAGACGAGGACATGGCGTACGTCATCTACGAATCGAAGGACGCGGCGGGCAACCGCTGGGCGTGGGCCGACTTCCTGGGCCTGGAAGCAGGCGGGCTGTGCGAGTCGGTCGTGTGGATCAGCGGCGACTACAAGGCGCAGATCGAGCAGTCGGGCGCCAACGTTCAGCACAAGCCCCGAGCGTGGGGCGGCTACAAGACCTTCCGGCTGGAGGGCGGCATGCCCCAGGGCGACCAGCAGTACGCCTGGTCGGATCAGCCAGGGGTGGACTTCCGGGTCGTCGACAGATGACAGGCTGACCTGAGGTCCTCGGCGGGGGACCGGAGGGCGCAGCAGGCCCCTCCCTCGCCGGGGGCCGCTAGCCCACCACACACGTAGCCACGACCCGGTTCTGATCGGGGTCGCGCTCGTGAACGGTGATGGTCGCCACCGTGAAGCCTCTCGGGCACGTTGGTCCCGGTGGTCCTTGCGGGCCAACCTGGCCCATCGGTCCGGCCGGACCTGGCCCCCCGACTGGTCCGGCCGGACCTTCCGCTCCATTCTCCCCCGGCGGCCCCTGGGCGCCTGTAGCGCCTGTTGCGCCCGCTGGCCCTCGTTGGCCCGCTGTGCCCGTTCCCGGCGGCCCTGCGGCGCCCTGGCTACCCTGTGGCCCTTCTGGTCCCGCTGGGCCGGGCGCGCCTTGCGGCCCGGGGGGGCCTGTCGCTCCGGGGTCACCTGCCGCCCCGGTCGACCCGGGTGGGCCGACCACCGTGATCGGCGGTGGCGGCTCGCTCTGGACAACTGCCGCCGTAGACGCGGCCACCGAGGTCGCGCCGAGCACCGCGCCAGCGGCCAGGAGGATGATGTCGAGTCTCACCAGGGTCTCTCCGGTGGCGGCATCCCCTGGTCCACCATCTCCGTCTCCAGCCGGTGGGCGTAGGCCCGAGCGATGACGTCGTGGTCCCGGCAGTCGGCCAGCTCGCTCCCCAGCTCCTCGAGCTCATCCCTGGCCTGGCGTCGTTCCTTGCTGCGAGCCTCACGGATGGCGTAGCGCACGCCGAAGGAGGTCGTGATGATGGCCGCGACCCCGGTGATGATGGCCGTGATGCTCAGGCCGTCGGCGGCGGCCACGGTGGCTTACTCGCGCCGGGCGATGGCGGCGTTGGCCCAGAACACCGCCTCTTCGATGGCAGTGACGGCCAGGCTCTGCTCGCGGCACTCCGGCGTTGCCGCCACCACCTGGGCCGCCATATCCAGCCCCGCCGACCTGATCTCCTGGTACCGATCTGGCTGGTCTAGGCGAGGTGGGTGGTACGTGAACCGAACCGCCAGCTCATCGGCGTCGATGGTCACAGCACCAACCAGGCGATCGACAACAGGCAGAGGCCCGCCGGAATGAGGAAGGGCGTCCACCACAGCACCGGACGCCGCACCGCCGTCCCCGCCGGGGTCTCGTCGTGGTGTAGGGCGCGCGCTGCTGGCACGAGCGAGATGAGCGCCGCCAGCCCGAACACGATGGCGGCGATGAGGAAGAGCACGTCGGCCGTCGCCGTGTTTCCGGTGGAGATGTCAGCCAGGGTCAACATGCGCGGAGCCTACGTCCGCATCGAAGGCGGCGATGGCCTGCTGAAGGTTCCCCACCGTCCCCGGTCCCGGCCTCGCCCGCCAGGCCCGCGCCGCCACGAGAAGCTGTGGCCAGCGCGGGTCCAGCGGATGCGATGCTTCGTCCATGAGTGACATTCAAGGCTCGCCCACCTACGTAGACCCCGACAGCCCCGAGCGGCAGATTCCCGAGGACGAGGCCCCGTACCACCACCCTGAGGACTGAATCATTCGATCATCCCTCGCCGGTACAGCGCCGCCAACACCACGTCGGCGTACTGCTCGGCGTTCAGCGCCAGGTGGTAGTTCGGCACCGGGCGGCGGGTCAGTGCATGATGGTGGAGAGCTGCCGAGGCCACGTCGAAGGCCGACGTCGACCTCTCCATGAGGTTGACGTCGGCCAACACGTCGGACGGGAAGGCGGGCAGCCTGACTACCGTCCGCTTAGCACGGCCCTTTCGAGTTCGGTCAGATCCCATGTGGCCAGCACCGCCCAGAGGTCGCCTCGGATATGACGGATGAGCGCCGGATCAACCGGCGGCGTCGGGTCCCACTTCTCGACCTCCCACAGCACGTGGCAGCGGGACAGGCGCGGACGGCGCGGGCGGAACCGAGGCGGCACGATCGGCACGATGCACGACCCTCGCCAGGCGCGGTTCGTCCACATCGTGGGTGGCGCCTGATGGGTTCGCACGACATGCGCCCCGACGAGCGCGCCCCGGCTGTTGTCGTTGCGCCGGTCGGCGAACGTCAGGCCCCAGCGGTCGGGGTTGTGGCCGCCGGACTGGACCGTCACGTGGCACTCGGTGGCGTCGGCGCGGGCGACGGCGAGGCGGGGCATGCCGTTGTCGAACCACCCGCCCCGGTCCATGCACTTCGACAGCTGGATCACCGGCAGGCCGCGGGCGGCTGCCCGGTAGCCCATCGCGATCGCCTCGTCCTCGGCATTGCGGTCTGTCTTCAACGACTCCTCGTACTCAGCGAGGCGGGCCTTGGCCTCCTCGACGGGAATCTCGATGGTTGCGATGTCCATCAGCGTTGTTCCTCTCGTAGTGCGTGGTCGATGAACTCGGGCATGCCCGGCCCCGAGTGACGGGTCTCTTCTGGCTGCACCTGCCGTACGGCGCGGGTGAGCTTCTTCAACAGCCCTCGGGCCTGGGCTGCCATCTGCGTGCAGGCGAGCACGACCGTCTCGTCGGCGTCCTCCCACTGGTAGCTCTGGAGGATCGGAACGGTGGCCTGGATGATCTCCAGCTCTCGCTGCATCCCGGCGGCGAGGCGTTCGTTCTTGGGTAGGTGCTTCTTGGCCTGGTCGGCCACTCGTCGCTCCACCTCCTCGAGCGCAGCCGGTAGGTCGATGCCCTCAGTCACGGGCCACCACCAGATGCGCCTGCGCCATCGCGTCGTAGAGCGCCTGGAGCGCGTCGACGTTGATGGCCCACCCCGAGTTCCCGGCGCCCGCCCCGCACGTCACCCGGCACTCGAACGCGCCCGACGAGAGCGGGTACCACGCCTCGGGCCAGAAGCCGTTCCGGTGGAGCAACACGAGCAGATTGTCGAGCGTGACCTTCTCACCGAGGTAGTCGACCGCCGTGCTCACGCTCGGCCCCCTTCCGCCTGTCCCGGGCCTGTATGACCTTCGCCGTGCGGCGCCGGTCGGCTCGGTTGGTGGTCGGCAGGCCCTGCTCGTCGATGGCCCGGTTCATAAGCCTCAACGACTCGGGGCTGGCGCCCCGCATGATGACCCGGCTGGCCGTCGTCACTTGGACGCCTCGGCGATCCGCTTCATGCGGGTCAGCCGGTCGTGCTCTTCCCGGAGGGTCTTGATCTCGGCGTTGATCGCGGCCCGCGCCGCGACCCGCTCCTCGATCTGTGCCTCCACGAAGGTGAGCGTGTTGATGAGTTGGCCCACGACGGCGTCATAGGGCCGACCGGCCTCGACGACCGGGGGCATCCCCGGTAGCTCGGGCTCCTCGATGTAGGACACGGCGGTGGGCTGAAACTCATCGCCGTCGTGGTCGTGGCCGCGCTCGCGGCGGGCCTCTGCCTCTTCGATCGAGTCCTTCCGGGTGCTCATGCCGCCGCCTCCAACTCGCGCCACAGCGCGCCGGAGCGGAACGCCTCGATGAAGGCGAGGGCCTCGTTGTAGCGGACGACCATCTCCCGCAGCCGGTCGACTTCCTCCTGCGACCAACGGCGGCGCTGACCGCTACCCGGGCAGCAGCCGTGCTCCAGGCGGATCGTTCCGACCCGCACCCAATGGTCAAGCTGGCGGTAGCTGATGCCGACCGCCTTGGCGACCTGGTGGCTGGAATAGCCCCCAGGCTTCGTAATCGTGATGCCGATGTCACTCATGGTTGGGACCCCACTTTCGTCATCGAACTGATCAGCTCTTCCTTCCATCGTGGCCTCCCGCTGCTGCGGAAGGCGTGATACCGGCAGTACGGCACCGGCCTCTTGCTCGTCAAGAACAGCACCATCACGTCGGCGCCGTTCTCGCATCGCGACAGGTCACAGTTCATTTCAGCTCCTCCTCCACCAGCCACTCCTCGACCTGGGTCACGATCTCTCGCAGCGTGTACCTCACGCGGCGGTTGGTCACCGTGACGGTGTCGCCCATGTGGCCGGGCAGAAGGACTGCGGCGGCGCGGAGATGAAGCACGCACGCCGGGCACTTCCAATCCCAGACCGTCCACCTGTCGGCCGGGCGCTCGGGGAACTCGTGAGCGATCCACCACGGCCCTGGGCCGTGGGTGGCGATCGCTCGCTCGATGGTGATGTGGCCTTCGACGGTCATTTGCGTACCTCCACGCTCCCTCGGGCCACCGGCCAGCTGTGCCAGCACGACTGGCAGACGATCCGCTGGGGCGTGAATCCAGGGACTAGCTCGTCGCCCACGAACACCGCTTGCAGCCCCTCGTAGTCGCCGAGCTTCAAGCCCGGCCGCTCGTTGCCGCGTTGACCGCAGCGCGGGCAAACCACCGGGCGGCCCTCAGGCATCGAGTCTCCCTTCGTGGCGCAGGCCGTCCCGGACGGAGCTGAGTGCCTCTTCCAGTTCTTCGGGCGGGTACCAGCCGTCCCAAGCGTCGTGGAACCAGCCTTCGTCGTTCACGGTGAGCAACGGGCGCTCGCCCGGTTTCGGCCGACTGCTCACTTGGGCCTCCGAAACTCGTCGGCCCGAGGGCACGTGGCGAAGTGCGTCGTGTAGCGCAGCGCCTCGCTGCGCGGTATCTCGCGCAGGTCCGCCACGACGATCACGACCGGCGTGCCATCGGGCATCCACCTGTCGACGTAGATGTTTCCCTCAGGGTCAGCTTCGGCATTGAGCGGTATGCGCTTGCCAGTCGCCCCGGTGACTGCCCAGCGAATAGGCGCCTCGCAGGCGCGGCACTTCGACTGCGGCCTCATATGGCGGGCACCCACTTCATGGCCATCCTGACCATCGTTTCCAGCGCCGCCACCGCCTCAGGGCCCTCCTCGTTGGCCATCGCGTAGAGCGTGGGCAGGCCGCTGTCGATGGAGGCGGCGACTTCCTCGGCGGTCGCCTCCCGGCCCTCGCATATCCACTCGACGTCGCGCACGGCCTCGAAGTGGATGAGGATGCCGCCGCCCTCAGGACGGAACACCGACCAGTTGCCGGTGGTGATGAGCGCCGCCACACCGGGGTTCCGCATGATGGCGAAGCCAGGTGCGTCCTCGGCCCCGGCAGGCTTGTTCGCCTCCCGGCGGACCTTCTTGGGCATGGAAAGGAAGGGGCACGCCTTGGCGCTCCACTCGGCGCAGGCGTAGTGGTTGGGCGGCTCGGCGCTCGTGCCGTTCACCAGACACATGGGTCCGGCGACGAACGTGCCGGAGTAGCCGGTGCGGGCCAGGCGGTTGCGCGTCAGGCGCTCGCCACAGACCCAGCACAGGTCCTCGCGCAGCGCCCGCACGAGGTTCTTGGAGTTCATGATGCGGAAGTCCGGCACCCCGTCGATCCACTCGACAAAGAAGGGCACGGGCCTGCCCACGCTGTCGCGCGGGAGCTGACGCATCGCTCGTGGCATGTTCGGAGGTAGATCGGGCATTCAGGTTCCTTTCGTGATGCAGTCGTAGCGGCGATGGGTGGGGTTCTCGGCGGTGTGGGGGATGGGACCATCGGCCGGGACGCGCACGGCCTCGCCGCAGGTGTGACAGCGCATCTGGCACATCAGGCGCGAGCGCCCCTGCTTCGGCTTGGAGCGCGCCTTGGTCAACCCGAGCGCGGCGGCCTGCGCCGGGGTCAGGTTGACCGAGGCCATCAGTCGTCCCGCCAGCCAAGCGGTGACGTCCACAGGATGGGAACGCACCAGTCCGGCTTGCCGACGTTGCACCCTCGCTTGGCCGCTGGCTCGCGCATGCGGCCGATCCACCAGATCGAGTCCACGTCGGTGCCGTCTGGCATCCCGATCGGCACGATGATGTCGTCGCCGTAGTGGATGATGCCGTCTCGCCAGCTAGAGGCGAGCACGTTGAGGATGATGGCGGTCAGCTCGTTCCCGGCGCTGCGCCCCTCGATGGAGACGCACGACGCCCACAACTCGGCCCAGCCGAGGCCCACGGTGTAGTTGAACCAGCTGTAGAGCAGGTCGTCCTCCGCGGTCGGGAACACGCCGACCTGGTTCCAGGGGTATCTGCCCTCGTAGCGCTCGGCGGCGGGGTTCAGGTCTTTGACGATGTGGAAGGTCGCCATCAGCAGACACACTCCTCGGGGACGCGCTGGAAGAACGTCATCGGCTCCTCATTGTCCGAGTAGCGCGCCGACGTCCAGCCCGCCAGCGGCGCGACGGTGACCAACTCCAGGATCACGGTCGCCCCGCGCTCAGCCGCCCGCCGCTCCATCTGTCGCAGGTTGCACCGATTGCACTTCGTCAGCTCGCTCATGACACCTCCTCCTCGTCATCCAGCCAGGCGTCACGGTCGCCTTCCAGGCGGTCGTACTTCCGCAGCAACCGGCGCACGGCGACCAGAGCCTCGGGGCTGGGGTCCTCGATGTCGGCCTGGCCCCAATCGGCCGCTTCGTTCCCGGAGGCGAACAGCGGGACCGCCGCGGGCGGGATGCCGCCCGCCGGGCGCCAGATGCGGAGCGCCATCAGCTCGTGGTCGTGGCCGCGATTGCTATGGACGACCGCCCAGCCATGGCAATAGTGCTCGGGAGTGGCATGGCATCCGAACGTCGCCGGTGGCTGCATGGCGGTCTGGTTGTCGTAGGCGCGCAGCTTCTCGTACTCGGCCGCTGCCCACACCCCGCTCGGTACGTCGAGGCGGTAGGGGCACGTCGAGCACGGCTCCTTGCGGACGCTGCTGCCCGTCACGTCGGGTCCTCCAAGATGCGCCGTTCCTCGATGGCCTTGTAGCTGTAGCCCGGCACATAGCTCCCGTCGTTGGGGCTGTGGGTGAAGCACCACGGCTCGTCGTCGTACTCGACGGTGTTCTCGCACCCTGGCGCGATGCAGGGATGCGGCTGGGAGAGGGAGTTGAGGTTGCTCACAGCCATGTCCAACGATCGCCCGCCTCGGAACACAGGCCGAGCTTCGACCCGCCGTCCCAATCGACGTGCAGCGTGCCGATGGCGTCGATGAACCGCGCCGTGCCTTCCGTCCCCGGCGCTAGCCGCGTGTGCTCGTCCGTGCAGACAACGAGGCGCAGGCGCTTGCCTGCCACGCTGTCATCCCATTGGTCCGTCATCATCGTGGGTTCCTTTCTGTCCCTGCGCCCCGAGTCCGAGGCTGTCCAGTGCTTCCTCCATGAACCGCCCCGCCATCCGAATGGTGGCGAGGGGGGCGCCCTGACGGAACGCCTCCATCCGGGCCTCCTGCACCGCGCCCTGACGGGCGTGGAACCAGCAGAACCACAGGTCGTTTATGTGCATCTGCGCCGGGTCGCCGCAGTACTCGCACACTCGGTCCTCGCTGCCGCAGCCCTTCATGATTCGCCTCCTCCATCGTCGATGTAGGCACCACAACCACAGATATGCCGGGCCGCGTGATCGGTCGACAAGAGCCGACAGACATGCGAGCGCCCGAGCATGGCGTCCTCCTCGTTGGGGTCCTCCATGGCCCACTCGAAACCGCACCGCTCCTCCTCCCCGTATTCGACGGTCAGTTCCAGTAGCTCCCGACAGACGCGCCCGTCCTGGTAGATGAACGGACAGCGGTCGGGGTGGATGGGCGTGCCGAGCGCGCCCACGGCGACGCTCCGGAAGTGGCCCTCGGGGCACGTCCAGCGATAGGTGTTCACGGCAGGATCGCCTGCACGACCGCCCACACGACGGCGAGGAAGATGGCAAGCAGCCCGGCCACGACCACGATGGCCACGACGATGCCGACCCGGCGCATGGCGTCCGACTGATCGGTCATCGCATCCTCCTGCGTCGGCGCTGGCGCTGGTCGGCGAGCGACGGCGCGTCGGCGAGGCCGGTGATGAAGTTGTCGAACTCCTCCCGGTGGGCATCCACCAGCGCGGCGATGGCCCACAGCTCTTGGCGGAACAGCTCCGCGGTGCGGCCGTGAATCTCCCGACCGAGCGCTTCGACCGGGTCCTGATCCCACGACGGCCACCGCTGGGCGGTGTTGAGGCACGTCATGCAGCACTGCATCGACAGTCGCTGGGCGCCGAGATTGCGGGCCGCGTCGCGCAGCTGGTCGCGCGTCCACAGCCGCTCGCCCACGTTCTCGCTGGCGAGGCCGCACTCGGTCAGGCCCTGGTCTTCGCGCCACGGCGGCGACGGGCGCACGATGTGTGTGACCGGCGCACTGAGTCTGGTGTCCACCTAGTACGGCTCCTCGGGCGGTAGGTCGGGGTTGGCGGCGGGGGCGGTGAGGCCCTCGGCCTGCAACCGCTCGGCCTCCATGTCGAGCCACGCCCGCACGAACGTCAGCGCCTCACCGTGGCGGTTCGGCTGCATGTCGCTCAGGCCCATGTTGAAGTTGTGGCGGAAGTCCTCGCGCAACCGCTTGGCCGTGTCGCCGTCGAGCATCGCCATCTCGGCGTGGACCATCTGCTCGGCCGGGGTGCGGTAGCCCTGGTTCTGCGCCGGAGCGCGCACGGCCTGCGTGGCCGCCCGCCCGTCGTCATCCTCGGGGGCGATGCCGAAGATGGTGAGCAGGCTGTAGCGCCGGGCGTAGGTGAGCGCGGAGCCGACAGCCTGTGCGTCATTGGGCAGACGCAGGCCCATCGGCGGGAACGTCAGCCACTCGCCATTCCCGTGTATCAGGGCGGTGGTGACGGTCATCTTGTCTCCGTCGGTCCCCGGCATCTGGAACACGCTCAGGTCGAACATCTGGCAGGCCCGCTTGACCTCGTCGATGACGTCGCCCAGGTCGGCGTAGCGGTAGGTGTACTTGCCGGTGTCGGCCGTCTGCGTCTTGGCGATGTTCTGCACAGCGTTCAGCGTCTTGGCGAAGGCCAGGATCACTTCCTGGCCGCTGGCGATGAAGCTGCCGGAAAGAACGAGGTCCTCCATGGTGTGGTAGCCCACGGCTTCGATAGTCATGCTTCCCCTTCAAGATCGAGTTGGACCCGGTCGACGTAGGTCGTGGTCCGGTACTGGTCGATGTCGATGCCGTCGCGCTTGCCCGCCGCCTTGACACTCGAGAAGCTGGGCAGGTACTCCCACAGCTGGTCGACAACGGCGCGGCCGATGTTGCGGCGCGCCGGGTCCAGTTCGCCGGTGGCGATGTCGAGCGCCACCTTCCGCACGGCCGTCTCGCCCACGTCCTTGCGGAACTGCGCCGACGAGTGCTCGTGCAGCCAAGTGCTGCGCTTCTCCGGCTTCTTCTCCAGCCGCCCCACGCCCCGGACCACCAGGGTCTCGGTCTCCATGCGGGCGGCCAGCTCGTCACTCAGGTCGTCGACCATCTGTCGCAAAGCGCTGCCAGCCTCCAATGCCAGGCGGTAGCGCTGCGCCAGCTCGGTCGTCTCGCCGACGATGGCGTCCTCGCCCATAGCCAGCAGATCGTCAACCCCAGCCATACGTGGTTCCTTTCGACGCGGGCCTACCGGACTATTCTACCCCGTCGCGCGGCGGCCGGACGCGGATACTGGCTGGTCAGCCCACTCACCCACAGGCTGCTGTGGATAAATGAGAGCCGCCGCCGAGCCTGCGGAAAGGAACGAGACGCAGGCCCAGCGGACGGCTCAACTACCCGGCGGGTTCGTACTCCCGCTGGGTAGATCTTGCCGCTTGCGGGGCGGCTCGTACACCTTGCCCCGCATGATTCGGCATGGAATGCAGGTCGGGGTGCAGCGCCGGGCGCCGTCACCCCACCGTTGGTCGGTGCAACCGGGCGGGCACACGCACGCCTTCCCGGCCATGTTGTCATCGTCGCAGCTGTAGTGGCGGGTGCGGCCAGGAACGGCCACAGGGCGCCCACAGATGTCGCTGCGGGGGGCGTGGGCCAGGAACTGCCGGGCACGCTCCTCCGAGGCGAGTCCGGCCGCTCTGGCCTGCGTCATGGCATCCCGCACGCCCTCGGGGACGTGACGGCGTCGGCTAGCCACCAGCCGTCCAGTCGTGGCAATTGCCGCAGTACGACTCCCGGGCGTCGTTGGGGTTGTAGCTCGTCATCCCGCAGCGGGGGCAGGTGTAGCTCCCGGCGGGCTTGACGTGGTGCCAGATGCCTTCCTCGCTGATCGCCCACTCCAGCGCGTCGATGTAGTCCCACAGGTTGACGAACCCGGCCTCGTGCGCTCGGGCCACTAGCTCGGCGGTGGCGAAGTGAGAGAGGGGCAGGCCCGTGAGCCTGCCCCTCGCCACGTCAGACACGGCGCAGGCCGCGACGCCGGGTGAGCCAGATCAGACCGGCGCCACCGGACACGACCAGGAGGCCGCCGAACACCAAGGGCAGAGCGTCGGTCCCCGTCGCCGGGATGGAGCCACCACGGTTGGGCGGCACCGGCACCGCCTCGCCCGGCGTGAACGGCCCCTCGGGGCTGTTGCAGGCCGCCGTCTCGGGCGGATAGGCGATGTCGGCCTCGGACGTCAGCACGTCGGTCGCCTGCTGGAACAGCGGGCGCGACTCACCGAAGCCTGCGGGCAGCCCCGCCTCGCCGCCGGTCACCGGCAACGTGGCCACGATGTGCAGCCCGTCGCGGAACTCGGCGTCGCTCGGGTCGAGGACCCAGAACCCGTCGTCGTTCAGCATCCAGCCCGGCCAGTCCAGAGCCTCGCCCGTCACCGGGTCGACCTCAGCGCCGGGGTAGACGACCCGGAAGCTGGTGTTGGCCTGGTAGACGATCTGGTGCGACTCGATCACGTCGCCGTCGAGGGTGCGGAACTCGAGAGTGCCGACTGTCCCGTTCAGCTCCGGCTGGTTGCCGAAGGTCAGTTCCACGAAGGGCGCGTCGCGCACGCACACGGTCGAGGCCGAGCCGATCGAGAACACGACGGGCGCCACCAGGGGTGTCGTGCTCGTGCCACCAGGCGGTAGCCCGGGGGCCGTGGTCGTGGTGCTCGGCGCGGTCGTCGTGCTCCCCGGCAACGTCGTCGTGCCACCCGGCACCGTGGTCGTGCTTCCAGCCACGGTCGTCGTGGTCGTTCCGCCGACCTGCGTGTCCGGCGTGCAGTCGGGGCAGGTCGTCGTGGTGCCCCCGGTGGAAGGAGGCGTGGTGGTCGTCCCGGTGGTGCCGGGGCAGAGGCCACTGATGTCAGGCGGCGGGCCACCGTTGTCGAAGCCGACCACGATGCTGCGCTCCTGCGCGTCGGCGAACTGGTCCCCGATCTGGACGTTGGGCCCAGGTGGGTTGGGGATGGCGTTCACACTCACGCTGATCGGCTGCTTGCCCGGCTTCAAGACCTCGGCCTCGCCGGGCTTGCGGACGTACTTGCACACCCACACCTTCTTGGGCGTCTCGGTGGTCGTAGTGGCCTCGGTGGTCGTCGTCGTGGCCTCGGTGGTCGGGATCGTCGGCACCGTGACCGGGTTGGTCACCGGCACCGTCGTCGACGCCGCTGTCGTGGTCGACGCCGCTGTGGTGGACGTCGTCGACGTGGGATACGACGGGTGTGTGGTCGTCGAGTAGGTCGGCGGAGCCGACGAGGACGTGGGATACGTCGGGTGGGTCGTCGGGTAGCTCGGCGCTGTGGTCGTGGGGTACGTCGGTGGAGGCCAAGCGTCAGCCCTCCCGACCCACAGACACACGATGCCCAGCACGGCGGCCAGCACCGCAACGATGGCGGTCCTTCTCACGATGGTCCCTCTCTGTTGGTGATGCCGAGTCGCTCCATCGCCTCCGCCATGCGACGCGCGCTCGACCGCTTGCCCTCTTCGGTGGTCATGTCCACTTCAATCAGCTCGTCGCAGACGAGGACGAGTTTGGCCGGTGGCTTCGATCCGGCGGTGATGGCGCCGATCATGGGCTTGTCGAGCAACACGGCGTAGCCGGTCTCGATGGCCAGCTTCGGGTCCGTCGCCCCCGACCACAGCGTCATGATGATGGCGCTGTCCTGCATCATGGGAAGCAGCTCCCGCCGAGCTCTCTCCAGATACGCCCTGGCCTGAGGGTCCTCGGACCAGTCCCTCGGTCTTCCTCCTGGCACGGCTGGTTCCTTTCAAGGTGGGAATCTTGTCAGCAGTCGGTCACGCTCAGTGCCAGACGACGTCACCTGCCCTTTCCCGAGGGTCCGGGTCCATGCGGACCCGGACGAACTCGTAGATGGCGCCGCCGATCAGCGAGCCGATGGCGGCGGCGATGAACACCGCCAGGAGGGTCCTCTTGGTGTAGTGCAGCTTCATGGCCAGTGCTCCTGCATGTAGGCCAGCCCGAACAGGAGGCTGGCGATGGTGAAGATCGACAGACACGTCGCCAGGACGATGGCGAAGGCGGTCATGCACGCGCCGATGGCGACTACCTCCCACGGCGGCCGCTGGCGGCGGGTCACTCGATGACCTCGACGTCGGTCCGCTGGCTGTAGCGGGCCAGGATGACCGGGCGCCCGGTGGCACGCCGACATAGTTCGGCGTGCCAGCGGTAGCTCTCGATGCGCTCCCGGTCGGCGCCCATCAGCGGCATCCACCAGCCGTCGCCGGTGCGGTACCCGATCACCCCCTCTCCGTCGCTGGGGTCGGTCGACAGCCACGCCCACATCTCCTCGATGCGGGGGAACGGTTGCTCGCCGTTGTCAGCCACAGGCCCTCCCTGTCATCGGATCGCCGCGCAGCACCCAAGGGCACCATCCGCTGTGCTGCCATAGGTTGAACGCCGCGGTGAGGTTCGACCAGGGGTCAAAGCACCCATTCGGCGGACACGGCCATCCGCATAGCTGCATGAGGCCGAGCGCGTGGGCGCGCCCGCACGGCTGCGGGTTGTAGGCGCCCGGCCGACAGCCGGACTCCCGGTGCATCACGTAGCTGAGGACCCGACCCTGCTCCTCGGGCCACCCGATCTGGGCGGCCATCTCGTGCCACTCCTCGCACCACTGCCACTCCGCTCGAGGTGGAGGTGGCGGTGGGTTCTGCGTGCACAGCAACTCGGCCATGAAGTCACAGCCGTGATTGGTCCGCACTGCCATGCTCGGGGCTGGCTCCACTTCGATGCCCTCGGCCATCATGGGTGGCGCCGGGGGCGGTACGTCTTCCGCCGATGGGATCGCCTCCGGCACTGTCGATGGCGGCGGTGCGGTGGAAAGCAGATGGCTCGGCGGTACGTCGGTGTCGGTAGGCGTCGGTGTGGGGGGCGTGAACACGGCGAGCAACAAGCAGCCCGTCAGCGCCACGACCCTCACCGGCTGGCCTCACAGTCCCGGCAGATGCCGAGTTGGACGGTTCCTGGTGACGGACGGGTAACAGATACAAGCCGCACTCGCCGACAGCGGGTGCAATAGCCGATGATCATCATTGCGGAGTGTCCTCTCCGTGGTAGTGGGCGGGCCGGGACGCGTGGGGCGTCCCGGCCCGATTGCTGGCTAGAAGGGTTCCTCCTCTGTTAGTTGGGTGTCCGGTCGGAGCGCTTCAACGAAGCGACCGAACAGCGACCAGTTCGGCTCCTTCCCCTGCCGAGCCTTCTCGGCGGCGTAGGAGCGCATGGCGATCTGGATGCCCTGCTCGAAGGTCGGCAGGTCGTGCTCGTGTGAGTAGTCGATGGCCGTGCCCATGTCGCGGCGTCGAGCCGCCAGCAGTGACTGGTACTCCTTGACGATGACGGCGAGGTTCGGGTGGCCGCCACGGTCCCAGTTCAGGATGACGTTGCGGACGGCCTGCGCGCCGATGTCCGTGTCCATGCGCATCAGTTCGCTGGTGAACAGGTCAATCGCTTCCGCGGTCCAGAGCGATGTCGCCGCGACGAGCACGGTCATCAGGTCGCTGGCGTGGTCCCGATCCATTGGCGTTCCCTTCGGTCGTGTCGATGACAACCCGCCGTTCTTGCTCCGCCAGCGCCCGCTGCCGCGCGAGCGCCACCTGTGCCTCCGTCATTGGCCTTGGCGCCGCCGATGGCATCTGCGCCAGCGCCGCCCATTGGTTCGCGAGGGCGTGCGGCGTCAACGCTGCATCCCGGTACTTGTGGCGGTAGACCTCAGCCCGCCATGCCACGTCCTCGGGCTGCGCTTTCACCGCCCTCAGCTGCGCGACCGCCACGCCACACGCCCGTCGTTGAACGGGCGTCATCTCCTCATAGGCCATCCCGCACGCCTCGACCACAGCGTCGAAGAGCGGATTGCGCTCCCGCGGTTTCGCCGCCGCCCGCGTAGATGTTCCGTTAGGAACATCTACCTCACTAACAGGAATCACTACAGGACTCTTAAGAGCGCCTGGCGCGCCGACGGTCGGTTCACCGGCGGTCGGTTCACCGGCGCCTGGAAATCCGTCGTCGGTGGGGGCGGGTAGCTCAGTAACGACCGTGTCGGTGACCCAATGGCCCCCGGCGTCCTGGTAGCGCTGGCGGGTGAGGTAGCCCGCATCCCGCAATTCGTTCAGGGCCGTGCGGATGGCATCGCGACCCTCGGCCCGCTCGCCAGCGATCTCTGTGGCGTCGACACGCCAGTAGTCCGGCTTGCTCAGGATGAAGGTCAGCAACCCGAGGGCACGGAAGCTCAGCTTCGGGTCCTCGATGGTGCTCTTCTCGAACACGAGCCATCGCTCGTGCCGGGGCGCTCGCACAATCGTCATCGCGTCAGCCTCCTTCTCGGAGGCGACCCAGCGATACGATGAAGCCCGGAAGTGCCGGGTGTGCGGGCCGCTGGGACGGCTCCTGCTCGGTTCGGTGTCCCCGGTCCATCCGGGGACACCGGCCTATCTTACTACCGCCCGCGGTGGCGGCGCTCAAATCCGACCACTGAGGGTGGCAGATGCAGCGAGGCGGACCCCTGAAGCGCACGGGTGGCCTGAAGCGGGGCGCGCCGCTGAAGCGAGGCGATGGCCTGAAGCGCAAGGCCATCAAGGCCAAGCCGTTGAAGCGGGAAGTGCTCGATCCCGAGCTGCGCGAGCGCATCCTGCGCCGGGACAAGGTCTGCCAGGCCCACCCTCGCGGTTTCGCCTTGGGCGTGTGCTGCGGAGGACGCCTTCACGTCCATCATCGGCGCCTCCGCAGCCAGGGCGGGCCGGACACCGAGGAGAACCTGATCGCCGTCTGCACGGTGCATCACCACCATCTCCACAGCGTCGATCGCGCTGGAGCTGAGCGTGCTGGCCTGGTCATCCGCACCTACCCGCCATTCGACGGCCGCCGCGCGACGGGCTATACTTAGGGGATGGCTAACGGCCCGACCGCCGGTGACGAGATGTTCCCCGAGGGGGACCCGCTCGTCGCCTCCGTGGCCGACCTCGTGCAGCGCTACGGCTATGACGCCGTTCGCATCGAGCTTGGCTACCACCAGCCCCTGTCCGTCGTCGCCAGCGCGCCAGCGCGCGTCACCGACCCCGAAACCAGCCACGAAGCCGGGCCTCGCTCGGCTGACCTATCCCGCTTCTCGGCCCACAGCCGTCAGGCGAAGCTCCTGATGGTCATTGCCTCCCAGAACCTCACCGACCAGCAGGCGGCGCTGCGCGTCATGGGGTCCTCCGCCACGCCCTCGCGACTGGAGGGCTGTCGACGGCGCATGAGCGACCTGCGCGCCGCCGGTTACATCTCTGACACCGGCCTGCGCCGTCACAACGTCGGCTCCGACGACGAATCCATCGTGTGGCGCCTGACGCTGGCGGGGGAGAAGGCCCTCGCCAACCTGGCGAACACAGGTTGGAGCCGCTGATGATCTACGAGCCGATGCCAGAGGAGGAGCGCGTCCTCGACTCGTCCCAGCGGCGCGTCACCGCCGGGTTGCTCGCTGAGGACGAGCGCCGAGAGGCCATCCGCGCCCTCTACCGGGCGGGCATGACCCAGCGCGAGTTGGCCGAGCGCATGACCAAGGCCAGTCTGTCCGTAGGTGGCCCGGTGGTCACCGAGAACAGCGTGCAGAAGATCATCATGCGGCTACGGGTGAAGGAGCGGGTCTGATGGCAGTCCGAATCCATGAATCGCTCCACGGTCTGATGGTCCCCATCGACATGCTGATCCCCTGGCCGGACAACCCTCGCAGCGGCGACCTGTCGGCGTTGAAGGAGTCCATCCGCAAGAACGGCTACTACCAGCCCGTCGTGGTTCAGCGCTCGACCAAGTACGTCATCGCCGGGAACCACCGGATGCAGGCCATGCAGGAGTTGGGCGCCGTCGAGATACCGGCGCTGTTCGTGGACGTGGACGACGTGTCGGCCACCCGTCTGGCGCTCGCTGACAACCGCACCAGCGACCTCGCTTTCTACGACGACGAGCAGTTGTTCAAGCTGCTCGAGGAGCTGGTCGCCAAGGACTCTCTCGACGGCACCGGCTACGACCGCAGCGCCTTCGAGCTTCTGCTGCAAGGCGTGGGCGGAGACAACGTGACCGGCGGCATCCGTCAGGGCCTCATCCCCGGCGAGCGCCTGGACGAGTACAACGACCTGGACATTCGCTCGATCATCCTCCCCTACGCCGGTGAGGAGTACGAGGTCGTGGCGACGGCTTTCACGCACATGCGCCAGGCTCTGTTCGTGGACACCAACGCCGAGGTCGTGAAGATCCTGCTGACCAAGGCGCTGGAGGAAGTCGACGTTGAGCCATGATCCCCTGCGACGTGACGGTGTGCCCCAACGACGCCGAGTGGGCCTTCATCGGCGAGGGTGGCGACCTCTACCTGTGCGACGACCACTTCGACTTCAACGTCGGGGACTCATCCCACTGGCGCCCTATCCCCCGCGAGGAACCGGCGTGACGACCTTCCTCATCGTCGCCCAATACCAGCACGCGCTGGAGTGGTGCCGCGAGCAGGACCCGCCTCGCAACCCGCGCGCCCGCGACCTCGTCATCATCTCGGTGGACAGCAACGACGCCACGTTCCGGCTGCGGGGCCGCAGGATGCAAGACGGCGATGAGGTCGTCGAGCACGTGATCTACAGCCATCTGTCGCAGCGTGGCTGGGAGACGCTCGGCGCCGTCGAGCACGAACTGGACATGATGCGGAGGTTCAGCGTCTGATGCAGCGCCTGCAATCGTCCATCGAGCGGGTCACGTTGAAGCGCGGCGTGCCGATGACGCCGTGTACCTACGCCGTCGACACCAGCGAGCGGTGGGCCGGGACACTGGCGACGTGCGGAGCGATGATCCCGCACCGTCCCAAGCACCCCTGCCCGGAGTGCGGCCAGCACCAGATCAACGCCCACGCCCCTGACCCGCCCGAGGGAGCGCTCATCTTCGACCGCGACGTCGCCATCGTGGACGCTGCCTCCAAGCAGGTCGTCGGGGTCTACGTCACGTGCGCCCACGACATCGCCACCAACCTCGCCGCCGACCTGCGTCAGGTCGACTTCGACTCGGCGCCGTTCATGCGAAGCCCGTCGACCGCGGCGCGCCTCAGCGGCATCTCGGCGGCCAGCCGGACGTTCGGCTACCAGCCCCCGGTGCCCATGCGTCGCCGCTACGGCTGCTCGCGCTCGCAGTTCAACGCCCAGCACCCCGCCGCCGCCGAACACCTGGCGGAGTTCTGCCGGGTGGCCGAGCGCGCCATGCGGACCTACGCCGAGGACGTGTACGCCACCACCGCCGATCAGGTCCGCAAGGCGATCCCCAGCGCCTGGCTCATCGCCGGGACGCCGTGGTCGAGCGGGATCATCAACAAGACGGCCTCGCTGCCCTACCACACCGACAAGGCGAACATTCCGATGTCGTGGTCAGCCATGCTCGGCGCTCGACGCAACATCGAGGGCGGGCTGCTGCACTTGGCGGACTACGACGCCTGGTTCACCATCAGCCACGGCAGCATCATCATCTTCGACGGCCAGTCGGTGACCCACGGCGTGAGTCCGCTGCACCCCTCAGGAGCGAACCCCTGGCGCTACACGTGCGTCGTCTACGCCAAGCAGGGCATGAAGGTGTGCTGCGGCGACCCCAAGGAGGAGGCGAGGCGCGCCGCCCGCGCCGCCACCGACGCCGAGACGCTGCGGATCGGCAACCGCATCACCAAGCGCGGCCCCCGGCAGCGCAAGAAGGGCTAGACCAGCTGGCCGAAGGCGAGGAAGAACCCGCCCGGCAGCGAGGTCTGCACCATCAGGTCACCGAACGGCGGCTCGATGTTGGACGTGACCGCTTCGACCCTGATGATCTCGTAGGCGCAGGCCACCGAGGGCGACCAAACCTCCAGCCGGTCCCCAGCGTGTAGCTCGGGGATGCGGGCGAAGGGCGAGCCGTGGGTGGAGCGGTGGGCCGCCAGGTGTAGGTGAGCGCACGGTTCGCCGGTGAAGGAGACCAGACCCTGGTCGATGACGTCCTGCCCACCCCGCACGGCGTTGAACACCCCGACAGGCATCGCCACCGTGAAGCTGTCGTCGTGGTGCGGCGCGCGTCGCGCCCTCGCTCCCGCCGCCCCCGGTGCGAGGGCGCGGTGAACGAGGTCGGTCGTGGTGGGATCGGGCACAACCTTGCGAACGTCGGGCACCCCTGTCGATCGCAGCATCCATGCGACCGCCACGACCAACAGGGCCACCAGCGTCAGAGCGATGACGTCACGGAGCAGGCGCGTCCTCCTCGTCGTCGGGTACCCAGAGAACCGGCATGATGGCGAACTCGATGAGGCCGAGCCTGATGCAGACCTCGATGATGGCGCCCTGCGTGGTGTTGGGCGGGAGGGTTGTCTGCTTGGCGAGACGGATCGCATCCCGCATCATCTCTGGCATCCGGCCGGACCCCGGTCCCTCCATCCAGAGTTCCTCGCCCGCCCGCGGCCCGTCGACAGTGTGGGTCACGCTCACGTCCTGACTCTCGTCGGCCGTGTCGACGCCCTGCACGACGAGGCAGGTGTGGACGTTCTGGTCGCCCGCTTCGTGGGCGCGGGCCATGTCGCCGTGGCGCATCGTCTCCGCCGCCTTCCGGCCCTCCTCCTCCTTGTAGTCCCGGGTCCACGCCTCAACGATGTTGACGACCAGTTCGGTGTCGCGCCGGAACGACGCCAGGATCATCGCCGTCTCGGCGAAGGCGGGGGCGAGGTCCTGGGATGGGGCCATCCGCACGACGAGGTAATCCCTCGGCCCGCAGATGATGAGCATGGGTGATAGCTCGCCGTCCCGCTCGAAGTTCTCGACGGCCCCGGTGAGCAACTTCTCGATGTGCTCGCGGTGTCGGCTCACGACGCCTTCTTCCGGGCGCGCTTGGCCGGGGCCTTGACCGGCCGCTCGACACCGCCGAGGCGCCTGACCTCGAGCTCCCGCTTGGCCAGCCAGAAGCGCTTGCTGTCTCGGTCGTCGAAACCCAGGCCCGCTTCCCGGTAGCCGTCGGGGTGCATGTAGCTCCGGCCCAGGAGCTGACCGCCACGGTCGTTCACCACGTCCTCGCGGACGCAGTCGCAGCGCTCGCAACGCAGCGTCAGCTGGTTCCCGCCCAGCTTCGGTCGGCGCACGGCGTCGGCCGCGAACCAGGCATGGCCGATGGTCTGACACGTGATCATGTCGTCAGTGGTGGCCATCGTCGCCGTCCTCGATGATCTCCACGATGTCCTCGACCGGGACGGGGAACAGCGTGTCCCGGTCGAACTCTGGGAACCGCACGCCGCACTGCTCTCGGTCGCCGTGCCGGGGCACGTCCCGCTCCTCGTCACTGATCGAGGCCCGGGTGCCGGGCGCGTAGACCAGCGTGCCGATGTTCCCTTCCCTCGTCCGCACCTTCGCTCGCCGCGCTGCGGCTTTGACCAACTGGACTCTGTCGTACATGGTTCCTCTCCTGATGGGACGGTCCCCCGGTGCGGGCGACACCGGGGGACCGCGATGGTTGCTATCGGTGGGAGGGTCTGCCGCGCAGAGGCGGCGTGAACCTGGCCACGTCCTCTTCCTTGAACACCAGCAGCCCCGACGGAGCGAGTTCGCCCGGGAGGTTGCCTTTGAGGTGCCAATCGTTCACTGTGCGGGGCGCCACCCCGAATCTCTCCGCCACGTCATCCTTCGTCAGCATCCCAGGCGGGACCACTTTGCCGCTTCCTCGCTTCAGCGCCAGCGCCTCGACTTCAGCCGTTGGCACGAACAGGTAGGTGCGGTCCCGAAGCCCGGTCAGCTTCCGTTCCTTGACCAGCTGATGGATGCGTTGCCGGGACACGCCCAGCGCGATCGCCGCATCCGCAGCCGACATGAGCTTCTTGTCGTGGCGGGGGTTGGTCATGTCTGCCTAACCACCCCCAGATGTTCGAGCACCCAGGGAGGGACGGCGGTGGTCTCGCCGTTCCCATCGTCGCCGCCGGTCACGACGACCGGCCCGACGAGGCGGTCGCCCGCCTCCATGCAGTGGAACACGTCGACCATCGACCACAGGTCGTTGGCCCGGTAGTTGAGCGTCAGTCCCTTGCCCTTGCCGTCCTCGTCGCACCACAGCAGGATCGAGGAAGCGCTCGGCGCAACCTCCAGCCAGCCGCCGATCGCGGCCTTCATCGTGAAGAACTCGGTGTCGGGCAGCACGCTCACGCTGCCGTCGACCGCGATAAGAACCCCTGGAACGGGGGGGAGCTCATTCATCCAGTACCTCCTCGGTAGTGCCGGGGCCGCACCGAGCGGGTGGCGCGACCCCGGCGATCTGGTCGTCTCAGTCCTGCTGGTTGCGGACCGAGACGGAGAAGTCCTCGACGTAGTCCAGGCCCTCGGTCTCTTCCACGCTCCTGAGAATGCGGGCGAGGCTGGCGAAGCCATCTTCGAGATAGCCATTGCGCGCCGTCAGCGTGATCTCCACGACGAAGGACCGGGTGTCGGTCTGCGTGCAGTGCTGGAGCCACTGGTCCGACGTCTTGGCGTTCACGCCCTCGATCCAGTCTCCGTACTCGCTGCACCAGTCACGTCGCAGCGCCTCCTCGCGGAGGTCGTCGGCGATGATGGCGAGGTCGCGCCGCAGCCGCTGCTCAGTGCCGCGGAACGCCTCGACCTGAGCGGCCATCGCATTGAAGCCGGAGCGCATCCGGCGGTAGTCGATCTGCGCCTGTCGAAGCGCCATCCCGATCTCCGAACGGGTGGCCTGATCGCCACCTGCGTTGGCGGTTTCCCCGGAGTGGTCGTTGAAGACCCAGGACAGCCACGAAGGCACCAGGTCTACGACCGTCTCCAAGACGGCACCGTCGCCGTCAGTGTCCACTGTGGTCATGTGGTTCCTCTCTCCTTGCCGAAGCTGGTGTGCCCCGGTCGCGGACGGATGGGATTCGACTCCCACCCGCCCCGTACTCATCGGGTGAAGCTCGTCGCCGAGTGCATCGCTCCGATCGGGCCTTCCTCTGGCCCACGCCAATGGGCCTCGATGTAGACCAGGCGGTGCGTCTCGGGGTTCATCGAGCCGTCCGGCAGGCGCGCCGGGCCGAGGCTCTTGACGTGGACCCGACGCCAGTGCGGGCGCACCCGCACCCGATGATCGAGCGGCGTGCCCGTCCCCGTTTCGTGATGCACCGGGTCGTGCTCGCGCCGAAGCTTCAACACCGTGTAGTCGAGCAACGGCTTGCGCTTCGCCAGCCGCTCCCATTGGCGCACCGTGGCGCGCTTGGGATCGTCGCGGTGGCGGACCACGATCTCCTGCCACATCAGCCGCATGAAGGCCAGGAACCACCGCCGCTGGTAGGCCACCGACGAGGGCAACGTGCCCGGCCGGTAGCCCACCTCGTTCCGCACGGTCCAGGGCCGCCCGAAGCGCCAGGGGATCACCTCGATCGGCAGCAGTCCCTCGTCGACGGTCACCGGGTCAAGGTGATCGGTGATGCCGATTGCCTCCAGGTCGGCCATGTTGCCGTGCTCGTAGTCCCAGCCCGTCGTGTAGAAGAACAGGCTCACGCCGTCGCCCACGGTCTTGTCGGACATGCTCCCCATGCCTGGGTGGACCTGCCACCCCATCGCCCGCACCCACACGTGGAGCCGCTCATCCACCGCCCCCGTCTCCGGGTGAAGATCGGTGACGATGAGCGGCTTCTCGAACACGGCGAACCCGCACGGTGTGAACAGGTCGGTGGGCCACAGCATCTCCGGCTCGGCCAGCTCGGCTGCCGAGGTCACCAGGTCCATCACGTCGCCGCTGACGTAGTGCGACACCGCCCCCGACAGCATCTGGTACTCGCGCTCACACAGGATTGCGCCCTGGAGGACCGACTTGTCATCGCCGCCGAACTGCTCGATGCCGATGATGGTCGATCCCTCCATCGTCTCGGCCCCGTACCGCAAGGCGAGGCCGACCGCGGGCTTGCCGGTGTCATCGGGCAGGCCGTAGCTCGCCGAGAACTTGATCCAGCGCTGCACGTGGACGTTGGTGAAGGCCCGCTTCACATCGCGGATGCTCTCCGAGGGCGTGCCCTGGTTGACGTTGATGAGCGGGCGCCAGTAGGCCCTGGCTCGCTCGCTCTGCGACCACAGGGCCAGGTGGGCGTCAACGGCAGGGGCGAGACCGGACCACTGTCCGGCCTTCACGCGGGGTCCTCTGGATCGGGCATCCAGAAGCTGTCGTCGGCCGTGTCCACCACGTCGTCTTCGACCTCGTCTTCCTCGGCGTCGAAGTCGTAGATGCGTCGGTCGCTAGGTGCCGGGCGCTGGTGGCCCGACCGTCTGCTGCTGGCTCTGCTCACGAGGGCGCCCCCTCGCAACCGCACCCGATGTGGTGCTGGCCGTCCGGGTCGTCCGGGCAGGCATCGTCGTCGCCCATGCGGATCGCCTCGATGGTGACGCCCTCGCCGGGGAACAGCACGGCCAGCATCTCGTCGGCCTTCGCCTTCAGCCGGTCCACGTCGTCGGCATGGATGAGCACCATCTGCACCACGCAGCCCGGGACGCGCTCGTTCAGCCATGGCTGGGCCATGTGCGCCGAGCGGGGCACGAGGATGAGGCCCACCGTCTGGCAGTCCTCCTCGCTCAGCGCGCTCATCAGCAACGCCGAGCTCATCCTCCAGTCGGCGTCGGTGGGGTCGAGGACCATCTGCTCACCAATGCAGAACTCGCGGGCGAAGCGGATGACGTCCTCGTCGGTCAGTCTCTCGATGGTCACGACGGCGCCTCCTCGCTCTGGTGCGGTCGGCCCCACACGTGCTGGGGCGTCGGTCGGAATGCCACCGTGGGCGGGGACTCACCGAACTGCTCGATGAGCACCTGGAATCCCGCCTCGGCTAGCTCGGGCTTGGCTGGCACGGTCGCCACCCAGACCTTGCGGTAGTTCAGCTCTTGCTCTGTCATGGTTCCTCTCCTGTCGTCCCGCCTGGTTGGCGGGGTCGTGGACGGCGGGGATGATGAGTCCCCGCCGTCCGGCCCGACACGCCTTCAAAGGGAGTGGGCGGACACCCCCCGAGGCGGTCGGGCGACAATGCCGCTCGCAGCTTGGCGAGCGGCAGAAATGCGGTCACGCCTCGCTGGCGGATTTACAGACAGTCGTCAGCTAGTAGTCAGGCATGCCCTCGACGCTGCCGTCGTTGGCGTACAGCCAAGCGAAGCGGCGCCGCACGCCGAGGTCGTGAATCTCCTCGGCCAGCAGCTTGTAGAGCTCGAAGGCCGAGGCCGCCGGGTCCGCTGGCTGTTCGACGGTGAGCTTGTTGGTGAGCGTCTCCCGGTAGGCGACGTACCACCGCATCGCCGCCGCGTTCGGGTCGAAGGTCATGGGTTGGCCTCCAACCACGCATCCATCTGGGCCCGCAGCTGAGCGGGCGGGAACCTGTCGTCGGTGAGCAGTTCGATGACCTCCTCGCTGATGGGACCGTGGTCGTCGCGCCCGAGGAGCGCGGCGCCGTGGATGGGCGAGCCGCCGTACAGCGCCCACGCCTTGAAGTTGATGCCGAGGCCGCGGCTGATGCCGTGGTCGTCCACGAACAGCACGTGGGAGCGTGGCTCGAAGTAGGGGTGGCGGACGGCCACCACGTCCAGCTCATCGCCAATGAGCAGGCGCGCCTCTGCGGCGGTGTCGGTGAAGATGCGCGTGACCACACCGTCGGGCAGGATCAACAGGCCGAGCACTCCGGCGTTCATCATGGGTTCCTTCCTTGCACCCCGCCCGCTGCGGGGTTCGTACCCGGCCGAGGCGACGGGCCTCGACCGGGTGGCAAGGCAGCGCACCCCCCGGTCAGCGCTGCTTTGCGTTCCGTTCCAGCTCCGCCTCCACCAGTGCCAGGGTGGCGTCGACGACGCTGTTGATTCCGAACAGCAGGTCGCGGAACGGCCCGTTCAGGCCACCGTCCTCGCTCGCCGCCATGTGTGCCTCACTCCCGGCCAGCCGCATGGCGTAGAGATGGTCGGTCAGCCGACCAGGGTGGTCGAGGCTCACTGCTCCGTCGCCCGTCTGATCGCCTCGATGCCTTCCTCCCACAGCACCGACGTGTCGATCGGGTCGACCACCGCCCGCAGCACCAGCGCCTTGGCCACCGCCATGTCTTCGGGGCTGACCGAGCTGTCCTCCAGGACCGTCCAGTCGAGGCGGAACCAGGCCGAGGCGTAGGTGCTGTCGAAGCGGTCGTCCTCGTCCCGGACATAGGTCGGCAGTGACCGCATGTATGTCCAGGCTTCCTCGTGGTCGCCACGGTTGCCGCCGCCGATGCGGGTGTAGACGTGGATCAGCGGCTCGTCGCCGTGCTGTTCCAACCAGTAATCGCGGAACCGGGACTCAGGCAGCGGCGGACGGAACCCGGCCAGCAACAGGAGGGCCGCTGCCGCCGGGTTCTGCCCGAAGATGACGTTATAGAGGCCCCCCGCCATCAGAGGCCCACCGACTTGGCCTGGAGGAACTCCAGCAGCTCGTCGAGGATCGCCATGGCCTCGGTGGACTGGAACACCCCGGTCGGGGGCGGCAACCAGCACACAGATACCCGGCCGAACGCATGGGCGACGGCCTCGGGAATGGGCGTGTCGGCGGGCAGGTTGGACGGTTCGTACTCCTCGCCCCGCAGCAGCTCGGCCTCGTCCACGAAGCGGGCCAGGTCGGACTCGCGCAGCACCGCTGCGGTCCGGGGGATCGTGAAGTGCACGTCCCCGGTCGAGTCGGCCACGAGGATGGCGTCGTCGTTCATGATCGACTCCAGCGTGGCCAGGGCTTGCAGGACGGCCAGGGCCTGGTCGTCGGTGATGGTGACGCGCCGGACCTCGTGATCGACACGCCGGTCGCGTGCCGGTCCGTACTGCCTCATGGTGGCGATGGCGTTCGCCAGTTCCGTCATGGACTCACCAGCCCGACGCAGCGCTCGGTGAGCGTGTCCTCCCATGCTGCGCTGAACCCCCGCCCGTAGTCACGAGGGGCCTGCGGTGGGTAGACCTTGCCGAACAGGTTGGAGAGGTCCTGGTCCATCGGGTGCGGCATGGCGATGACCTCCCGGGCCACGCTGCTGTCCAAGTAGTTGGTGGCGAGCTCGAGGTCCAGCTCCACGGCCATCGCCGCTGCCTCGCCATCGGCAGCCCCTTGTAGGTACCAGTCGCTCGGTTTGGTCGCGTCTGTCATGTGGTTCCTTCCTCATCGGTGGGCTGGGGCACCAGCACCTTGGTCTCGATCCCGGCCTTGCGCGCTGCACGCACTGTGGCCCACGTCCCGCTGCGCCTGATCTCTTTGGCCTGGCGGGGCGTGGCGATCAGGAGGTTCGCTCCGTAGATCGTGAAGTGGTTGCGGCGCAGCGCGCCGGTGCCGGTGTGGTGGATGGTCGTGTACTGCATCGGGGGCCACGTCTTGCCGACTGGCAGCCAGACGTGGAGGTCCCGACACCCTGCGTCGTAGGCAATCTCGTGCGCCTCCGTGTCGGCGCCCGCCGCGCCGCCGTGGTGGAACTGGAACCGACCCAGCCCCAGGAGGACGGTGCCCAGCTTCGAGCGCTGGTACAGCGTCATCCCGAACTGGGTCCCAGTGAAGGCGACCCTCAAAGCACGGTGTGACCACACGACAGCTCGTAAGCCGTCGTGGGGTCAGCGGGGAAGACGGTGAACTCTCGCACCACCGCCCGCTTGGGGAGATCGTCACGACGCTGGCCGCCCCAGGTCGCCTCCCACGCATCAACGTTGTCCCAGCCGTCCTCGACGGCGCAGTTCGGACAGCCGATCATCTCGACCTCGGGCACCGGCTTGCCGATGACCGGGAAGCCGTCGGAGCGGTGCCGCTCCGTCTCGAGCACCGTGTCCTCGGTGACGAGATCGTGCAACGCCATGACCCGGTGCTCGCGGCACACGTGGATGACGCACTTCTGTGGTCCGGGCATGCCCTCGTAGTCGCACGAGAACTCCAGCCGGTCCGACGCCTGGGTGCTGCACTCGGCATCGAACCAGCCGCCGTCCATGTCACGGATGATCTGGACGTGCTCGCATAGACGCTTGCCGTCGCGAGTGCGGACCTCCTCCGGTTCCCCGTAGCAGTAGTCGCACCCGACGCCGTCGCAGCGCTCGCACATCACCTCCATCACGACGATGTCCCTGGTTTCCATGTGGTTCCTTTCAGATGCCACCAGGTCAGGATGCCTGGTGGTCGTGCCCGGACGGGGGTACGAGTCCCGTCCGGGCGGGGAGCATCAGCTCCCGTTGCTGGCCTCGGCGGCGAGCGTGTACTGCTGCCACTCGTCGGAGTCGACGATGCCGACGCCGTCGATCGCCTTGCGGATGACCGTGCCGAGCGCCCCGGTGAGGGAGCCGTCGACCTTGTCCTCCTTGGCCTCCTCCATCAGCCGGTACTG